>Ga0070679_100000165_pt1 | contig 53394 bp, 57 predicted proteins | sample KBSC63BmetaG_FD_65652 | JGI IMG/M metagenome (GOLD analysis project Ga0070679, IMG submission 65652) | Corn rhizosphere microbial communities from Kellogg Biological Station, Michigan, USA - KBS C6-3B metaG | ecosystem: Host-associated > Plants > Roots > Rhizosphere | place: USA: Michigan... | reverse complement strand
TGATCGGCAAGCGCCCGTACGAGGGCGCGTGCCCGCCCGAGTCCGAGTGGCGCCGCCTGGTGCCGTTCATCGACTTCGCCGGCGAGTTCGTGATCGGCGAGCCCGGCACGCCGCGCGCCGATGCCGCAGAGCAGGCGATCGCCGCTTTCCTCTCCGCCTGCTTCGCCGGCGACGTCCGCGACGAGCTCGTGGCCCGGTTCATGAACGACGTCGAGGGCGTCGAGGGGATCGAGGCCGCGCAGAACCTCGTGCGCGCCTGGTGGCCCGAGGTCGAGGTGCGTTTCGACGGCGAGCTGCTGTCGTAGCTCGGCTGTCTGAATTTCTCGAACCGGCTGTGCCCTGGTCGCCTGCTGTGCCACCCTGTCGCGCGTGAACGAACTGACGCAAGGGGTAGCGCTCGGATTCGTCCTGTCGCTAGGCATGGTGACGTTGACCGCGGCCGGCGTCGGGGCTATGCACGGGGCGTTGTGGGCGAACGCCGCAGCGGCCGCGGGCGGGGCGTATTCGACCTGGCAGGTTGTTGACGCGTGGCTACGGGCGCGCGGCCGATAGACCGGCCGCGCGGCGGCCGGCCCGGCTACGCCGGCTGCTGCGTCGGCTCGTCGGCGAGCAGGCCGCTGACGATGACCAGCCCCCCGCGCTCGTCCACGATCACCCGCCCGGTCAAGGCCTTGACCGCGAAGTGCACGCCGCGCCTGACGTAGTCGTATACCGCGCTGGCGCGCCCCGGATCCGCCCACGGGTACAGCAGCGGCGCGACGCCCGGCGCGCCGATGGTGTAGCCGCGGCCGCGCAACCCGTCGATCACGCCCGCCCGCTCGGTGCGGACCGTCGCGAACACCGCGGCGTATCCGGCGGCCGCGTACCGTTCCTCGGCGTCGCGCAGTAGCCGCGTGCCGTACCCGCGGCCGCGGTGCTGCGTCATCGTCCCGAGTAGCATCACCTCGACCAGGGCGGCGCTGAGTCGGCACCGGTCCTCGGTCGTCAGTTGCCGCTGCGCCATGATCCAGTCAACCGGCGGCGCGCAGTGGACGAACGACTTCGCCTGCTGCGCCGGCCGGCCGATGACTCGGATGCTGCGCAGCCACGGCACGTCGAACGTCCTGCTGTCGAGCAGGCTTGCGCTGTGGACGGTCCACACCGTCTCGTCGTCCGGCTTCGTGGTCACGAGCTTGCCCAGACGCGCGAGGTCGTCGGCGCTCATCTGCGGGTGGGCCGCGCGCGCCATCAGCCGTACGTTGTTCGCATCCTGCGGCAGGGGCAGCCGGATCGGTGCGGGGTCGTCCGGCTGGCCGGGCAGCCGTAGCAGGTCGTGAATCATCGGTCGTCGCTTTCCGGGGCGGTCCGGGCCGAGGGCGGCCGAACGGCCGGCGCCCGACACCGGAAGGTGTGGCGTACAAGGCTAGTCAGCACTCTGACGCCACGGCGGACATTCCCCGGCTCGGCGCGCGCCGAGGCGCCGGTGTGCTCGGTTCGGCCGCGCGCCTCGGCACCGTGGCAGTACGCTGTCGCACGTCGATCGAGGGCGAAAGCCACGATCCCCGCGGCAGACGGCCGCCCCCGTTCGGTACGGGGGCGGCCGTTCTGTTTCCGGCGCCGGCGCGCGCCGGCCGGCGGTCTGGTCTACGCGTCGGGCTGCTCGACGTCGCCGCCGCGGTGTTGCCGACTCGGCAGCCGGCGGTCGTCCGCGCCGCGCTGGTCGGCGGGAATGTCGGGGCTGCTGGTGCTGGCCACCGCGGCGTCGTACGCGATCGCCGCGGCGTGCGTCAGGCATGCGAAGTGCTGGCGGGCGTTGGCCGAGTCCACGAAATACAGCACGGCCTCGGCGGTGCACAGCTCGCAGGTCGCGATGCCGCACGATCCCTCGGCGTGGTTCTCGACGACGCCGAAACTGCCCTCGCCGGTGCCGTACCCGCCGAGGGCGCGCCTGGCCATGAACTCGCGGTCGGCCTGACTCCAGAGTGCGTCACCGAGATTCATCGCGCGGGTCCTCTCGCATAGCTGTGAGCTGCGACGGAACACCGTATCAGGGTGCGGGCGCAGGCCTTAGAAAGTAGACAAGTCCGGTCCGGACTGGTAATATATAAGTCGTAGGGCAGGACACGACGAACCCCGAGAGGATCACCCCGATGGCGGCCAAGTACACGCAGATACCCCGCAGTGCGCACCTGGTGGACGAGATCAGCGGCACGAACGCCGAGGGCGACCGGTTCACCATGCGCCGCTACATGTCCTCGGCGGCCCGCAAGACGCGCACCGAGTGGGTCGAGATCACCCGCAAGTGCCCCGGCAAGCGCCCCGAGGTGTGGACCGAGACGTTCACCGGCCGCCGCCTGGCCATCGTCGGCGACGAGTTCGACAGGATCGTGGCGCACGTCCGCGAGATCTGCACCGACGTCGTGCGCACGCCCGGCCGACGCCCCGCCTACGCCGCGGCCGCCTGAACCGGCCGCTGGCGCGCCGGAACCCCTGTTGCCGATCCCGCGCAACAGGGGTTTTCGCACGTCACGGCCCTGCCGCCAGTCGCACACGCACGAGAGTAGACAAGACCGGATCGGACTGGTAATGTTCCTCTCGTAAGGCCGAGCCAGACACCGACGAGAGGAACCCCGATGATCACCGCGACCCTGACCCTGATCGAGGAGATCGAGAACCCGGAGACGGGCGAGCAGTTCATGCAGTTGCTCGCGTTCGACTTCACCGCCGACGAGCTCGCCGCCGCGCGGATCATCCCGGCCTCGGCCGGCGACCTGAACACCGCCGCCGAGGTCGAGTCGGTCATCTGGGACAACGAGGACGCGGTGTTCCTGGCCGCCAAGGTCGCCGGCTCGAACCGCAACAACTGGGGCGGCGACGTGCTCGACTTCGACCCGATGACCACGACCCCGTACGACGCGCGCCTGTCCAAGGTCCAGATCTCGGCCTGACGCCCCCCGCGACGACGACGCCCGCCGGCACCCCCGGCGGGCGTCGTCGCGTCCGCGTCCCTGCCGGCCCCCCGCCCGGCGCGCCGGCGCGAACGCCCGGCGGCCGCGCCGCGCGTCGAGCCGGGCCGCGTCATATGTCGGAATACTGTGGAATCTCCCGGTTGTCTCGTGGACTGACGTGGAGAGCGCCCCATGACCCTTACGACTGGCGGGCTGCGGTTCTTCGCAGACAACTCGCACGGCGGCGACCCCCTGACGTGGGAAGCGCAGCGGCTGCTGTGCTGGCAGAAGGCGAACCCGAGCGGTGTCGTCAACTCGGTGAGCTACCCGCAGAACGGGTGGGAGGTTCCGAACCCCATCCCGGCCGGCCTGGTGATGCAGGACGGCGGCACCGACTATTCGACGCTGGCGAACTCGGGGTGGCAGTACTTCTTTCTCAACGCCTCGCAGGTGTCCACGGTGGACCCGAACACCTGCGGCAAGTCGAACGTGCAGGTTCTGAAGCCGTGGCAGTTCCCGGTCAGCGCCTACGGCGCGGTCGGCGACGGCGACCACGACGACACCGCGGCGATCAACGCCTGCCACGCCGACGCGTTCGCGTACGCCGGCTCGCACGGTGGTGTGTACTCGGTCGTCCTCGACGCGCTGACCTACCACATCGCCGGCGCGCCGAGCACGTCGCACCAGGGCAACGCTCAGCTTCCCTGGCCGTACGTCACCGCGGACTCGGCCCCCGGCGCCGACACGGGTCTGAAGATCGGCGGCGGTTTCTGGTGCCCCTCGGTGCCCGATCAGTCGATGCTCTACCACTGGTTGCAGAAGGTGCCGCAGAACGCCGGCGCGGTCCTCAAGAGCACGTACGACGCCGGCAACAGCATCCCGGGCGCCGGCGAGGCGAGCGTGATCGGCGGCCCGACCCTGAGCAGCCCGCCGGCGCACTGGTCGAACGTGCTGGCCACGATCGACAACGTGCAGATCTCGGTGCCGAACGAGCCGAACGTGTGCGGCATCGACCTGCGCTGTTTCGGTCAGGCGTACGTCAAGTCGGCCGGGGTGCTGGCCGCGCAGACGCCCGGCGTCAACGGGCCGCCGAACATCCCGTCGCCCAAGTGGGCGTTCGGCCTGGCGATGCCCTACCCGGCGAACAACGCCCGCTGTGACATCGACTACTTCAGCTGCGAGGGCCTGACCTACGGCCTGATCGGCTACGAACATCTCAGCGTCAAGTCGCTGCGGCTCGTGAACAACTACACGAACCTGATCGTCTGGTCGAACCAGAGCACACCGCATCAGAACCTGATCGAGTACGCGTGCCTGGAGAACGCCCACACCCTGATCGAGACGGCCGGCTCGACCGGCAAGCTGATCATCCTGATGGCTGACATCGAGTGGGGAACGGGGCCGATCTTCGTGGACGCGTGCTCGACGCCAGCGCACGGCGAGATCACCATCGGGTCGAACGGCACCGATGGCCAGAGCCTGAACGACGCGCTGAACGGCAAGAGCCCTTTCGCAGCGAACGCGATTCAGGGCACGACCGCGATCCGGCTGATCAACAGCGATCAGGCGGCCGGCCCGATCGCCAGCCCGCCCGCCGTGCCGGCCACGGCGACCCCGTTCAAAAACCCGTTCTACCGCGACGCCACGGTGATCGTGTCCGGCACCGTCACCGGGATCAGCGTCAACGGCACGCAGGTCGCCACCGCGGCCGCGACGGTCACCGTGCCGACGAACCAGACGATCACCCTGACCTACAGCGGCGCCGCGCCCTCGTGGTCGTGGACGCTCACGTAACCCCCGCCGGCCGGCCCTCGCGCTACTCCCCCGGCGCGAGGGCCGGCCACCACCGCGGCGCCGGCCGACCGGCCGGCGCGCGCTGACCGAGAGACGACCTCACCGCATGTCAGAGATCACAGAGAACGTCGAGCCCGACCCGGCCGCCACCGCCCCGGCCGAGCAGGCGCCCGAGGCGCCCGACCCGGACCGTACCGAGGCGCCGCCGTCGCCGTGGGACGTCGCCCACATCCACGGGCTGCGCGAGCGTCTGCACGAGCTGCGCGGCCGGATGAGTCGCGACCTCGACGGCCGCCGGCACAGCGACGGCCCGCAGAGCCCGGAGATCATCGACGGCAACGTGGCCCGGAACCACCTCACCCGCGCGTGGGATCACCTCGGCGCGGCGCTGGAACGTCTGGGGCGGCACGACGGCACCCTGCCGACCGGCGCCGAGCCGGGCGAGACGCTGCCCGAGCGCGAGACGCCGCCGGCGCCGACCACGAGCGAGGGCCCGTGAGCCCGCAGACGTCCGGCTATCTGACGTGGCTCGCCGACGTCGCCCGGTCCTCGGGGCTGCCGGTGGTCGAGACGGCCGGTTGGAAGGCCCGCGGTCACGCCGAGTACATCGAATGCCGCGGCGTCGTCGCGCACCACACCGGCAGCAGCGGCACCGGGAACTACCCGAGCCTGAACACGATCATCAGCGGCCGCCCCGACCTGTCCGGGCCGCTGGCCGCCTACGGCCTCGGCCGTGACGGCACGGTCTACGTGATCGCGGCCGGCGTGTGCTGGCACGCCGGCGACGGGATCGAGTGGGGCGGCTGGCTGCCGGCGAACGAGGGCAACTGGTACAGCCTCGGGATCGAGGCCGAGAGCATCGGCACGCGCGACGACTGGACGCCGGCGCAGCGCGACGCCTACCCGCGGCTCGTCGCGGCGATCCTGCACTACCTCGGCCAGCCGGCGAGCCGCCTGGCCGGGCACAAGGAATTCAGCACCGCGGGCAAGATCGACCCCGCCTACTGGGACATGAACCAGTTCAGGGCGCAGGTCGCGGCCCTACTCGAATCGAGGACTACCGACATGGACACCACCACCCCGATCGTGTTCCCGGCCTCGGCGGAAGCCTTCTTCGAGGACTTCGTCGCCGCCGGCCTCGGCGAGGTCATCGCGGAAAACTTCCCGCTCGGCGACAGCAAGGGCGCACCTTTCGGCACGGTGGTGGCGTACATGGCGATGCGGGCGTGCGCGGCCGCGACCGAGGCCACCGCGGCGGCGCACGCCGCCGCCAGCTCGGCCGGCGACACCGCGGCGCTGCGCCAGGCGATCACAGAGCTGACCGCCGTGGTGGGCGCGATCGCGGCGCACGTCGGCGTGACCGTGCCCCCGCCGGCGGCGCCGGCCACCGGCTGACCGCGGCCGCCCCCGCGCAGACCGAGGGGCCCTCTCCCGATCCATCGCCGGCGCGTCTCTGCCAAGAGACGCCGGTCACGGGAGACGGCCCCTCGCGGTGCGTCCACACCCTGAAAGGGGCCACCGCGACCACCGTGCCAGCGGCCGCCGGCGCCGGTCCACCGCTGCGGACGCACCCGGACAAGCCCGGACCGGGCCCGGACGGTCTACAGCCGGCGCGCGCCGATGGAACCGGTCAGGCGCGGGTCGGCGGGGCGCGGCCCGGCGACCCTCAGGCCGGCGTTCAGCAGCCGGCCGGCGGTCATCAGCGCGCACAGCAACTCGTATTCCTCGTGCGTGAGCTGCCGCACGGCCGCGGTGGCTTCCAGCGCGGTGCAGTGGGCCGTGATGTGGTGCCCGATCATGCGCGGATCCGGCGGCCGCGCCACGATCGGGTCGCTGTGGGCGGGGAAATACAGCGGCCAGTAGCCGCCGTGTTCGTACTGCGCGAGCGGTTCGCCGAGCTCGTACAGGGCGCCGGCGGCGCCGCGCCAGCCGACCTGACGCATGGCGATGACGTTGCCGGCCGGGCTGTACAGCGTCAGCTCGGTGCCTCCCTCGGCGGCCGAGGGCGCGCGTTGCTGCCGGCGATCGGGGGGATCGGCGCGGGGCGTTTCGATGGGGTAGGGCATGCGCGCAGTGTAGTGCGACAATCACGGCGGGTTGCCCGAGGTCAGACGGGGCGCCGTCGTGTTGACCCCGGTTCGACCCTGGCGACGTCTCACAAAATGACGTCTGACCTGCGCAAGATTCCGCGCGGTCTGACCTAACGTCGGCAACATGACACCACGAATCAATAGGAATAGGGCAGAAACTGACCTGACGGGCTTGGAGCAGCCACTCGACGCCGAGACAGCCGAGGACGACGGCACCGACGACCTCGACGACAGCGCCGGCGACGACCTCGACGAGTTCGACGACGACGGCGCGTTGGAGGACGCCGCCGCCCTCGACGAACCGCCCGAGCAGTACCTCACCGTCCCGCGCGATCCCGGCAGCCACCCCGGCCGCCTGGCCGCCGTCGATCAACTGCTCGGCCCCGACCAGCGGATCCGTGACGACGAGATCGCCGTCGAGCTCGTGCCGATCGACTCGATCAGCCGGCACCCGGAGAACAACAACGTCGGCGACAAGGCATCGATCAGGGCCTCGATCGACGAGTTCGGTTTCTTCGACCCGGTGATCGTGCAGCGCTCGACCGGCCACATCATCGGCGGGAACCACTCGTGGGAGGTGTACCGCGACAAAGGCGCCGAGCGCATCCCGGTGATCTTCTACGACGTGGACGACCTCACCGCAAAGCGCATGCTGCTCGCGCTGAACCGCACGACGCGCCTCGGCCACGACGACGAGGAAGCCACGTTCAAGCTGCTGCGCGCGCTGGAAGCCGAGGCCGGCACGCCCTCGGTGTTCGTCGGCACCGGTTGGGACATGGACGATTTCGAGTCGCTGGCCGAGCAGTTCGACGCGCTGCCGGTCATGCCGCCGCCGGCCGAGCCCGAGCAGGTGCAGGCCGCCTACAACGAGACGCCCGAGGAGCAGGCCGAACGCGGCGAGCTGATCGGGCAGTACAACACCCGCGGCGGCAACGTCGAGGGACTACGCGAACTGATCTTGGTGCTGCCGCTCGGCGACCACGCCGACATGATGGCCCACCTCGGCACGCTGCGGCGCCGGATGCCCGGCGAGTACACCACCGGCGCCCTCGTGGCCGCGATCATCGCCGACGCCGCCGGACAGCCCGAGGACGCCGAGCACCCCGAGCTGTGCCCGTGCATGCGGTGCGACCCCGAGGACGCCGAACCCCTCGACGAGCGGATGATCCCGCGGCAGGACGGCGGCGCCGACCGATGATGCTCACCCCACCCGCCACCCCCGACGCCGGCCCGCCGCACGACCCCCTCGACGGCGTGCGCGACTTCCGGGCCTCGGAACACCGGCGCGAGGTGTTCATGCGGTTCTACGCCTTCCACCTGCACCACCGCTCGCACCCCGGCGGCGTCTACTACGCGCTGCCCGCGCTGGCGCGCGCCGGCGGGTGGGACGCCGATCAACGGGCGTGGGCGGCGTGGATCAACGGGAACACGCAGAACCCGGTGACGACGATGCTGCTGATGGACGCCAGCGGCAACAGCCACCGCGGCGCCGACGCCATGTTCGCGTTCTGGCGCGCACGGTTCGGTGACCTGGCGTGGGATACCGACCGCCGTCACCAGAAAGGCAGTTTCGACCGGTCCACCCGCCGATGGCTCGAACTCGTCGAGGCGGCCGGCGGCCCGGCCGCATGGTGGCGCGGCAAGACCTCGGAATGGGGCGACGCCTGGCGGGCCGCCTCGGCGCTGCCGCACCTCGGCCGGCTGTCCACGTGGTCGTATCTGGAATACGTCAGGATCCTCGACGTCGCGCCGGTGCCCGACGCCGACGACCTGATGCTGAACGACCGCGAGGGGTCCAAGTCCCACCGCAACGGCCTGGCGCTCGTGGCGTGCATGGACGAGTGGATCTGGTGGGACCGGAACAGGGGGTTCGGCGGGCAGTACCCCCGCGCGGTCCTCGACACCCTCGACCGGTTCGGCCGCGGGCTGCTCGCCGAGGCGCGCGCCCGCATCGGCCACCCCGACGTGTCCTACCTCACGCTTGAGTCGGCGCTGTGCACGTATAAGAGCTGGCACCGGCGCAACCGCCGCTATCCGAACGTCTACAACGACCTGCTGTACGACCGGATCCGGCACGCCGAGGCGCGTTTCGGCGACCGGTTCGGGCTGCTGTGGGACGTCCGCCGCGACGTGCTGCCGGCACACCTGCGACTTGAGGACAACCCCACCGACCCGGGGTGCGTGCCGGTCAAACAGAACTACTACCTTGACCACGGCATCCCGCCGATGATGCACCGCGACTGGCCGTGCTTCGCCGGCGGATTCGAGCGAGGGGTCACCGCCGGCGAGTACGGGATCAGGAGGCGGTAGCCGTGCCCGCGCCCACCACCCTGACCCCGGTCGAGTCGCGCGGCGGCCGCCTGTTCAAGCGCGAAGACCTGCACACCGCCGGCGGCGTCGTCAACGGGTCCAAGCTGCGAGCCTGTCAGCACCTCATCGGCTGCGCGGCCGCCGCCGGCGCCACCGAGGTGATCTCGGCCGCCTCGGTCCACTCCCCACAGTCGGCGATGGCCGCCGTCGTCGCGGCCGCGCACGGACTGCCGGCCACCGTCATCCTCGGCGCCACGACCGACCACGCGGCGATGCGCCATCCCAGCATCCGGATCGCGGTGGAGTACGGCGCGCGCCTGCATCACGTGCCGGTCGGCTACAACCCGTATCTACAGCAGCGTGCGTCGCGGCTGGCCGACGAGCGGCCCGGGGCCTACTGGCTGCGGTACGGCATCACACCGCCCCCGAACGCCAGCCGGGATGAGGTGTCCGACTTCCACGCGACCACGGCGAAACAGGTGGCGAACCTGCCGCCCTCGGTGCGGACCCTGATCGTGCCGTTCGGGTCCGGGAACACCGCCGCCGGCGTGCTGCTCGGCATCTCTGTGCGGGCCCCGGCCGACCTCGAACGGATCGTGCTGATGGGCATCGGCCCGGACCGCCGGCCCTGGCTCACCGATCGGCTGGCGTGGCTGCACGCGCGGGTGCCGGTGCCGGTCGAGCACATCGACCTGCACGGCACCGGGTTCGCCGCCTACGCCGACAAGATGCCCGAAACCCTCGACGGCATCGACGCGCACCCCACCTACGAGGGCAAGGTGATCCGCTACCTGAACCAGCACCGCCCCGCCTGGTGGGAACGGCGCGACGACACGACGTGCCTGTGGATCGTCGGCGGCCCGCTGGCCGGCCAGACGGCGCGCGCCGGCCGCCGCCGGTCGGGGAACGCGGCCGGCACCGGGGGGCGGGCATGAGGCCGCCACCGCTGCCGCTGCTGGTCTACCTGCTCGGCGCGCCCGGCGTCGGAAAGTCCACGCTCATGCGGCGGCTGACGGCCCGCTGCGAGCGGCGCCCGGTCGCCGGCGTCAGCGTGCCGCACGAACTGCTGATCAAGACGATGCCCGCGCTCGGCCCCAACACGGTCGGCGCCGAGATCGGCCGCACCCGCACCTCGTTCTCGGGCACGGACGCGACGGCGATGAACATTCACCCGCGCGCGATGGCGTGGATCATGGGCGTCCCCTACGGCCTGGTGCTCGCCGAGGGCGCGCGCCTCGGGACGGTCCAGTTCCTCGGCGCGGCGCAGTTCGCCGGCTACCGGCTGCGCGTGTTCCACCTGGTCGCCGCCCCGGCGGTGATCGCCGACCGGCGGGCCGGCCGCCCGGGGTCGCAGAACCCGTCGTGGGTGGCCGGCGCGACGACCCGCGCGGCCCGGACCGCCGAGGCGGTCGGCGCGACCAGGCTCGACGCCAGTCAGCCCCCGGGCGTCCTGGCCGATCAAGTGCGCTACCTCGTGCCTGAACTGGAGACATTGCGATGACGACCGCGGCGGCCGGCCTGATCGAGCTGCGGGTGCGCACCCGCACCTCGCCCGACGAGCTCGCGCTGATGGTCGGCAAGGTGCCCGCGGCCGCCTACGTGCACGCGCTGCTGACCGGGCCAGCCGCCGTGTTCAAACCGGACGGCACGCCGCTGTGCGTGTACCTGCCCGGCGCGCTGGCCGGCCAGTTCACGCCCGAGGTCTATGAGGTGCTGGCCGCGCTGTCCAAGGTGCTGACGAACAACCGCGGGATGGCCAGCGGCACCGTGTCGATCATGTACCCGAACAACGCCAAGCGCCGGAAGTCGGCGCAGGTCGCCAGCTCGGTGATCGGCGTGTACGAGGGACCGCCCGGCAAGGTGTTCTGCCGGCTGACCGCGTGGACCGGCCGGAACCTGCCGCAGTGGCAGACGCTGCACCCGCTGCTGCGCGCGGTGGCCGAGCGGTTGCACGAGCACGTGCCGGCGCGCGCCGCCGCGCAGCAGGCCTACGCCGATGCCGCTGACCCGGCGTGGGTGGTGCCGGGCACGCCGTTCACGACCGTGACCGTGAACAACTCATACAGCACCGGTGTGCACACCGACCGGGGCGACCTCGAAGCGGGTTTCTCGACGATCGCGGTGCACCGGCGCGGCGAGTACGACGGCGGGGTGCTGCTGTTCCCCGAGTACCGGATCGGGGTGGACATGCACGACGGCGACCTGATCCTGATGGACGCGCACGAGTGGCACGCGAACACGCCGATGACGTGCGCGTGCGGGGTGCGGCTGTGGGGCCCGTGCAAGGGGTGCGGCGCCGAGCGGATCAGCGTGGTCGCCTACTTCCGGACCAAGGTCGCCGCGTGCGGGTCGCCGGCCGAGGAACTGCGCAGGGGTCAGGCGATCCTCGACCGGCGCAACGCGAACCCGCCGCCACCGGAGAAGCCCAAGACGCCGACGAGCAAGGGGGCGACGTCATGACCGCGGTGTATGCCGAACTCGAAGATCAACTAGGGCCTGAGATCTGGGAACGGTACCCCGGCGAGCCGGCGAACGCCTACGGGTACTTCGTCGAGTTCTGCGCCCTCGGCAAGGGCCGGAAGATCAAGGATTTGGCAGAAAAGGTCAGAAAAACGACGCAGTACCTCTACCGGCTCTCGTCCAAGTGGAACTGGTCGGTTCGGGCCGGCGCGAAAGACCTCGACGACGCCCGTCAGCGCGACTACCGGCTGATGGATGAGTTCGTGAGGCTCGAAGCTCAGAAAGTGCTCGTCGCGCGCGGGATGCTGCACTGGGCCGCGCAGTTCCTGAACACGATGACCCTCGAAAAGCTCGCCGACATGACCGCGGGCGAGGTCGCCAAGTGGGCCGCGACGGCGAACCAGCTCGGCCGGTCGCCGTTCGGCGAGCCCGACCACCGCGTCACCATCACCCGCGCCGAGGCGGCCGCGCCGGCGTTCAAGCCGATCTCGGGCATGACGCCGGCCGAGCGTCAGGCCGAGCTCGGTGCACTGCTGCGCGGCGTCGGCGAGAGGATGGCCGCCGGCGAGATCATCACCGCCGACGAGGACGACCTGGCGGCGTTGCTGGCGATCCCGGCTCAGCGCGAGCTGTAGCCCGGCCCCGCACCATGCTGCACCGTCCTGCCGAACCGCCCGCCGCGCTGCCCGGGGGCGTGGCGACCGACGTCGCGATCGAGCGCGCCCGCGACCTCGCGGCGTGCAAGTCGCCGGCGAACCTCGCGCGCCGACTGGACCCGAAGTATCAGACGCGCCCGCACTCGGAGTTGATCAGCAAGGCGGTCGTCGCGGCCGACCGCGGCCAGGTCGATCGGGTGCTGATCACCACGCCGCCACAGGTCGGCAAGTCCACCGCGGCCGCGGTGTGGGGGGCTTTCTGGTGGCTGGTGCACCACCCCGACCAGCGCGTCATCGTGGCCAGCTACGCCGCCTCGCTGGCCACCCGCCGAGGCCGCGCGGTGCGCAAGCTGATCCGCGAGCACGGGGCCCGGTTCGGTCTGCACCTCGAACGCGGGGCACAGGCCGCCGACGACTTCGAGCTGACGACCGGCGGCGGCATGCGCTGCGCCGGCGTCGATGGCGGTATCACCGGCTACGACGCCGGCGTGATCTTTGCCGACGACCTCGTGAAGAACCGGAAACAGGCCGAGTCCAAGACCGTCCGGCGGGCCGTCGAGGAATTCTGGTCGAGCTCGGTCATGACGCGACTGTCGCCGACGACGCCGGTGTTCCTGATCATGACGCTGTGGCACCCCCAAGACATCGGGGCGCACGTCATCGCACAAGAGGGCGACCGGGCGACCGGCGGCCGCTGGCTCGTGCTCAAGTGCCCGGCCTACGCCACCAGCGACGCTGACGTGCTCGGCCGCAAGGTCGGCGAGCCGCTGACCCACCCCAAGATCGACCCGGCCGACGTCGCCGCGCTGCACAAACACTGGGAAGATCAAAGAGTCGGCAAGACGCTTCGCGACTGGTTCGCGATGTACATGTGCGACCCGCAGCCCCTTGAGGGCGCGTTGCTCACCGCCGAGATGCTGCGCGAGCGCCGGCACCTCACCGACCTGCCGGCCCGCACCGTCACCGCCGTCGCGGTGGACCCCTCGGGCGGCGGCGAGGACACCTGCGGCATCATCGGCGGGTTCACCGGCACCGATGGCCGGCTGTACGTCACCGACGACGAGACGGCCGTCATGGCGGTGGACGTCTGGCCCCGCAAGGCGTGCGAGCTCGCCGCCCGCATCGGCGCGAAACGGTTCGTCGTCGAAACCGACTTCGGCGCCCGCATGGGCCCGAACATGATCCGCACCGCGTGGGACGCCCTACAGCGCGAGTGGGACGCCGAACAGGCCGAGCTGCCCGAGGCCGAACGCTCGACCAAGCCGAACCCCTACGCGGGGTTCTGCCCGCGCCTGGTCCCCAAGCGCGCCGCCGACATGGGCAACAAGCTGATGCGCGCCGAACCGGTCGCGCAGATGGTCATCGAAGACCGGATCAGGTTCGCCAAATACCTGCCCATGGTCGAGCACGAGTGGGCGACCTACCAGCCCGGCCAGGAATCCCCCGGCCGCATCGACGCCATGGTGTGGCTCGCCTACGACCTGCTCAGACCGCCCGCCACCGGCAAGCCCACCACGTCGCCCGCCGACACCGACATGCGCAACGTCAGCCGCTCGACGAACCGCACCGCCGGCGTCCGGATCAACCGCGACCAGCCGCCCGGCTCGGCCGGGGGACCCGGTATCCGCCGCTAGGTGGCCGGCCCCCTCACGACGCCGGGCCGGTGGGCGCGGTTCATCGCCGCGGCAAGGTCATTCAGCTCTTGGAGTGAGTACGGCGCGGGCCGTCCGGCCAGGTGCGCCGTGATGCTGCGCTGGTTGATCAGGTCGTCGTAGCGCCGTAGCGGCGACGTCACTCGCGCGTACGGCGCGCCGCCCACCGTGTCGTGCCCGACCGGCGTGACCGACAGGCGCGAGGATTCGCAGGCCGCGCCGGAACGGTTGAGGAACAGCAGCGGAACGCCGTTTTCCACCGCCCACGACCCGGCGGCGGCATTCGCCGCCCGCATCATGTCGGTGACAATGTCGGCCACGGTTTCCGGGCCGCCCTCGGCCACGCCCCAACGGCGCCGCAGCATATGCGCCAGATCGGATGCGGCGATCAGAATCTTGTGCCAGGCCCCCGCGATGTGCTGGTGCAACGCTAGCTCGGCCTGGCGATAGTCCACCACGTACATGCCGCCGAGTTCCTGGGCGGACAGCACCACACCGGCGCCGTCGCCGTCGAGGGTGTAGGCGGCCGACACAGCGATCACCCGGGTATGGTCGCGAGGCCCGAGCGCCAGCGCGTTCAGTAGCGAGGCGGGGTACACCTGCGGGCCGTGGTTCCCGATGCTGGCAACGGCATCGGTCACGACGTTACGAGCCCGGTTGTCCTCATTGGACCGAACCGCAATCCCTCGGGCGGCATCGGTCACATGAACCCGCAGAAACCACTTACCGTCGTGCGAAGATGCCCGGATCGCATCTTCCCGGACTTTCGTTCCGGGCGGATCAATGGCGAGCGTCGCTTTTGAATAGGCCACGAAATCTCATCTCAGGGAACTCACTATCCGGGCACACGACGATAGCAAGCCCCAAACGGGCCCGCGGCCGAACCCCCGGTCAGGCCTGGCCGGCGCGCGCCCGCTGCGCGGCGTCGTTGTGCTCGCGTCGGCACGCCGTGCCCCGGCAGCCATCCCGGTACGCCGTCGCCGAGCCGCAGACCCCGCCGATGCACAGAGCGTGGCCGGCGTCGTCGAGCGCCCGCCCGAACTCGGCGTCACGGTGGGCCCGGCCGTAGACCAGACTCCGGGTGACGTTGACCGCGGCCGCCGCCTGGTCCACCGGCGTGCCGGCGCCGATCAGCGCGATCACCCGGGCGCGCGCCGCCGGCGGAAAACAGGCCTCGGCGAGCTCGCGCCGGTAGTCACGGCTGCGCAGCGACTGCGCGCCGACCGCCTCGGGGTCGCGATCGCCGAGGCGGTAGCGGGTGAGCGGGGCGACGTCCCACTGCACCGGCAGCCGCCGGCCCTCGGCCGCCGCGGTGAGGGCGGCGCGCAGCTCGGCGCCGGTCCACCGGCGGCGGGTTCCGGTGCCGCCGGCGCCCCGGCCCGGCGGGATGACGCCGGCGCCGATCCACGCGTAGACCACCGACCGGGGAAGGCAGGCCACGTCGGCGAACGCCGGCAGCGTGTACGAGGTCGTCTCGTCGAGGCGCGCGGCTATCCCGATGAGGTCGAGGTCGGTCACCCGGGCCAGGGTAGTGCCGTGGACCGTCCGGCGCGCCCCGCCGCGGGGGAAAACCCGGGGCCGCGCCACCGCGGCGTCAGCCGCCGCTCGGGGCCGCCCCGCCGCTGATGACGTACCGGCCCGGGATGCCGGTCGGCTGCGGGACTTGCGACCAGTCCACCGGCGCCGGAACACCCCAGCCAGCGTGCAGCCGCTCGTAGTGGCCGCTGTTCAGCACGGTGACCGGCACGTTCATCCACGGGCACGCCCCGAGATGGATCGTCAGCGCGCGGATCCGGTCGGCGGTCTGCTGGCACTTGATCGACCATTGCGCACCGGTGACCACCAGCGAGAGAGCCGAGTCGAGGTCATCCCACAGGCACTCAAGTTCCTCGCGCGCGGCCTGTTCCAACGTCGCCGGCAGGTCGTCGCCGTCCGGGGCCGGCTGCGGTTCGGTCGTCATGGGCGCCACGCTACCGGCCGGCGGCCGCCCCATCAGGGAGCATGATCACAACAGGCCAGGGACGGAAGGAACCCGAGATGACGGAACAGCCGGCCGAGACGACGCAGGTGCGGACGGTCGCCGTTGACTTCGACGGCGTGGTGCACGGCTACTCGAAAGGGTGGCACGACGGCACGATCTACGACGGCCCGAAACAGGGCGCGATCGAGGCGCTGCGGGTGCTGATGGGCCGGTTCGCCGTGTTCATCCACACCACCCGCGACGTGTACGACGTCGCCCTGTGGCTCGGGCGGTACGGCTTCGAGTGCGAGGCGTGGCCGGCGCTCCCCCCGGCCGAGTTCTGGAACACGCAAGGCGTGCTGCTCGTGACCAGCCGGAAGCTTCCGGCGGTCGCCTATATCGACGACCGCGCGGTCAGGTTCAGGAACTGGACTCAGACCTTCGGCGAGCTCGCCGAGCTCGGGCTGATGGCGCCGGTCGGCGCCGGCTCGGCGGCCGAGCCGCAGTCGCAGCCGTCCGCGCAACAGCGCGGGGTGTCGTCCTCGTCGTCCTCGACGTCGTGGAACACGGACGCGTGAGGGCACGGCGGTGTGTTCGGGCAGCGGGACCAGTCGGCGCCCCGTGTGCGGTCTGTGGCCATCCCGCGAGCGTAGCTGCGCCCCGTTGGCCGGCCGGGGCGGCGCGCGCCCCGGTGACGGCCGGCCGGTGAAGCCTGTCGGTCAGTCGGTCAGGGAACGGATCCCGGCCTGACGCGCGAGCTCGCGCACGCGCGGCCGCCGCACGGCCTGAGGGGCGATCAGCACGACCTCGCGGATCGTGTCGGCCGCCTGATCGGTGTAGCCGGCTGCGAGCTCGGCGCGGGTGCGGTCCACGAGGAACCTCTCTTGGCGCTCGGTCGAGGCCAGCGCGCCGAGGTTCACCCGCCTGGCGTGTGCCAGCGCGCCCCCGGGGTCGCCGAGGTTGTTGTCGATCGATACGCCGTACTGCTCGAACTGCCCCGGCCCGAAGAACCACATCCCGTGAGGGTGCTCGCCGGTGAACTTGGCCGCCATCGATGCCGCCTCGGCGTAGTGCGCCATCGCCGAATGCGCGTTCCCGAGGCCGGCCGCGGTGTAGGCCGAGGTGAGGTGCATATGGCCGTACGTCGCGCGCTGTAGGTCGGTGCGCAGTCCGGTCAGCTCGGCCAGCTCGGCGGCGGCGTTCTCGGTCAGGCCGAGGCCGAGGGCGTGCCGGCCGGCGTGCCGCAGCGTGACACAGAGCATCCATGCGGCGTTCGCCCGCGAGATCGGGTCGCCGGCCAGCTCGGCGGCCGCGCGCGCCCGCTCGGCGGTGAACCGCGCAAGGTCGTCGTCTCCTATCTTGATCAGGTGTTCCGACGCCAGGATGCAGACTTGGCAGGTGATCGTCGGATCGCCGTACGTCTCGGCCTGTTCCATCAGGGCCGGCAGCGTGTTGCCGAGCAGCCCGTAGCGGGCCTGCCGGTAGTACCGCTGCGCGGTCACCAGCGCCCGGCGCAACTGCTCGACCGGCAGGGCGCCCGGCGCCGACGACAGGGCCCTGACGAGGTCGGCATCGGACATCGGCTCGGCGACGGCCAGTTGCTCGTGCGTGGTCGGCGCGCGCCGGACCGCCGCGGCGGCCGGGGAGCCGCGGAACAGGGCGGCCTCTAGCCCGAGGGCTGTGGCGCTGGTGAGGAAGGCTCGGCGGTCCACGGGTGGCACCCCTTCATCCTGCTGTTCGGGTACGGCAGCGGCGGCGCCCGGGGGTTCGCCCTGGCGTCGTCGCGGTGGTCGTTCGTTGCGGAACCCTAGTTCCTTGTCTGACGTCACACCGAGGATCACACGAAACGCCGCGCGGACGGCGGGATCTCTCGGCGTGCCGACCATGCCGCGCTCTAATCGGCTGACGGTCTGGTCACCCACCGCCGGCCGCACCCCGGTCGCCCGCTCGACCTCATCGCACACCGCGGTAGCGAGATCAGCCTGTTTATATCCCTTACTCATCCGTAGGTCGGTGAGTACTGTATTCGGCTTTGCCTCCCCTTTGGTCACGTTGTCAGAGTACTGAACTGCCTAGTTAGAGTGCCTAGTTTCTCTGCGCTTCCCCCCAAACGTGCAGGGGGCGACCCTGAGTGCATGACCCTTGACACCCTGTCCGCAAACCCTCGCAGTACCGTCGCCGTCCCCGAGGCCGCCTGTTCCGTCTGCCAGGGGTGGGGGACCTACGAACGGCGCAGCTCGCGCGGCGTGTCCCTCGGCAGCCGCTACTGTCGCTGTCGCAAAGGCATCGCCCGCGAGGCGATCGACCTCGCGCGCAGCATCGGCAATCAGTCCGTGATCGACGAGTGGAACCGGCGGAACTGGCCGCTGTCGGCAGACCTGATGATCAACCCCGCCGAGATCGGCAGCCGGCCCCCGGGGCGGCGGCCAACCGAGATCGTCGAGTTGGACTGATCATGTCGCACCCATCGCAGACCGCTTACGGCGGGATACCGCGACGTTCCGCGCGCCCCCCACACGCGCAGAGTACTCGTCTCGGCGGCGTCTCCTGGCTGCCCCAGGTCAAGACCCGGTGCGCGGGATGCTTCGACACCGGGCTGCGCAACGTCTACGGCGCCAAGGGCAGGTTCGCCCGCGGCGACGAACGCCCGACCGACCCCGTGCTCTTGTTCGCGATGCCGTGTACCTGCCATGCGGGTTTGCTGGTCCGGGTCCGGGCCGGGCTGCGCGCACTCGACGTCGAGCCGCGGACGCCGGCCGGCCGCGCCGCCGACGTCCGGGCCGAGCAGGCAGCCGCGGCGGCGGCCGCCGTCGCGCCGGCGCCGGTCGCCCCGCTGCCGCTGCCGGCCGATTGGGGACGCACGCCGGCCGCGGTGTGACCCCGGCCGGGCGCCGCAGCCGCCCGGCCGGTTCCCCCGAGACGACAACATGTTGATCTAGGCTTCCCCGCGTGACTACCTGCGACGCGCACACCGCCCCCGGCGCCACCTCGGGGGCGCACGGGCACCCCGAGGTCGTCGATGCCCTGGCGGTGCTCGACCGCTCGATCAAGACGGCCCACAACGACCTGACCGCCGCCATCCTCGGCGCGGTCACCGCCGGCGGCGACAACGGCGAGCTGACCCGCGAGACCGTGCGCGAGGTCGCCGAACGGGCCGCGCAGATCAGGCAGCGCCTCGACAGCCTCTATGACATGGCGCGTGAGAACCTGTCGAACGGCCACGACGCGCGCCGCGACTTCCACGCGCAGACGCTCTCCGCGGTCGAACTGGTCGCCGAGGGCGTGGCCAAGGTCGGCCGCCACGCCGGCGACCAGTTCGCCGCGCTGGCCGAGTCCATCGCCCTCGGCCACGCCGCCCGCCGCGAGGCCGACGAGCTCGTGCAGATGGCCGCCGACGAGCACAGCGCCCACCTGGCCGACCTCGACGCCGAGGTGAAGCGCCGGTTCGGCGAGGGCGCCCGCACCCTGAAGGCGATCGAGCAGGCCGCCGCCGGCCTGACCGCCGCGGCCGCCGAGACTCAGGCCACGGTCACGCGCGTGGCCGACGTCGTGCAGCAGATCGCCGCCGGCGTCGAGCGCATCGCCGGCGCCCTGGCCGAGCACCACACGCACGGCCTCGGCACCCCCGAGACCCTGGCCGCGAACACCATGATGATCAGCGAGCTGCAAAAGGTCGCAGGGAAGGCCCTCGACGTCACCGCCGCCTCGGCCACCGCGATCAGCCGCCAGGGGCAGGCCCTCGACGAGCTCGCCCGCGGCCGCAACGCCGACAGCGCGGCCCTGGTACGCGTCACAGACGCGGTCGAGCGGCACTCGCGCCGCGTGGCCGAGGCCGTCGAGGCGGTCGGGGGCAAGCTCGACATGCACCACGTGCACACCGCCGGCGTGCCCGAGGCGCTGACGGCACAGGCCGCCGCGCTCGCCGAGCTGAAGACCCTGATCGGTACGGCGTCCGGCGTCACGACCTCGACGCACCAGATCGTGAGCCGCGCGGCCGGCGCCCTTGACGGCCTCGTGCTCGGCCGCGCTCAGGACGCGCAGTTGTTCGGCACGTTCGGGAAGGTGCTCGACCGCCACACCCGCCAGAACGCCGACGCCGAGGGCGCGCACAAGAGCCAGATCGAGATGCTGCGCCGGATCGGCGATCGCCTGGCCATCACCTCGGGCCAGCACTCGGGGCCGGCGGCCGCCGCAGCCGCCGTCGCCGGCGTACGCCACGAGCCGGACTGCGCCGAGCACTGATCCGCGGCCGGCACCTACTAGCCAAGTACTAGCAACTCCCAGAATGGGAGGTGCCAGCCCGCCGAGACGACACGACCGACGCCCGGCCCCCGAGGGGTCCGGGCGTCGTCGGCGCGCGCCGCCGGCGTCAGCCCGTGGGCGTCGCCGAGGCGCCGCCGCCGGCGTTGACGGTAGCGACCTCGGCCGGCGGGATCGTCCACGCGAGGTAGCTCGTGCCGGTCCAGTCCGCCTCGATCGTGGTGACGCCGGTGCACTTGGTCACGGCGCCGTTGTCCACCCACTGCACGACGGCCGTGCCGGTGACGGTCTGGCCGGCCGGGATCACCTTGTGGGCCGCGGTCGTGCTCGTGAGCCACCCGCCCGGCCCGTCGCCGCGGTTCGCGTCGCAGCGCACGCCGAACTCGCCCGGCCCGGCGACGGGGCTGCTGCCGGTGTTCGTCATGGACACGTTGAACGTCACGTCGAGGCCGCCGCCGTCCGCCTGCACGCTCGGCGGCCCGCTGATCGTCATCGTGAGGTCGCCCCGGTGGATCGGCTGGCCCAGCGGCGCCGAGCTCGTCGCCGAGGGCAGCGCGGAGGACGGCAGCGGCGCGCCGATCCCGCCCGCGGTGGTGGTCGAGGCCGCCGGCGTCGAGGCCGACGACGAACAGCCGGCCACGAGGAACGCGGCCGCCAGCGCCGCGGCGGTAGCCGTGTGAATGCGAAGGGTCATGACCGGGCAGCGTAGCCGCGGCGCGTACCGGCGCGCGCCGGTGATGACGAACTCTGACGCGAAATCGGCCGCCCCCCGTGTGCGGAACGGGGGGCGGCCGAGTCTGTGCAGGGGGCGCGGTTCAGGCGGCGGCCGCAAGCGGCGGCTCGTCGTCGCCGTCGTCCGAGGCGGCGCCGGCGCGCAGCCGGACCGCCGCCGCCGGCTCGTCGTCGAACCCTGGCGTCTGCCCCTCGACGGCCGGCGTGATCACGGCCAGCGGCCGCCCGTGGGCGGTGACCGTGATCGGCTCGCCGGATTCGGCAACCTCGCGGATGATGCCGCCGCTCAACAGAGAGAGCGGCACGACGGGCGCCCGGCGCCGGCCGTGGTCGGATGCTGATGCGGTCATGGCGGCGACCCTACCCGACGTCAGGCGGCCGGCCGCGGACTCTCGCCCGCAGCCGGCCGCCGGTGTGTCAGCACCGCGCCCCGAGGGGCGCCGCGCCCCGGTCAGAACCCGCCGTCGCCCTCGGCCGGCTCGTCGCCCTCGGCGAAACACGCCGCACAGCCGTCGTGCGGCTGGTCCTCGTGGTCGCGGCACAGCCGCTTGACCTCGAAAACCTGCTCGTCGTCCTGGTCCAAGAGCTCGGCGGCGTAACCGGCGGCCCTGACGGCGCAGTCGAACGACGTCAGAAACCCGGCGTCGTCGTCGCACCACACGCCGTAGTCGGCGCCCGACTCGCACGCCGGGATGGCCAGGCGCGCGCCGTGCCGGCCGTCCGTCGTGACGCTCGGGTGGGTCAGGCAGCGGATCGGCTCGGCGGCGGCAGTGATCCGGGCCTCGCGCTGCGCATGCTCGGCGTGCAGCTCGGCCAGCCGGCGGTTTTCCTCGGCCACCGCGAGCAGCAGCCCGTCAATCGCGTCAGCCATGCGCCGATACGGCACCTCGTTCGACGTGCGGTCAAGCTGATAGAACCAGCCGGCGCCGGGGTGGTTCTCCCGCATGTCATCAGAGATCTCGTCGGCGAACACGCGGGAGGCCACGCCGGGGATCATGAACCCGGAGTCGCGCGACGTGTCGCCGAGGTCGATCTCGCCGAGTGCCTTGCTGCCGGTCAGCTCGATCACCCACCACGTGTAGCGGTTGGGGCGCACGAGCCACTTGAGGTCGTCGCCCTCGATCGGGAACGCCTCGGTCCCGTCCGCGGTGTGGAAGCGGCCGGCCTCGGCCTCGCGCTGCCGCTTGCACAGCTTGCACTCGAACAGGCGGCGCGCCTCGATCTGCTGCATGACGTGGCCGTACGTGCTCTCGGTGAGGTTCGGGCACTGGCCGCGGCCGACGCCGTTGCGCAGCCGCTCGTAGCGCCCCACGGTCGCGCATCGCATGGTGTGGGCGGTGGCGAGGCCCTGGCTGCCGATGTACGCGGGGGCGTTGCTGTCTCGGGTGGTCACTGGTCTGGTCCCTGTCTGTCTGCGGCGTGTTCCTACCCGAGAAACATTACCAGTCCGGACCGGACTTGTCTACCCCTGCAAGGCGTCGCGCCACGCGAGAGCGGGCCGGCCCGGGGTCATCCCCGGGCCGGCCCGCCCTCGGCCGTGCGGTGGATCAGGCGCCGATGACGCGCGCGGCGGCGTCGTACATGCGCGGGTTCTGCGTGCGCAGAGTGCTCATGACGAACTCGGTGACCGAGCGGCGCCACTGCTCGGGGCGCGTGCCGGGGCGGCGCTCGGCCATCGCCGCGCAGTTGTCGTCGATCATCGCGGCCACCTTGCGGGCGGCGATCGCGTCATACGCCGCGGCGACGCGGGGGACGCTGGCCCGGACCGCCGGGCGCTCGGTCGGGCCGGCCGGCCGGATGGTCGCCAGGTGCGCGATCTTGCGGCTGCTGATCGTGCCGTCGGCCCAGTAGACGTCAGCCCGGTCGCCCGCGATGCCGACGACGACGCCGGCGTCAACCAGGCACGGCGCGTCGAGGCTGTCGGTGTCGATGACCTGAAGTCCGATGGCGACGGCGTCGGTGTCGGGGGCGATGTGCGTGATGATGTTGGCCCGGGTGGTGGTGGGCATGGCCTGTCTCCCTTGTTCTCTGCGGTGTGTCCCTACACGGAGAACATTACCAGTCCGGACCGGACTTGTCTACTCGGGCGGACGGCCCCCGCGCCGGTCAGGCGCGGGGGCCGTCCGCCCGGCGAGGTCGCCGGCCGGGTCCCTAAATCCAGCGCTCGACGGCCGTGCCGTCCTCGCCGTCGCGGATCACGCGCACCGCCGAGCAGGCGGTGCACATCACGGCGCCGACCGTCGCGCGGTAGAACGCGCGGCCGCTGCCGCAGTTGCCGCACGTGTGCGCCTGGTCCTCGCCGGCGTACTCGCTCGCGGTCAGCGCGCGGGACATCGCCGCGGTGTAGCCGTCGCCGGTGTACGCGCGGTCGTCCTCGGCGTGCACGTCCTGCCACGGGTTCACGGACATGGATTCCCCCTCGGGATCGGGTCGGGTGGTGCGGGGTTCGAGGTCGGTCGAGCCGACTCGGCGCGCGCCGGCCGGTCAGTGCCGGCGCGCGCCGGGCGCGGCTCGATCAGTCCTCGGTGTCCTCGGTCAGCCACGGGCCCTGAATCGCGATCTGCTCGCCGAGTTCGAGGGTCTGGCCGTTGCCGTTGCGCTGCACGTAGGTGACCAGGGTCGGGGTGATCCACCGGCCGTCGCGGTACACCTGCCCCTTGCTGCGGTGGATCGTCACCGTCTCGATCGTCCACGCGGACTCGTAGCCGGCGTTCACGGGCACGTAGCGGTAGCCGGGGCGCATGTCCTCGACGGCGATGCTGCCCCACGCGGTCGTCGCGGTGTCGGCCGGCACGGTCGCGGTGGCGGTGGCGGTGGTCATGGGTCTGTCTCCCTCGTTCGCTGCGGTGTGTCCTTGCGCAGCAAACATTACCAGTCCGGTCCGGACTTGTCTACTCGGGATGTGAAAGCGGCCCCCCGAGCCTGGTCAGAGGCTCGGGGGGCCGGTTCGGCGTGTGCACCGCTCCCCAGGTTAGGCGGCGCCCCCCGCCCGGCGGCGGCACGGCGCCCCCTGAATCTCGGCGATCCGCCAGCGGTCCACGTAGACCGTCTCGGGGTCGCCGGTCAGCGGCTCGTCGTCGTATCCGAGCGTCCGGCGGCTCAGGCCGCCCTCGGCCGCGGCGTCGTACGCCAGGCCGCGCACCTCGTAGCGCGGCAGCGCCGCGGTGTAGACCGGGAACACCAGGGCCGTCGCGCGCTCGGCGGTGGTGGTCAGGCGCACCGCCTGGAACTGCTCGGGGGTGCCGAACGTCTGGTGCCCGTCCGGCCAGGTGACGGCGATCTGCTCGCCGAGCCCGGGGCGGCCGGTCACGTACCCGGCCAGCGGCAGCGCCGGGTCGTCGTCGTCATGGTGGGGGTGCACGGCGGTGATCTCGACCGTGCGGGCGTACGTCACGAGCTGGCCGAGGTCGCCCGCGGACGCGTCGGCGTCCGGGGTGATGAATCGGCGGGTCCGGGTGGTGGTCATGGCTGCGGTGTGTCCTTTCGTCGGGGGCTTCCCTACACCACAAATATTACCACTCCGGACCGGACTAGTCTACCCACGGACGGGCCCCCGAGCCTGGTCACAGACTCGGGGGCCCGTCCGATCAGGGCGCCGGCGGAGGCTAGAACGGGACCTCGGCCCACGCGGCTCGCACGCACTCGCAGTCGTCGCAGCCGCGCCCCTGGATCGTGGCCACGTTCCACCGGTCCACGTAGTACGTCTCCTCATACGCGTACTCGTCGTCGTCGTCCGGCAGCGCGTCGGCGAAGCCGGCCAGCCGGTAGCCGAGGCTCGCGTCGGTCGAGTGGTCGTAGGCCTCGCCCCACACCTCGTAGCGCGGCAGCAGCGCGACGTCGGCCAGGAACACCAGCGAGGTCGCGGCCTGCTCGGCGGTGGCCGGGCGCATCACCATGAACTCGTCCACCTCGCCGTAGGTCGTGCGGCCGTCCGCCCACAGAATCCAGATCTGCGATCCGCGCTGCGGGTTGCCGACGATCCGGCCGACCATCGGCAGCGCGTCGTCGTCGGTCTGCGAGACGACGGCCAGCGACTCGGCCGTCATGACGAGCATCCCGAGGACGCCGGCGAACCAGTCGGGATCGGGGGTGACGTAGCTCGGGCGCGGCGTGTGCGTGGCGGTGGCGACCTCGGCGGCCTGCTCGGCGCCCCGGTCGGCGTGCAGCCGGCGGCAGCCGGCGACGGCGGCGGACCCGAGGGCGAGGCCCGCCGCGATCGCCGCGGCGATGACGGCGGCAAGTGACGTGGTGCTCATGGTCTGGCTCCCTTGATCTCTGCGGTGTGTTGCTGCGCCGCAGACATTACCAGTCCGGCACGGACTAGTCAACTTTGATGGGGGAACCGGCCCCGTGGGGTTTCCGGCGCGCGCCGTCGTGCCCGGATATGCCTCGTAAACGCCCGTATTCCTCATCAAACCGGACGCATGCGTACATACTGAGTGCTGTGACTTGGTGGGCCTTCGCCGTAGCAGTGGGTGCGGTCATGCGCATCACGCGTCTGATCACCCACGACGAGATCAGCGCTCGACTGCGCGCGTGGTTCGCCCGCCGCGACGCCAAGGCGCGCGCCGCCGCGCACCGGCCGCCGGCGCCGAACGGCGGCGCGTGGTGGCGGTTCATCACCTGCCCGTGGTGCGTCAGCGTGCATACCGGGCTGGTCACGTTCGGCGCGTACGGCCTGATCCCCGGTCTGCGGCACGTGCTCGCCTACGTCTACGCCGCCCTGACGGCCTCGCTGCTGTCGGGCCTGACGCTCGCCGGCCACTCGGCCGCCCCCGCGGCCCCGTCGCCGGCGCCCTCGCCGCCGTCCACCTCGTAACCGCGCCCTCGCCGGCCGCCCGCGCCGGCTGCCCCCACCAGCCGCCACCGACCGGAGACACACGGCATGAGGTTCCTCAGCAGCGAGCAAGAGTCGATCATCCCCGCGCCGCAGCGGGTGCGTATCCAACTGACCTCGAACGCCGATTTCCCCGCGGTCGGGTGCCGGCTGTCGAACTGGGCCGGCCCGTTCGCCTCGGCGATCGAGCTGCTGACCGACAAGGCGGCGTACGGCTTCAACGTGAACAGCGATTGGTGCACGTCACAGGGTGCGCTGATCTTGCAGGGCTCGACGAACCTGTGCCCGCTCACCGGCACGGTCACGGTCGCCGCCGGCGCGGTGGACGCCTGCACCCCGAACTCGCCGAACGTCGCCGTCACGGTCAGCGGCGCCCCGTCCGCGCGCACGTGGGTCGCGAACGTCGCGATCACCCCGACCGGGGCCCCGACCGCGACGCTGAACCCGGCCCTCGGGTACCCGGTCACGTGGTCGGTCGAGCCGCCCCTGATCGACGGCCTGTCGGTCAACCCGGCCACCGGCGTGATCAGCGGCACCCCCCGCTACGTGGTGCCGACGCAGAACTTCGTGCTGAAGGCCACGTGCGCCGGCGGGTGGGGCGACGCGGTGGTGCCGGTCACCGTGCAGGCGCTGCCGAACACCGTCACCGTCGCCACGGTCGCCGACCAGACGTGGACGCACGGCAGCGCGATCACGAACGTGACGCCGAGCGCGACCGACAGCAACCCGGCCGTCACGACGTTCACGTGGTCGATCTCGCCGGCGCTGCCCGGCGGGGTGTCGCTGAACACCTCGACCGGCGTCATCAGCGGCACCCCGGCCGCGGCCGCCGGCTCGACGCTCTACACCCTCACGGCCACCGAGACGGGAACCGGCTCGACCGGCTCGGCCGGTTCGAAGACCTTCCACATCACGGTGAACTGAGGACCACGACCATGATCGAAACCGCCAACGAGGTGCGGCTACTGCTGTCGGACAACGCGGACCTGAACGCGGCCGCGTGCGCGGTCACGTGTTGGGCCGGCCCGGAGAACGGCTCTGACATCGGTCTGGAGACGGGCGGCCCCGCGGCCGCGCTCATCGTGGACAAGACGTGGTGCGACACCCGCGGCCCGCTGATTTTCACCACGACGGACGGCCAGGCCACCACGCTGTGCCCGCTGCCGCCGGTCGCCTCGGTGCCCACGCCGCTGCTGCCGTGCCGCGCCGCAGACTGCGAGCTCGCCCCGGTCGTCACCATCACCGGCGACAACCCCGTCACGGTCACGATCGCCGGCCACGACGGCTCGACCTACCGGATCGAGTGGGGCACCGACCAGGCGGCCGACCGCGCCGTGGCCGCCGACGCCACGGTGTCGCACACCTACCGCGCCGCCGGCGCCTACACGGTGCGCGTCTACGACGAGCAGACCGGCGTCGTCGCCGGACCCTTCCCGGTGACGATCCTCGCCGGCCCGCACAACGTGCTGCGACTGGAGTGCCCCGGCGACCAGACCGGCACCGCCGGCGAGGCGGTGTCGCTGCCGCTGACCGTCGCAGACTCCGACCAGTCGGTCACGGCGTTCACGTGGACGGCCACCGGTCTGCCGGCCGGCCTGGCGCTGAACAACCTCGGCGACGGTCAGGCCTCGATCACCGGCACGCTCACCACCGCGCAGCCCGCGGCGCGCGTCAGCGTCACCGTCGCCGACGACAGCGGCGGCTCGTATGAGTGCTGGTTCACGTGGGCCGTGGACGCCGGCACCACCGTCACCCTGGCCCCGGTCACCACGCAGACCAGCCCGGCCGGCGAACCGGTGTCACTCCAGATCGAGGCGACCGACAGCGACCCGGACGTCACCTCGTTCACGTGGGACGCCGCCGGACTGCCGGACGGGCTGACCATCGACGACACGGGCCTGATCACCGGCGCGCCCGGCGGCCGCCGGCCGACCACGGTCACCGTGACCGCGACCGACCCCAACGGCGCCACCGACTCGACGTCGTTCCTGTGGGGCGTCACGACCGAGGTCACCGTGACCCGGGTCACGGCCCAGACGTGGACGCAAGGCGAGCCGATCACCGACGTCGTGCCCGAGGCCACCGACAGCGACGCCGCCCTGACCACGTTCACGTGGTCGATCACCCCCACGCTGCCCGCCGGCGTCGCCATCGATGAGGCCACCGGCACGATCAGCGGCACCCCGGCGTCGCTGTTCATCGCGACCGACTTCACGCTGACCGCCACCGACGAGCTCGGCGCGGCCGGCTCGACGAGCTTCAGCATCGCCGTGAACGGCGGGGGTGCGTGATGATCGACCCCACCGACGCCGCGGTGCTCGTGCTCGAAAACCCCGCCGACCTGCCGAACGCGTTGTGCGCGGTGAACTGCTGGGCCGGCCCCGACCTCGCGCCGGCCGTCGAGGTGGACCCCGCCGGCGGCACGATCACCGTGGGGAAGTCCTGGTGCGAGGCGGCCGGCCCGCTCATGCTGCACCCCGGCGTGCCGCTGTGCCCGCTGGCCGACAGCCAGGTGATCCCGGCCGGCGTGCCCGCGTGCAGCCCGGACGGCTGCACCGGCGGCGCGATCTACATCGTGGACGTGTCCGAGGCCCCCACCGTCACCGTCGTCGTCACCGGCCCGGCCGGCGCCGGCCCGTTCACCGTGCATTGGGGCGCCGGCGTGCTGGCGAGCACCGACGTCGAGCTGAACACCCCGGTCAGGACGACCTACACCCGACCCGGTCACTACCCGATGCGCGTGCAGGACCAGACCTCGGGCCGCTACGGCGGCCCGACCCTGGTCGCGATCCCGCGCGTGGGCGACTTCGCTCAGGTGGACTGTCCCGGGGACCAGCGCACCCCGGTCGGGCGGCAGGTGTTCGTGCCGTTCGGGGCGACCTCGGCGAACGTCGCGACGTCGTTCACGTGGACGGCGACCGGGCTGCCTGACGGGCTGCGGGTGCAACAGGTCGGGCCCGGGTCGGCCGCCGTGATGGGCGCGCCGGCCACCCTCGGCCAGATCACCGAGGTCGTCGTGACCGGCGACAACGGGTTCGGCCAGCGCGTCACCTGCGCTTTCCGCTGGTCGGTCGTCGATCAGGTCAACACCGTGACGGTCGCCAACCCCGGCGACCAGTCCGGCACCATCGGCGCCGCGGTGTCGCTGGCCATGTCCGCGGCCGACAGTGATCCGGGGATCGACACCTACACGTGGTCGGCCCTCGGGCTGCCCGCCGGCCTCGCCATCGACCCGGCGACCGGCGTCATCACCGGCAAGCCCACGTCCGGCCAGGCGCCGGCGCCGGTCACCGTGACCGCGGCGGACGGCGCCGCCTCGACCGGCTCGGCCTCGTTCGTGTGGTCGGTCACCGGCAAGATCTCGGTCACATCGCCCGGCGACCAGACGTGGACCTCGGGCACGCCGGTCGAGCCGCTGACGCTCGCGGCGACCGACACCGACACCACTCAGACCGCCCTCGGGTGGACGGTCACGCCGGCGCTGCCGGCCGGCCTGTCGCTCGACCCGAACACCGGCACCGTCACCGGCACCCCGGCCTCGGCGCAGAGCAAGACCAAGTACACGGTCACGGCCACCGACGCCCGCGGCGCGGCCGGCTCGGCGAGCTTCGGCATCACGGTCGGCAACACCGTCGCCGTGGCCGAGGTCGCCGACCAGTCGCTGAGCAAGGGTGCGGAGATGCCGGCGCTCACCGCGGCGGCGACCGACAGCGACCCGGCGCTGACCGCGTTCGCGTGGTCCATCGCCCCGACGCTGCCGGACGGCCTGACCCTCGACCCCGACGCCGGCACCATCGCCGGCACCCCGGCGGCCACCGCGGCGCGCCGGAACTACACGCTGACCGCCACCGACTCGACCGGCGCGGCCGGCTCGACGACCTTCAGCCTCATGGTCGCCTGATGTTCGGCACACGGCCCAGAACCGAGCACGCGGCGCGCGACGGCGCGCGCCGCGGGGCTCGGCGTGGCGCCGTGCAGCAGCAGCGGCAGTCGCTGACCGCGGCCGCCGAGATCGTGACCAGCGCTCAGCTACGGCAGTTGCTCGGGCACTGGACCTGGCAGAAATCGGCGTGGGACTTCTACGACACGTGCGGTGAGCTGCACTACGGCATCTCGTACCTGGCTCAGGCGGCCAGCCGGGCGCGGCTGTACATCGGCATTCCGGATCCGAACGGCGCGGCCGACCCGACGCCGATCGACGACCCTCAGGCTCAGGCGCTGCTCGACGAGCTCGGCACGGACTTCACCGGCCACGCCGAGATGATCCGCAAGATGTGCATTCACCTCGGCGTGCCGGGCGAGTCGTTCCTGATCGGCCTCGACGACCCCGACGAGGGCCGGAAGTGGATTACCGCGTCACAGGACGAATTGCAGTCGGTCGGGAACGAGGTGTGGTTGCGCACCTCGCCGAACACCCGGATTGCGCTGAAGGACGCCAACAGCGTGATCCTGCGGGTCTACTTCCAGAACGCCCGTTTCTCGTGGGAGCCCGAGAGCCACGTGCGCGCGCTGCTGCCCGACCTGGCGCGGTTGCAGGCGCTGAACTCCCACCTGTTGGCGACCACCGACAGCCGCTTGGCCGGCGCCGGCGTGCTGTTCATCGGCGACAGCGTCTCGCCGCCGGCCGGGAACCCGGGCGATGAGGTACAGCACGAGGACCCGTTCATCGACGGCCTGATGAAAGCCATGATCACGCCGATCAGTGATCGGAACAGTGCGAGTAGCGTCGTTCCGTTCGTCGTCCGCGTGCCCGATGAATCGATCGACAAAATCAAGCTCGTCACGTTCTACACGCCTTTCGACAAGGCTATTCCGGAACTGATCGAGTTGACGCTGAAGAAAATCGCAATCGGGCTGAACATCCCCCCTGAGGTGCTGCTCGGCCTCGGGGACACAAATCATTGGTCGGCGTGGGCCATTGACGAGAACGTGGTGAAGATCTCGGTCGCGCCGCTGCTGAGCATCATCTGTCAGACGCTGACGAGCAAATACCTGCGGCCCTCGTACCAGAAGCTCACGAACAAGCCGTGTGAGGCCGTGATCTGGTTCGACACGACCGAGCTGACGCAGCGGCCGCAGAAGTCCGCCGAGGCCAACACCCTGCACGACAAGGGTCTGATCTCGGATGAGGCGACGCGCCGTGAGAACGGGTTCAGCGAGGAGGACGCGCCCTCGCACGAGGAACGCACCCGGAACGCGCTGTGGGAACTGGCCACCAATCCGCAGACCGCGGCCCTCGTGCTGCCGCTGCTCGGCGTCAAGCTGCCCGAGCTCGCGCCGCCGCCGGCGCCGATCCGCGCCGAGCAGGTTGACGACGCCGGCGAGGACGGCGACGGGGCCGAGCCGGCGCGCGCCGGCGGGGCTCGGGCGATCCCGGCGCAGCCGGACCGTGCCGCCGGCCGCACGGCCGAGCTGCCGCCCGGCACGAGCTCGGGCGGCGGGTGATCGGCCGTGGCGAAGATCTGGACGGACAGCGACCCGTGGCTGACCAAGCGTCTTGAGCACGACGAGCTGATCAGCCGCGGGAACCTGGCGATCACGAACGCGGTCATGACCGCGATGGACCGGTGGCTTGAAGCGGCGCGGCTGGCGATCTACCACCGGCCGCAGCGGACCGCCGTGCTGACGCCGCCCCCCGTGGTGACCGCCGACGCCGGCAACGCCGGCGGTGGCGGCGCGGCCGCGGGTGCCGGGGGCACCGGCTCGGCCAGCGAGAGCCAGGGGATCCCGGCCGGCATGCTGCCCGACCTGTCCATGTGGCCGGCGGCGTCGAGCTGGACCGTGATGCTCGACCAGATCGTGATGTCCGAGGTGACCAAGCTTTTCGGCGAGGCGTTCATCAAGGCGACGAAAGAGGCCGATATCCAGGCTGCGCACTATGCGCAGGCTTACATCAGCATCGTCTCGGACCGCCTGTCAGAGAACCTGTGGTCGGACGGCGTCTTTGCCGAGGTGCGCGAGGTCATCGCCGAGGGCATGGCCAAGGGCCTGTCGATCACGCACATCACCGAGGAACTGGGCTCGGTGCTCGACCCCGGGCACTACGAGTGGCAGGCCCGGCGCATCGCCCGCACCGAGACCATGGGCGCCGTCAACTCGGGCACGTGGAACGGCGCGAGTGCGTACTCGGACATCACCGGCGAGCGGATGTACAAGCAGTGGTACGCCACCAAGGACACCCGCACGCGTCCTGACCACGTGGAAGCGCATAAGCAGGTTGTTCCGATCGAGACGGATTTCGTCGTCGGCGGCTACATGATGGCGCACCCCGGCGCCGAGGGCGGACCGGCCCGCGAGGTCTGTAACTGCCGCTGCACGATCTTGGTCCTCGACGAGTCCGAGGCCGATCCATACATCGCCGCCGGAGCGTGGGACGACCCCGACGAGCCGAGTGACGACGTCGAGCATGCCGAGGCCACCGGCCTGACCCCGGCCGAGCAGCAGAACCTGACCAGGGCCGGCGCCTCGACGACGCAAGTTGTCACCACCCCCTCGAACGATCTGGAGACGACGGCCGTGACTGGAGCCTCGACTACCTTCGCGACGGACACGCAGACGCTGCCGACGATCGCGCCCGGCTCGACACCGCCGGTGGACATGCCGGCCGGCGACGGCGACGGCACCGGCGTCGGCTACTGGTGGGGCATCCTGGCCCCGATGGATGCGCCGTCCGCTGACGGCCGCATGATCGCCATGCCGACATACGACGCCGGCGGCGACGACAACACCGACGCCCGCGGCAACCCGCTGCCCCGCACGCGGCCGATGCCGCTGCCGCTGCTGTATCAGGATGCCCTCGCCCCCTCGCACGACGGCGCGGTGGCGGTCGGCCTGATCCGGCAGGTGTGGATCGACAACGGCTGCCTGTACGGCTGCGGAGAGTTCGACCTCGAAGACCCGCGCGCGGCCGAGATCGCCCGCAAGGTGGCCGCCGGTCACCTCGGCTGGATCTCGGTGGACCTCGACGACACCGACATGGAGTACCGCGAGGGCATCAGCGTCGGTGACGCCGGTATCCCCGAGTACAGCGGCGTCAGCGTCGCGGCCGACTGGCGCCTGATGAGCGCGACGCTGGTCTCTCAGCCCGCGTTCCCCACCGCCAAGATCACCACCGGGCGGCCCACCGGCGACGGCGCCGAGGACGACCACGGCGCGCCGGCGCTGCTCGACAACGACGAGCTGAACGCCGGCCAGGGCGCCGACGCCTCGGGGCGCTACGGGCTGTGCGAGGACCCGGCGTGCGGGTACTGCGCCGAGGTCATCGCCGCCGCCGGCTCGTGCGCGTCCCCCGACTGCACGTTCTGCTCGACCGCGGCCCGCCTCGGCAAGAGCGAGGGGCCGGTGTTCGGGCACCAGTGGGCGGCGTTCCGGCCGCTGGCCACCGGCACCCACTCCGGCGCCCCGGTGTTCGTCTCGCCCCCGATGCCGAACGAGGCCAAGCACAACCCCCACCGAGGCGCCAAGGGCCCGAGCTCGCCCAACCGCAAGCGCTCGACGCCGCCGGTGCCGGTCGCCGCGGCGCTCGTCGGCGGGCCGGGCTTCAAGGTCTTGCACCCCGACACCGGTCTGCCGGTCGCGCCGGCCGGCACGGCGTGGGACGGCGCGGCCGCGGCGAAGCGGATCGCGGAGTGGGCGACGAACGCTGACGGCGACCTCGACCCGGCCAAGTACAGCCGCGCGTTCCTGTACCGCGACGACGACGCCAAGGACGACAGCAAGACCGCGTACAAGCTCGGGTACGCCGACCTCATCGACGGCCGGCTCACCATCGTGCCCAAGGGCGTGTACGCCGTCGCCGGCGCCATCGCCGGCGCGCGCACGCCGCTCGACGTCCCCAGCGGGCAGCAGGACGACCTGAAGTCGGCCACCGAGCGGCTGTACGGCCGCCTCGCCAGCGCGCTCGACGACGACTCGATCACCCCCCCGTGGAAGGACGACAGCAAGACCTCGAAGTCCGCGACCCGCACCGCGGTCAGCTTCACCACGGGGCGGCCCGAGTTCGCGCCGCCGCTGGCGTGGTTCCAGAACCCCTCGTTCCCGTCGTACATGAACGTCACGATCTGCGACGACGGCAGGATCTTCGGGCACCTGGCGCCGTGGGACGCCTGCCACACCGGGTTCCCCAACGAGTGCATCACCGCCCCGCGCTCGTCGTCCGGTTACGCGTACTTCCATCAGGGCACGGTGCGCACCGCCGAGGGGTCCGACGTCGCGGTGGGCACCATCCACCTCGGCACCGACCACGCCCGCGGCCGCCTCGGCGCGCACGACGCGCAGCGGCACTACGCCGACACCGGCATGGCGGCCGCGGTCGTGCGCGCCGGTGAGGACGCGTTCGGTATCTGGATTTCCGGGGCGGTCCTGCCCGGCGCCGATCTGGTGACGCTGCGGCGCGCACCGTGGTCCGGCGACTGGCGCCGCATCGGGGCGGCGATGGAACTGTGCGGGGTGCTGGCGGTCAATCAGCCCGGGTTCCCGGTGCCCCGGCCGGCGTGGAAGACCGACGACCGCGGGGTGGTGTGCAGCTTGACCGCGGCCGCCGGCACCACGCACGCCAAGCCCGACGTCCCCGGCGGCACGACGGTCGTCGAGCAGTTCTCCGAGGGCGTCGGCGAGATCGTCGCGCGGCGCGTGCTCGATCAGATCGCTGCGGACAGGGCGCGTGAGCGCCGGTTCGCCGCCGCCAAGACCCGTGCCGAGGCGGCCGGGCGCCAGTACCGCGCGGAGCGGTTCGCCCGCGCGATGGAGTCGATCAGGAAGGGAGCCTAGGAATGGGCTGCTGCGGTGCATCCGCGACCTCGCCGGGGCCGTCGTCAAGGTCCTTCGTCACGCAGCCGGTCGGCGGCGGCCAGGCGGCGCAGTCCGCGCCGCCCGGTGCGGCCAACCCGTGGCGGGTGACGTTCCGGGATGGCTCGGTCGCGTGGTTCTCAAGTCAGATCGTCGCCTACGCCGAGGCGGGCGTGAACGGCGGCGCGGTGGATTACCGGCCGGACGGCGACCCAGGGGCTACGGTTATTCCAGCCCAATAGGTTAAAAGCCGCATATCCGAGAAAGTCGGGCATGCGGTGCGTGGCGGGGCGGGACAGCCAGACAACAGAGACAGCAGGGCGGCCGGGCGACGGCGGCCCACCACACGCACAACGCGAGGACAAGCCGTGACGAACCTGTTGGATCAGCTCATCGAAGCGCGGACCACCCGCGAGGACCACGCCGAGGCCATGGCGACCCTGCTCGCCGGCGACACCGCCGCGGACCTCGACGGCCTGCTCACCGACGCGCTCGGCCGCACCGAACGCCTCGGCCAGATCACCGACGACCAGCGCACCGACGCCGACGTGGACGCCCTCGAAGCCCTCGTGGACGTCATCACGGCTCTGCGGACTCAGCAGGGCCTCGCCGCCGCGGCGCGCGCCGAGCGCAACGAGCGGATGCGCTCGGCCCTCGACCGGGCCCGCGGCCCGCAGACCGCTGCGACCGAGGGCGCCGGCGACGGCGCGCACGCCAAGAAGTCGAGCGGCGAGGGCGCCGAGGGCGACGGCGAGAGCGGCGAGGGCGAGGGCGCCGAGGGGGACGGCGAGGACGACGACGACGGGAAGCACTCGGCGACCTCGGGCACGCCGATGGCGGCCGCGGTGGTGACGCAGCGCGCGCCGCTCGGGGCGCTCGGCTCGGACAAGCCCAAGAAGGCCTCACGGTTCCTCACGCGCAGCTCGCGGCCGGCCGGCGGCAGCTACGTGATCGAGGCCGCCAGCGAGATGCCCGGGATCGCGCCCGGCTCTGACCTCGGCGACCTGAAGCGTCTGAGCAACGTCATCCACAAGCGGATGATGGGTCTGGAGCGGGCCGGCTCGGGCCACGCGGACATCGCGACGATCCGGCGCATCGTGCCCGAGGGCTACTACGCCAACGGCGACGCCACCGACGAGATCGTGACGCTCGATCAGCTCAGGAGCATGCGGGCCGACCGGCACGACTCCCTCGTGGCGTCGGGCGGATGGTGTGCGCCATCCGAAATTTTGTACGATTTGTGCGATGTTGCGACGATGGATGGCATTCTTGACCATCCGTCCGTCGTGGTGAAGCGCGGCGGTCTGCGCTGGCCGCAGACGCCTGATTTCTCGACGGTCTACGGCAACGTGGGCTTCAACCAGACCGAAGCTCAGGCGGCCGCGGGGACCAGCAAGCCCGCGTACGACATCCCGTGCCCCGGCTTCTCCGAGCAGCGGCTGAACGCGATCGGCCTCGCGCTGCGCGCCGGCATCCTCACAGCTCAGGCCTACCCTGAGCTCGTCGAGTGGTACGTGCAGCAGGCGCTGATCGCGCACGCGCACCAGGTCAACGCGTTCAAGCTGAGCGCGATGCAGACCCTCGCGACCTCGGTCCCGTTCACCGCCGGCACCGGCTCGCCGGTGCTGACGAGCTACGGCCCCGGCGCGTTCGCCTCGATCATGGGCGTGCTCGAAATGCAGGTCACCGACTTGAAGTACAAGTACCGGTGGGACATGGACGAGCCGCTGGAGTGCGTCGCGCCGGCGTGGGTCGAGCCCCTGATCAGGGACGACCTCTCCAAGCGCACCGGCGTCTCGCTGGAGAACGTCACCGACCAGATGATCGCCGACTACTTCGCCAAGCGGTCGATGAACCTTCAGCTCGTCTACGACTGGCAGGACGCGCTGACGAACTCGGGCACCGGCTTCGGCGCAAACACGCCGATCACGGCCTACCCCAAGACGGTCGGCTTCCTGCTCTACCACGCCGACAGCTACGTGATGGGCCAGGCCGATGTCATCGACCTGTCCGCGATCTACGACTCCCAGAACATCCAGACGAACACGTTCACCCGGATGTTCTCGGAAGAGGGCGTGCTCGTCGGCAAGCGGTGTTTCGAGCCGCGTTTCGTCCAGATCGACGTCTGCCCGAACGGTATGACCGGCGGGTTCGCCGACCCGACCCGCGGGTGGCAGCTCGCCTGTCCGGCCGCCTGATCCCTGATCGTGGCGCGCGGGTGACGGCGCACTCTGGCCTCTGGGCCGTTACCACCGCACCCGCGCGCCACCCCGCACGCACGCGACCGAGCATCACGAGGAAGTAGAGCCCTGTGGCCGAGGCGAAGGATTGGGTTGACCCGCCGCCGTACGAGTTCCGGCAATACGGGCTGTTCGCTGCCTCAAAGGTGATCGAGGCCGAACGGCCCTACCTCGGCACGATCACGTGGGAGCAAGACGCGTGCACCATGTCGGGCAACTACGCGCTGTGCGTCCCCACCGGCGCGCCGCCCGCGAACGCCGGCACCGGCACGCTCACCGCCGTGATTCAGAGCAGCAGCCCACAGGCAACGGTCGTGCAGTTCACGATCGCCGGCATGTCCCCGGGCATCGACGTGCAGTTCAACCCGGGCGACGGCATGCCGCTGACCCCGGTCAAGCACACTGACGGCAGCGGCAACGTCGCGCCGTTCACCTACTCCTACCTGAACCCGGGCGTCTACAACGCCTCGGCGTCCAACAGCGCCGGCACGAACGCGGTGTGGACGCAGGTCGTGATCGACAAGACGCTGATGCCCAAGGTCGTTGACGGCCCGCAGTACGGCGAGGCCCGCGGGTTCGCGGTCACGAACGGCATCACGTGCAACAAACCCGGCCTCATCGACGCCCGCATGCGCGCGCAGAAGCGCCTGATGTGGACAGAGGAACGGCAGGTCGAGCTGTGCCTGATGAGCGGCCAGGCCGGGAACTTCCCCTACCTCGCGGGGTGGGGCGCCGGCCAGCCCGGCGGCGTGCAGGTGCTCACCCCCGGCAGCGGTGTCCTGAGCCTGGTCGATGCCCTCGGCTGGCTTGAGGGCGAGCTCGGGATGCAGCTCGGCCCTCAGGGGCTGATTCACGCGGCCCGCTACCTCGCGCCGAGCTTCGCAGCGGCCTGGCAGACGCAGCTTTCCGGGCCGCCCGGCTCATCCGGCGGTGTCTCACGCTCGACCACGGTCGGCACCAAGTACGTGTTCGGCGCCGGCTACCCGGCGCTCGGGCCGGACGGCCAACCGCCGGCCGCCGGCACGTCATGGATCTACGCCTCGGGGCCGATCGTGATCCGGCGCGGCCCGGTGATCACGACCGAGGTTTTCGGGGGCGCGGCCGCGACCCCGACGAACAAGGTGACCGTCCTCGTCGAGCGTCAGTACACGATCGAGATGGACTGTCCGATCTTGGCGGTGCAGTGCAGCGTGCCGGCGCCGCCTCACCTGCCCTAGGAAGGAATCCCCGGTGACGATCATCGTCCCCAAGGACGCCGAGGAGTTCGCCGAGATTCTGGCGAAGATCGAGGCCAGCGACCACCACGACAAGCGCGTGGCGACGGTCACCGACACGCCCTATATGGGGCTCGACGTGCCCGAGTCGCTGGCGCGCGCCGTGGGGCTGCTGCCGGACGACAGCGACGACGACGGCGAGCAGCAGCCGGCCGACGACGGCCAGGCGCCGGCCGGCGCCCCCGACGCCGGCGAGACGGCGCCGGCCGGGGCCTCGGGCGAGGACGCGCCCGCGGCCGCCGAGCAGGCCGCCGAGCAGGAGAGCGCGCCGGCCGAGCAGCCCGCCGACGATGCGGCCGCCGCCGCACCGGCCGAGGCGCCGGCCGACGACGCGCCCGCGGACGACGAGCAGCCCGCCGAGGACGCGCCGGCCGAGGCCGAGGCCGCCGCGGACGACGCCGGCGACGCCCCCGCCGAGCCCGAGCAGGCGGCCGAGGCCGCCGCGCCGGCCGACGACGAGCGGCGCGCCCCCAAGGTCACCTCACCCACCGCTCGGAGAAGGGCCGCCGCTCAGGCTGCCGCCGGCACTCGAAGGGACGCATCCTGATGACGACTCAGGCGATCTGCCCTAGCTACGCGTTCGGGCGCCGCATGCGCGTCACGGCGCTCGACGGGTGCGGTCGGCCGCTGGCCGGCCCGAAAAACAGTGTCGTGACGACCGGGTTCACGGCCGTCGATATCTCGCCGAACGTGCTGGCCGGCGACGAGATCACGGTGAAGAACGCCGGCGGGGATCCCTGCATCCTCGCTAAGTCGCTCGACGCCATCAAGTGGCTGACGATCAAGATCACGATGTGTTCGCAGGACCCTGACTTGATCAAGCTCCTGAACCCGACGTGGTATGAGGAGGTGGACGAGGCCGGGAACCCGATCGGTTTCCGGGTGGACACCTCGACCACGTACGCGAGCGGGTTCGCGCTCGAACTGTGGCAGGACATGACGGGCGTGGATTTCTGCGCGTCCAACACGGCTCAGGGCGGGTGGGGCTACCTGCTGCTGCCGTTCTGCCAGGGCGGCACCCTCGGTGACATCAGCATCACGAACAAAGAAGCGCTGACGATCTTCAACGGGCGCACGCTGCCGAACCCCAAGTGGGGCGTCGGTCCGTACAACGTGCGGCAGGACCCCTCGGGCAACCCGGTGCCGCTGCTGTCCGCCGTCGCGGCGACGCAGCCGCTCGTGTGGTTCGCGACCTCGCTCGCGCCGCCGAACGCCGGGTGCGGCGGCGTGGCCACGCCGGCGATGACGCTGCCGGCGCCGACCGCGCCGGTGCAGACCGGATCGGGCACGCTCTCGACGATCACCGCCCATTGGACGGCGGTTTCCGGCGCCGTCAGCTACACCCTGACGGCGATCAAGAACGGCACCACGAACCCGGTGTTCACCACGACCGTGCCCGGTACGGCGCTTCAGGGGACGGTCACCGGCCTGACCGCCGGCCAGACGTACAACGTCAGCGTGACGGCCAACGGCGACGGCGTGAACTCGCTGAACTCGGCCGCCTCGACGACCACGGCCATGACCACCGCGGCGGCGAACCCGCTGACCACGCCGACGCTCACGCAGAACCCGACCGTCGCGAACACCCTGATCGGCAAGTGGAACCAGGTCGCGAACACGAGCACCCCCTACTACGTGGCGCAGGTCTTCGACTCGACCGGCACGACGCTGATCTCGTCGGGCACGATCGCCGGGCTGCCGGCGACCCCTCAGGCGACGTTCACCGGCCTGACCGGCGGGACGACCTACAAGTTCGTGGTCGTCGCCAAGGGCGACAACATCACCTATGGCGACAGCGCGCCGGCCTCGGCGAACTTCACCGCGTGACCGGCCGGGGCCGGCCGGGCGCGACCCGGCCGGCCCCGAACTCAAAGCCTTGTCAGTTCCCTGATTCGTCAGGATTTCATTACAGAATTGCGCAGCATTGCAAACATGTCGTGCAATTCAAATCGGCATGTCAGAACACTGACAACGCCCGAGTGACCGTGGAAGGTGGCGCGTCGTGACGACCGGCCCGGCGAACCCCTGCACCTGGCCTGTCGATACGGCATGCGTGGACGTCAGCGGCATCGACCCGGCGGTGTGGGAGAAGTGCGTCGAGGTCGCGACGATGATGCTGTGGTCGCAGACCGGCCGCCGGTTCGGCACCTGCCCCCGGATCGTGCGCCCGTGCCGGCGCGTCTGCGCCTCGGTCGGGTGGGGCCTCGGGTGGGGCCCGCAGTGGGCCGGGTGGGGCGGCGGCTACTTCAACCCCACGATCATGAACGGGTCGTGGATCAACATGGTGTGCGGCGGCTCGTGCGCCGACGACTGCTCGTGCACCTACACCCAAGCCCTCGACCTGCCCGGCCCGGTGGACTCGGTCACCGCCGTGTGGCAGGACGGCGTACGCCTGGACCCGTCCGCCTACAAGGTGATGGGGAAAGAGTCGCTGTACCGCCTCGACGGCAAGGGGTGGCCGTTCTGCCAGAGGCTCGATCTGCCGCTGACCGCGGTCGGCACCCTCGGCGTCGAGTACGCCTACGGCGAGCCGGTGCCGGCCGGCGGCGACATGATGACCGCGATCCTCGCCCGCGAGCTCACGCGGGCGTGCGCGAACGGCGAGTGCCGAATCCCCGGCCGGGTGACGCAGGTCAGCCGCGACGGCATGACCTACACCCTCGACCCGACGCTGCTCTACAAGATGGGGCTCACCGGGATCCCCGAGGTTGACCAGTGGATCGCCACGGTGAACCCCGGCGGCCACCGCCGGCCGCCGTACATCCGCTTTCCCGGTGACCGCCGGCCGGGCGTGCAGACGTGGCCGACCGAGACGGGCATGCCGTGAGCGAGCTGACCTCGGTCGAGGCCCTGATCACGCTGCTGCTGAACTGCGTGTGCACCGAGCTCGACACCGCGGGCCGGCCGGTGTGCTCGTGCGCGGTGCGCCACGCGATCCAATGGCCGAGCATGGAGGGCTGCTGCGAATGCGAGGCGGCCTCGGGCCACGCCAAGACGCACGGCCAGGCGTGGGCGCGTTTCCAGCGGGCCGAGCCGGTGCAGGGGACGCCGAGGGCCGACAACACGCAGTGCGGCCGGGCGACGCAGGTGACGATCGACCTCGGCGTGCACCGCTGCGTGTCCGCGTTCGACGGCAACAGCGCGCGGCCGCCGACGCCGGCGCAGTACACCGCCGACTCGCTCGCCCTGATCAATGACGAGTACCACATCCGGCGCGCGCTGTCCTGCTGCCCTGAGCCGCAGCCGGCCGGGGCGCTGGCCGGCTGGCGGTGGGACGTGACGACGAGTCTGCCGCTCGGGCCGATGGGCGGCTGCGCCGGCGTCGTCGTCACGGTCGTGGCCACGGGGATCATGCGAGCCGCCCCGGTGGAGTGACCGCCCCCCAAGCGAAACTAGACAAGTCCGGTCCGGACTGGTAATGTTTCTCTTGTCAGGGAAACACTCCGAAGGGGGAGACCGAAATGATGGAAGACCTCGTGCGCCTGGTGTCCTACGGCGGCGGCAAGACTCACGTCGAGTCGGACATCGCGAACATCCCGATGTGCCGCACGGGCGGTCAGAACAACCGGCTGACCAAGTTCCGCCGCACCACGGGCAAGGTCACCTGCGCCAACTGCCTGTCCTACCCGTACGTGCGCAGGGCGATGGATGCCGAGTACCCCGAGACGGCCCCGACCGCCGACGAGTCCTACATCGCGGTGCCGACCCTGGCCGAGGAGCAGGCCCGCAACGCGGCGGCCGCCCCGACCGCCGCCGAGGTCGCCGAGGTCGCCGAGCAGCCCGCCGAGGCCGCGGCGCCGAGCTACGCGCAGACGATCACCACGCTGGCGCGGCAGTTCCGCCAGGCCGACGAGCAGGGCACGATGAACCTCGACGTCCGCGCCGCGATCGTGCGCGCGGCGTCCGCCGCCGGCAGGGCCGCGGGCATCCCCTCGCACGTCGCGCTGTTCGAGCTGTTCGACGAGATCGAGGCGCCGGCGCCGACCGGCGCGCGCCAGGTGCCGGCGTTCGAGCTGCCGGCCCCCGCACCGGTCGAGACGCGGTCGTGCGCGCAGCTCGTCGTCGAGCTGGCCGCCGAGGCGCGCGAGGCCGAGGCCGCCGGCACGATGACCGAGGACGCCCGTACCTCGATCGTGCGCCGGATCAGCGACGCCGCCCGCCGCGAGGGCATCGACCCGGTGGGCGCCATCACCGAGTGGTACGACCTCGCGCACGCCGCGGTGGCCGCCTGAACCGCGCCCGGCCGCCAGGCTGCCCCGCGCCGATGCGACGGCGCGGGGCAGTCGTTTCTTAACATGTTGATATGGCCAGTCGCGTGATCATCAATGACGCCGCGCTCAGGTCGCTGCTGACCGGCCAGGATGGTCCGGTCGTCAAGTACATGTACAACCTCGGCCGCAAGATCCAGAACGAGGCCAAACGCCGGTGCCCGGTCGATGAGGGCCGCCTACGCGCCAGCATCGACAACACCGTGACCGTCAACGGGAACATGGTGATCGTGCGCGTCGGCACGCCGGTCGAATACGCGCTCATGGTCCACAACGGCACCGGCATCTACGGGCCGAGCGGCAAGCGGATCACCCCCAAGCGCACGACCTCGGCACGCCCGACGACGACCACGCCCCGGCCGGCCGCGCTGCGATGGCAGCGGGGCGGTGAGATCTTCTTTGCCCGGTCGGTCGCCGGCACCAAGGGGAACCCGTTCCTGACCGACGCGCTCAGGGCGGTGCTGACCCCCCTCGGATGGCCCATCACCTACCGGCGTCCCGCCGGGGGTCCGGGAAAGGGCGCGGCCTGATCCATATGATCACGACTCATGGTTATCGATCATGGTGGCGGCGCCGGCACCGCGGCCGCCGAACGCACCGAGTGCACCGACAGCAGCAGCGCAGCAGGGTGCGACGGGATCCGGTTCGAGGCCGTCGAGCCGGTGCACGTGCCCGAGTCAGCGTCCGTCTACGGCCGCCAGGCGTATGAGGTCTACTGCTCGGTCGTGGCCCAACAGCACGGCGCGCCGCCGAGGTTCGACGACCTCGACGAGTGCGAGCGCGAAGCGTGGACCGTCGCCGCTCTCCAGATGTGGCAGGCCGGCCACGACGTCGCGGCCAAGGTCAGCCAGGCGGTCAGGACGGCCGAGGGCCGGGTGATGTTCACCGCGATGCAGACCGCTGTCGGCGCCGCGACGCACGCCGCCCTCGACCAGGCCTACGAGCGGGGCGGCCACCCGGCCACGGTGTCGCAGCTCGACCCGGCACAACCCACAGACCACGCACAGGAAGGCGACCAGCGATGAGCGGCAGAAGCGGGTGCACGTTCGACCTCGGCCAGGCGGCATATGAGGCCTACGCCGACAAGGTGGATTGGACCACGTACGACGGCCAGCGCATCCACCCGTGGGCCGAGCAGAACGAGGACCGGCGGGCCGGCTGGTCGGCGGCCGCCGCCGCGGTGGTCGCCAACGTCAAGGTGAGCATCGCCGTCGCAGTCCTCGAAACGATCCCGGCCGAGCTGCGCACCGAGGCCCTGGCCGCGGTGCAGCGGCACGTCGAGGTCGCCCCGACGCCCGGCTGCTCGCGCGGTCTGGTGCCGGCCGCGCGGCCGTGCTCGTGCGGCGAGGGCGACGGGTGCAGCGCGTGCCTGGTGCCGGCCGAGCTCGTCGTGACGCCGGCGGCCGAGGACGACGGCGCCCCGGCGGCCGAGGGCGGGGCGGCCGAGGGCTGCTCGGGCGGCGACGCCGCGGCCGAGCAGTGCCCGGCCGGCACGCGGGTGGTGGTGATCGGTGGCGACGATGAGGAAACCCACTCGTGATCTCGGTCGAGTCGCTGCGCCAGCGTGACGGCTCGCCGTACCTCGGCGAGGCGACTTACGACGCGTTTTGGCGCTTCGCCTACGCCACCGGCGAGGCCTCGCCGCCCGAGGGCGGCCATCCTCCGTTCGCGACGCTGAAAGAGGCTGCTCAGTGGGGCTGGCACGCCGCTGGCATGGCCGCCGTGACCGAGGTCGCCGGCTGACCGCGGCCGAGGCCGCGCTGTTCGATCAGTTGATGGCTCAGGCCGACCTGCTCGGCCCCGGGCACGCCCGGCCGTGGCTGCCGGTCGCCGCGACGGCCGGCGCGTTCGCGATCGTGCCGTGCATCCGTCGCGGCCGGCCGCAGCCCTGGCGGCATCAGCGCAGGATGTGAGCGCGACGGCGCGCGCCGGCCGGTCCGGCGCGCGCCGGACCGGCGCCGGTTCACCCGAGGTGAACTCGTATGACATGAGTGTGACGCGCGTGCGACAGGGCGGGTCGCCATACAGTCCACACCAAAATCGGGCAATCTCTGACTATCCCCGACAAACGGAGAGAACCAGACATGCCAGCATCGCGCACCCCCGCCCGCCGCCGCCCCGCCGCAGCGAAGATCAAGACGCCCCCGCGGCCCGCTCCCAAGGTGACCCCGTTCGAGCTCGGCGGCGAGACCTACCACGCCCGCATGCCGAAAGACTTCGTCTGGATCCAGCTTTTCGCCGCCACCGCCGCGGACGCGACCGTCTCGCAGAAGGCTCAGGCCTTCTCGCTGTTCCTGACCGCGTGCCTCGACGAGAACGAACGCGAGCAGATCAAGCGGCGCATGTCCCTGCCGCCGGAGGAAGACCCGGTGCGCGGCCTCGAACTGCTGCGCCGCATCAAAGACCTCATCGAGGAGTGGCAGGAACCGATGAAAGCCGAGTTCGACCTCGCCCTCGACGTGTCCGGCTTCACCGAGTAGCCGGCCGTGCCGATCCCCACCGGCGGCCCGGTCACGATCGAGATCGACGGCGATGACTACGAGCTCGCCGCCGGCCTCGACCCGCTGCGGCTGATCGAGGCCCTGGCCGGCCGCGACTGGTGGGAAGTCTTCCTGATCATCGACGCCGGGTGGCTGCTCGTGCCCCGCGTGGCCGACCTGTATGACGATTTCACGGTGGCGACGGCCAAAGCGGTGACCGTCGCCGTCGTCGAGCAGTTGACGGGGCTGTCGTGGTTCACCTCGTGCGCGCTGGCCGCCACCGCGGCGTCGTCGTGGGTCGAGTTCGACGGGCTGTGCGCCTACCGGGGGTTCGACCCCTGGTCGGCGCCGATCGCGCGGACCCTGGCGTTCGTGCACCACTGCCTGATGACGAGCTGCACCGACGACGCCGAGCGGGCGCGCATGGTCTACCGGCTGTCCGGCGCCGAGGCGGCCGATGCGGCGCTCGCCGCCGGCGTGCAGGGCGCCATCACCAGCGGCCGGCCCGACCCCGCGATGGCTCGTCTTGAGGCCGAGAGCGTCGCGCAGTGGCAAGCGGCTTTCGGCCCGAACGGCGAGCTGAAGAACCCCGCGGGCGTCGGTATGCCTGCCTGATCCGAGCATTGCCGCATAATCCGGACATCACCGCCTAATCTGGACTTGCCAGAGTCCCGATTCGCAGGTGAGGCGGTGAACCCGTGTCCGACCCGCTCGCTCAGAGCATGGTCGAAGTCCTCGCCGACACCTCGAAATTCGCGACTCAGATCGTGAAAGACGTGGAAGACGCCACCCTGAAAGCGGCTCAGGCCGCGAGCAGGGTTCTACAGACAGAGCTCGACCTCGGCGGCGGCGAGGCGATCAACTCCCTGTCCTCCGTCCTCGACGAGGGCCTGACTGCGGCCGGCAGCCAGGCCGGCGAGGCTCTGGGAACCGCCCTCGGCCAGGTGATCACCAAGGTCGGCGGCGACAGCGCGCACGCCCTCGGCGAGGTCATGCGGCTGCAAATGATCCCCGACGCCGAGGCGCTTGGCACCGAAACCGCCGAAGCCCTCGGAACGGCCCTCGACGCCGGCGCCAAGGCCGCCGGCACCAAGGCCGGCAAGTCGTTCGCGGACGGGATGGATGAGGCGGCCCCCGAGGTCGAGAAATTCACCCGCGACGTCAACGGCCGGCTGCGCGACGCTAACGGCCGGTTCGTCACCGAGGGCGAGGAGAGCGGCAAGAGCTGGCGTCTGGGCTTCAAGAGCGGGCTCGGGAACGCCGGAACCGATGAGGGTTCCGAGATCGCCGCCAAGCTCGGAACGGCGTTCAAATCCGCGTTCATCACCCTCGGCACCGGCGCGGCCGCGGCGACCACCGCGCTGACCGCGTTCGGCGTCAAGAGCGCCGGCGACCTACAGCAGACACAGGTCGCTTTCACTCAGCTCACCGGCTCGGCGCAGAACGCGCAGAAGGAGATCGCCTCCCTTCAGCAGTTCGCCGCCGCCACGCCGTTCGAGTTCAAAGACGTATCTCAGGCTGCTACCAAACTTCTAGCAGTCGGCGACGCCGCGGGGATCACGCAGCAGAACCTGATCCCCGTGCTGACCACGATCGGCAACGTGGGGTCCGCGTTCGGCGTCAGCGGTCAGCAGATCAACGGCGCGATCGACGCCCTGTCGCAGATCGCCGGCGCCGGGAAGTTCGACCTCGGCAACTTGGACCAGATCAGCAACAACCTCGGGGGGTTCCCGGCGCGCGCCGTGCTGGCGCAGCAGGCGGCTCAGGCGTGGGGCGTCTCGACGCAGGAGGCGCTGAAGCGGATCAGCAACGGGGCGCTGCCGGCGCAGGAGGGCATCGCGCTGCTGCTCAAGGGGATGCAGGACTACCCCGGCGTGGCCGGCGGCATGGAGAAGCAGTCCGAGACGCTGAACGGCGTTCTGAGCACGTTCGCCGACACCGCGCGCAACTCGCTGTCGAATGCCTTCTCTGGCGCGATCCCGCAGATCACCGACGCGCTGTCGAACCTCGTTCCGGTGATGCAGTCGGGCCTTGACAAGCTCGGCCCGGTGATCTCGGGCACCCTCGTGGCGATCCTGCCCGTGGTCGGCCAGTTCGTGAACGCCTTCGCGACCGTGATGACCCCGATCATCCCGATCTTGGGCGAGATCGCCCCCGCGATCTCCTCGGGGCTCGGCGTCCTCGCGCCGATCTTCGCGCAACTGGTCACCGCGATCGCGCCGCTGGCCGGCCCGCTCAGCAACATCTTGGTGCTTTTCATCCAGATGACACAGGGCATCCTGCCGCCGCTGATCCCCGTGATCGCGGCGCTGACCTCGGCCATCGCCAAGTCGGGGCTCGTCGATGCCTTCGGCGCCCTGTTCGCCGCCATCAGCCCCCTGATCCCGGTGCTGACCGGTGCCCTGCTCGGCGCCATCAATGCCCTCGCGCCGGTGCTGCCCCCGCTGGTGAGTGCCTTCGCCGAGCTCGTCGCCTCCCTGATCCCGCTGCTGCCGCAGCTCGTCGCCGGCGCCGCGCAGTTCCTGGCCGTCGCCGCCTCGCTGGCCAAGATGGGGATCTTGGACGCGATCGTTCCGCTGATCGACGCGCTGGCGACGGGCCTCACGATCCTGATGCCGGTGCTGAAACCCCTGCTCGACGCGTTCGTGATCTGGTGGACCTACACCAAGCTGATCACGATCGCCACCGCGGCGATGAACCTCGTGATGGACGCGAACCCCATCGTCCTGATCGGCCTGGCGGTGGTCGCGCTGATCGGCGGCCTGGTCCTGCTCTACGAGAAGGTCACCGTCGTCCGCGAGGTCGTCGATGCCGTGGGCCGGGCCTTCAAGGCCGTGGGCGAGTTCATCGTGTCGATCTGGGTGGCGCAGTGGCACGTGCTGATGGACGTCGTACACGCGGTCGTCGATTTCTTCACGAAATTGCCCGGTTACATCGGGTCTGCGCTGTCCGAGCTCGGCTCGGTGCTCTCGGCCGTCTGGCAGGGGGTGATCGACGGCGCGATGGCAGTCGTCCACTTTTTCGAGCAGTTGCCCGGAATGATCCTGAATGAGCTGATCGCGCTGCCGGGCCAGTTGCTCGACCTGCTCGTGGGCGGCCTGAAGCTCGTGCTTCAGGGGATCGGCGAAGTCCTCGGCCTGATCATCGCGTCGTTCATCCTGCTCGTGAAGGGGATCATCTTCGCGGTCACCGAGCTGCCGGGCATGCTTATCAGCCTCTTTACAGAGGCCGTCGTCGGCGCCTACCACGCGATCGTCGATGCCGGGAAGGCCGTGATCGAGTGGTTCGGCAACCTGCTGACCACGATCGGCAACGAGCTCGCCGCGCTGCCCGGCCAGCTCGCAGACCTGTTCACGACCGCCCTGCGGGCGGTCGGCCACGCCCTCGACGTCGGCGCGGTAGCCGTGCTGCACTTCTTCGAGACGCTGCCCGGCCGCGCGGTCAGCGCGCTGTCGTCGCTCGGCAGCGTGATCGCCGGCGTCTTCACGTCGATGCTCTCGACGGCGAGCGGCGTGATCAGTAAGGGCATTGATACGCTGGTCGGCTTCTTCAAGGCCGTGCCCGGCAAGCTCGGCGACCTGGCGAAGGACTTCGTCGATGCCGGCTCGAAGTTGATCAAGAACATTTTCGACGGGTTCGCCAAGGTCCCCTCGATCGGGGCCAGCCTGGCGAAGTCGGTGGTCAACGGCATCGTGGACGGGATCAACTGGGCGATTGACCAGGTCAACGCGGGTCTAGCCAATATCAACGTGTTCGGCGTGGGGTTCGGCAAGCACACCATTCCGGACCTACCCGAGTGGAAGGCGTACGGCGGCATCTTCGACCGGCCGACCACCATCGGCGTCGGCGAGGCCGGCCGCGAGGTCGTCGTGCCGCTGACGAACCCCACCCGCGCGATGCAGCTCGCACAGCAGTCCGGCCTGACCGACCTGCTCGCCAGCCAGGGCGGCGGCAGGCCGTCTCAGACGATCTACAACACCACCGTCACGTCGATGGCACAGAACCCCGAGGTCGTGGCGGCTCAGGTCGTCGGACGCCTCGCACGGAAGGCCGCCTGATGGGTTACGACGGTTACATGGCGTTCAACGGCACCGAGGTCGTCAACTCGGTGCGCACGGCGAGCTACGTCAACAACTACGGTTTCGCGGTCGTCATCGCCTGCAAGCAGTGCCAGGGCGCGGCCGCCGGCCCCTACTACGACCCGGTCACCGATGGCGCCCCGTGGGTCGATCCGGCCGTGCCGTGGTCGAAAGACTTCCTCGGCTTCTTCGGGATCACGGTCGGCGGCGTCACCGCGGCGACCGGCTCGCGCGCGCCGCTGGCCAAGGTCGGCGACGGCGCGGTGATCGGCCAGATGAAACACGCTCAACGCGAGCTGAACGTACACGCGATGGGGTTCGCCCTGAGCGAGCAGGGCATGTCGTGGGGGCAATCGTGGCTGTCCTCGGTGCTACAGGCCGGCTCGGGCATCCCGGCGTGCGGCGCGCCGTGCACGGGCGTGGCGATCAACGTCAAGGCGTGGTGCCCGAGCTGTACCGACGATGCGGCGGCGTGCGTGGCGGCGAACCGCAGCCTGTTTCAGTCGGCGCTGTTGCAGGGCCCTGAGAACACGAACAAGGTGCAGATCGGGCAGTCGTGCGGCCGAGGCCGGCCGTGGATGTGGGACACCGATTTCCTGCTCGGCGCCGGGCTGCCGTTCGCGTATCAGGATCCGATCGTGGTGGCCACGCGGGTGCCGTTCGCCGTGCCGACGCTGTGGCCGTGCGTGACGTGGCAGAGCCATACGCCCGGGTCCGGGATGTGCACGCTGCCGGACTGCTCGACGAACGTCTACGGCGCGTGCATGACGTGGACGCCGGCCACGGACCCGAGCTGTGCCGACCCGTGCAGCACGGACGACGGCGACTGCCTGCTGAACGACCCGCTGTGCCCGGTGCCGGTGCCGCCGACGCCGCCGGCGCGGCCGAACGACCCGTGTCTGTGCGTGATCAGCATGAACCCGGTCACCACGATGACGAACATCCCGGGCGGCACGCTGCCGAGGACGGGGGCGTTCGTGCCGATCCTTCAGGTGAGCGCCGGTGTGATCAAGGACATGAGGCGGATCCTGCTGCGGTTCTACCGGGCCAGCGCAGGCGAGGTGTGCACCTACGCGAACCTCGGCACCTGCGACGTCGCCGGCGAGATCGGGATTCCGTACCTGCCGGCCGGTGCGACGCTGCTGGTCGATGGGCGGCAGCAGGTCGCGATGGTCACGTGCGCCGATGGGCGCACCGAGACGCCGGTGCTCTACACCTCGGACGGCCCGATGGCCAAGTGGCCGGTGCTCGGCTGCTCGGATGCCTGGTGCGTGGCCGTGACCGCGGACGCCGACAACGTGGGTTCGGACGCGTGGGCCTCGGTGTCGATCGCCGTCCGAGACGACGTGTGGTGATCGGCGATGGCGACTCTCGGCTGTGCGGGCACCTATACCTCTCTGGTCACCTACCGCGGCGGCGGCCGGCCGCTCGGCGAGCTCGACGGCGTCACCTCGGTGGCGTGGGACCGCAAGATGAACGCCCCCGGCGCGGCCACCGTCACCCTCGCTCAGGGGCCGGTGTCCACACAGTGCTGCCGGCTGCTGAACACCTTGGCGCAAGATGAGGCTCAGGGCGCCTACGAGTTGAGCATCTACCGCGACAGCGACGAGGTGTGGTGCGGGCCGATCACCACGCTCACCGAGACGGTCGGGCCGAGCACGCAGCAGGTGCAACTGACCGCCCTCGACGTGTGCGAATACCTCGACCGGCACCAGTTGCAGGCCGGCTACAACCTCACCGGCGACGTGGTGGACATCGCCGCCACGGTGATCGGTGCCGACCTGGCCACGGACGACCCCGGGATCGGCCTCGGCATGGTGGTCACCGAGGCCGGCGTGCGGGCGTCGAGGGCGGCCGCACGCGCCTCGAACTCCATCCTTGCCGAGCTCACCGCGCTGGTCGCCTCGGGGCTGCGGTTCACAACCGTGGTCCGGTCGCTGTACCTCGGCGGGATGAACGGCGCCGCGTTCGGGGCGCCGATCAACCTGAGCGTGTCGGACATCGCGGGGAACGTGACCATGGTGCACGACGCGACCGTGTACGCGAACACCGTCTACGGGACATCGGGCAACGCTGCCGCCGGCGTGGCGGCCGGCCAGGTGCCGCCGGACGATCCGCAGCTCGTCGTGCTCGGCGCCCCGGAAGACACGGACTGGCGCGGCCGGATCGAGGCCTCGGTGTCCTCGACGGCCGGCGCGAACGGCACGAGCTCGGTGCTGGCGGCCGCTCAGGCGGTTTACTTCGGCGCGCGCAAGCCCCGGGTTCTGCGGGTGGCGGACGGCGCGCAGCTCTCGCCGGGGGCAACCGTGGCGGTATCCGACCTGATCTGCGGCTCGGTGGTCCGGATCGCCGGATCCGGGTATTTCTGCACGTTCGTGCCCGAAGATCTTCAGCTTGTGCGGGTGTCCGGCTCGCACGACGCGAACGGCGAGAAGATCGGTATCTCGTTGGGGCCGGTGACCTGATGAGACGGACCAGCATCCCCGCGCACCAGTACGCCGGCGATGACGACGTGCTCGCGGTGCGGTTCACCGAGATCGAGAATCGCCAGGCGGCGCCGGCGCGGCGTCCCGGGGTGGGTGATTGGGTCCTCGACATGGACACCGGCGGCAACCTCGTGGCGGTCAACCTGCGAACCCGGATGTCCTACCCGGTGCAGCTCGGGGCCGGCACGGCGCTGCCCCCATCCTGACAAGTTGGGCATACGCGGCATATCAAGGCAATTCAGCTAGCCTGATGAGCATGAGCGGCGTTTGCGTGGGGCCGGGGTTCGTCGTCAACCCTGACGGCTCCCTCGGGCTGAACGGCCCCCGATCCGTCGCCTGGCCCTACGGCTCGTCCGGCTCGTGCGCGATCGGCTCGGCGAACGGACTGCGGATCGACACCGCGGCCGGCAACCTGTGGGCCGAACCGCCGGACATCCACACGTACAGCTCGGCCAGCGCCACCGGCTCATCGGGCACGATCACGACGTCATACACCGATGCCGGAGTCGGAAGCATCTCGCTGAACAACCCGGACCCCTGCCGCTCGGCCCTCGTGATCGGCGAGCTGCGCGTCACCATCACGGCGAGCGCCGTCGCGGCCGGGTCGGGCCTGAGCGTGAACGGCGACGTCTACCCGACCACCGGCGTCTCACCCGGATCACAGCCCATCCGCGCCTACCGGCCGAACCAATCGACGACCGGCGCGCAGCAGGCCGTCGTCACCGTGACGCTGCCATGGCAGGCCACGCTGACCCCCGGCCAGGTCGGCGCGGTGTTCGTCGGCTCGTTCTCATTCAAGGTCGATTCCGGAAGCTCGGCCAACCCCGGCACGTCGTCGAGCTGGTCTTACGAGATCATGACCTACCGTTCGAGCTGGTGACACCGTGACCTTGGGATCCGGCTGCTGGGCGCCGGGCATCGGGTGGGACGCGGAGAACTCCGCCGCGTTTAAGGGCCCGCGCGCCGGCGCCTGGCCGTACTCGACGCCGTGCACCCTGGCGGCAAAGAACGGCCTGAACATCGACCCGAACACCGGCAAGCTGTGGCTCGCCCCGCCGGCCGCGCTGTACCCCTACCGGCAGTCATGGACCACGGCCAGCGGCTCGGCCTCGCCGCAGCCCAACACCCTGATCTCGCCGGCCGGCAATCAGCCGCTGTTCTACGGCGGGGTGGCGCCACAGGTCGTCATCCCGGTGCCCTCGTGCGGGTACGCGAGTCTGCGCGAGCGGCTGTCGCTGACGTTCGACGTGACCGTGGGGTCGGACGCGTGGCTGACCGTGCAGCAGGGCACGCAGACGGTCGCGCTGTTCGACAACAGCCACATGACGCTGACCACCGCCCAAGCCAAGGATTCGATCTCCAGTGGATCCGGCGGCATCACCCCCGGCCCCGGCACGTGGACCACGAACACCAGCGGCGGCGCGGTCACCTACGCCGATGAGCCGTGGGGGACGGCGACCACCGGCCTGAACTCGGCGGCCGGCTGCGTGTACACGGACGGCATCACGGGCTACGTGCGCCAGCTCGGCCTCACGACGATGAACTGGGCCGGCGACTGGACCATCGGCGTGTGGGTCCGGGCGCTGTCGGTGCCCTCGGGCGGCAACTGGGCCCCGATCTGGTCGTTCGGCAACAGCGCACAGTCGAACGTCTACTTCGCGTTCGCGTGGGTGGGGGGGAACGCCACGTTCGGTATCCACTCCTCCCCCGTGTCGAACGCTTTTTCGAACGACGCTACCTACACGTTCTCTGACCCGACCTTTACGAGCCACTGGTATCACGTGGTGGTCACGCACACGGGCAGCACGAACAAGGTGGCGCTGTACGTCAACGGGGTGCAGCAGATCGCCCCGGTGGCCCTCGTTAACTCGATCTGGACCCCGACCTCTTCCAGCGGGATGCAGTACGCCGCCTTTTTCGCGAGCTCGTCGAGCTTCGTCGGCAACATGGCGCTGCACAACGGGATGGTGTACGCGCGGGTGCTGACCGGCACCGAGGTCACGGCGCTCTACACGAACCCGGCCAACGCTGGCGCGCTGCCGAGCGGCGCCGTGTCCTGGCTGAAGCTGAACGACGGCATGAACCGGCGCCGGATCGTCGAG
>Ga0070679_100000160_pt1 | contig 53930 bp, 75 predicted proteins | sample KBSC63BmetaG_FD_65652 | JGI IMG/M metagenome (GOLD analysis project Ga0070679, IMG submission 65652) | Corn rhizosphere microbial communities from Kellogg Biological Station, Michigan, USA - KBS C6-3B metaG | ecosystem: Host-associated > Plants > Roots > Rhizosphere | place: USA: Michigan... | reverse complement strand
TGGTTCGCTGGGCGCTGGCGTCTTTGTTGTCCTTGCCCCGCCGCCGCTCGACCATGAGCTTGAGCATTATGAGGCGCTGCCCTGGCTGAATGGTCAGCTTGAACTTGTTGGGGAGTACCCCCTTCTCCTCGCCGTCCCCGGCGAGCTGTAGGTTGGGGCTCGGCGCTGGCTACTTGTTGCCCGCCTCTTCCCCCAGCATAACGTTGGGCGGCCGAAAGACGCCGATCTAGATGAGGCACACCGGGCCGCTCAAAAGTATTCATGAAAGAACTTGTAGAGCTTTGCACATCTCCGGTACGACGAATTGCCGCAATAGAATTCTTGTACTTCCCGTCGAGGTCATGACGAAGCATCGCATAGTTGCCTTCATAAGAAGACGTGCTTAGGCCACGCTGGGCGGCCAGACTTTCGAATTCACGGCGTCGAGGCCCAGTCCACTGGGCGATACCAAGTCCCCCCCGACCCGAGCGTTGTCCTTGTTCTTGCATCTGGCGGAATCCTCCGGACTCATGATGCAGATTTCCGACGATGCCCGCCGCTTGATGACTTGAGAGGCCATAGTCTCTCATCAAATCTCCGTGAAGTCGTTGTCCCCAACTTCCTCCGGCCGACTGGACTTGCTGCGCCTGGGCGCCCTCGGAAGACCCCGTTCGATTGTGGGCATGACCAGTGTGATCATGACCTTCCATGGATTGAACCGAAACATCCCCTTGTAGAGCCCCGCTAGGATGAGATAGGTCAGGAAGATTCACGTTTCTTCCAATAACATCATTGATGCCTGAAAGGTTTTTGGGATTTCCAAGATATTGACGAAACGGCTGGTCCTGAAATTCTGCTTGGTTGGGCGCCGAGCGAGCAAGAGATTGCTCGGCATTTGTCATAACTTGATTCATCTGAGGCCCATACTGGTCTCGTAGTTGGGCACGCTGGGCTGGGGACAGCCTATTCATGTACTCAGCTGTGAATGCCATATTTCCAAGGAAGCCTCCGGCATTTACTTGCTTGCTGCCGGCGTCCATTTGCAAGTGCTGGTCGTGAGTATAGGCGTTTACTTCATCAAGGAGTCCGCCCCCAAGATCTTGGGCTGATGCCGAACTTCTTTGCCCCATGTAAGTGTCAAATTGGAGATTCTGGCCTCTAATCCCAAAAGCTTCTCGTTTGACAAGAGAATCTGGTCTAGGAAGGTTAAGTTTATTATCAGGATTTACGAAAGGAATATATCCGTTAGCGGTCCATAGTCCCCCTCCGGCGTTGCCCGGTGTTGAGAGAGCATGGATTGCTTCATGGCCTTTGGTGTCAGGAGTGCCTTGGGTATCTCTGTAAACTTTGGCAGCATCACGGTTTCCAGCCATCGCTCTTTGAAGAGCTGGCCCAACTTGACCGGGTTGGATTGACCCGGCATTAGACTGAGGGGTAACGGTTGCTGGAGTCGGGGAACTTCCGGTATCGGTATGCGGGGAAGAGCCATCTTGTTGTGGTGCTCGACCATTTCTAAGGTGGTTGGCAAAGTTACCATTAAGATTATGCTGCCCGCTTCCTTGGTTTTGAGAAAGATTTTGAGAAAGAGACGGGGCGTTTCCGGGAGCCGATTGCGGCAACATTTCTGGTGTTGCTCGGCGAACATCGGTCCACTGATTTGGTCTATAAGGATATCTGTTTAGATTATTACCCTGAAGAACATCTAAGCCATTTTCGGATTGGACAAGAACGCCGACATGGCCTGTGCCCCCTTGTCGAGGCCGATAGACAACATCGCCGGTGCGGGGAGTACCATCGGCTGCTTGTCCCCAATTACGGAAAGAGGCGGCTGTCGAGTTTGTGCCTCGAATATCGACGTTATTATCTTTTAACCAGGAACGCACAAAGTCAGCACACCAAGCATGTCGGGTAGTGCCACCGGCGCCCCGCAAAAATTGTTCCATTTCGGCGCCACGCCCACCGCCCTGGAATCCCATCATTCTAGTTGCGTGTTGAAGGGCAGCGCCGGTTAAAGGTTTGCCGCTGCGCATTGCCTCAATCACCGAAGCATTAGATGTCCCAGTAGTGGCCGCTGCACCTTGCTGGCCCCCTTGTCCTCTGCCTTGATTTCCTGATTGCTGTGCTATCTGATTTTCGGCTTGGTTATAACCTTGCATCAGGTTTTCTCGGAATCGGGCCGAGGCTGCGTGACCGCCTCGGACGCCGCCGAAGTCGTTAAAGGTTTCTCCCCCGATTGAAACTCGACCACCCTGATGTCTTACGTTGGGGTCGTTTCCAGATCCTTGATCAGTGGCCCCTCGGATTTGATTTGAACCTCTTAAGGCTTCATCAATATTTCCGCTGTAACGATTATATTGCTGCTCGTTGATATTAGGAAGAGCACCCCTTCGAATAGGACCATAAAACTGATTCCGGCCCGAACGATTTAAGTAATCGGAGATAGTAGTTCTTTGACCAGTCTGCTGCTCCATCAACTCAAGACGATTGAACATGCTTTCCATAACAGCAGTACCCGCCCTGGGGTTTTCTGCCTGGATAAGTCTAGCTAACTTCCGACGTAGTTCGGGGTCGCCATTTATTTCTTGCTGGAATCTTTGTCGGCGCTGGGCGAGATATGCGGCCCCGCCCCCCGACCCAAGGTCGGTGCCCCCGGAAGTTCTGTCGCCGCCACTGATAGCGCCGTTTGAGCCTTGCTGAGGAGACCTTGCCCCGCCCCCGGAATATCCTCCCCCGCCGCTGCCATAGGGTTCAAATCCCCCCGATGTTCCGATTCTTCCGGCGATACCACCCCCATAACCAATATCGTTTACGGTGCTGCCGGGAGTAGTATATCCAGATCCGGGAGCTGGACGCACATTTCGGCCAGTGTTTGGCTGTCCAAACACCATGCTTGCCCCGTAATTTCCAAGCTGGGTTCCTCCAGCTACTGAGCCATATAGATCAGGCGGCCCCATACCCGATTGTTCGGGGCTGATTTTATTTTGATATTCTCTAAGATGGTTGGCAAAACGACCATGTAAGTTATGATGGCGCTGCGCTGAAGATGTTTGGTTGCGGCTTCCCCCGCCCCACCAGTTTTTGAGGCGCTGCATAACAGAAGGGGGAGTGATTTGTTGGGTGGAACCTTTGTTGGGTTGCCGTTCCGCCCCAAAACTCCCTCCAGTAGAGAATCCTCGATTTCTTAAGTGATTGGCAAAACGACCATGCAAGTTATGGTGTTTTATCCCAAGTCGTTGTTCAAGGTCTCGGCGAAGGTCGTGTTCACTGCCCATCCGAGGACTGAACATCTCTTGTAGATTTTGAGGAGGCAAAGGTACCTTACCGTAGTTCGGTCCTTCCTTTCCTCCGTATTGCTCAGGTACCCACGCCTGAAGAATCTCTTCAATGATTTTGATGGCTTGCAACACCATCACGACATCCAAAGTGACACCAATTCCTCGGAAGATAAGGCTTACAGCTTGCTTCCATCCCATGGAGCGAACAGCTTCCATGACTTTCTCAGGTCCGCCAAAACGGCGAATAGCTTCTTCTACCTTATTTCGGCTAAGCCCCGAACCTGGAGAACTTTGGCGACCATAGCCCGAACCATGAAAGCCTCGCTCTTGAGAAAGAGCGTCTTGCATTCTCGAATCGTATGGTCTTACCGTTTCTTGGACGGATGAGAAGGGCCGGGAGCGAAAGTTGTCCCGGTATTGTTGCTCTACCTCCGCTAGTCTGTCTCTTAAACTTGAAGGTCGAGTATGTTCTTGAACCGAAGAAAATGGCCGAGAACGGAAGTTGTCTCGATATCTTTGCTCGGCTTGGGAATGACGATTGTCGTGTGGTCGAACGTGTTCTTGAATTGCAGAAAATGGGCGAGAACGAAGATTTTGTCTTTGGGCTCCCTCGGCCGAACTAAACCGACGACTCTCAGCCTCTCTCTGTTGAGAAAAGCTTTGCTCGGCGCCCTGTCTCCCCATATTTCTCAGGCGATTATCTATTTTGCTTTCAAGGGCTTTGATTTTTTGGTCTACCGCCGCCCCAATATTCATTTTGCTATAAAGTTGTTGGATGGCCCCTGATGAAAGCTTTAGATTCTGGGTATCAATGGTCACGGTGCCGGCTGAGATAAGAACTTCACTTCCTCGAATGACGAATTGACCGGCCGCCTTAAACTTCATGCTGCCTTTTGAGACAAATTCAAGTCTTTCGACTTCAAGTTTATCTTTTAAGACTTCGGGGAGCATTTTCTTTAGCCCCTCGATAGCTTCCTTTTCTTGGTCTTTTGAGTTCCCCCCATGACCAGAGAAAGATCCCTGGAATCCCATAGATGAGCCATAGTTGCCCAGCTGTCCGCCCTGGAATCCGCCCCCATAGCCTCGAATGGTGCCGGGAGCATCGCCCATCCATCCGCCCCCGGCGTTAGACGGCACGCCTCCTGGATATGCTCCCCCAAAACCAAATTGGTTGGCGAGAGCTTGGCCAAATCCCTGGCCATGGTACATGTTGCGGCCGATGCCAAAGGCATCATAGGCTAGAAGACCTAAGCCAATACCGGGGATTGCTCGACCGGCTAGACGCCCAAGAAAACCTGCCCCGGCCCGTGCTGCCCCCCGAAACCCAAGAGCCCTGGCGGCCCCTCCAGCCGCTGCCCGGCCCCCTCTATAAAGTCCGTATCCAGCTGCTGCCGCATGAAGCCATGGGTGATTCTGGCCATATTGAATGCCCCCGCCCATGCCTCCAAAGGCGCCCATTTGACCCATAGAGCCAAGAGACTGTACGCCGCCCTGACCCATGCCTTCATACCGCATGCGGTTGAAAGCCATTTCAAATCGGTCTTGTTGGCGCTTAAGGCCGGCGACATCGGAGCGCAAAATCTGAATGGCCCGGCTATGCTCGGACAAGCTTTTTGCAATCGCCTGATTATTTTGGCGAAGACTTTTTAGAAGGTTGTTGTAGGCCCCGGTAAACTTATGATCAACCTCCTCGATATCCGTGACCCCGCCCGGATGCAAATTTTGAGGAAGGCGAGCCGGCTGGAAGGTGCTAAGTCCAAATCCAACATTTGAAATAGAGTTAGTCAGTCTCTCAGGGACAAGCGATTCCCGTACAGAGGACACGGCGTTCCACATATTCCGGCCCTGCATATACAGAGAGCCGGCTGTGGTTTGACTTACTGACTGAGAAAGACGAGCGGCGGTATAACCAAGCGCAAATCTTCCAAGATTACCCCAAAAAGGCATTATCTTCCTATCGTGCTCATGACACGATATTTACCAAGTAAGACCGGGAACGGCCCCTTGGAATGTCGGCTGAGGAATTTGTTGCTTAGGAGCTGACTGAGCTTCTTCTATTTTTTGGAGTTCTTTTTGGAGCATAGCGACATAAACATTAAGCTCCCACGGCATCATGCCCTCCAGATCAGTTATTGAATACTTGTGATGATAAGACAAGCTATGCAATAAACTGAAGTAACTCTGGAGGCTTTGATGGCACATTAGAAAGAGAAAAAATCAAATAGCGAAGTCAGAGCAATCGAACGCTCGGTACCTTTAGAGTTTGTGTATTTGATTTCATGCTTTAGATTTGGGGCGCCCTGCCAAAACTTTTTGATATCCTCAAGAGCTTTGCCGGGGATTGACTCGATGAATTCTTGCAGGTCTTCGGTTTTTACCTCAGCCAAATCGTACTTCTTTCCGCCCGCTTCCTCGATATGGGAGATGGTGTGCTTTAGAAGGCGCTCAAGTTCTTCGGTGCCGTTCTTTGGCACGTCTCCAAGGAATAGGGCGGCTCGGGGATAGCGCATTCCCAGCTTCACGCTCCCGCAATCGATAACCGAGGTCGTAACCTTAGTCATATCCACCTGAATCTCATCCAGGTTAATGCTGAAATCATAGACCTTATCGTCTTCTGGGTCCCGATAAGAGACTTTGACGACATTCTCGACGCTGATTGCTCGTAGTTTCAGGAATAGCCATTCCAAGTCGGCCATGGCCAACTTTTCGGCATCAAAGTCTTTTTCTTGGACGCAATTCTGCACGATTTGTTGAACGGCCCGCAGGACTTCTTTCTGATAGTTGGCCCCTTCGGCCGATGCCGCTTCCTTTGCCATTAGAAGAATTTTCTCTTCCTTTACCAGGAAGGGTCGGACTTTCAGAATTTTGCCGTTAGTTGGGAGCGTCAGGTCAGTAAGAGGGTATTGAATCTTAGGAAGCATTTTCCACCTTTGGTCTATAAATGAAGCATGAAGGCCCTTCGTGGGCTATTAATGGCTCAAAAAGTAGTTAGGTCAGCCGCACCATAGTATTATATGGGTTTCCGCCGATGTACCAATCTCGGAAGTTCATTGAGACCCCAAATCGCATGAATTGGTTGTTTTCGGCCCAATGCAAATTCACGTCACTGACGAAAATCGGCCAAGCATCCCGAAGTACTACGCTCAAGGTTTGCTGGCCGGTTTGGTCAAAGAGGGTGACTTGCACCATTCCTTCATAATCAATTTTGTAACTGACTTCATAGGGATCTTGGGGTTGGGGAGCGCCGCCTACAACTCTTGTGTGAGTGGCCGGAGCTGGAGTACCTCCGCTCATATCATAGTTGGTTGCGAGCTGGCACCACTTTGTAAAAAATGTCCAGTTTTCCATCTGGCCGTCAGCATAGAAGATAAGCCCCATGTCTTGGAATCCGGCCCGGAAAGGCTTTTTTTCCGGAATACCATAGGCATAGCGATTCACTTCTTGACTCATCAAAATGACACCGGGAAGGTGAGCCCCCTCACACCAAAAATGCAATTGTTGAAGGAGGTTTTGGCCCGTAAAAGTTTGGCTTTGCGAACTTGCCGGACTTTGCACTCCGGCCTTAGTGATTTGCCCCATCATGGCTTGAGGCGGACTTATAGTCACCAAGAACTTATTCGGTCTTTGAAAACCGCCCTTGGCATTTATGATATCGATAAATTGCTGGATATTAAATCCAAGAGGCATTAAGAAATATCAGCCTTTTTTCGGGATTGAGACCATATCTGGTATTTACTGATAGAACCGCCAAAATTGCCTTTGTTGCCCCCGCCGCCCTTTTCGAAGCGTTCGACATTTGGTAGAGACAGGAAAATATGCCATTCGTCGGGCGGCACAATATAGAAACGACTTTTGACGTGATTGGCCAAGTAACGCTTGAAACACGGGCGAAAGAGTTTGGTGCGAGCTGCGCCTTTTAGGAGGCGATAGGTGAGCAAGAGGCGCCGCTGCTCGCCGATGCGACTTCCCCCAATGTCGATAAGTGCGGCAAATAGCCGCATTCTATCCTGGGGGTTTAGGTAGTGCAGGTTGATGGCATAGAAGCCGTGAGGGGCTAGCTGGACAATGAATCCGACCGGAAGCCGGTCATAGTATGGAAGGGTCTTTTTGTGTTTTGGGTCGTAAAACCACATCATCATCATGCCAAGAGTACGGGAACTAATCCTGTTACCAGGAACTAGGCGTTCGGGATTATCTCGCATAATTTTGTTGACATTGACATTGGATGCCAACATCTTCATGTTGCGGGTAAACCACTCCCGCACATCTTTTGCTTCCATCTTACTGACGGAAGGAAGAGACTTGCCGGCTTTTGTCTTGAAAAGCCGGCGAATTTTCTCTATTTCGGTGCCTTGAAAGTCATTAGTCGGCGGTTTTGGCATTGTCCTCCTTATAGACTTTCTTCCAAAGGCACACTGTATGCCACCAATCCCAGACGGACTCGTCTTTCTCAGATGGGATGCGGCTCGACCACCAGATTGACTCAAAGACCTTGTTGCCGCAGCCCGGACAAGGCGTTGCGTCGGGGAACTTGGACATGCTGATTATGCGTCGCCGCTCGTCATACGTCACGCCCCCGAAAAGGAGGGGGTTGTGCAGTCTCTCGCTATCATCGGCCGCCATGGATGGCTTGCTCCTCAGTTAGAATCACGAACCTGTTGTGGTTGTTCTTAGTGACAACTACAAAGGTGGCACCACGTTTCTGACACCAATCGGCAGCTGCCCGCCACTTGGATTGATTCTGTATCCATGTAAGACACTCATGCATGTATGTCGAGGCTTTTTTACCACGATTGCGAACGGGCTTCGTGATTTCATTCGGAGGCTTAATTTCGACCACGACAGTGCTGTGGCTGCCATCCTTCTCCTTTTGGCGGATAATCATGTCAGGGAAGTACCGGGCCATCCTCTCTTTTACAGGATTGTAGTAGGGAATTACAATTTCTTCCGAACCCCAAGAAAGTACATCTTCGTTTAGGTCTAACTTGTTCATAAATTCTGCTTCCCAGCCGGAGCGGAATACAATGTTATGGACATTGCCTACGTATTTCGTCGGATTTTTGGGGGTATACTTACCCTTGTGATATTCTCTGGCCATCTGCATGTAAATAAAAAGGAATTCATCAAAGGATACTTAGATTGGCGTTTGTCCCTTTCGGAACCTCTGGCACTCAGCAAGGTACCCCGCAAAACCTTAACAGAGCTAGTCCATTTACGAGCGGGGCCACTGCCCAAGCTCAGGGGGGCTCGGTTGGGGGGGTTAGTATTGGGGCGCCCTCAAGCCCCCAGACGATTCAGAACAACCTCTCTAGTCTCCAGTCGGTAAGCACGATGCTCTATCCGACCGCCGACTTCCCAAAGTATTATATGAGATTTCAGATAAATCAGTATTCTCGGGCTGGACTTTTGGAAGTGGGACCGCTTAATGAAATTGGAAATATCTTTTTGCCTTTAAGTCAGGTGATGGTTGATGCTCTAAACGTCGAGTATGACCAAAAGGCCCTTGGGACTTTCACTGGAGAAATGGTTAACATTGCGCAGAAAGTGAGAGAAGGTCTTCACATGGGAAGTGGCGCCACCCTTGATCCAGGAAATAGTCGTAACGCCGTATCTTCTTCAGCGAGCGTAAATGATTCTTTGCAATCTCTCCTAAGACAAGGGGCCGCCTTTGCTCCAAACGTTGGGGGAATCAACTTCGGCGAGGCGGCCCAGGCTTTCTTTGGAATTGCCCCAAACCAGTTCTTGACCATCTTGCTTCAAGGTCCGAAGTACAAGATGTTTGAATTTCAGTGGAAGTTTTCGCCAAACACCCCTCAAGATGCGATTCAACTCGGAAGAGTTATCCGCATGTTTCAGCGCCAGATGAGCCCATCGATTGCTCCCTCGGGAGCTGTGTGGGGATATCCTGCCATCTGGCGAATCGGTATTCTTCCGAATCCTTTGCAGATGTATAAGTTTAAGCCGGCCGTACTAACCACTTTCACAGCCAACTACGCCCCCGAAGGTCAGCCGGCCTTTTATCGGCCCGACCCCGCAACAAATAATGTCGGCTCACCGGTAATTGTTGACGTGTCGGCTCGCTTTATCGAAATCGAGTACTGGCTGACGAATGACTTCTCCGAAGTCAATGACCCGTGGGATGCTTCTCAGCACGGAAATACTCCATCATCAATTAACCCGAATCCACAATAATGTCCGAATATTATTTCCAGAAGTTTCCGCAAATCAATTATAACGGGGCAAATTGCGTCGATATTACTCGCCGAGTCACTTTGGCGACGACGGATCTTACTAGCCTTCCAACCGCTTTCTATGCCTACGACGTACCCGAAGGTCAGAGGGCGGACCTTACTGCTTACGGATACTATCAAGATTCCTACATGGATTGGCTCATCTATCTTGTGAACGGAATTATTGATCCGATGTATGACTGGCCTCTGACTGATTTTGATTTTCAGTCCTTTATGAGAGACAAGTATGTGAATGATGGGGGCATCGACATTCAACAACAGCGTACAAAATTTTATACGAATAACTGGGCAAATGACGACATAACCATTTCTCCCGACTTTTATGCAAATACTATTCCGGAAGGAGCGAAAAAATACTATCAGGCGGTCTTTGGGCAGAAAGGTAAAGTGATAAAGTATGCTCGGTTAGAAGCTGACTGGGTGGCCGATACAAACATGATTGTTGCGGTGCAAGTGGCGAATGCCGCTGCCTACCAAGACTCAGAGCTTTGCTTCATGTGGAACAACGGGGTACAGGTAGGTCGGTGCGAGCTTGAGCAGATTTATGCAGCCAACAACACCCTCTTTATCCGCCACGTCGAGGGGAACACCGAAGCCAACATCATCACCTCAAACACCGAATGGCTGAATAATCTATATCTGGCCGGCTGGTTTTCGGGGGCAAATCAGCAAATATCAAACAACGAACTTGTCATCGAAATTATTCCGCTTGAGGAGTTTAGTTTCTGGGCGCCGGTAAGTGTCTATGATTGGGAGCAACAAAAGAACGCATCAAAACGCTCTCTTTATCTTCTCGACCCGAATTATGCGACCCAAGCGGCCGAACAACTTCGGGTAGACCTAGCAAATAACGGGGCAATCACATGACAATAAAACTTAATGAGGTCGCTCCCCCAGGCAGGGAGAAACAGGTTTTGGAACTTAAAAAGAAGTTTCCAAAAGGGTCTTCTTCTCCTTTCAAGATTGCTTGGGCATCTTATAATAAGAAAAAGCCCCTAAGAGAAATTGTAGAAGCGGATATCATGACGACCGGGATTAGTCTCTTGGGAATGCTGGCCCCAAGGAAAGGAAGCCCCGCCCCGGTTCCTAAAATCAATCAACAAAAACAAAAAACTCTCGGAATTGGAGCAACTAAAGGTTATCGCTAATGGCTTTTGGATCTGGCTTTCAGACTACTAAGTGTCGCCCCCGAGTTCTTACTATGAAAGGGGTGGACATTCGTACTCTTGTTGTGGAGTTCAACGTCTATGGCACCATTCACAAGCCCTATCTGACCGGCAAGATGCACCTCAACGATGAGACCAACTTGATTGAGGGTATGGCGATTCAAGGGGGAGAAGAAGTTGTATATTCGTGGGATTGCGGAGGAGTCACTTTTGCCGGAAGCCTAAAGCTTCTTTCGATGACAGGGGAGCAACCGGAGCCGGCTAATCGTTCGCAGAAGTATACAATCGATATGATTGGAAATGAATACTTTAAGGACAAGGCCAATATCGTCCAGCAGTCTTTCCAGGGTATGCCGGGCTCAGCGGCCATCGCCGCTATCCATGGTCAGTACATCGGGGGCGGGCTCCAGATGCGAGCATCCTCGGGGATGCTGAGCAAAGAAAGTTTTGTTGTGTCGGGAAAGAATCCTTTCACCGCAATTGATGACATTAAGCGCCACTCCAGCTGGGGAACTACCGAAAATCCCGTATATTTTAGGTCTTATGCAAGTATGGTACTTGCCACCATTGGCTCTCTTTTGGGGGCAAAAGGAGGCACCAAGTTTATCCAGAAAACTACTTGGGGGGTAAACTGGCTTCAAGACCAAACCGATACTGTTTTCGCAATCATCTCGATTGTTGCTAAGGCAAATGGTACATGTGCCGCCCCCGGCCATAGAGGTGCTGTGGGGGCCATCGCCGGAGCCCTTTCGCAAGCAATGTCCATGTTTGACATCCGGACTCTTGAGCAAGTCATGAACAAGATGGGGACGGGCATGGGAAGTATTGGCGGTCTGAGTGGCGTTGGGGGTGGCAATGGGGGAAAACCCAACTACCACTTGAATGATTCGGCCTCGCAAGACGCTGCCCAGAATCCCCTAAGCAATTCCACCACTGATCAGCTACAGACGGCGGCCATGAAGGGAGGACGCACCTTTATCGTCAAGGTGCCGGTCCAGGGCGGACTCTTTCTAGACGTAGGAGGGGGAGTATCCTTGCAACTTATTCCGCCTCAGGGGGGCGGAAATGCTTCGACATCGGTTGCTTCTGGTGATTACCTTGTGACAGAACTTGCCCACTCTTTTGCTCTTGACGACCGGGAGTTTGGTGCGGTATCTATTTTCACGGCTACCCAAAGCGCCTTGGAGGTTGCAGCGGCATGACGTGTGTGGTCATCGACTTTGATGCGTGGAAGACCCGGCCGACTATGCGTGCCCCGGTAAAGCCGGTGGTTGTTAAGGAAGGGGAACCCAAAAAACAAGAAGAAGTTTATGTGCGCCGGAACAAGGCTGCCCAGTTCCTTGGTAGCATCAATTCGATGTACTGGCACAAATTCTCTTATCCTATCCTGGCGTCAAGATATCCGAAGAGTGTCCACTCTTTTGATGTTTTGGCCGGACACATCTTTAGCGTTTGGGGAAGCATTCTAGACGACAGCGATTTCCCCGTCACCCAGCCCGGAATCTGGTTTGCTAAACAGGAAGCATACGCTAGGGAAGACGAGATAACCTCCTTTCTTTCTTGGCGACTGCGTAAATATCACGAGTGTGCTTCTTATTATGGCTACGATATAAAGATTATCGAAGAACATATAGCAAGCATACATATTTGGCACCAACGATTCCAGAACTTCTTCTTATACTACTATGCCACAAAATCACGGAACCGCACCATTCACGCCGTTTGATCCACCAAATTACTCCTACGGGGGTGGTGGAGGCCGCCAGCTTATCATGACTGTTGTAAACCGCATGGACCCGGAAGAAGCCGGGCGAGTGCAGGTTCGGGTCTTTGGCTGGCAAAACGATAAAGGTAACATTCCGGACGAGCAACTTCTTTGGGCTCGCCCGGAGGGTTCGCACAATAATCCTCTACAAGGTGGAATCGGTCTATCCCAAAACGGGTCTATGGAGAATTCCGTGGTCATCGGCCACATGCTCGATGGCTCGCAACAACTAATGTACACTGGAGGTGTGGGGCGCTCTGGTAAAGGTGGCCAGAGCGGGGGTGGTCAACTTGACACCAGTGGTCGCAATCATGACTCGCCTATCGCTTCTCGCTCGCCGAAGACAGGGGGCGCCTACAAACGCTTTGACAGCCAATCCAATAACTATGGAAATGATTCGGTGCCGGCGTATGCAAGAAATGAGGCTAAAAATCAGTTTGGAATGACCCAAAGTCCACATAGCGATGAACAATCCTGGACGCTTGGGTCATATCAGTGGGGATAAAGATAGGGTCGAAAGTTCGACTTGTAGCGAATGTCGTGGCCCCAACTGGGCTTCGGACAGGAGAAGTTTATACTATATCCGGCATAAATCGTTTTATACCGAATATAGCATGTGCCTTTCTTCTCAAAGAAATAAGAGAAGAAAATCGGTTCTACAATGACTACTTGTTTGAAGAGGTAAAAAATGAAAGTTGGCGATATCGTCTATTCGGCTACTACATCAGCAAAACTGAAAATAGTGGCTCTTTATGAGGATGAAGGACAAGAGCTAGCTGTTGTAAGGTCTTTTGATGGTTCGGAAGTCCCAATAATTTACCCAGTATCTAGATTAACTTCCACAATCTGTCCTTCTTTGAAGGATAATACCAAGACCAGGGATTTTATCTCGGGATTGGAGAAGTTGGTTGGGAGAGAGATTAAAGATCTTTCGATAAGGTGGACCCATCCAAACCAGAGACCGGTTACAATTTATCTGGAGATTAGTATATCAGAAGTTGCTACAAAATCTTTGGAGGTTTACTGAAAATGCCATTTCACAGCGCAACAAATACGATCCGTAACTTAAACGGACAGAATAAGTCGGGGGCCGTGGGCAAGCCGGCTCTGGACATGCTCAAGAAACTTGAGTCCATGAACGGCAACCCAACGATGGTGCAATCAGTGGGTGCCGGGGCTCTTGGGGCGATGCTCAAGGCTTTGTCTCAGAAGAAGAGTAAGAAAAGCCCTCTTGACCAGCAAGCAAACACTGCAAATTCCGAAGAGCTTTTGCAGCAAGCGTCCGAATTCGAGGCCCTTCAAGCCTCGATTGAAGAGCTTTTTGCCGAAGCTGGTAATGACCCTATCATTGGTCAGGATGTAAACGAGGTCTAAAATGCCGAATCTGATTGTTGGGATTATCATCGGCGGATTTGGGGTCACGCTTTTTATGGCGGGATGTACTTGGTTAGTTTTTAAGTCTCTAGGGGGATAAGATGGCAGCAAGTGGTGGTGGCGGAGGCAGTGGGGGCGGCCAAAATGGCGGCCAAGGACAAAAAAACCGACTTCCTAAAGGACACCAGGAAGACGGAAGTACTCCCCAGTACCCTTACAATCAGGTTTTTGTGTCTGAAGCTGGGCACGAAGTTCACTTTGATAACACCCCAGGAAAAGAGCGAATCTTTATTGGACACAAGTCCGGGACTTATTCCGAAATTGGTCCGGATGGGTCTATGAAACACTTTAGCGTGGGACAGAGCATCAATTACAAGAAAGGCGGAATGTCCATGACCGTCAATCAAAACCATGATATGAAGGTGGCCGGACATCACCGCTTCAATGTGGACGGGGGGAGTCATATCGAGACAGCCGGGGACAGCAATCAAGTCACGGCAGGGCATTCTCAGTCAGTTGTTGGGGGAAACTCTAAGACGGCCACAGCCGGAAACGCCTATCATGGTGTAAAGGGCGACCATAACGTAAACGTGACTGGAAAAATGGATATGAAGGTCAAGGGTAGTATCCAAATGCAGGGACAGAGTTCTTTCAATCTAAAGGGCAATGTCCAGATTAACAATGTGAAACAGGTGGGTGATTAAAAATGATTGGGGCTCTTCTTCAACGATTCCCTCTTTGGGTTCGATATATTTTGTTTCCGATTTTTCTCGCTATATTTGGGAATTGCGTGGGTGCTGGATGGAGGCCCTTGGGCGTGGCTTAAAGACCAGAAGTTTCGGCGGGACGTAAGGCGACGGGCTCGGGGGTAAATATCCGAAAAGGAGTATGGTTTCCCGATGGCCGACCCATTCAAAAACAACACTGGCGTAGTCAAAAATAAGCCGATGGGGAGCACCCTTGGCATGGCTGGTCATGTGGCTAAGAGTGTGGGGTCGGGGATTGTTAGTAGTGCGCTATCGGCGCATCCGATGGGACGGTTGGTGAAGTCTGTTTATAAAACGGCAGTTTCGGCTGCTCAAGACTACCGAAAGAAAACAGGAGGACTCTAATGATTTTCGTAATCGGCGTTTTGGTCGGCGGGCTTATCGTCCACGGTTCTTATCGTGTGGCCAATCGTAAGAAGAAGTAAAATTGCCACGTGCAGAAAAGTTTACTGCTGCCTCTAAGCAGCTTGTTTACTACAGTGACATAAATTGGCAGTTTCAGACAAATCCGACATCGGGGAATCTTGATGTCGAGAAAAACGCCGCCGCTGTACGGCAGTCTTTGCGCCTTCTTATGCTGACGAATTTGGGAGAGGCGCCTTATCAGCCTCTCAAGGGGTCGAAGGTCCAGAATGGTCTTTTCGACCCCGTTGATCAAATGACGGCTGACATTCTACAGTCTTCAATCGAACAAGCTTTTATATACGAGCCTCGGGCTAGAAATATTCAAGTCCAAGTAACTGCCCAAGAAGGGGACCAATTTGGTAGTGACGGGGATGATACTCCCGGATATTTTGTGGCAATCGCTTTTGAAATTGTAAATCTTGGCCCCCAAATTTTCACTCTAAACACAATTTTGAAAAGGGTCCGATGAAAGTTTTTCTTCTGTCTATTATTGTTGTTTGGACTTTTAATGGCGAGCGTCACGCCGGATCTCAAGAGTTCTCGACACAGTTTCCAACTGTAGAGGAATGCACCAAAGAACTTGAGACCCTACAAAAAGGGCTCCCCGAGAACTTTAAGAAACAGGGAGCCCTTGATGTCGAGGTTTTTGGCAAGTGCGAGATGTGGGGTAAGCCGGTTAAAGAATAAAGGCCCACGTCGCCCCCCAAATCATATCCTTGTCTTGTTCAAGAATATCCTCGGGGTTGGTTGCTTCTAGTGCCCGCCTACAGGCTGCAACTACATCACTTGCATAAGCGAATTCATCGGCCACATCTTCTCCGTCAATCCTGAGACCAGCCACTGTGGCATCGTCCAGAGCCTGAGACAACACAATTTCGGTTGTCTTGCGAAAATGATAAAACAGTTGGGAAGCAGTCGAGTGTTCTTTCTTCATCAGCCCGGTGACGTAGTAATCCGGATTGAGGATTTTCGATGTTTTGATATCGGCCACGATTTTCACAGGTTTCTCCAATCCTCGGTTTTACCGTCCGTCCAGAATTCTAGCTCGGCGGTTTTGATGATTTCTTCCAAGATGGACTTTTTGCAGTAAGCCTTCTTGAGAAGATCCTTGGCGTGCGTCATTAGCTCTTTCTTTGACATTAAGTCTGTGTTAGGTCGAAGAAGAGCATCGGGATAGAGTTGCCTGTCAAGAGATAGAAGAATCGGAATCCAGTTTGCCCGATTTTTTTCTGCCAGAAGCTTTTTTCGTTGTTCGCTTATCATCTTTTGGCTTTGCTGCTTTTGTTGTTTCGGACATCACCCAAGACCTTAGTCTCATGTCCAAGGGTAGAGTGTGAAGCACGGCGGTATTCCTTTCGCCGTGAATATAGTTCAAGAACTAGTGACTGTCAAGTCATCTAATCGCAGGACCACTCTCAAAATTTTGTCCCTCTCGGGTCCGTCTGGAGTCCAGTCGGCCTTAGTGTTTAAGGCTTCTTTGAGGGCGTCGAGGATGGCGTTGTGGTCGTATAGATTAACCAGTCTTACAACTTCCGCCTTAAGCTCTACTTTCACTTCCTCTTCCCCCTCTTGCCACGTGTCCCACCACCAATAAGGTTGTCGCCAGAACATTTTGTTGGCTCCCCCTTGACATCTCTTGGAGATAACAACAACTATCTTGATGGTCAAGTAGGAGATTGGATGAATGGAACACCTTGAAGCCGCCTATCCCTATGTTCCGCTCCGCAACAAGAGCAACGTGCACCAAGAGAAGCCCGGCCCTCGCTATGGCACGGGTCTCACCTACCTGGACAAACGCCCGGCGTGGTGGCTCCCGGAGATGGAGGACATGAGTCCCCGAGAGAGATTCCTTCTTGCCCGGCGCTTCGCTCATCGGGGCTACCATAGCCGAAAGGTTGGCAGGACACCCGAAAGCGCCTGACAAATGAGTAAATATCTCCGTCGCAAAGAACGGCGGAGATATCCTACTTGTGGTTGTCCTTAGATGAAATAAAAAAAGTACATCAGCTAAAGTCCCTGGGAAGTTCTACTATCTTCTATCACCAGGGCTATGCTGACGAATATTTGGTGATTTCTGCCTATAAAAAAGATATTGAAGATAAGGATATAACAACTTCTTACTATTTCTGTGATGAAAAAACCGCTACCATTATGACTAGCACTCTAGTTAATGCGGCGGTTTGGGCTACAGCCATGGCCGAATGGGAACCCGATATGGAGGTTGGTATTCTTAAGACTACCAGCCTTCTGGAGTACATTCGACGGGCTTGAAATGGCCTCTAAGGTCTGCTATGTAGACCCTTGTCTCGGGGCTACAGGGGCGATATGGCAAAGACTTAACCCCTGAGCTGTGATGGGCTGCGGCCCCGAGACACTTCAAAAGCGAGGGAACATGGCTTGGCGTCCAGCCGACGAAATGCTTCTATTTTTTCGGTTGGACAAGATATTTCGGCATAGACACATAGGTCCGAAACATCTGCCGTGTTTGGCTTGCGGGGAATGGTTCTCACTCGGGCACATAAAAGATGACCTACAAGGGATTCAGAATCAGTCGAATCGGAAACGTGTATCTCAAAATCACATCTCTTGATGGGCGAACAACAGTTTCCGGATTTCTATCGGAAGACTTCGCAAAAGAATACATCGACCGAAAGTTTTTATGGAGGGAATCAAAATGTACAGAAACCACCTCCTAAAGCTTGCCGACCTTCTTGACCATATCAAGGTTGAAGAGTTCAATATCCATCGATGGCAAGATTCATGCGGCACCGTTGCATGTGCCATCGGACATGCGGCCAAAGACCCATACTTCCAAGAGTTGGGCCTTACCCTCATGAAGCCCGAGACCATGCCAACCGGATGCTATTCTGAAGGTGTCCGACCTCATTTTGAGGGCGAATATGGTTTCGTTGCGGCAGCCAAACTTTTCGGTATCTCCTATGATGATGCCGAGAGGCTTTTCAGTTTCGTGGGCTATGCGTGGATTGGTGGCACCAAGAAAGTGCACCCATCCGATGTTGCGCAGCGCATTCGACTTTTCGTGTATGACTGAATGCGAAAGGAGAAAGTGTGATCAAAGATAACATGGACTTCTTTGCTGAGCCCACCTTGCGCAAAGCCGTGGTGGACATGCGTACCTACGGCATCGACGACACAACCATCGCCATGATTATTCAGGACATTCGCCACGCCTCTGTAACCTATGAGCGGGCTCGGATGGAACGTGTTCATCGGGAAAATGCTCTCGGCACCCTAACAGTACGAGAAATCAAAGACGCCCTTGAAGATATTAGGGTGAAGTAATCGGGCTCCCGTAGCTCAATGGAGGAGCGCCGACCTTCTAAGTCGGGGGTTACAGGTTCGAATCCTGTCGGGAGCGCCATCAACCAAACGGGAAAAGCTTGGCCCGTTGTTCCTTGCTAACCTTTTCTCGGATTTTTTCTAGGGCTTTTTCTCTTTCTTCCGAGGTGAAGTGGTCTCCGGCCGGGTTCCAAGTAGACGGCCACTCCCAAATTCTTTCTTTCTTTTCTTCTTCGGGCTTCATCATCATAAGTGCCCTAGTATCATCCCACGTATCATTGTGACCATCGGCATGCATCATGAACGGGGCAAGTTCATCGGAAAGCGACTCGCCCTTGTCCTTTAGCTCGGCTAAGGTGTTGATTACGTGCTTGAATGAGTCAGTCTCGAATAGCCAAGCGGCCAGCACCAGTCCCATCACAAGGTCGTCATGATGACCTTTCTCGGCTTCATACACATTCATGTAGGTGCCATCAGCTTTTTGCCGGCGAGCAAAGGTGTTAAGTTCCGTGACAGTCTGAGAATCCACCAACTTGAATTTGTCTTGTTCGATTAGGTGCTTGAGCAAGTTGCATCCGGCCGTCTTGGTAGAGACGGTCGTCTTGATTCCGGCTTCGGCCCCATCAATGGCCCCAAGAGCCACATCCCATCCAGCCCTGGCCCGCCCGCCCTTCTTTTGGCCCGGCTTTGTGAAGATTAGGTGCTCATACTCAAGGTCTTCCCAAAGAGTATTTGTTACCATGCCCCCGGCGTTATTGTTTTCGACCAAGATATCAGCCAGATTGAAATGCCGCCCGAGCTTGGCAAGCACGGTGGCATACTCATAGGGGGTGATGCCGTTGTCGTGATAAGTGGCCACTTGCCGATAAGGCAAGGATGTGATGTCGATAACCTGGGCGGCGGAGTAGTCAAGTCCCTTACCTTCGGACACGTCGGCAATGATGACGTACTTGTTCTTGGGGATTACTGCTTCATATTGCTTGACGCCAGCGGTGAATACAGAGGGCACCCGCACATCTTCGGCAAGTTCCTTGAGCTTCCATCCAGAGATAAGAGTTCCGGACGAACCAATAAACTCGCCTTCCTGTTCCTGAGCAAATTTGTCTTCGTCGAATCCAAGACCGGCGAGGGCCTTCCGCCGCCATTTCTCATCTCGACCGGGTACCAACTTCCAAGTGATGAGGTGTCCGTGGAAATCGTTGTAACTATCTCGGTCCCGACGATACTTGATGCAATCGCCTCTATCGGAGTTTTGCCAGAATTGATAGAAGTGATTCATACCAAGAGGCGTGGAAATCATTGCAATTTTCGCCTCAGGATTCGAAGTAAGAGTTCCGTAGGTCGATGGCCAGAACATGGCCCAGTTTTCGATTTTGGCCGCCTCATCCACCATGAGAAAATCCACAGTGAACCCGGAGATACTATCTGGAGAAGTAGCAGCGCCAAATACAAGTGAATCATTTTCGAGGTCGATCCTTCCCTTATCCCATTTTACAACTCCCTGCTGGAGCCATAAAGGAATGTCCTTGTACGCATACTTGATGCGGCCAATCATTTCGAAGGCCACCATTTCCTTGTTCGCCACAATGGCGCAGGTTTTGGTAGAGTGGAAAAGGATGTACCAGAGGATGAATCCTACTGTGGTGGTAGACTTTCCGGCCTGACGAGCCGTTACTACAATAGTGCTAGTGTGACTCTGATAGTCTCTGACAATATCTTTTTGCCAAGGGTAAAGATTGATTTTTGTTCTTTTGCCCTTAGACTTAACATACATGTAGTTTTCGATGAAATAGATGGGGTCGTCATAACATCTATTCCATTCAATACATTGTTCGGGGGTCCATTGCTGGGGAATGCCAGCTGGGCGAAGATTAGGATTTCCTTGATAACCTTTAGAGATGCCCATTTCAGAGGGGGCTCATCATTTTTTCTTTGGGGGTTGCATCGCCTTCACGGCGTCTTTGTGAGCCTGTTTGAAAATATTGATCAACCAATGTCCAATATTACCGATGGGGTTTGTACTTGCCGAGCGATAGGTGCCCTTAAAAAATCCTGGACCGCTTTTTGCGCTTTTGTTCGCAACTGGTTTCACATTTGCGAATTTCGGAAGTTTGGAGATGCTCCGGAAGGGATGCCAGGATTCGTTTTTCTTTTTGAGACCCATTTCATCAAAAATCTTGTCATAATCGGTATCAAGGGGTCTATTGACAGTTTTTGATTGCTTCTCTTTACCCTTTTCCATTGGTTTGTTTAGTTTGCGCCTTACATTCGGGGAGTTTGCGAATTTTTCTATTTCATCGTCCGAATAGTCTTTCCAGTAATCGGCGGCCTGGAGTTTCTTGTGGTAAACGGTTTGGGGGGATTGCGAGTGCTTAAACGCTTCCCGAGATGCCTTGCGATTAGCCTTTACTTCCGGGTCAAGGGGCTTGCGGCCCCGCTTCTTTTTGGCTGGGGCAGCTGGAGCTTGAGCGGGCTCTTGTGCCCTTGAAGGCACTTTAGGGCGGTTAATGTAGGCTTGAGTGCGCATTATTAACTTTTGGAAGAATCCTTCGTCATACCGACTGCTTTCCTTAACCCACCAAGGTTTGTCCCCTTGTCGCCTTTTCAATTCGGATTGGGCTCTTTCGTGCTCCTTATCAAAATACTTGGCGACTTCCGGGTCCGTTCGCCGATGAGAGGTGTCGGCCGATGCTTTTGCCTTCCGAGCAATGTCATGAAGTTGCTCTTTGGATTTGGTCATCATTGGGTAAGCCGAATCCTCAGCCATCCCTACTGCATTTCCAGCCCCCACAGCCGGTCCGCCGCTTGAGTCGGGGATAGACCCCGGCGCTCCCCGAACGGCCTTGTGGACGATTTTTACCGACTTACGCAGCGCCTCATGAAAAACCTGTTTTTCCTCATTCGTGAGCTTTTTGGGTTCGAACACTTTTCCTCGGCGCTGTAAGAAGTTATGAAAAGCCTCGATTGGCTTCTTTGACATGGCTTTTGGGGGCATGTACCCATGATGCTTAGCAGTGTCCTTAAGCCCCTTGACATCATCGGGCTTTAGACCTTTGAAAACTGTAGTTTCTCCCCCGTGAACGGAAAGGAGAGCTTTAGCTAAGCTGGGGTCAATTTTAACTCGGTGATGACCCATCTTTTTTCTTCTTTTCCTCGGCCTCTTCCCTAAGCCTCAGAAGTTCGGCCGGAGTAACGAACAAGTTGTTGTTTATAACTTGGGTGTTGTCTTTAAGTTCTTTGGTCTTATTTATTTCAACATCAACCTTTTTGGTATCCATCAAAGTTTTGGCATTTTCGGCCATGGTTTTAATGGCTTGGACAAGAACCTCAGTTGCCCTCGGGTTGTTCTCTGATGCAGCCACGCCATCTCCGGCCGCTTTTACAGCGCCTTCGGCATACTTTACCGCTCGACGGATAGCTTGCCGGGCAAACTCGGCATCATCTTCAATTTCCGGGACATGCACAACCAATTCAGTAGTTGGTTCGGGCGTCGGATTGATGATTTCTTTTAGAGCTTCAACTGCCTTATCATTATCGTCATCTTCCCAGTCTCCATCTTCTATCACGTCACAGTTCCTTCTAAGTCCCCCGTCAAAGCATCAAGAGTCGTGCTGTCAGGCAATCCTCCCCGTAAAGTATAAAGGAAGTCTTGAAGAATTTGGGTCTGACTTGGCCCCGAGAACATCGGAGGATTGTAGTGGGCATGCGGTTCTCCGGCATTTATCGTCGGGTCTTCGACGATGAAAACGTATCCAAAGTTGTCGTCGAAATTGATCAGATGAGGGTCAATAGAGATGCTGACGTTGCTTGTGGGATTACCGTTGGCATCAAGTCCCGGCTGAGTAGTGAAGATGATTCGCATGTCATTTTCAGTGACAAGACTGGTGTTGCCCCCATAGGGGATGTAGTTGAAGTTCACAAACTTGATTGTCGGTCTATCGACGGTCGGACCAAAGAGGTATGCTTGCATCGTGAAGGTGAAAGTCCAAATTTTGACTTGGCGGTCGATGGGCGGACCTTCGAAGCGGTCTTCCATGTTTACGCCGTTCAAGATGATAGGAATGTCTCGGATGCCGGCTTCATTAAGCTCCGGAACAAGAGTCATCTGTAGGGTAAGGTCGGGAGTGAAGAAGGGAAGAATCTGCTCGACAATCTTTTGCCCATCTTCCTCAAACTTTACATAAGCATAAAGCTGAAAAGCGATATTGTAAGGGACAGGATTGAGAGTTGTGAGCACGCCCCCGGTGTTGGAGCGGCCCCCGATGATAGTGTTGGTTTTGTTAAGCTTGCGCTCCGAATCATATCCGACAATGTTGTACTCAAAAGACATCATCGGCAAGTCGATAGCCGATGGTTTTTGGATGCTCGGATCTTGCTGAATCTGAATCAGCATCTTGTCTTTGGAGCCGTAGGTAAGCGGCACCTTGAAGTACGCAAGCTCGGCCCCCGCCCGAGATCTGCGCTGAATCCAAACGTTGCTGAAAAGGGCACCAAAAGCGATGTTGTACGTCTTGATGAGACCATGGCCGAAATAAGGGAACCCTAGCATTTATTCTTCCTTTGAAGCTTTATTATAAGCTTCCCTTGCTTCTTCTGGAGTTGCAAATGTTCCTAAGAAAATGTACTTTCCTTTTTTGCTTATAGAACTTGAATATCTTTGGCGTGGATTCCCGCTAGCACATCTACCAAGGTAAACTCCTACTCCATACTTAGATTGGTTGCTTAGATTTCTTTGATTTTGTCTTCTTGTTACTAACCTAAGATTCTCAATTCTATCGTCTTGTCGATTCCGGTTTATATGGTCTATAACAAGACCATCAGGTATATCGCCGTGGTGATATACCCATACTAGTCTGGAGCGCCGATAAATCTTTTTGTTGATTCCAACAACCCAATAATCTTTTTCCCCTTTTGGGGCATGACCGGCTACGCTCCCTGCCGGTCTTCGTCTCATATTAATGCGCCAATAAAGAACACCTTTTTGATAGTAAAGGTGTTCGTGTAGGATGTCTTTTGTCGGTAGGAGTGCCATTAAGTATATTTAGACTTACTTGCGTTTCGACACGACTATTCTCCTTGACAAGGCAACTAGGATCGCCTAGCTCCCGTCTGTAAATATCTTGAGAGAGACACGATGAGGACATCTTAATGGCTACCGCAGCAAGTTTGGCAGCAACCGCCGCTCTTAGTACTGAAGTGCTGGCGCTCTTTAAGAAGTACCCAAACGCCTTGCTGCAACCTAACGATGTTGCTCGGTTCTTTCCCGACAACAGCTTGCGAGAGGTTCAACAGTGCATCTCCTATCTTCTGCAAGCCAAGAGTATCCTTCAAGCTAAACCCAACTTCTACCAGTACGCTGGACCCCGATAACCATGCTTCCTCATGAGAGAAATGATCTTCACAATCTGGTTAAAACAGCCGGGATTGATGAAGTCTTGGAAATTCTTGCCCAGATTTGCCGAGAGGAAGCCACGGCGGCTCGGCTGAGAGTTGCGATGCCCACGATGACTCCGGAGTCAGTTAAGGCATCCTTTGAAGACCCCGAGTACATCGGTTGGCATCGGGCCATGAAACGTCTAGCCGTCCTTGCCAAGGACTTGCGGTATACTTATCTGCGGTATGTGAAGGGCGGCCCGGCCACAAAAGAATCCAGCGGAGTGCCGGCCAAGGGCGACTTACATAGGAACATAAGACTATGAAAAACGATGATGACTTCTTTGCTGAAGCCGACGAACTTCTCCAACGGCTGGAGTGGATTAATGATGTTACATCCAAACACAGCACCCTTCACGTTTCTCCGGAAGATTATGTGGATAATTTGAACAATAACAAACGTTATAAAGTTTACCAGTCTTCTCTATCGCAGTTTCGAAATCTCCTTGCAATACGCTTGGCCCGAAGTTATGAAAAGGGACAGAAAAATATACAATCCAAAATAAAAGAGGCTTTAGATATTCATGACCGAGGACGTTGAAGTAGTTGTTATGCTTCCAAAATCAAAACTTGACTTTTTTAAGCTGACTCTCCCGCTTATGGAAGCGGCCATCGCAGGAATTAAGGAATGCAAGGACTTCCCTCACCTACGAGGCTTAAGGGAAGACTTGCTAAGGAAGAAACCTAATCAGGCAGCCCCCGAGGAGTGAAGACATGTCTGCCGAAGAAGTGACCATCTCTAAGCGAGAATATGAGACCCTAAAACTTGCCCAGCGCAAATTAGAGGCGTTGCGAGCGGCGGGGGTTGACAACTGGGAAGGATACAGCGAAGCTATCCGCCTAGTGCACCAAGAGGAAGATGACGGGGCGTGAGAGCCGCAGATGAAAAGCATCTGGGTTATCAAAGAGTACTGTCCGATAAGACGGGGCTATCTAGTAGTGAAATGCTTTCCAGGGCGAGACGAAAGAAAAGTCTCGCCTTGGATAAAAGAAAACTATGGCTCCAATCCTCAAGGGATTGATATTGAACATTTGGTATTGAGGAAGAAATGAAAATTAAAGGTTCGGAGTTAATCCGGTTTCTTGATGATGAAACCGGAGGTTGGCCCCAATTTCCCACGCCCCGTTGTTGGTATTGGGATCATGAAGAGTTTGACGAAAGTCCCGACCCTGATATCATCTATGATACCGAAGCCCTTGGGCCAATACTTTGGCAGGGCGATGACGGTGTTCCCGCCCGAGAGATGGGAGTTCCTGAGGATATAGATGTTGCCGTCCTGATTCGGCGCTGGCGAAAACAACAAAAGATGATAGTTATAGAAGTTGAGGTTGAAAAAGAAAACCTCAGTTACGTGCGCAAGGTTATTAAAGACCTTGGTTTAGGTAAAGTGTTGACTAAATTTCCAAAAGAGGGAAAGCTATGAACGTTTATTTCACTGCTGCTACGGTATTTCTTGGTACTATCACTTTAGGTGTACTTCTCGGGGCTCTGATGGCGTTCCCGACCATGTGGTTGTGGAATTTTGTCCTTCCCAATCTCTTCGTCAACCCGGTAGTAAAAGAGCTTGACTTCTGGAGTGCTTGGGGATTGCTGGTGCTCTGTGGTCTTCTCTTCAAAAGCAGTGTGAGTAGTAGTAATAAGTGAGCAAGCTGAAAGAAAAAACCGAGGAGATGGCTGTAGGACAATCGGGCAAACCCGGTAGTCTTAAGTGGTGTAAGGAGCTTGTTGAGCAGCAAATCCTTCCTTTGGTTAGCCGGCCCATTACCTTGATCAAGCTAATCCGCTCGACGTGGTGGGATGCTTTTGGGGAAGGCCGGTTGTATGAAATGAAGCATCGGACCGATGAAATCGTTGCTTATATCGAGCGACGAATGAGAGAACGGCGGGAGTGGGCTGCATCAGAAGACGGACGTAAAATACTTGGACCGGGAAGCCCAACTATTCCCGGTCTTGAGGAGTACGACCGCATTCTGCGTTTTGTGCGTGATTACGACGAGAGGGAATGGAATCGCTAAATTGCGTCGGCGGGCTAGGACTCTCAGACTGCCTAGACGTAGGGTGGACGCAAAAAGGGCCGGGGAAATCCTCCCGGCCCTTATCCTTTTGCAAGCTTTGCGCTTACTTCATGGCATTATGAGCTGCCAAAGTTGCCCGATGGACCTTAACCATCATTTCAAGGCTCACTTTGCCCTCAAGAACATCCCGAACTTGCTTCTCAGTGACCTTTGGGCCGTCTACCGGAATTAAGCCGTTTGCCTGTAGGATAGTGTTAATCGTGTCAATTAGCTGACCAATCGTGGTTAGCTCGGCTCGGAAGCCCATGACGCCACCCCACAGCCAAGCAAGCCATGACGGCGTTGGAAGGCCCCAGCCCACGATTAGGGCAATGACAGGGGGAAGCCACGGCGATGCTGCCGCATTCTGAATTAAAGCTAGGATTTGTAGCAAAAATTGCGTAAGAACGTCCATGGTTGAATCCCTTGTAAAGTTGAGTACTCGACCATATTTATGGCTGGAAAAAGGAGACACCTACGATGAAGACAACCTTCATTGCCACTCTAGCTCTAGTTGTGGCCTCGATTTTGAGTCCTGCTTTAGCCGGCCACGGCGGCCATGGTGGCGGGCACGGTGGCGGCCACGGCGGGCATGGGGGCTTTCGTGGGGGCGGGGGCGGTCACTGGCATGGCGGCGGTGGTGGACAACACTGGCGGGGCGGAGGCGGGGGACATTGGCATGGTGGTGGTCATTACTTCCGGGGCGGACGCTATATCGAGCCCTATCGAGGGGGTTGGGGCGGGACTATCCTTCCGGCTCCGGATTGGCAGCAACCGACAATAATTCCGCCTCCGGTGGTTGTTGAGGAACAGCCGCCGCCAGTGGTTGTGCCTCCTACGATTGTCCAGCCCCCGGCCGTGGTTGTTCCGCCTCAGATTGCCCCGGCTCCTGTGATCATACCATGGAAGCTTGTTGTGGAGGACTATCGCCGGATTGGCTATCGAGTTCAAACTTTTACCAACAGTTTTGGCCACACCTGGACAGTCTGGGTTTCCAACTCCACCGGCAACACTCTACTCTTTCCCGAGGCGAGAGGTTATCGGGGCGACCCGGTTGGCTATAACTGCCTAGCCTCGCCAGTGGCGAATCACTGGAGTCAGTGTACTCGCTATAACATGCAGACGGGCGCTCAAGATTCCCCTTTCCTGGCTGTCGTGGTGGATATCTATGCCGATGGGAGAGTTGACGACCATCATTGATGGGGCTTGACTTAGCCTCTAGCTTCACTTAAATAGGCCCAAGAGGCAGCGGCGTTGAAGCAGTGCACTGTGGAGCCGTGTGGGTAAGGAAAGCCAGTCAATACTCACCACAAAATGACTGGGGTTTGCTGTGGTGGCGGACCAAACGGAGGATGGGAAAAGGTTGACAGCGAAAGCTTCGCCTAAGATACCCCACCGGCCCATGGCCTCGATTTACTACTACCTCCCGAGCGGCGGCAGGAGTTCCCGGCAAACTGGGCCGCTCGGTTTCTCTCTCATATGGAGGGTTGCGGTAATGGCACTCAAAGCAATCGAAGCCAAAGTCGAATGTGACGGATGCGGCTTCATCTATCATCATGACCTAGATCCGGCCGCCAGCATCAAACAGGACAACCATGACTTGGTAACGCATGTCGATCTGATGAAATACGTCGAGATGCACCTAGATGTTATCGGGGACCATCACCTGTGTGAAGCGTGCATGGATAAAGTCATTACCAAGTTTCCCGACAACGATAATCCGACTTATGATCAAGTCCACAAGGTCGTAGCGCACACAATCTAAAGGAGACACCAATGAATCGGCGGAACTTCTTTGCTTTTGGTTTCGGGGGCGCTCTAGCTCTTGCCTTGCCGAAGTTTTCTGAGCATAATCTAGGATGGCTTCGGTATGCAGAAAATGTGTGGCTGAAAGTTCCTGAAGAAAAGCTTGCAGAGGTTCTTAAAGTTGCAAGAAAAAATCAAAACGGATATGGAGTAGAAGTGCTTAATAATGGCTGGTGTAACGTTTACATTGGGTAAAAAAATGAAGTCCCTTCCTAGGGGAATCGTGCATACCGATTATATAAAAGCCGCAGAGCGATTGCATAAAAAAATGCCCTTGCTATCCTTTCAAGAGTGGGGCATTATCTTAGAAGCAATGGCGTGTGGTCTTGATCCAGCCGATTGCTCGGAAGATAGCTATCGCTTTTCCGAAGCTGCTAATATTGTTTATAATAAATTGATGAAAGAGGAGACTAAGTAATAACCCAATATGGGGGCGTAGCTCAACTGGGAGAGCACCTGCCTTGCAAGCAGGGGGTTGTGGGTTCGAAGCCCACCGCATTCCACCAAATTCGAATGCCCCGTTGTCCCGTGGGGATGCGTTCGAACAAGTCATCGGCTGTTTCGACCTAGGCATGTCTCAGTGGTGGCTGCGAACGGGAGACTTTTTTGCGGGGTAGAGCAGTCAGGTCAGCTCGTCACGCTCATAACGTGAAGGTCGAGGGTTCGAATCCCTCCCCCGCTACCAACTTCGCTATGGAGAAACGCATGAACCTTCTCAGAGAGATCCAGAAGCAAATCGACGCCAAGAAAATGCTTTCCCATCCTTTCTATCGGGATTGGACAGAAGGAAAGCTTTCGATGGCGCAACTGCAAAACTACGCTGTGCAGTACAAGCCGTTTGTGGACGCCTTTCCCCGGTTTGTGAGCGGCGTCCATAGCAACTGCGTCGATAGAGACGACCGGCGCTCTTTGCTTCAAAACCTCATGGATGAAGAAGGCTTGGGGGACTCGCCTCCGCACCCCATCCTTTGGCAGAACTTTATCGATGGGATTGAAGCTGATAGAAAGAAGAAGGTGACTCCTGAAGCCTTGTACTTCCGAGACACCTTTCTTGACTTGTGCTGCAATCGGTCATATGAGGCAGGCGTTAGTGCTTTGTACGCCTACGAGTCTCAGATGCCGGATGTGTCCAGGGAAAAGATTGAGGGCATAAAGAAGAATTGGCCGGGAATTCCGGTCCATGCCCTAGACTTTTTCGTTGTGCATGAGAAAGCTGACGTATCCCATGCTTTCGAAGCCGAATGCCTAATCGACCGTATCGACGATAGAAAACGAGATATCGCAATTGATGCGGCCAAGAGTGCTTCTGGGGCGATATGGAACTTCCTATCGTCAGTCCATAAATAAGGACCGGTTAAAAAGGGTCATTAGTTTATTGGCTAAAACCCCGCCTTGTCAGGGCGGTGAGAAGGGTTCGATTCCCTTATGACTCGCCAATATAGGTAGAGGGCTGGTTGGACAAGCGGCAGATTGCAAATCTGCGTCAAAGTGGGTTCGATTCCCACTCTATCTTCCAAATCGGTGAAGTGTTACGGTAGCACATCGGTCTCCAAAACCGGAAGAGTAGGTTCAATTCCTGCCACCCTTGCCATTCCAAGGTGATCATGACCGAAGAAGAAAACCCTTATAAAGATGTTCTCAGTCCTGACTGGGAACGGCATGAAACAAAAAAATATCATTGGACCCAAGAGGTTCCGATGATGATTAAAGATATCTGGCCAACGTTCACTCATGAACAGAAAGTGAAACTGGCGGGATGGGCCGGGGCTCTTGCCAGACAGCGAGAAGTCTCCCATATTGTATAAAGAGCCGTTTGACATCGGTGAGGCTTCGTAGTACAATGGCCAGTACGTCGGACTTTGACTCCGAAGATGGTTTGGGTTCGATTCCCCCCGAGGCTGCCAATCGTTATGGTGCGCAAAGAGGATATCCGAAAAGCTGTTAGAGTCCTCAAAGAAAGAACCAAAAATGATAATCCAGTTTATCGACGACTCCCTTGAAATCCCGGATGACAAAAAAGAGGCTATCGACCGTGACCAGCGTAGTGAAGCAAGATCTCGTGATAAGAGAAAGCGCCAAAAAGGGTTTGGTCGCCACCCGAGACTACTTGGCGAAACCCGGCCATTGGACAAGAAATGAAGAAAAGCTCGGGGGCAAGACTATGTGCCTCTTAATGGCCATGGATCTCAACATTCGCTATCCGGATGGGGTCTCCATCTTCAATCCGTCGTCAGCCGGATGCAATGCGTTCGACTTGGCCGCAAAAACTCTCCATGATGAACTTCCTAAGAAGAAGGAAACGGGATCACTTGTATGTGACCTTATGCGTTGGAATGACCACCCCAAGCGCAAAAAGAAGGAAGTGCTGGACCTTCTGAATAGGGCGATTGATAAGCTATGATAGGCCCGGATGGAAAAGGCGCCTGGACCCGTGACGATAGACGGAAGGCCGAGTTTGAAGAATGGAAAGAGGGCTGGGGCCATCAAATAGATGAAGAGCAGATAGCCTACTATAAGAAACATCCGTACCTGACTGAAGCCCAAGCCTGGTTTTTCTTGATTGTTTGTCTTTTATTGCTTATAGGCTTTTCATCTTTTATAGGACTTTTGATATGGACGAAAATAGGAATTTGAATTGCTTGTACCCAACATTTTGTAAAGTGCTGGTTATACTGACTTTTATAATCGTCGGGGCTTGTGCCGGAGGAGCTATCCTCTTGGGAGTCCTTGACTATCTGATAATGGCCAAGGTTGTAAGTCCGCTTCAGCTTTGAATCATTCGTTATTGTCGTCCGGGCATGAAGTGTTGCCCGGCTCGTTGAATGGATTTTCCGCATCCCAATTGACGATATCGTCCGAGCGGTCGATAAATTCGTCGTTGTTGCCGGCCCCCGAGATACCATCGAAGTCGTAGTCGTCCACAAGCAAGAATTGCCCTCGCTGGTCCATCAGAGCGGCCCCATCTTCGTTGACTAGCAGGAAGTCATAGATATCGAGGCTGCGCTCTTTCCAGAGACGGTCGATTTCGGGAATGCCGGTGTGGATTTTCTCTTGCGAGTACTCGAATAGCTCACACTGCAAATCCCACGATGGTAGGATTCCCAAAGGATAGTGAATCGGTTTGTTTTCCACGTGCCGGATTTGAAAGCATTTATTATTCAGGGGATAGTAAATTAAATCGCCTTCCTTGGGGCGCTCGAATCCCGTGGGCTTCCCAACTGTCCCAAGCCAAGCAAGAGTGGAGACGGTGAACGTAATCTGATCACGAATCTGGAGAAGGAACTTGGACATTTGGGAGCCTTCGCCCCCGAATCCTTCATAGTTCTTTACATATGCGACAATCTGGTAAGCATCCTCATAAGAGCTTTGGTCATCTTGTAGGTACAGATTTTCCAGGTTGTTTAAGATGCGAGGCACATAGAACATGTCAAGGCCATAAATGGCTATAGCCTCGGTAATCAATCCTTGAAGAAGAAGTTGCTCAGGCGTGCGGAAGTCCTGGCCGATTCCGTTGGAACTGGCGCCGTAAAGATTAAAGAGTGGATTGGACTTGCCCCCGAACCCCATTTATTTCTTCTTTTTTAGGGAAGCAACTTTTTTCAGATATTCTTTTTGGGCGGGGTTTACTCTAGCATTTTTCATATTCAGGGAATCAAGACCCTTTGCCTCTTCCCCGATGATATCCCGGAGAGTCTTGCCGGTCGCAGCTGATTCAATCTTGATTGGTCGCATGCCTGCCCTGGTGCCCGGCGTAAGGTCTTTGGCTGGCGCTCCATAGCCGGGCGGCTTCTCTTGCTTGGAAGCCCCGAGGCCGTTCCCGTCCCCGCCACGGGCTGGGGAACCGTATCCAGATGGCTTTCGGGTCTGTCCTGTGCCCGGTAGCGTGCGAGCCGGCGCTCCATAGTTCATGACATCTTCGCTAACCCCTGAGGCGATTCGCTTTAGATGTTGATGAAACATCCGAGCTTTGGAGCCGGGGGCGTTCTTTGATTTTTTGTACCCATAGATGGAAGCTTGCTGTTTCAGGATATGCACATGGCCTGAAGTAAGCGCATGGTAATCTTTGTCAGATCCGCCCGCATGTTTTAGAATTCCGTGGGCCTGGGCCGGAGTAATTTTGGCTTCTCGAATGCCGACTGTGTGGCCTTCTTTATCGACCTTGACCTTGGAAATCTTGTTCTTTACGTCCGACATTTGTTTCTTGGTCTCGTCATGCTTTGGGTCAGTTACCTTGGCGTAAACGTCTTCTTTGAAACTTTGGGTGTCCTTGACAATCTCTGTTCTGATTCCCTGGATACCCTTGCGCAGCTTATCATAAAACCCAAGCTTTTTTGGGTTTTTATGGGGTTTTGGGGGGCTTTGAAGATCTTTTTTCATAACCCGTATTTAGGTATTAGCTACCGGGAGAAGTCCCTTGGCGAAAGTCATCGCATCGTCTTGGTTTTGGAAGGGACCGTAAATGGTTTTCCCTTTTTGGAAAAACCATGTGTTGATTACCTTCTTTACGGTCCCCCCAGCATATTGGAAGGCTAGAGCGGCGATAGCCACTTATTTTACTTCTTTCCGCCAGTGTTTGTTGCCGCTACCTTTTGCGATTGGTTGCGCTTGGCGTTAGCTGCATTCTTCTGTTTCTGCGGCTTCTTCACATTCTTGACGGGGATAATCACTCGCATAGTTTAAGTCCTTTCTAGATTTACGAATAAAAGTCGGTAGGCATCGGCCACCAATCATTCTGCATTTTGTTTTCGATTTCGGCAATCTCGGCCGTTGCATCGGTGTAGAACTGAGTGCCGTTTAAGGTCATCCCCCCGACTAGGGGCATGTTTGGATACTTAGAGAGGTTGGTTCCCCATTGCTGTTTCAGCTGGGCCGTAGCGTACTTTTGTAGCAGGGGGTCGCTGAAAACTTTGGTGTAGACGTTGGGGTCAATAACTTCATAGGCAGTGAGCACCACATAATCCCCTTGATTAATGGCGCTCCAATCCATGTCGATGTAGGCCCGCCCTTGGTATCGGTTGTATCGAAGCGGCTGCTTGCCGACCAAGACTTCCTCGATTTGGGCGATATTTGTTTTCGCAAAAACATAAGGCACGATATTCAGATTGTTGAACATGTACAAGTCGTTCAAGACAATCTGATATCGGAGCGAGAACAGGTTGCTTGCCCCGGCTTGGTCCCCCACCGGGAAGAGATCCACGATGCCGATGATGTTGTCCGGAATCGGAATAAAGCCGCCCATCACGACATCAAAGGTAGCTCCGGTCCCGCCGCTTGGGGTTGTCCCATCGCTCTGCACGACACTTGCTAGGACCGGGGCTCCATAGCCAAGGCCGTTGCTGATTAGGTTGACCGACGTAATCGTGCCGTTGGCGTTGGTGAGTAGAGTAGCATTAGCTGTAGAGCTAAGCTGAGAGCCCCCAGCATCGAATACAATAATATCGGTGTTGTCATAACCGGTTCCTCCCGTAGTAAGTCCTAGACTATAAACAGCAGTCCCAAAATTATTTGCCTGAATCCTGTACTTGTAATAGCACTTTTGCGTGCCTTCAAAGTGATAATCTATGAACATGCGTAGGGCATAGTCCACCCGGTCATCGATTTGCTCTTCGGTAAGCTCGATGTTGATAGCTCCAGCGCCAAGGCGCCGCAGGCAGTACTCCTTGAATTCCTGTCGATTTGTGGGTATCATGCGGGCCGGGCTACTCCAGAAAGGATAGGGTATTTACCATGGATACCAATAATGCTGAGCTACGGGAATATCTGTCGGGGATTCCGAAAGCTCACTATCCAAATATTGTTATGATTCTTAAGAAAGCCCTTGGGCTTTTATCTCGGCGGGGGGGATGGACCCACCAAGCAAATGCCAAAAACGCCAAAGGAGACATTGTTATAACCACTTCGGAGGAAGCTTGTCGCTTCTGTGCATCAGGGGCAATAGTCCGGGGCGTTCATGAAGTCCGAAAAGAATCGGGGGTTTCTATTGGGGATTGGATTGTCGCTGGCATCTTGAAAAGTGTCATTTTCGAAAACGACGAATCTCGTGCCAAGTATGGATGTAAAGAAATTACTGCTAATCATCTTCTCCCATTTATGCAAACAATTCATGGTTCCAATAATGCTTCAAGTATTATCTATTGGAATGACGCCATGGTATCAAAAAAGTCCCAAGTTCTCGCCGCTTTCCGGGATGCTATCGAGATAATGGAAAAGGTAATCGAGGAAGAGTGAACGATACCATGTGACAGGATGCCCCAGGTCTGAGGCTTGACAGGGCGTTCGCCGGTCGGTAAAGGGGAGGCTGTCCCCGAGTTTGTCACGATTCTCGGCGGGCTTCGCACCGAAAACGGTCCTTCTCGATTTTATCGGGGGGACCGTTTTCATATATCCTTTTTACTTCTTTTTGGTTGTCTTTTTCTTTGGGGCTGGCTTCTTTTTGCCGGCTTTCTTCTGGAGCTTGACGTTCAAAGCCTTGGTCTTGGCCATAAGTTCGTCAAAGGTTGCCTCGGCCTCGGCCAGGATGACATGGCCCCATTCCACCCCAAGCTTTACAGCCTCGGCCGTTAGCGAGCCAATCTTGAGCATAATTTGCTCAGCCTCGGCAATCGTCTCCTTGACATCAAGCTCCATGCCCTTTTCTAGGGCCATTAGGGTGTCCATCCATGTGTGAGCATCCACGACGGCATCCGAGACTTCGGCCAGTACCTTGGATTGCTTCTCTTCGGCGGTTAGCTTGCCCTTCTTTGGCTTCCTTACCGTCTGTTTTTTGGTAGCTGGGCGTTCCGTTACCTTGACAGCCGGAGAGCCTAGGTTTCCCCTCTTGCCCTTGATTTGCTCGTCATCCTGTTCTTGAATAGGGAAGTCGGCTGCCTTCGTGGGCTTGGCGTCCCCGATAATCTCATCCCAAGACTGGAAATTGAAAGTTACGGGGGCCATGCCGCCGAACGGCTCTTTACAGGTATACACAGCTTTAAGCATGCTGATGGTAGATTCGGCCAGCATCTTGTCCACATCATCAAGCCCGTTCTTGCGGACTTCACAGTCTCGCTTCAGGGCCAGAAGGTGATTGTGGTAAAACTCGGCCCTATCCTTGGGAACCTCATTGCCAAGCTCAACATGGTCATCTATCCACGAAAGCACTGCTTGGCATTTCGTGGATAGGTCTTCGGCCGGCGTGCAGTAAGTCGGCGTGGGATTCTTAAAGAGAAGGTCAATCCAGGTTTGGAGAATAACCGGGTCAGCCTTTACGCCCACAGGTACAGGGTGTCCAGACGCCGGGGCCGCACTGGCATCTTCCTTCTTCGGTCCCACAATCATGTCCCGAATCAGACTCCAAATCTTTAGACTCTCTTCCACCCAATCCTTGAAGTACATTATCTTTTTCCTTTGAACAATTGTGTAACCTGCCCCATAATATGTATTTTCCACAAGAGCATGTTTTTGCTTCGTCGGCGTTTACTGGCGGGGTAAGCCATACGCCATTACTAAAGACCGAATCATTGGGAGGAGGGGCGAGCTGCCAAACCCCATCCACCAAGAACCCAGTGTTGGCCTCGTTATAGTCGGCCACTTGTTTTATCCTCTAATAATTTCTTGCGGGGGTCGCTTACTATTTTATGAGTCCCCTGGAATCCAAACCACGTCGCTTTGGTCAAGCCCCTGGGCAGAACCAAAGGCCCTTTCTCTTGGTCATGGATTAAGACACAAGTCATGCCGTCTGTCACGACTGTAATTGCTACCAGCCAAAATGCTAAGTTAAGGGCTTCTTCGGCATTCTCCAAGGGCCGCCCAAGTTCTACTCCAGCCTTTCTCTTGAAAATGATATCATTGACGTGCTCAAGAACCCGCTTCTTGAGATATGGATAAAAAACGGTCTTCTTATTGAATATCATCTGGGAATGGAGCTTGAAGACAAGTTTTCCGAGCATTTCTTTGGGAAAGTCGTCCTTTATCTCAATTTCCCAGAAACGCTTGGCAATGGCGTTGGCGGCCTCATCCTTCTCGGTATCATCCTTTGGTAGGTGATCAAAAAAGTTTTCGAAGGTGGCCACGGATAGCTCAACCTTTGGAGCATTCTCGGGAATGCTCGGCAGATTCTTGGCCTCAACTTCCTCATCCATGTAGACGGCATGGAGAGGGATTAGGCTCAAGCCGTTCTCTTCGGAGACAAGGGAGCTGTCCTCATCCTCAAAGACGGCTACCCTGGCACTTCCAAAGTTCGAGTTTGGGCTGGTGTCGTTTGGGGGATTGACAAGAACTAGGTCGTATTTCATCGGGGCACGTTCGTTATTAGATAATGACAATCGGTGTAAATTCTATCAACTTGGGCGATGTAACTTTTGCGGTCATCGCTGTTTCTTTTTATGTAAAAGTAATAACCCATAGAACTCATAAACCTGTAAATCGAATCACAATTAATGGTTCGGTGGGTTTCTAAAGCAATAGATTTGGGGTTTGTCTTTCGAAGAAGATTCTCGGCTCCTCGCAAAACCCCTTCTTCGGCCCCCTCAACATCTATTTTCATAAATGAAATATTGGTTTCCGGAGAAAAGTAGTCATCGAGCCGCACACAAGGAACTTGGATAATATGCTCTTTGCTATGACCCCAATCGTAGTTTAGGAGAGTACCATCGATAGAATGAGCGCCGGGATTCAAAGGACAGAGATAGAAAGGCACTGGTCCGTTGACGTTTCCGACCGCCGTCTTCTCATAGGTAATATTTCCGCCGCCTTCATCTTTATCTAGCATTCCTTGGAAGTTATCGGCATCGGGCTCAAAGGCCACAACCTTAGCTCCGGCATCGGCCAGATAGCGGGCATAATGGCCATAGTTTGCCCCGATATCGAGGGCGAGCTTGCCTCGCAAATCTAAAGTATTGATTATATCATGGATAAAAACTTCGCCGAGCATAAGCTTTTGGTGAACATCATCAATCATTTGAGCCATTTTATAACCTTAATTATATCCAACGCCTTCCAATCAGAGTCCAGCTTGCAGAAGTGAATGTACCGCTAGCGGTGCGGATTTGCACCCCTCTAATAACAAGGCTGGTACTGGTATTATATCCCCCCGCCAGAACCATAGCAGGCACATTTTGCGTGCTGGCATTAAATTCTGCAACCCCCCCGAGGCCAAAAGAACCCCAAGATTTTCGGCCAGCGGTTGTTGATGTATCATAGAAGTAAACATCAATCCAGTTTCGAAAGCTATTATTCGCCCCAAACCTTGTGAGTTTGCCGTTAGAGGCATTGACTGTCGGGCGAGATTGAAGGTCATCATCCCCACTGGCTTGATATCCGTCTATGGTGATATCGGAAGAATTGTATCCCGAGGTTACAAGAGCGCCTGCGGTGCCATCGGTTGTCCACTGAAAGGTGATATCAAAATCAAGAGCCGAAACAACCAAATTTGCCACAACGACTCGCATAGACTTAAAAAGTCCTGAATTTACTTCGGTGGCAAAGTTGATTAAAAAGTTATTAACAGAAGAAACTGTACCTCTTTGAAGAATAACTTCTCCTGCCATGTTTCTTTGAGGAGTAGCCCCCGAAATAGTATCAATAACATAAATGCCGTTCGCCCCAATAATAGTTTGGGCGGTAGCATTTCCCCCAACAACAATACTATTAACAGAACTTTGTAAAGTAGTTGTTATGGTCGGAATACTGATACTATTTCCGGAAATAGTATTCACGAAAATTTCATTACTTGTAAAATTTAGAAAACTTGTTCCAGTATTTCCGGAAATAGTATTCACGAAAACTTCATTACTTGTCATGCTCAATAAAGTTTGATTATTCCCCGACAACACATTCATACTGATGAGATTGGCAATAAGGGAGATGTACTGCCCAAGGTTTGATTGCATGACGTTTGCCGAGACATTATCGATAGTGGCGGCCCCGGCATTGACGCCGGTCGAATTGGCAACTAGCCCCGGCGCCGTAAGGGCGGTGGCATTGACCACCAAAGAGTTGGCGGCTGTCAATCCGAGAGGAGAGTTGAAGGGCTGGGTGTTGGCCATTTAGAAGCGATATCCGAGAAGTAGCCAGTTACAAGATACAAAGTTTCCAGTCTCTGCTAGAATTTGGACTCCCTTAAGGACTAGGGAAGAGTTATAGAAACCCGCCAATGCCCGAAACTGGGGATCGGTTCCGATAACTCCCATGGCATGTCCGTGCCAACTTTTTATTCGGCTGTTAGTAGTAGTATCTGTGAATATTATCTCGCATCCAAAAGTCAAGCCTGAGTTAGCGTTTTGGGTTAGCTGAGCAACAGTTACGCCTTGGTCTTGATCGCCATCCTGGGCTCCCACTACTGAGTCATACCCAAAGTTTCCCCAGTTATAGTTTGCTCCCGAGAGCGCCGTGGTCCCATCGCTAGAAATTCTAAGATTAAGGTCTGAGCTGCCGCTGGCCAGTTGTATATTCGATAAAATCAATTTCATGCACTTATAGGCATTCGAAGTCACTTCACTTGAAAAGTTGATCATAAAGTTTGGGCCAGTTGTGACCACCCCGTTTTGCAAAACAACCTCTAAAGGTCCACTAAGCGCCGAGCCGTTTGCGTCGGATTTATAAATGGCATTAGCATGAACATTTGTATAAACTGTGGAATTTCCCACATGAACAATATTGTTGATTGTAAAATTGTTGACTGTCAAGTTTCCAAAAGTTCCAGTATTTCCTGAAATGGTGTTTACGAAAATTTGATTACTTGTGAGTTTTAAGAAATTTCCAGTATTTCCTGAAATGGCGTTTACGAAAATTTGATTAGAAGTAAGGATTTTCAGGGTTTCTATATTCCCAGACAGTACATTCATACTGATGAGATTTGCCACAAGGCTCAAAAACTGGGCAGTGTTTCCGACGATGTTATTGGCAATAACCGAATTTGAAACTGACTGGGGAGTATTTGCCCCTAAAGAGTTTGACGAAAAGTTGTTCGCCACAAAAGATATAGAGTCCACGATTAGGTTGTTTGCGACATTTAAGCCAAAGGCTATATTAAAAGGCTGGGTGTTGGCCATTTTATGCTCTAATCCCCACTAAAGCCCAGTTACAAGGGGTAAAGTTCCCGTCTGTGATTGCTATTTTCACTCCTTTTAGATTCATGGAAGAATGCCAAAAACCAGCAATATATGGAGTTGCTGCGCCAAAAGACACATTCCAGAAGTCCAAGCCTCGACTGAAAGCCGATTTATTTGCTGAAACATTCTTGGTATCGGGAAAGAAGATTTCAAGCTGATAGCAGTGATTCCCGCTTACACTATTGTCCAAATCCAGGAGAGTTGGGGCAGTATCTGAAGTATGGCTGTCGCCAAAAACGTTGCCAGCTCCGCTATCAAGATTGATTTTCGACCATCGGTACCCCGAAGTCGTGGGTGTTGAGCCATCGGAGCAAAATTGCATAGTAACGAAATAATCGGCTGATGGGCTTCCCCCCACGTAAAACTTTACAACCAATTTCATTGATGGAAATAGATTGGAATTTACTTCATTGGCAAAGTTCACGGTGAAGTTGGTAACGCCCGTAACGGTGCCGGTCTGGAGAAGAACTTCGGCTGGCATATGGGACGCCACTCCATTTCCATCAGCAAAGTAAAAACCATTGGGAGACATAATGGTATAGTTTGTGGCATTTCCAAAAACAAGATTTGAAGTAGAATCAAGAGTTGTGAGAACAAGATCTGAAAATGTGGCATTGTTTCCTGTAATAGAATTAACAAAAAACTGATTGGAAGTAAAGTTTAGAAATCCGGTGGCAATATTTCCCGAGATAGAATTTACAAAAGCTTCATTCGCAATAAGTTGTTTGAGAGTCGCTAGATTTCCCGAAATAACATTTTGAGAAACAAGATTGGCGATAAGATTCAGATGAGTGACAGTATTGGCAATGAGATTATTAGAATTCAAGTTTCCAGCAACGGTAAGAATCTTGCCGGTCATATCTACTCCGGTAGAGTTTACCGACATGCCGTTGGTCGTGAGACTGGTCGAGTCCACGATTAGGTTGTTTGCGACATTTAGTCCAAAGGCGAGATTCAAGGGGACAGTGTTGGCCATGTTTTACTTAGATTTAGCCTTTGGGTTTGAAGATGGTGTCGGGGCCAGTTGACCCAACATTTTCATAATCAAAGAGGGAAAGGTACTCTTGTACTCGCAACCCGTGCTCGGCTATAATCCAGGGTTTCCAGGTTTGGATGGTTTGCTCTGCCCCTTTGAGGGCCGCCATCTCCGATGATTCGATATCTAGCCAAATCAAATCCACATTTTGAAATTCAAAATCATCAATTCGAAACATCGGGATGTTTCTGTTTGTTGAATCTTCCTGAAGGTTGATCGTGTGGGTTCCGCAGTTATCTCTGTTCTGGTTATTCAAATCCCAAAGTTTTCGGTTATCCCCGAGAAAACCCTGAAACTTGAAAATGTTCTCGACTTGACAATTATAGGACAAGCAGAAGAAGTTTAGATGGTCGGGCTCAAAAGTATATACGGTTTCAAAATACTGAGATAGGAGTCTTGGGTACATTCCCATGCATCCCCCGGCCTGGATGGCTAGGCGCCTTTGGGGGATTCTCCCGATGGTCTCTTTGTGCTCCCCGTACCAATCGCCTTTAGGGCCGTCCCACGCCCCGCTGTCTCGGGCAATCCAGAGCCACGGCCCAATGCCGTCTATTCTTTCTTCTCGAATATCGCAGAGGTTTCGGAATTTACACATCTTTAATTACTGCCCGGCATTGGCTGTGTACATGGTTGGGAATCCAGTCAAAGTCCAACTTCTTCGGATGCAGTTTATATTAGTTACTACTGTATTTGTGAAAAAGAAGTGAAGTCCAGAAATATTACCAACATCGGTAGATGAATATCTAACGGTGCCCGTATGGGTCTCGGGGCCAGCCGCAACAGAATTAAAAAATGATGCTGTGAAATCAATATAAGGTCGATAACCTGTTCCTGTCGCTCCAAAAAGGGCATTATTTGCAGAATAAGGATTCCAAATTTTGAATTGTGCTCGGACACCACTAGAATTTGCGGTATTAGAAATTCCTTGGGAACCATCTTGAATAGGAAAATTTGTATCTCCTAATAATCCAGATGTACCAGAAGTAGCAGCGGTGGAATTTGTAAAACTCCACACATATACCCATTGATAATTTGCCCCACTTATTACTGATCCGGTGGCATTGATTAGTTGACACTGAAGTCCAAGATTACTGCTTGCGGCCCCGCAAAAAACGTCCAAAATAAAATATTGCCAAGTATCTTGAAAACCTCCGATTGCACTTTGCCAGTTGATATTAAAAGTGCTATTCGTTGTGGTGTTGACTCCTTGCCAGAGAACCACAGGGCTTAGAGCCCACCCATCGGATCTTATGATATTGAAAAGATAGGTGGCATTTGCCGCAAGATTGATGGGCGAGCCCGCCGCCACGATGGTATTGACAGTAAGAGTATTGGTCGTGAGATTCGAGGTTGCTGTAAGGATAGGAGATTGAACCGCCGTGAGATTGGCTACGGTGTTGGCTCCAGCAAAGAATCCGGTGCTGTTTGTTACCACAGCGGCTGTGCTGTTTTGGGTAGTAAGACCTGTAATCAGAAGTACAGAATTAACCGTCGAATTCTGGATGGCCACAGCGGTGAGATTGGCAACGACATTCGCCCCGGAAAAGTGACCAGTGGAGTTAGAAACTACGGCAGCTGTGGAGTTTTGCACCGTGACTGAAATCGGAGTGGCAATGAGGTTTGCCGTCGAGTTCACGATTCCGTGCTGGATAGAGTTGGCATAGCTGTTGACCGTCGAGTTCCCAAGGAAAACACCAGTCAGGTTTGCCACGGTGTTTGCCCCGGCCGATAGTCCAGCCGTGGAGAGCCCCACGGTGGCCGTGGAATTCAAGACCTGGATTGCTGTGGAGTTCGCCAGAGAGTTGACCGTGGAATTTCCAAGGAAGATTCCGGTCAGGTTGGCGATGGTATTCGCCCCGACGCTTAGGGTGTTGCCGATGAAGACATTGTTTGTCCCTTTCGTGAAGGTTAAGCCAGCGGTGCCTCCAAAGGTCGTGGCGTCATTAAACTGGACAAAGGTATCGGAGCCCCCCGGCGAGCTTCCCCCTCCGATGAGAGAGCCATTCCGGTAAAAGCCTGAGCTATTCTGGACGGTGTTTGCTGAGCCATCTCCCACAAACATGGTGGTGAGGTTGCAGACAACATTGGCCCCGATGAAAATCCCGGTGGAGTTGATGAGGGTGTTTCCGGTGTTTCCAAGAAACATGCTGGAAAGATTAATGAAGTTGTTTGGTCCCACCGAAACCTGGGTTAGGTTCATTGCGACATTTGCGCCAGCGAAGAAGCCTGTCGAATTCGAAACAGCAGCAGCGGTACTATTTTGCTGGGTGATAGTGGTGATGGTGATGACGGTGTTAACCGTCGAGTTCTGGACAGCAAAGGCCGTGAGATTGGCCACCACGTTTGCTCCCGACGCAAGGCCGGTAGAATTGAGCACCACGGCAGCTGTGGAGTTTTGGGTAGTGACCCCCGAGACAAGAGCAATCGTGTTGACGGTCGAATTCTGCACAGCCACAGCGGTAAGATTCGCCACCACATTCGCCCCAGCTTGGAAGCCAAGGGAGTTTGTCACAACAGCAGCGGTGCTGTTCTGTACTGTAGCCGAAACCGAATTGATTGAAGTGTTGACCGTCGAGTTCCCCAGGAAGACCGTCGAGAGATTCATGCTGACGTTGGCTCCAGCAAAGAAGCCAGTCGTGTTTTGGGTTGTGAGAGACGTGGAGTTAGCTATCGCTAGGGTTGTGGAGTTCGCCAGAGAGTTGACCGTCGAGTTGCCTAGGAAAACCCCGGTCAGGTTGGCTGTGGTATTCGCCCCGGCCGCAAAACCGGCCACGCTCATAGTAGACAAGGCGGTAGAATTCGCTATGGCAAGCTGTAAGGAGTTTGCCACCAAGTTGACAGTGGAGTTTCCAAGAAACAGGGTCGAGCAGTTTAGGTAGACGTTGGCTCCGACATTTATCGTGATGCCCACAAGCTCGATATTTGCGGTTATGGTGTTTGCAAAAACTTGATTGGCCGTCACATCAACAACTGAGACGTGATTTCCGGTAAAGTTGTTAGCGGCGACGTTTACAGCGGAAATGGTGTTGATAGAAAGAGCATTTCCCTGGATATTATTCGACGTGACATTCTGGAAATCGCCGGTATTTGCGACAATGGCATTTGCTGTTATAGTATTACCAAAGACCTGATTCGCTGTCAGGTCTACAAGAACAGCATGATTTCCCGAGAAGTTGTTAGCGGCGACATTCTGGAAATGCCCGGTGTTTGCCAGGACATCATTTCCTGAGAATTGATTTGCAATCGCCTGATTTGCGGTGATAGAATTTGCCACAAAAACATTGTTTGTGGTCGGGTCGAAGGTGAAGCCATCGGAGCCCCCCATCGCAATTCCATTATCATTGTACTGGACATCATGATTATTCCCGCCAGGAGTAGCGGCGCCTCCGGTTACTGCGGCGCCGTCGATAAAGAAGCCTGAGCTATTCTGGACAGTGATGTGAGGGCCATTGGCAAAGAAGCCCTGGGAGTTGGCATAGGTATTGGGGATAGCGGTGAGGGCATTACCGACAAAGTACATTCCCTCAGTGTTGACATAGACATTCGACCCAACCGAAATGACTTCTTGGATCTGGGTGCCTCGGTCGAGGGCGAGCTTTCTGGGCGGATTTGGATCTATCGGCACTCGGTATCCTAGAAATGAAAAAAGGGCGCAGGGCGCCCTCTATTTAACGGAGAATCGATGTTTTCTTTAGCGAAGCCAAGGAGAAACAAATCCCGATAGAATCCAGTAAGAAACAAAAAGAATAAAAGATACCCCTATAATCATCTGGAAAAACATAAAGACCATTTCGGCCTGAGACAAAGGCTCAGTCTTCTTTGAGCGTGAGAATATCCCTAAGCGTCTTACCTTTGTATTCTTCATCTTGTTGAGTTCCTGGACTAGACGGGCTACCTCCGAAACTTCCCCCATAGCTGCCATTTGGCGAGCCGTCATTTGTCCCCATCTTGCCCGTTGTTGTTCCGGTATTGGAAGATTGGGTATTTGAGGAAGTGAGGGCATTCGCAATGTCTTTGGCTCCCTTGTACACTTGGCCAATTGCCGTGCGAGCCTGTGGCGTTCTCCAGAGGGCAAGACCAAGCCCCACTGCTGCCCGAGCTAAAAGACTATTCTCGTTTTTCACTTTCGCCTTGTTCCCGGTCTCTTTGGCGGCGGAGCTTTTGAGCCGGTTGCCTTATCTTTGTTGGGTTTTTGAGGTTTGGCCATTTTATGACTTCAGGTTCCTTGGAGACAGACCAATCTTGGATAGGGTTTTCTTGTCTTTGATTGCCTCGGCTTCCTTGCCGTGAGCTTTCTGGGCATCTCGGCCGGCTTCATGCTCGGCGGGGCAATCGAGAGGGTCTTTCTCTTGCTTCCCGACGTGGCCGGGATTCAGGGGCTCTTTCTTAAGATGGTTGAAAGACTGCGGAGCAACCTTGCCATCTCCCGCCGCTTCTACCGACTCTTTACTGAGCTTGGATAGCGTCAGCCCAAGGCGTGCCCGCTTACCGGCTTTGCCTGAGTCATGCTTGTGCTTTTCCATGTACTCATGAGTGGACATCCCGGCTTTCTTGGCCGCTGCCTTCTCGGCTCCTGGCTTTTTGACTGCCTTGGCAATCCAGTTACCTTCGTCGAGGTTTTCATTTAGAAATTCTTTGAATGATTTCATAGGTTTCTCTTTTCCTTAGTCTCGGCGAAACAGCGTTCCATAATCTGTCCCCCCTCTTTCGGCATTTGCAAGTTCTTCGGGCCGTTCGTGTCGCTTCGAGGCCGCCACGGCTTTCTCATAACCTTTTAACGTTCGAAGCTTTCCGTTCTTACGAGTATGTATCGAAGATTTATCGGGAGTATCCCACCCAAAGTTCATTTTTACTTCAGGGATTATTTGTCGCAGTTTCATCTTCATTACGAGTTTACCTTTGATATCTTAGGTCTCGTAGTAACAACCCGCTCCGATGGGGGCGGAGGCGGGTTGGTTGATATAGCCGGCCGTCTGTCGGGTTTAGTCGGCTTCGCCATTATTTCTTTTTGGCTGGATGCTTTGGCTTTGGCTGAAATGGTCGGATGGCCATAACGCCAAGAGCCCGCAGAAGGTTGACAAGCCAGACGATGGCTTTGAAGACGTTTAGGAGAATCGTAATCATTTTACGCTACTGCCAAGTTTGCGATTGCTGTTTGGGCCGAGCCCCCATAATTGAGAGTCGTGACATTGCAGAAGAAACGCTTGCCATTAAGGCCGGTGCTGTCCGAAATCACCAGATTGCTTGCGGTAACTCCGGTCATGAGAGAATTGGCCACAAGAGCCAAGCCATTTGACCAAAACCACTGATAAGACAGGGTATCGGTCGGCACCGAATTCGCCACAGTGCGGAAAGTTGCAGCGGCCGGATGCGTTACAGAGTTGTCCGAAGGGGTCGAGGCTGTGATTGTTCCCACTTCGTCTTTCTTGTCGATAAGACCAACCTTACCACCCCGAGTAACATTGCCATCAAGTTCCCAAGCATCAACCAAGGCTCGTTTTTGAGCATCGGTAGAGGTAGCTGGGCCGTCTCCAAGTGCCGTGTTTTTGGTGTTTTGGTTCGTGATTATAAGAGTTACGTCGGTCATTCCTTAGGCCACCGTTAGGGCTACTGGAGTTGTGTTGACCGTACCCGTGGCTCCCGTGACAGAGATCGAGCAGTAGAAGGTGTTACCTGTCCATCCGGTCGAGTTTGAGAGAACCAAGGTATTGCTTGAAACGCCTGAGAATAGCGAGTTTGCTACCACAGTCTGGGCGTTTCCGAATTTCCAGCTATAAGCCAGAGTGCCAGCTGGTCGGCAATTAGCCGCAAGAGTGAACGTGGCCGCTGCCGGAGCTGATACCGAGCAAGCCACCGGAATTGTATCCACGTTGACTGAGAATACGGTGGCGTTGGCTGTGTTCTTCGTTCCCCCGCCCGGCGTAGTAATCACACAATAGAAATAGTTTGGCGTAAGGTTGGACGACACTTGATAGCCGGTGTCAGTGATGTGCAACTGATTCGAGGTCACACCCGAGAGGGTGGCATTGGCCACCAAGGCTGTGCCATTCGCAAAGGTCCAGCTGTAATCAAGAATCACGGATGGGCTGGCATCGGTTGTGGCGCCGACGTTGATGAAAAAAGCCCCGCCCCGTGCGATAGTCAGGTTGGCAGCATCCGGAGAGATGGTGATATTGGCAGTAGCAACAATAAGATTTGCGGCCTGCGACCGATAGAATGTCCGGTCATTTGTGCTCATCACCACATAAAGAAGGCCGGGATCGGCTCCATCGGCATAGGTCAGAAGATTATCCACAAGCGCAAGATTTGCGGTATTTGCCCCACTCCAGTCAGCATTATCGCTGGCAATCTCTTCGCCATTTACAAACCACTGATAGGAAATAGAATTAGAAAGTTCGACCGGGCGAGCTTCAGCAAGAATAAAGAAAGTGGCCGAATTTGCCGCCTCGGAAACGGTGTTATCCATCGGCTGTAGGGTGACTACGATATCCCGATTCCCCGTGACAAGCGGCGACCCCGGCGTACCCCCGCCCGACTTACGATCCCGAGGAGAGCCGGTAGTCAGGTTATTAAAGGAGCGAGGATTGTTGTTACGCATTATCTTTCCTTGCGGATTATTTTTTTCGGACCCGGATGACGGGGTATTTAGTTGAAATGGCGCTTATCCCGGAAATATTATGAACAGGGTCTACAAGCGACCCATTTGCACTACTGGGGAAAGTTACTGCAATTTCGTTAGAAATCTTCTTGACTCTTGAAATGTGTGGATTGCTTGAAGCTATTGCTTGACCGACACTTAGCAAATCATCAATCACAGAATTTGAAATAGCTTGGACAAGAACCTGTCCGGTTCCCGATGAAATGGAATCGCCAAAGGTTGATGCTAGCTGGCCGTGGTCTAGATTGGTTGCTTGGCCCGAAATCGTGGTGTCCGGAATTGTTATGTCGAGAGTGATGCCAATCTCGGGGAAGATGACAAGGCCAGTACCGGAGCAAGTCGTGTCCCCGATTGTCGAGGCAAGCGTACCTTGATCGAGATTGGTTGCTTGGCCCGAGGCCGTTGTGGCCTCAAGCGTGCTGGAAACTGTACCGTGGTCTAAGTTTTGGGCTGTCCCGGCAACTGTCGCATCCGAAATAGTTTGAGCAAGCGAGGCATGGTCGAGATTTTGGGCTGTCCCGGCGACTGTGGTATCCGGGATAGTGTCGGCAGAGGTTATGTGGGTAAGATTTTGGCCAGTTGCTGAGCTAGTGGCGTCGGGGGTTGTGGCGCTAGATTGGGCATGAATAAGAGATACGCCTTGACCCGAGATTGTTGTATTTTCAAGAGTTGAATTAAGATCGCCTTGGGTGAAAACCTCATTTGATCCTGACGCCACCACAGTAGTGTCGGGAATCGTCTGGGCGAGAGTAGCATGGTCGAGATTGGTCGCTGTGCCCGCAACAGTAGTATCCTGGATAGTCTGAGCAGATGAAGCATGGATGAGGGCTGCTGCAAGGCCCGAGACAGTAGTATCCCCGATAGTGTCCGATGTTTGGCCGTGGGTAAGGTTTTGGCCAGTACCTGAGCAAGTTGTGGCTCCGATTGTGGAGCTAGTAGTTCCCTGGATAAGAACCTGTCCAGAGCCCGATGCCGTGGTGTCGGGGATAGTATCAGCAGCGGTTATGTGGGTAAGATTGGTTCCAACACCAGCGACTGTGGTGTCTGAAATCGTATCAGCAGCGGTTATGTGGGTGAGATTGGTTGCTGTGCCGGCGACTGTGGTGTCGGGGATAGTGCGGGCAAGAGTCGCTTGGACAAGATTGGTAGCTGTGCCGGCGACTGTGGTGTCGGGGATAGTGCGGGCAAGAGTCGCTTGGACAAGGACTTGTCCAGTACCCGCAACAGTAGTGTCGGGGATAGTATCAGCAGCGGTTATGTGGGTGAGATTGGTTGCTGTGCCTGAAGACGTAGTATCGTCAAGAGTCGAGGCAAGAGTGCAATGAATAAGACTATTTTCAACCGTGCCGGTTCCGACAACCGTCGTATCCGGAAGAGTATCAGCGGCGGTTATGTGGGTGAGATTGGTGCCGGTTCCTGAAGCTGTAGTGTCGGCGAGAGTCGAGGCTTCGGTGCCTTGAACAAGATTTGTGGCCGTGCCAGTGACTGTGGTATTTGGAAGAGTATCGGCCGCTGTGATGTGGGTAAGGTTAGTTCCGGTTCCGGCTACGGTTGTGTCGGCAATCGTCGAGGATTCGGTGGCCTGGACAAGGACTTGGCCGCTCCCGGCGATAGTTGTGGATGGGATAGTATCGGAAGCTGTAGCCTGGACAAGGACGCCTCCCGTGCCGGCAACCGTAGTGTCCGGGATAGTATCAGCCGCAGTGATGTGAGTGAGATTTGTACCAGTGCCGACAACTGTCGTGTCCGGGATAGTATCAGCCGCAGTGATGTGAGTGAGATTTGTACCAGTGCCGACAACTGTCGTGTCGCCAAGAGTAGAAGCAAGAGTGCCGTTATCATCGACGATACCCTCGATAAGAAGGACGCCGGTGCCGTCTTCTAGAAGGTATCCATCTGTTGCACTAGTTTCTAAGAGATAACGGTCGGCCACCTATTACCTCTTTAGAATGTCGGGAATAACCTTTTTAAGCTCTTCAGGGGTTTGTGCATTTTCGATATCGGGGTGTTTGGTTACATCCCGAAGTTCTTGCTTAAGTTTAGCAATTTTTATTTTTGTTTCAATATCTCCAACTTCATCGGCTCTTTGGTAATCAACATCAAGTTTTTCCATAGGCCCGTAGCGCATTCTTCGAAGATTTTCCCGGTGAATATCACGGGCTTTGACCATATCAATGCCAATTTTTTTGCCGTCTTTCTTCCAAGCATTTCGGAAGTGGTGGTCAACTCCTTCATTCACGTCATCGGGCACGATATCCCAAGAAACTGCCTGAAGCTCCGGAGGCCAATCGTGCTTTTTGATAATAGAATTGATATATTCTTCAGTTGGCTCAATCGTCCAATTGGCGATTCTTTCTCCATGTCCCGCTTCTTTTTCAGCCAAAGTCGTCGGACGATATTCAGTAGTGACAACTCGCATAAGGGTTACTCCCCCATCGACACGATGGATGAGAACTGTAACAACATCGGGTTTTCTAATACTCATAAAAATCCTCAAAGTCTTCTTTTAGTGTGTTTATGCAAAATCTCCATAACCGACCGCAAAATACCAATCGGGGTCAATTTGATCGACAACGGCCGTGCCATTTCCAGTATTTCGAGAGCACAAAACTCCAAAAGTACCAGCTGCTTGAGAATTAAATCCAACACTTGCGCATTGAGAATTAAGAGCCGATGTGCATGCGGACATGCGCAAGGCCGGAACTTGAATAGATGATATTCCGCACCAATTAGCATCAGAGAAGTCAGTAGCAATTGTGCCATCGGCATCCCCAGTGCCAGTGTGAGCCCAACTTGTCATATTATAAGAAGATTGCATGACTGTGCTGGTGCCATTGGCCTGAATCCAAAATTTGGCTGCACTAGGATGAAAATGTTGTCGGCCGGAAGTTACGGCTTTAGTATTATCTGAGCCGGATTCTTGCTCGCTTTGGTCGGCAATCTCGATTTTTCCAGCCACAGTATCCGAGGCCGCAGCAAAGAAATAAGTTGATAGCTGGTCTACATTAGCTTTCTTACTTGTGCCAGACTCGTTAAGACCAAGCTCGTTGGTGCCGGCTACAGAAGCAACAGCGCCTAGCTGGCTAATCATAGAAGCCGCCATTATGCAAAATCTCCGTATCCTATGACAAGCCAAGTATCTGGGTCAAAGACGATAACTGTTGAGTTTGCCCCTTCTGTAAAATTGACACACAGAACCCCAAAAGTGCCCGCCGCTTTGGCATTAAATCCGGCATTAGTTAGAACAGAAGCACTCCATCCCGAAGCTGAAATGATAGAAACTAGTCCAGCCCAAGTTGTGCTAGAGAAGTCAGTAGCAATTGTGCCATCGGCATCCCCAACACCCGTGTCTGCCCAACTTGTCATGTTATAGGAGGCTAGTATTGTTGTGGAGTTGCCAGTCACCTTTGCCCAAAATTTTGCGGCACTAGGATGAAAATGTTGTCTTCCAGAAACCACCGCTCGCCCAGTATCAGTGCCGGCTTCCATCTCGCTTTGGACGGCAATCTCGACTTTTCCCTTGGCGCTGGTTGATGCGGCAGCGGGGGTGCCCCCCAAAAACGTTACAATCTGGTCGGCCGTAGCCTTTTTACTGGTGCCCGATTCATTTACAGCAAACTCATTTGTGCCGGCCACAGAGGAAACAGCAGTAAGGGCACTAACTTTTGTGTCGGCCATTATTGGTCTCCAAATCCAGCAACGAACCACCAATCTGGGTCGTTATTGGCATAGGCTGTGACGTTTCCCTCAGTCATAAGAACACATCGAACCCCAAACGTTCCGGCCGCTCGAGCATCAAAACCTTGAGATGTAATGTTTGCGGCGGTATATGCTCCAGTGGAGTCCATGATGCTAACAACCCCGCACCACGAAGTTGAGGAAAAATCAGTGGCAATTGTACCATCGGAATCTCCGGTGGCCGTGTGAGCCCAACTTGTCATGTTATAGGAGGCTTCCATAGTTGTAGAAGTGCCGTTTCCCGATAACCAAAATTTGGCAGCACTAGGATGGTTTTGGACAATGCTAGGAGTAACCGCAAGAGTAGTACTTGTTGCAGTTTCTTGGTCGGCTTGGGCCGCTAGCTGAATTTTACCTTGCACAGTATCAGAAGCATCAAATGGACCGATATAAGTAGCCATTTGGGTGGCATTAGCTTTCTTGCTAGTGCCCGACTCGTTTACATAAAACTCATGAGAGCCAACAACTGACGCAACCGCAGTGAGGCCGCTAAATTTTGTGTCAGCCACGGTCTATCCTTTTTATGCCCCCCCATCGGTCAGAGTGAAGGCCGTGATGGTGATTTGCTGTCCAGCGCCGATACTGGTATTATCCAGCGAGATATCGCCCGAGCCTTGCCCGACTGTACCTTGGATGACGCATTCGTCATTTGCGGCGCTCGTGGCGCTGGCCGTAAGGCCGGTGGGGGCCGAGTGGATACGGAAGAAAGTAGCGGTGCCCGTAGCATCGGCCACTGTATCTTGCCATGTACCACTTTTGGCTTTAGTACCACCTGAGGCCGCAGCGGCCCAATCGGAGGGCAGAGTAAGCGTGGCAAGTTTGGTAGGAGATCCGCCCCCAGAAGTATTCGAGGCCGCACAGTTAGCGGGAATTGTCCCCGACCAAATCGATAGAATCGGGGAAGTGTTGGTGTAAGTTTCGGTTGTGTCTAACCGAAGATTGCGGACTTTGGTTTCGAGCTGAAGTGCCATTTTTTATGCGTTTCCGTCTGTAATTACGAAAGAAGTTACGTTGACGGCCTGAGTGGCCACAATGCTAAGGTTATCTAGAATCAAGTCGCCGGGAGATCCGCCCACGGTGTTGCAATATCCTTGCATCACAACGTTTCCGAGATTGGTGTTATTTGAAGAGAAGATACGGAAATACACAGCGGTGTTAGTCGTGCCGGCCGAAGTATTGGCCCACACCAGGGAAGCGTTCTTGCTGAAAACCCCGGCCACCGCAGTGTTCATCCAAGCATTGTTTCCATCACAAGGGATGGTGCAGATGAGGGTTCCGGTGTTCGCCGCTTGGCAGTCAGCCGGCTTTGAGCCATTTCCGAAAATGCCTAGGGTAGGGCTGATGGTGGTGGCGGTATTTCCCCCGAAAACCGTGATGTTGTTGAGGCGGGCATTTCGAAGCCCCGAGGACATTTGAATCGCCATTTCTCAGAAATTCTCCTTAATAGCTTGCCGAAGCACTGACTATCGCCAGCCCCTCGATAATTCTTTGGACAGTATTTGGCCCAGAATAAGCGATATTTACATCATACACATAATGACCCGGAACAAGATTTCCGGTTTCTACATGATTTAGTTGGATAGTGATGGAGCTTGCCGAAGTATTTGAAGAACAAGTGAAAGCCACGGCATTTGTCGATTCATAATGCCGGCGCATTTTTCCGCTGACTTCTCCCCCGGCCAAGTCCCCTTCTATTCCAAACTCTTGGGAAAAATCGGCCCCCTGGTCGATGAAAATATTAAAAACCTGAGCCATTTACACCCCAATCCTTGTGCACTTGCCTTGGATGACGGTATTGGTTGAGGCGCTGATATACTTGAGGACCACCTGAGAGACGGTGATATCGACATCGAAAGCCGAAAGGGTGGTGTAGGTGGCGTTTGTGGCCAGAATCGAGTATTCATTTAGCTGGACGTGGGTGCCATCATGTATAACCGTAAGCCTCACAGCCTGATAGCTTGTGGAATTCTGGTCGGAAATTGTCAGGAAGTACTCGGCTGCTCGATAAGCACCGATTCCCCAAGCGTGAAGATTCCAGGAAGCATTCGTGTTTGCCAGCAAGTAAATCGCTGTATCCGTGACAACATTTGTTGTGGGAGCCCCAGTATTCGCAATAAGAATATTGTTGGCTTCGATAGTATTTGCCACAAGATTATTTGCCGAAGCGGAATTTATCGTGGCTGTATTGATGGTGGCGACGTTTAGAGTCGCTGTCGTGATAGAATTTACTGAGTTGCAGTATAGCTGATTGGCGTTGACGTTTGTCGTGACTACTAGAGAGTTGGAGGTCGTGGCATTCAGGGTTGCCGGGCCAGTAAAGGTCAGCCGGTCTCCCGAGTGATTTCCTCCGGCGATGCTTGTCACCACGATGACATTTGTCATCTTGACCGTGGTGTTTCCCTTGAAAAATTGGAAGGAAACGTCGCCATTCGGGGTTGAGCCCCCGTCATTATAGATGATGGTGTTGGCCGCCGAAGCCCCAAGGGTCAACCCGGCCGTCCCCGAGGTGTTGACCGTAAAGGTGATATCGCAGTTTCCACCTTGATTTACGACATTACAAGTGATGAAACTGTCGGGACTCTTAAAATTGACATTTGTCGTGGTGACAACGGCCACGCCATTATTCGAGATATTGATGAAAGGCACAAGACTTGTGAAGTCCGAGCCATTAAAGTGTAGCTTGCTGGAATTTACTGAGAAGAAAGCCCCGGCCACGTTTAGGAGAGCCGTGGCGGCGACGTTTGCAAAGCTGGCGTTATTTCCCGAGGCGGTATTTGTTGTGACCGAATTTCCGGTGTGGGTCACAAAGCTTGAAATATTTCCCGAGGCAGTATTTGCGAAAACCTGATTGCCCGTGACCGAAACGGCGGTGATTGTATTTCCGACGATTACCGTCGAGTTTAAGCTTACAACTGAGCCGACATTGATCAAGAAGCTGTTGTTGCCCGAGAGCTTGTTGCCGAGAAAATCGACATTCGAGCCAAGATTTATCACGCCAGGGACGCCGAGCGTCCCGCCTTGAAGTACTCCGATGACCCCGGTGTTTACGGCAAAAACGCCGTTTATAATGGCATTTCCGGTCGTAGTCGAGCCCGCCGAGTTCGCAGTGACCACGACGGTGTTGATAGTAGAGATGATGGTGTTTGTTGCCGTGACCCAATTAAAGAAGGTCTGGACATCTACATCCACCGGCAACAGGGAAACAGCCAAAGAAAATACCCCTAGTTCTGGATGGCAGAAAGCTAGGGGTATTTAGAGGTTTTTAGCCTGCCGGGAGTTGAACCCGGTTCTGACAATTATAAGTTGCCCGCTCTAACCGTTGAGCTACAGGCCAGACCTTTTCTTTAGAAGTGGGTATTTGGGTAGTAGAGATGGTCATTGCGACCTGGACGAATCCGCCGCCACAGAGAAAGCCACCATTTCTTCATCATCATAGGTGGCTCAGGGCGATAATCACCATGACCATCAGGACCGCAAGGCTCAGAACCGCCCCATAGAGGGCGCCATAGAGCCCTTCAGCCCATCCCACATAGTCGGTAGACTGGGGGGCTACCTTGGACGCAAGCCAGTAGGTGAGCGGGAATAGGACGCCCAGGCCCAACACGATGACGGCGGCGTAGGCGCTTACCATAAGAAGGATTTCCGAGTTGAAGTCCTTGCCGCCAAGGGTCGAGAACCACCACACAAAAACCCCGGCCACGGGAGTCCACCACAGAATGCCCCTCAGGGTCATTCCAAGGAAACAGTATAGCCAGTAATGCTTGTGTTCATCCACGATAAGGTCGATAAGGGATTCGCCCCACTCGCCCCGATCTTTTGTCGTCGGCCCATCCAC
>Ga0070679_100000153_pt1 | contig 55882 bp, 53 predicted proteins | sample KBSC63BmetaG_FD_65652 | JGI IMG/M metagenome (GOLD analysis project Ga0070679, IMG submission 65652) | Corn rhizosphere microbial communities from Kellogg Biological Station, Michigan, USA - KBS C6-3B metaG | ecosystem: Host-associated > Plants > Roots > Rhizosphere | place: USA: Michigan... | reverse complement strand
GGCGACGTCAAGGACGTGCTGCTGCTCGACGTCACCCCGCTGACCCTCGGCATCGAGACCAAAGGCGGCGTGATGACGAAGCTGATCGAGCGCAACACGACGATCCCGACCAAGAAGTCGGAGATCTTCTCGACCGCTGATGACAACCAGCCCTCGGTCGAGATCCACGTGCTGCAGGGTGAGCGCGAGATGGCCAGCGGCAACAAGAGCCTGGGCAAGTTCCAGCTCACCGGCATCCCGCCGGCCCCGCGCGGCATGCCCCAGATCGAGGTCACCTTCGACATCGATCCCAACGGGATAATCCACGTCACCGCCAAAGACCTGGGGACCGGCACAGAGCAGAAAATCGAGATCCAGTCCGGCTCGGGACTCTCCGAGGAGGAAATCCAGAGCATGGTCGCCGATGCCGAGAGCCACGCCGAGGAGGACCAAAAGCAGCGCGAGCTGGCCGAGGCGCGCAACCTCGCCGAGAACGCCGCCTACCAGTCCGAGAAACAGCTCGCGGATCTGGGCGACAAAGTCGAGGCTGCCGACAAGGAGGCGATCGAGGCGGCGATCAAGGACGTGCGCGAGGCGCTGACCTCGGAGAGCGTCGAGGAGATCAACTCGAAGACCGGAGCGCTGACGGCTGCTTTCCAGAAAGTCTCGGAGCAGCTCTATGCGGCGGCGCAGGCTGAGGCGCAGCAGCAGCAGTCGGCTGACGGTGGCTCTGCTGAGGGCAGCGATTCCTCCGACGAGGAGGAGGTCGTTGACGCCGAGGTGGTTGATGAGGGCGACGACAAGTGAGGGACGAGCAGAATGACATCCGGGCTGATGAGCATCGGCCCGCGGGTCCTGTCGGTGCAGGGGACCCCCCACCTCCTCCGGTCGCTAAAGCGTCCTCGGAGGCGGGCCCCCCTACACCGCCACCCGCGGGAGACGCGCACCAGGCGGACGCCGTTGAGCGGGACCTGGATGCGCTCCTCGCCGAAGCCGAGCAACAGCGGGACGAGTACCTCGACCTGGCGAAGCGGACAAAGGCTGACTTCGAGAACTTTCGTAAGCGGATGACGAGCGAGGTTCAGGCGGCGTCGGCGCGGGGGAAAGCTGAGGTGATTCGGGAGGTGGTGCCGGTCCTTGATGATCTGGAGCGGGCTATTCAGGCTGCTGGGCTGGATCCGGAGGGGGACTCGGAGGACGGGCTTTCGCACGGGGTGTTGCTCGTGTTCAGGAGCTTGCGGGACTCGTTGAGCCGGAATGGGGTCGAGGCCGTGGATCCGCAGGGGGAGAAGTTCGATCCGATGCAGCACGAGGCGCTCTCGATGCAGCCGTCGGAGGGCATTGAGTCGGGGACCATCGTTGAGGTTTTGCAGAAGGGGTACCGGCTCGGTGAGCAGCTGATCCGGCCTGCGCGCGTGGTGGTGAGCGAGTAGGGCGTGGCTGAGGATCTCTACAAGGTGCTCGGGGTCCCGAAAGGGGCTTCCGAGGAGGAGATCAAGAAGGCGCACCGCAAGCTGGCGCGCCAGTACCACCCTGACCGTAACCCCGACGATCCCAAGGCGGAGGAGCGCTTCAAGGAGATCCAGGGCGCCTACGACACGCTTTCAGACCCGGAGAAGCGCAAGCAATACGACGCGGGCGGCGGCATGTTCGGTGGCTTCGGCGGGGGGGCTGGTGGACCAGGTGGGGCTGGTCCGTTCGGGCCCGGTGGTCCCGGTGCGGCGGGTGGCTTCGACGTCAGCGACATCTTCTCCAACCTCTTCGGTCGTGGCGGTGGCGGCCGGGCCCAGCCGCAACAGGTGCGCGGCCGCGACCTCGAAACCGAGCTCAGCCTCAGCTTCGACCAGGCGGTCAACGGCGCCCAGGTCTCGGTCACGGTGCCGAAGGCCGAACGCTGCCCGACCTGCCACGGCAGCGGCGCCAAACCGGGGACCAGGCCGGTCACCTGCCCGCGCTGCGAAGGCCGCGGCATCGACGCCCAGAGCCAGGGCTTCTTCTCGATCAGCCAACCCTGCCCGCAGTGCGGCGGCCAGGGACAGATCATCGAGGACCCCTGCCCCACGTGCGGCGGCTCGGGGCTGACCAGACAGACCAAGCGCTACAGGGTGAACATCCCCGCCGGGGTCAAGGACGGGGCGCGGATCCGCCTCGCCGGCAAGGGCGAGGCCGGTCAGCGCGGCGGGCCGCCGGGCGACCTCTTCGTCGTCACCCGCGTCGCCGCCTCGCCGATCTTCAAGCGGCTCGACGGCGGCAACCTCGAGGTGACGGTGCCGATCACGATCGCCGAGGCGCTGCGGGGGGCGACGATCGAGGTGCCGACGCTAGAGGGCACGAAGAAGATCAAGGTTGGCGCCGGCACCAAGCACGGTTCGATCCAGCGCCTCAAAGGCGAGGGCGCGCCGAAGCCCAAGGGCCGCGGCAAGGGCGACATCCGCTACCGGCTCGAGATCGAGATCCCGGAGAAGCTGACCGCCGAGCAGGAGGAGGCCGCCGAAAAGTTGGCGGAGGCCTTCAACGGCTCCAACCCCCGGAGCGACCTCCTGGCAAAGGCAGGGCATCGATGACCTCCCGGTGCGCCTTTTGGACCCCGTGCGTGCAAAAAGCGCACCGGAACGGGGGTGGACGGTGAGTACGCGGCGCGAACGGATCGAAGTCTCGATCGACTCCGATCAGGGTGTCTTCATGATCTCGGTCGCCGCCGAGCTCGCCCACATGCACCCCCAGACCTTGCGGATCTACGAGGCGCGTGGCCTGATCCAGCCCAAGCGCTCGCCGAAGAACACCAGGCTCTACTCACAGCGGGACGTCGAGCAGCTGCGCCGCATCCAGCAGCTGACCACCGAAGGCCTGAACCTGGCCGGGGTGGAGCGGGTACTGGCACTGGAACGCAGGCTGAGAGAACTGGAAGGAGGCGCCGATGCAACCGGATAGGTTCACGGTCAAGTCGCAGGAAGCCGTGGCCGCGGCGCAGGCCCTCGCCGCCGAGCGCAGGAACCCGGAGGTAACGCCCGCGCACGTTCTGGTCTCGCTGCTGCGGCAGGAAGACGGGCTGGTGGTGCCAATCCTGCAGAAGCTCGGGGCCGATTCGAACGCGATCGCCAACCGCGCCGTGGCCGCGGTCGAGGAGTTGCCGAAGCTGAGCGAGACCGCCGAGGTGCGCCCCTCCTCCGCCCTCGTCGCGACCCTGCAGCGGGCCGAGCAGGAGATGGCGAAGCTCGGCGACGATTACATCTCGACCGAGCACCTCCTGCTGGCGCTGACCGACTCTGCCTCCGGCGTCGCCGACCTGCTTCCCGACCGCGGCTCGCTGGAGCAGGCGGTGGCCGAGGTGCGCGGGCCGCACAAGGTCACCTCGCCGAATCCGGAGGACAGCGTGCAGGCGCTGGAGAAATTCGGCCGCGACCTCACCGCCGCGGCCAGGGCGGCAAAGCTCGACCCCGTGATCGGCCGCGACGAGGAGATCCGCCGCGTGGTCCAGGTGCTCTCCCGGCGGACCAAGAACAACCCGGTGCTTATCGGCGACCCCGGCGTTGGCAAGACTGCGATCGTCGAGGGGCTGGCGCAGCGGATCGTCGACGGCGACGTGCCGGAGAGCCTGCGCGACCGGCGCGTGATCGCGCTTGACATCGGCTCGCTTTTGGCCGGCTCCAAATACCGCGGCGAGTTCGAGGAGCGGCTGAAAGCGGTGCTGACCGAGGTCCAGGAGGCGGCCGGCCAGATCGTCCTCTTCCTCGACGAGCTGCACACGATCGTCGGCGCCGGCGCCGCCGAAGGCGCGGTCGACGCCGCCAACCTCTTGAAGCCGATGCTGGCCCGTGGCGAACTGCGTGCGGTCGGGGCGACGACGCTCGACGAGTACCGCAAGCACATCGAGAAAGACGCGGCGCTGGAGCGTCGCTTCCAGCCGGTGCTGGTTGGCGAGCCCGACACAGGCGACACAATCGCGATCCTGCGCGGGCTCAAGGGACGCTATGAGGAGCACCACGGCGTCCGCATCACCGACTCGGCGATCGTCGCCGCGGCGACGCTCTCGGAGCGCTACATCGCCGACCGCTTCCTGCCCGACAAGGCGATCGACCTGATCGACGAGGCGGCCTCGCGGCTGAAGATCGAGATCGACTCGATGCCGACCGAGATCGACGAGGTCAGACGGCGCATTCAGCAACTCGAGATCGAGCGCGAGGCGATGAAGAAGGAGACCGACGAGGCTTCCAAGGCGCGGCTGGAGGCGCTCGAGGCCGACCTCGCCGAGCTGAACGAGAACTTCAACGAGATGAATGCCCGCTGGCAGAACGAGAAGGGCGCGATCGACTCGATCAACGAGGCCAAGACGCGGCTCGAGGAGGCCGGCCGCGAGGCCGAGCGGGCCGAGCGTGACGCCGACCTCGAGCGCGCCGCCAAGCTGCGCTACGGCGAGATCCCGGAGCTTGAGAAGGCGGTCGCCGAACAGGAGGAGCGGATAGCCGAGCTGCACGCCGGCGGCACCTCGATGCTGGCCGACGAGGTGACCGAGGAGGACGTCGCCGAGGTCGTCGCCAAGTGGACCGGCATCCCGGTCAGCCGCCTGATGGAGGGCGAGGTCGAGAAGCTGATCCACATGGAGGAGCGCCTGCACGACCGGGTGATCGGTCAAGACGAGGCGATCGAGGCGGTCTCCAACGCCCTGCGCCGCTCCCGCGCCGGCCTCTCCGATCCCAACCGGCCGATCGGCAGCTTCCTCTTCCTCGGCCCGACCGGAGTCGGCAAGACCGAGTTGGCCAAGGCGCTGGCTGAGTTCATGTTCGACTCCGAGCAGGCGATCGTGCGCCTCGACATGTCCGAGTACATGGAGAAACACACGGTGGCGCGGCTGATCGGCGCCCCGCCCGGCTACGTCGGCTACGAGGAGGGCGGCCAGCTGACCGAGGCGGTGCGGCGCCGGCCCTACGCCGTGGTGCTGCTCGACGAGATCGAGAAGGCGCACCCCGACGTCTTCAACACGCTGCTGCAGATCATGGACGACGGCCGCCTCACCGACGGCCAGGGGCGCACGGTCAGCTTCACCAACACGGTGCTGATCATGACCTCCAACGTCGGCAGCGAGCGCATCGTCGGCGATCAGGTCGACGAGAGCATCCGCGAGCAGATCGAAGAGGTGCTGTCGGCGACCTTCAAGCCCGAGTTCCTCAACCGGATCGACGATACGGTCATCTTCCACCGCCTCTCCAAGGCTGACATCAGCCGCATCGTCGAGCTCCAGGTCAACCAGCTGATCGGCCGCGTGCACGAGCGGGGAATCGAGGTCGAGCTCTCCGACGAAGCAAAGACGCTGCTCGGCAACCTCGGCTATGACCCCACCTACGGCGCCCGCCCGCTGAAGCGCGTGATCCAGAAGCAGCTGGTTGACAAGCTGGCATTGGCGCTGCTTGAGGGCGAGTTCCGCGAGGGCGACACGGTGCGCGTCAGCGCCGCGGACGGCGAACTCGTCTTCGAGAGCGCCGCCGCCAAAGTGCTTGCCTGAGGTATCCGTCGCCCCCAGCCGGGCGCCGATGGGAACTAAAGCCCATTATTTGGTGTTAAGGGAAAGGTTGGAGAATCCGAAATAAGCTCTCAGCCTGACCAATCCATGCTTGGACGACGTCGTATCGATACCGCTGCCCCAATCCGCTCTTCGCTAGCTCACGCCGCTTTCGCGGTAGAGGAGCGCGTGGTCTGGGGCGGCGCTGAGGTCTTGCGCGGCCTCGTCGAGGTGGTCAGGTGGCCTTTTGAGCGAGCGATCTGGGCGATCGAGCGCGGCCTTGTTTGGCCGCTGGAGGAGCGCACCGGGGACTGGGACCCTCAACTGCGCGCTGCCGGCGTTGCCGCCCTGGCGCTGTTGGCGGCGGGCGCCGGGGTGCTCGGCCTCCTCTGGGCCTCCGGCAGTGGGGACGGCGGGACTCCGCCGGCGACGCAGGCGAGCGCGCCGGTTGCGCTCCCCGTCGTGCGCCAGGCGCCGCGGGCGGCGCCGGCCGCGGCGGCGCCGGTGCTGCAAGGAGCAAAGCCCGACTTCGCCGATGCACCGCGAAGCGGCGTCTCGAAGAGCTCGGAAGGCAAGGTCGCGACCGGCGGCTCGACCACGGAAGTGGCGAAGTCGGCGAGCTCGAGCGGCGCCGGCCCTAGCACTGCGGCAACCGTCAAACCCGCCGGACCACCCGCCGCCAAGGTCGCCCGCCGATTCGCCGGCGCCTTCGTCCTCTATGAGATCGGCCGTAAAAGCTCCCAGGTCAAAACGACCTTCAACGAAACCGCCACCCCGCGCCTCGCCCACGAACTGCTGCGACGGCCGCCGCGGCAGCCGGCAGCCGTCAAGGTGCCGAAGGCGAAAGTCCTCAACGTCGTGGCCGGGCCGCACAAAGGAGACACCTTCACCTTGAGCGTCTCGCTGCTGCGCGTCGGAGTCACCAGCGAGCTGCGGCTCGAGATGCAGCGCGACCCGAAAACCGGCCTCTGGCAGGTCGCGGACTCACTCGGCTGATGGGTCGGCTGCGCAACACCCTCGCCGTCGCGGCGGTCGGCGCGGCGCTGAGCGCCACGCAGGCGAGCGCCGCCGCGCCCGCTCCGACGGAAACGACCGCGCCGGTGATCGAACAGAACGAAACGCTAGCCGCGCCGGCGCCAAAGCCGAGCGGGGGCACCGCGGCGCAAGCGCCGGCCGAAGAAAAGGCCGAACCAAGCGAAGCAACCGAAACGGCCCCCAAAAGTGAGCCCGGCGTCGGCGCGGTCCCTGCCCCGACTCCCTCCGAAGCCTTCGAAGTGCCGTCGATCCCGAGCTCGAGCTGCGCCAGCTCGGGCGTTCCGCCGGTGCTGGTCCCGATCTATCAACGCGCCGCCGACGCCTACGGCCTCGGCCCCCAGGGCGCCGCGATCCTCGCCTCGATCAACGGCATTGAGAGCGGCTTTGGCACCAACATGGGACCCTCATCGGCCGGCGCGATCGGCTGGATGCAATTCCTGCCCTCGACCTGGGAAACCTGGGGAGTCGACGCCGACGGCGATGGCGTGCGCGACCCCTATGACCCCGAAGACGCGATTTTCGCCGCGGCGCGCTACCTCAACGCTTCGGGCATGCCAACCGACACCTACAACGCGATCTTCTCCTATAACCACGCCGACTGGTACGTGGCCGAGGTCTTGGCCAACGCCAGTTGTTACGGCTCGCTCGGCGGCGGCACCCCCGGCAGCTTCGCCCTCACGCCCCAGCTGCCGGTGCTTGATTGTCAGCCTGCTCCGGCCTGGCGCGACCAGATCCCGCCCGACTACCTCGCCGCCTTCGAGGACGCAGCGGCTCGCTACGAACTGGGGCAGCGCGGAGTGTGGGCCCTGGCCGCGATCGCCAGGCTCGAGTCGAACTTCGGCCGCGGTATGGGCGCCAAGCAGATGCGCGAACGCGGCCCGCTCGGGCTCGAACCGAGCGAGTGGAGCAAGTATGCGGTTGACGGCGACGAAGACGGTCACGTCCATCGCGCCGACCCGGCTGACTCGGCGGCGACGCTGGCGCGCCTGATCTGGTCCAAGGGCAGCCTCCGCGCCGGGATCTTCGTCCACAACCAGGCCGCCTGGTACGTGCAGGCGGTCCTCAACGATGCCGAAGACCTCGAAGGGAAGTGCAAGACCAGCTACGTTGACTGGCGGGTCGCCCCGCTCGCCTCCGGCTTCGAAACGCCCGGGTCGGTGGCGGTGCTCGACAACGGCTTCGCCAGCGCCCCAGAAAACGCGCCGGCGGCGGTCAAGGCGGCGATCTCGGCGGCCAACTCGATCGCCACCACTCCTTACATCTGGGGCGGCGGCCACGGCAGCTGGTACGCCTCCGGCTACGACTGCTCCGGAGCGGTCAGCTTCGCCCTCTACGGCGCCGGCCTGCTGGACACTCCCCTCACCTCGGGCTCACTTGAGAGCTACGGGGAACCCGGGCCGGGCCGTTGGATCACGATTTACGCCAACGCGACCCACGCCTACGCCGAGATCGCCGGTCTGCGCTGGGATACGGTCGGCGATGCCCAAGGAACCGGCCCACGCTGGCACCCTGAGCCTCCTTACCCGGAAGGCTTCGTCGTGCGCCATCCCGCCGGGTATTGATCCTCCGTTTCCACCCCGGGTAACGTAGGGTCGAAGCCCCCGCCGAGAGGAGAGTGCGATGCCTACCTATGTGATGCTGACCAACCTGACTGCAGAGGGCGTGAGGACGCTGAAGAACAATCCGGGACGGGTTGCTGAGGTGAATAAAGAGGTCGAGCAGATTGGGGCGAAGGTGATCGCCCAGTACGCGACGCTGGGGCAGTACGACTTCGTCACGATCGTCGAGGCGCCCGACGAGAAAACAATGGCGAAGGTCTCGGTTGAGCTTGGCTCGCGCGGGACGATGACCAGCCAGACCTTGGCGGCGATGTCGGCTGACGAACTGGCCGACTCGCTGTAATCAAGCGCCGTCTCCCTCCTGCTCCCACGAATGCCTGAAGAATCAGATATGGACAGGGATTCGCTCCCGCGTCCGGGAGCGGTTTGAGCGCGAGTATGCGCATTCTTGTGGTTGGGGGCGGTGGGCGTGAGCACGCGATTGTGCGGGCGCTGGCCCGCTCCGCTCACGCGCCGGAGTTGCTCTGCGCGCCCGGCAACGCCGGCATCGCCGCCGACGCCGAGTGCCTGGCTCAGGTCGCGGCTGACGATGTGGGGGCGATCGTCGACGCGGCGCGCGAACGTGGCGTCGACCTGGTCGTAATCGGACCCGAGGCAGCGCTGGTGGGCGGCGCGGTCGACGCGCTGGAGGACGCCGGGGTGCCGGCCTTCGGCCCGAGCGCGGCGGCGGCGGAGCTGGAGGGCTCAAAGGCCTTCGCCAAGGAGCTGATGCGCGAGGCCGGCGTGCCGACCGCGGCGCACGTGCTGCTGCGCAGCCACGAGGAAGCGCTGGCCGAGATCGCCGCCGCCTCCTACCCGGCGGTGCTCAAGGCCGACGGCCTGGCGGCGGGTAAGGGCGTGATCATCTGCGGCTCTGAGGACGAGGCGCGGGCGGCAATCGACGTCTTCTTCACCGAGCAGCGCTTTGGCGACACGCCCGTCGTCCTGGAGGAGTTCGTCGAGGGCGAGGAGCTCTCGCTGCTGGCCCTCTGTGACGGCGAGAACGTTGTACCGCTGGCGCCGGCGCAGGACTACAAGCGGATCTTCGACGGCGATGAGGGCCCGAACACCGGCGGCATGGGCAGCTACTCCCCAGTGCCTGGCTTCGGCCCGGCTGAGGTCGAGGAGATCGTCGACGCCGTGCACCGCCCGATCGTGGCGGCGATGGCGCGGCGTGGGCGGCCTTTCCACGGCGTCCTCTACGCCGGCCTGATGATCGGCCCCGACGGGCCCAAGGTGCTCGAGTTCAACACCCGCTTCGGCGACCCCGAGACGCAGGCGGTGTTGCCGCGGCTGCGCTCCGACCTGGTCGACCTCTGCCTCGCCGCGCGCGAGCCGGGTGGGCTTGCCGGAGCCGAGGCCGAATTCGCCGGCGATTGGGCGGTGACCCTGGTCCTCGCCTCGGCCGGCTACCCCGAGTCCTCCTCGAAGGGGGACGAGATCCGCGGTCTCGAGGCCGCCGCCGAGCTGGCCGAGGTCACCCACGCCGGCACCGCCGCGCGCGGCGGCGCGATAGTCACCGCCGGCGGCCGGGTGCTCAACCTGACGGCGTTGGGAGTGACCCCGGCCGAGGCCCGCGATCGTGCGTACGATGCCGCGGGCCGGATCGAATTCGCGGGAATGCAGATGCGATCCGACATCGCCGCGCGAGCGGTGGACCGCGTCGCCAGCTAGCCAGTCACATAGAGAGGATCAGATGAGCGAGATTTCAGAGGGGCCCCAGCCCAGCGGAGGCGAAGCCAACGAGCCGCAGGTCGGCGAGGCGCTGGCGATGCCGGCTGTCGAGGAGGCCTTCGAGGAAATCGACGTCGACGAGCCCCTGGTCGGGATCATCATGGGCTCGAAGAACGACAAGCCCAAGATGCAGCCGGCCGGCAAAGCGCTGCACGAGGCCGGGATTCGCTACGAGGTGCGGGTGATGAGCGCCCACCGCGATCCCGAGCTGGTGCGCGAGTACTGCACCAACGCCAGGATGCGCGGCCTGAAAGTGATCATCGCCGGCGCCGGCATGTCGGCCGCCCTACCGGGCGTTGCCGCCGCCCACAGCGACCTGCCGGTGATCGGCGTGCCGATCCTCGGCAAAGCGCTCGGCGGCCTCGACGCGTTGCTCTCTGCTGTGCAGATGCCACCGGGGATCCCGGTCGCCTGCGTGGCAATTGACGGCGCCAAAAATGCCGGGATCCTCGCCGCCCGGATAATCAACGCGTGATCCCCAGATACACGCGCGAGGAGATCGGCCGGGTCTGGTCTCCGCAGCGCAAGTTCGAGTGCTGGCTGGAGGTCGAGCTGGCGGCGACGGAGGCCTGGGCCGAGGAGGGCGCGGTGCCGCGCGAGGCGGCCGAGGCGGCGCGGGCGAACGCTGCCTTCACGGTCGAAGCGGTCAACGAGCGCGAGAAGGTGACCGACCACGACGTCGCCGCCTTCGTCGACGTGCTCGCCGCCTCGGTCGGCGAGCACGGGCGCTGGATCCATTACGGGCTGACCTCCTCCGACGTGCTCGACACGGCGCTGGCGCTGCAGCTGCGCGAGGCGGGCGCGGTCGTGTTGGCGAGTGCCCGCGCCTACCGCGACGCCCTGGTCGAGCGGGCGCTCGGGCACCGCGACACGCTCTGCGTCGGCCGCACCCATGGCGTCCACGCCGAGCCGACCACCTTCGGGTTGCGACTCGCCGGCTTCGCCTTCGAGGCCGACCGCAACCTGGCGCGCCTCACCGATGCCTTCGACCAGCTCGCCTTCGGCAAGCTCTCCGGCGCGGTTGGCACCTACGCCTCGGTGCCGCCGGCGGTCGAGGCGCGGGTGATGGAGCGGCTCGGCCTGCGCCGCGAGGACGTGGCGACGCAGGTGATACCGCGCGACCGCCACGCTGAGCTCACCTCGCGGATCGCGATCGCCGGCGCCGGCCTCGAGCGCTTCGCCACTGAGGTGCGGAACCTGCAGCGCACTGAGGTGCGCGAGGTCGAAGAGCCCTTCGCCTCGGGCGCGCAGAAGGGCTCCTCGGCGATGCCGCACAAGCGCAACCCGATCCGCACCGAGCGGATCACGGGCCTCGCCCGCGTTCTGCGTGGCTACGCCCAGACCGGCCTCGAGAACGTCGCCCTCTGGCACGAGCGCGACATCTCCCACTCCGGTGCGGAGCGGGTGATCCTGCCCGACGCGACGATCGGGCTCGACTACATGCAGGACCTGGCGACCAAGGTCGCCGGCGGGATGACGGTTCGGACAGACCGTATGCGCGAGAACCTCGAGCTGACCCACGGGGCCCTCTTCAGCCAGCGCGCCCTCACCGCCTTGGTCGAGTCCGGCCTCACCCGCGACGAGGCCTACCGCGTCGTCCAGGAGAACGCCCAGCAGGCCTGGGACAGTGGTACCCACTTCCGCGAGTTGCTCGGCGCGGCGGCCCCCGAGCTCGACCTCGACGCCGTCTTCGACTACAGCGCCTACCTCACCCACCTGCCCGAGATCTTCGGGCGGTTGGAAGCGCTGAAGGGCTGAGAGTCGCTGGACCCGTCAACCGGCTAGACCGGGATCACCGTGAGGCCAGCGACACCGTTGAGCGAATCGAAGTCGCCATCTTGGGTCAGGACCGGCATCGCATAAGCAACGGCCGTGGCGGCAGTGCACATGTCGTTGACCTCAGCCCGGCGCTTGGGAGCATCAGGTAAGCACGCACCTGGACCAGGCGCGGGCTACCTCTCATCGATGGGAGGGACGGTGAAGCGCCCAGACCCCTCGAGCGTCGCGATGCGTCGATCCCGGCTTGCGATGTCGGCCGCGGCCAAAACGCCGACTCGCAGCTCAGCCCGGGTCACGACCCAGCGCAACGAAGATCGACGTATCGAGAAGGCCGCGAGGAGGTCGCTCCTCGCTCACCAGAGTTGCTTGAGGCTGTTTCGTCGGTGGTTTCACCAAGCCACTTGAGATCGTCACGCAGACCCGGATCGTCTGAGTACGAGGTCGTGGCCGTAATTCGTCCCTGACCACCGTTCCAGTGCGCCTTATGCTCGCCTGGGGTGCATAAGGCGCACGGAACGGGATAGGGTTCGCTGATGCTGCTCTACACCTGTGGACAGAAGACAACTGGGCCGGCGTTCGCGCATCCGTGCGCGAAGGCGGGCAAGGCGCTCGACGCGGCCGGCTACACCTATGAGCTGAAGGTGATGGGCGGCTACCGGCTGATGCCCTGGACCTGGGGCAGTCGCGACTCCGACCGGGCCGAGGTGAAGGAGTTGAGCGGCACCAACGAGGTGCCGATCCTCGTCCTCGACGATGGCGAAGTGATCTCAGGGTCGAGCACCATCGCGCGCTGGGCGCAGGAACATCCCGCCGCTCGCGATGCGGCGAAGAGCTAAACCGCGACCGAGCTGCGGTAGGCGACGACCGGCTCTGCCTTGCCCTTGAGGTTGAGCTCCAAGCGTTCTCCCGGAGGGTCGGCCAGGCGCTCGGCCAAGCGCCCCGAGACGAGGATCTCGCCACCGTCAGCCTCGCCCTGCAGCCGCGCCGCGACGTTGACGACGTCGCCGATCGCGGTGAAGTCGTTGAGGGCGCGGCGGCCGACGTTGCCGACGAAGGCCTCGCCGTAGTCGAGGCCGATCCCGACCTCGGCGAAGGGACCCTCGGCGCTGCCGTAGCCGACCCGGCGCAGCAACTCGCGGGCACCGTCGATCATCACCGGCGCGGCCTCCTCGAAGCGTCGGTACATCGGCAGGTAGAGCGCCATCACCTCGTCGCCGATCAGCTTGTCGATCACCGCCTCGGGGAAGAGGACGTCCTCGGCGCAGGCGTAGAAGCGGCGCAGCAGGGCGCTGACTGCCTCGGGGTCGGCCTGCTCCGAGAGCCGGGTGAAGCCACGCAGGTCGGCGAACAGCACCCCGGCCTCGGTCGTCATCCCGCCCGGCGGCGAGGCCTCGACGCAGGTCGCGCAGAGGTTGGGGCTCTTGCGCGACTGCTGGTAGCCCAGCGGGCGGATCAGGCGACTGCCGAAGCCGGCAAACGGGGCGCCGCAGATGCCGCAGCGAGGGCCGGAGGGAAGCGCGCGCAGCACGTTGCTCGCCGCGCTCCCCATCCTGCCGGAGGCCATCTCGAAGTAGGCCGCCCAGTCCTCGGAGGCAAGCGGCTCATCGGCGCCCTTGCGAGCCGCTCTTCGCATTCGGCGCAGCGCCATGCGCTGCCACCAGGTCAGCCGATCCGGCTCGCGATCTTTGGCCATGCCCTGATCATGCACTGACCCGGTGCGCCTGTCGAGCCGGCGACCGGCTGCTAGGCCGGGGCCAGGTCGCGCTCGCGCGCCGGATGGCGGGCGGTGAGGACGACCGGGGTGCCGGCCCGGGGCGAGAGGGTGATGTTGCGGCGGCCGATCTTCTCCGGCGCCGGGCTGGCCTTGTGCAGCTCGCAGCGGGTCAGCACCTCACGCAGGACGATCCGCATCTCGAACTCGGCGAAGGCGGCGCCGATGCAGCGGCGGATGCCGCCGCCGAAGGGGATCCAGGCGTAGGTGTCGGGACCGTCTTCGAGGAAGCGCTCGGGTCGAAAAGCAAAGGGCTCGGGGTAGACGTCGGCGCGGGTATGGGTGAGCCAGATCGCCGGGGTCACGTCGGTGCCGGCGGGAAGCCGCAGATTCTCGGTCTCGAGGTCGACGCTGAGGCGGCGGCCGGCGAGCGGCACCACCGGGCGCAGGCGCAGCGACTCGCTGATCACCGCGCGCAGGTAGTCGTCCTCGCCCGCATCGAGCGACTCGCGCAGGCGCCGCAACGGCGCCTGATGGCGCAGCAGCAGGTCGAAGGTCCAGGCCAGCGCCGTCGCGGTGGTCTCGTGGCCGGCCAGCAGAAGGGTCATCAGCTGGTCGCGCAGGTCGGAGTCGCTCATCCGATCACCCATGTCGCGCTTCGCTCGCTCGCGCTCATCATCCCCGGAGATCTCGCTCGCTCCCTCCGCACTCCAGCCGTCCTCGAAGCGCGCCTGCATCATCAGCGAGAGGATGTCCGCGCGCTCCTCGTAGGCGCCGCTGGCGCGGTGCTCGGCGATCTCGGCGTAGAGCAGGTCGTCGGCCAGCTTCAGCTGCTTTTCGAACTTGGCCCAGGGCCCGCGGCCGCCGAAGCGGCGCGAGGCAAGGCCGGTCAGTTGAGCGACGGGCGAGGCGGTCCCCTCCAGCACCTGGGTGAGGGTGCTGCGCAGGCGCTCGAAGCGGGGGCCATCGGCGACGCCGAAGACGACCTTGAGGATCACCTCGAGCGTGATCGCCTGCATTCGCGGGTGGATCGCAAACTCCTCGCCCAGTGGCCAGGAGTCGATCTCGCGGTCGACGATCTCCTCGACCAGTGGCTGGTAGGAGCGCATCCGCTCGCCGTGGAAGGGGGGCAGCATCAGCTTGCGGTGGGCGAGGTGGTCGGCGCCCTCGGTGACCAGCAGCGAGCGGGGGCCGACGATAGGGGTGAGGATGACGTCGCGGCCCGGCGGCAGGCCGTGCGAGCGCTCCATGTAGAGGGCCTTGATCGCGGCCGGATCGGAGATCATCACCATCGGCCGCTCGAAGGTGAGAAATTTGACGCTGAAGTTGTCGCCGTACTTCTCGCGGTTCTCCTGCATGAACGGCAGCGGCCGGAAGCTCCACCTGAGCGTCTGGACCAGCGGCGAGCTCTTCGGTTCGGGCGGCAAGCTCATGGCGGCAAGCATCGCATACTGGCTGGGCAGCCAGTATGCAGGCTCGGTTCAGCCGCGCCGCGCTGCTCGCTAGCATCGCGCCAATGCCAGCCCTGACTGACTTGAAGCTGCACTCTTCCGGCAAGGTCCGCGAGATCTATGAGTGGGATGACGACCTGCTGATGGTCGCCTCTGACCGGATCTCGATCTACGACGTGGTGATGCCGACGCCGATCCCCGACAAGGGCAAGGTGCTCAACCGGATCTCGGAGTTCTGGTTCGAGTTGACCGGCGACATCGTCCCCAACCACTTCATCTCGGCCGACGTGCCGGAAGAGGTGGCGGAACGGGCGATGCGGGTGCGGCGGCTGGAGATGTACCCGGTCGAGTGCGTCGTTCGCGGCTACCTCTCCGGCTCGGGCTGGAAGGAATACAAGAACGGCGGCGCCGTCTGCGGGATCGAGCTGCCGCCCAACCTGCTCGAGTCCGACAAGCTGCCGGAGCCGATCTTCACCCCTGCGACCAAGGCCGAGATCGGCGATCACGACGAGAACGTCGACTTCGACCGCGCCGCCGAGATCGTCGGCGACCGCGCGCTGTTGGAGGAGCTGCGGCGGATCTCGATCGAGGTCTACAAGCGCGGGTCCGAGCACGCGGCCGAGCGCGGGATCATCCTCGCCGACACCAAGTTCGAGTTCGGCCGCCACGCCGGTGCCGAGGTCGTCCTCGCCGACGAGGTGCTGACGCCGGATTCCTCGCGCTTCTGGCCCGCCGACCGCTACCAGCCGGGCAGCACGCAGCCTTCCTTCGACAAGCAGTACGTGCGCGACTGGGCAACCGAGAGCGGCTGGGACAAGACCCCCCCGGCCCCCGAGATTCCGCCCGACGTGGTCGAGCAGACGCGCGCCAAGTACATCGAGGCCTACGAGCGAATCACGGAGCTGTCCTTCTAGTGCCCCGGGCGCGGGTCTTGATCCGGCCCAAGGAGGGGATCCTCGACCCCCAGGGCAAGGCCGTGGAGCGGGCGCTGCCGGCGCTCGGCTTCGAGGGGATCGAGCACGTGCGGGTCGGGCGCGTGGTCGAGTTGGAGATCGATGAGCCGGGCCGTCTCGGCGAGCTCTGCGAGAAGCTGCTCGCCAACCCGCTGATCGAGGACTACGAGATCGAGCAGCTAGACGGCGCCGGCTGATGCGCTGGGGGATCGTCCAGTTCCCCGGCTCCTGCGACGAGCGGGACGCGCTGCATGCCTGTGAGCGGACCGGCGCCGAGGCGCGCCTCCTCTGGCACGAAGAGCGCGACCTCGGCGGCATCGACGCGGTGGTCGTGCCCGGCGGCTTCTCCTACGGCGACTACCTGCGCGCCGGCGCGATCGCCCGCTTCTCGCCGGCGATGGAGGCGGTGGGCGAGTTCGCCGCGGCGGGCGGGCCCGTGCTGGGCATCTGCAACGGCTTCCAAGTCCTCTGCGAGGCGGGCCTGCTGCCGGGCGCCCTCCTTCTCAACGAGAACCTCCGCTTCACCTGCCGCCAGGTCGACCTGGTAGAGGAATCGTCGATTGATGCATTTGCCCCCGAAAAAGGGGGTCAATCGATCAAACCCCGTCTCTCGATCCCGGCGAAGCACGGGGAAGGGCGCTACTACGCGCCGGGAGCGGTGCTCGACGCGCTCGAGGCGAATGGGCAGGTCGCCTATCGCTACGCGCCGGGGCAGAACCCAAACGGATCGGCGCGCGACATCGCCGGCGTCCGCAACGAGGCCGGCAACGTGGTCGGCCTGATGCCCCACCCCGAGCACGCGGTCGACCCGCTGACCGGGTCGACCGACGGGCTGCGGGTCTTCGAGGCCGTCGCGAAAGGGCGAGGATGAGCTTCCGGTGCGCCTTTTGCTCCCCACGCGTGCATAAAGCGCACCGGGAGGGGCTGCGATGACGGTGGAGGTGGCCAAGCACCGCGAGCTGGGCCTGACCGACTCGGAGTTCGAGCTGATCGTCGAGAAGCTCGGCCGCCGGCCCAACGACGTCGAGCTGGCGATGTTCAGCCTGCTCTGGTCCGAGCACTGCGCCTACAAGCACTCGCGCAAGCTGCTGCGGCGGCTGCCGACCGAGGGCGAGCGGGTGGTGATGGGACCGGGCGAGAACGCCGGCGCCATCGATATCGGCAACGGCTACGCGGTCGCCTTCAAGGTCGAGTCGCACAACCACCCGAGCGCGGTCGAACCCTTCCAGGGCGCGGCCACCGGGGTCGGCGGCATCCTCCGGGACGTCTTCGCGATCGGGGCGCGGCCAATCGCGATCCTCGACTCGCTGCGCTTCGGCGAGCTCGACTCGGTCCGCTCGCGCCACCTGCTCGACGGCGCCGTGCGCGGGATCGGCCATTACGGCAACTCGATCGGGGTTCCCAACGTCGGCGGCGAGATCTACTTCGAGGCTCCCTACGAGCACAACTGCCTGGTCAACGCGATGTGCCTCGGGATCGCCACGCAGGCCGACATGGTCCGCGCCGCCGCCGCCGGGGTCGGCAACGTGGTCGTGCTGATGGGGGCCTCGACCGGCCGTGATGGCATCGGCGGCGCCTCGGTGCTGGCCTCGGCCGAGCTCGGCGAGGGCGACGAGGCGAAGCGGCCGACGGTGCAGATCGGCGACCCCTTCGAGGAGTCGAAGGTGCTCGAGTGCTGCTTGGAGCTGCTGGAGAAGGGCCTGCTGGTCTCGCTGCAGGACCTAGGCGCCGCCGGGCTGACCTCCTCGGCCGGCGAGATGGCCTCGGCCGGCTGCGTCGGCATCGACCTCGACGTCGCCCGGGTGCCGCTGCGCGAGGTTGACATGGAGCCCTTCGAGATCATGGTCTCCGAGTCGCAGGAGCGGATGCTCGCCGTGGTCGAGCCCGACAAGGTGACCGCGGTGCTCGCCGTCTGCGAGAAATGGCAGACCGGCTCGGCCGAGATCGGGGTCGTCACCGACAGTGGCCAGATCCGCATCCTGCGCGACGGCGAGCTCGTCGGCGAGATGCCGGTCGAGGCGCTGGTTGACGGCTGCCCGCTCTACGACCTGGAGCCGGCCGAGCCGCAGGGCTGGATGTACGGCAACCGGATCACGCTCGCCGGCGGCTCCTCCAGCGAGGAGACCCTGTTGACCCTGCTCGCCTCCCCCAGCATCGCCTCCAAGCGCTGGGCCTTCGAGCAGTACGACTCGTTGGTGGGCTCGCGCACGGTGCGCCGGCCGGAGTCCGCCGACGCCGCCGTCCTGCAGATCCCCGAGGCCGGCAACGCGATCGCGGTCTCGATTGACGGCAACGGCCGCCGCGTCGCCTGCGATCCCTACAACGGCACGATCGAGGCGGTGCTCGAGTGCGCCCAGAACCTCGCCTGCGTCGGCGCCGAGCCACTCGGCCTGACCAACTGCCTCAACTTCGGCAACCCGGAGAAACCAGCACCCGCCTGGCAGCTCGACCAGGCGGTCAGCGGCTTGGCCGACGCCTGCGAGCAACTCGGCGTGCCGGTCGTCGGCGGCAACGTCTCGCTCTACAACGAGGGACCGGAAGGCCCGATCTACCCGACCCCGGTCATCGGCATGGTCGGCGAGCTGCCCGATCCAGCCGTGACCTGCGGCAGCGCCTTCGCCCGCGAGGGCGACGCGATCGCCCTGCTCGGCCCCTTTGAACCCAGCCTCGCCGGCTCGGAGCTGGCCAAGCTGCGCGGCGAGCTCGATCTGGGACTGCCGCGGCCGGACGTCACGGCCGCGAACGCGGCCTGCGCGACCGTCCGCGACGCGGTCCGCGCCCGCAAGCTCTCCTCCGCCCACGACGTCAGCGACGGCGGCCTCGCCTGTGCGCTGGCCGAGTCGGCGATCGCCGCCGGCCTCGGCTGCCGGGTCGACCTGCAGCCGCTGCGCGAACGCGGCTGCTCGCCCGAGGAGGCGCTGTTCGGCGAGGGACCCGGCGGCTTCCTGCTCAGCGGCGATCGCGAGGCCCTAGACGCGCTCGGGGCGACGCCGATCGGCGAGGTCGGCGGCAGCACGATCGAGGTCGCGGCCGGCGACCGCAGCTTCACCGTCGGCCTCGGCATCGCCGAGAGCGCCTGGCTCTCGCTCGGCGGGCGGCTCGATGCCGACTCCCCGTGACCTCAGGAGTCAGCTTGGGACTCGACCTCGAACTCCTTGCTGAGCCGCTCCAAGGTGTAGCCGTGGGTGAGCTTGACCACTGAGTTCTGGTTGGCGAAGAAGTCCGAGTCCCTGACCGCGTCCTCGCGGGAACGCGTCCTCAGCCAGGCAACCGGCACGATCCACTCGGCGAGCGCCGGATCATCGACGTGCTGGGACGCTCCCGGCGAGGCGGTGACCTCCAGGTAGGGCGTGCGCCGCCCGTCGCTTTGGACTGAGAAATCCCTGGCCAGCAGGGCCTTGCCGGTTACCTCGCCGACCCCCACGTAGCCCCCGACTCCATTCCCCTTGGGGATGTACGCGAAAACCCGATGGCCAGGCTCAAGCTGCTGCAGGGTCTTGGTGTACCACTCGCCACCGCCGGCGCTGATGAAGCCGAAAGCCACGGCCTCGTCCCATGAGCGCTGCTCGTTCTCGCCGAACGAAACGTAGAAGTCACGGCCGTTCCAGGCGGGCGGTCCCCTGACCGCGTCGCGGTAGGCGGCGGTCAAGGCTGCCAGCAACTCGGCGGGAGGATTGCGGAGGGTGCTTCCCTGGCCGATCGCCTCGCCCGTTATCGCCTCCACCGGGGCGATGTGGTCCCAGGCGAGGCGCACGAAGACCGACCGCCACAGGGAGATGTAGGCGCCGCCCTCGCTCCAGACCGAAACCAGACCCGCCTTCTCGCCACGCACCCAGACGGTGAGGATCTGTCGTTCGTTGCCGAGCACGGTGCGCAGGGTCGCCAGCCGCTCGCCCTCCAGCTCCCGGGCCCAGCCCAACAAGCGCGTCAGCTCCGGCCGGTCCTGCGCCGGAGCACGGTTGACGGCCTCCTCGAAGGCGTCGGATCCGTCCACCTCGCGACGTGACTTGGCGGTGCGCCGCGCCGAGCCGGGCGAATGCGCCGGCACCTGGTCGGCCGGGTGCTCGGGGTCGACCCGCTGAGGCACGAGGAGCTGCTCTCCCCCGGCCTCGTAGGCGGCAACCGTGATGAGGTCGATCACGACGCCGCTGCTGATGCTCTCCAGGTAACCGACGAGCTGGACCAGCTCGGACGGGGCCTCGTCAAGCACGAGCACGAGGCGGAAGGAACCGCTGGCGAGCGATTCGGCAAGGCCGTCGGCGAACTCGACGCCTTCGACTTCGGCGGACTGCTCCGAGCTGCGCACGAGCTCGAGCAGCGAGCCCACCTCTGCCTTGTCGAGGTGCGGCCGCAAGACCTCTTCGAGGGCCGAAATCGAGAGTCCCTTCAGATAGGCGGCATAGGTGAGGACCTGGCCGATCACGGCGCGGCGCGCCTCCGCATTGCGGCGCAGCTTGATCTCGACGATGACCATGCGCCCGTCTGGCTCGACCGCGATCAGGTCGGCGTATCCTGGCCCGAGGGCGACCTCGCGCCCAAGTACGACCAGGGACGGGTCGCCTGAGAGCGGCAGGAGGCTGGGCGCGCTCTCGACGAGATCGTGCAGCTTCTCCTCGGAAGGGAATCCGGAGGGCGATAGCTTCTGCCATTCGTCGCTCTCCCGACGCCAGATCGTTCCCATCCGGGCGACTCTACAAATTCCCCATCAGGACCTGGTGCTCTGTCGGTAGCTCGGAACTCGGCGATGCCAGGCGGGCCGCAAAGCGCGAGCTTTCGGCGGCGGCTTACCGGCCGCCCGCCGTTGCTACCCTGCCGGGGTAGGCAGTCTGCCTGCGCGTCACGTCCTTCCAACCGCGAGGAAAGCGCGCTTGACTCCGCCCCAGGGGCAGTTCATAGACCGCGACGGCCCGCGCGAGGAATGCGGGGTGTTCGGCGTATACGCACCCGGGCACGACGTCTCTCGCCTCACTTACTTCAGCCTCTACGCGCTGCAGCACCGCGGCCAGGAGTCGGCCGGGATCGCCACCTGCGAGGGCGGCCACATCACCACGATGCGCGACTCGGGCCTGGTCTCCCAGGTCTTCGACGAGGAGAAGCTGCGGGCGCTGGAGGGCGACATGGCGATCGGCCACGTGCGTTACTCAACCACCGGTGGCGGCTCCTGGGAGAACGCGCAGCCGGTCTGGCGCGACGACGGCCGGGAGCTGGCGCTCGCCCACAACGGCAACCTGACCAACGCGGTCGAGCTCTGGGACGAGCTGAAGGAGCGCGGAATCGCCTTCCGCGGCACCTCGGACTCGGAGATCATCGCGGCGCTGCTCTCCTCCCACGACGGCAAGCTGATCGAGGACGCGGTCTCCGACGTGATGCCGCGGCTGGAGGGCGCCTACTCGACCGTGGTGATGACCAAGCGGGCGATCGTCGCCTTCCGCGACCCGCACGGGGTGCGGCCGCTCTCGCTCGGCCGCCTCGACGACCGCTTCGTCGTCGCCTCGGAGAGCTGCGCCTTCGACATCATCGGCGCCGAGCTGATGCGCGAAATCCACCCGGGCGAGATGGTCTCGCTGACCGAGCGCGGCCTGGAGACGCGCCAGGTGGTCAAGGCCGAGCGGCCGGCGATGTGCGTCTTCGAGCACATCTACTTCTCCCGCCCAGACAGCCGGCTCGAGGGCAAGGTGCTGCAGCAGGTGCGCGGGCGGATGGGCGAGATCCTCTGGCGCGAGTCGCCGGTCGAGGCCGACCTGGTGATCTCCGTGCCGGACTCCGGCAATCCCGCCGCCGCCGGCTTCGCCCGCGCCTCCGGACTGCCCCGCGACGACGGCCTGATCAAGAACCGCTACGTGGCGCGAACCTTCATCCAGCCCGGCCAGGAGCTGCGCAAGCACGGCCTGCGGCTCAAGTTCAACCCGCTGCCGGAGATCGTCTCCGGCCAGCGCATCGTCGTCGTCGACGACTCGATCGTGCGCGGCAACACGACCCGGCAGATCGTCGGCATGCTGCGCGACGCCGGCGCCCGCGAGGTGCACCTGCGGATCTCGGCGCCGCCGATCCGCAACCCCTGCCACTACGGGGTCGACATGTCGACCCGGGAGGAGATGATCGCCCACAAGCGCACGGTGCAGGAGATAGCCGACGAGCTCGACGCCGACTCGCTCGCCTACCTCTCGCTCGACGGCGTCTACGAGGCAATCGGCACCCCGCCCGAGGACCACTGCGACGCCTGCTTCAGTGGCCGCTACCCGCTGGGTGACCCCGAGGACGCGAACGGCAAGTTCGCTTTGGAGACAGTCACAACCGGTTGACCTGAGCACGCAGGTCAATAACGCAGGGAGCGCCGCGGGCCCTGCAGGCAAGCGACCGAGGACGCCGAGATGCGCCGGTCAGGTCAACCGACGACGAGTTCGAGGCCCAACCAAACGATGACGAGGGTGATTCCGAGGATCGCGACCTGCAGGGCGTGCAGCTTCGGCTTGCGCAGGTGCACGATCGTGAGGGCGATCACGGTGCCGACCAGGGCCAGCTTCCACTGCAGGGTCGAGTTGCCGAAGAGGTCGTAGTGAGAGGCCATCGCCCAGCCGGTGACGACCAGAAGCGCCAGCGCCGCCAGCGAGCCGTAGCCGAAACGACGGGCAATTGCCCGCATCCGCTCGCGGTCGGAATCGCCGCGCAGGACCGGCACGACGGCGAGGCCGAAGACGAGCTGGCCGCCGATGAAGAACGCCATCGCCAGCAGGTGAACGTAGAGCACCGCCTGCCAGAAATCGTGTTCACCCATCACGCTGCAACCTACTGCGCGAAGATGCCCACGTGAGCGACGGATTCAAGCTCGTTGTGCTGGCCAGTGGGGCCGGGTCGAACCTGCAGGCGATCCTCGACCGGCTGCACATGCGTGAGGGGATCGAGGTGGTCGGGGTCGGCTCCGATAAGCCCGGCGCGCCGGCGATCGAACGGGCGCGGGCAGCACGGATCGCCGTTGGGCTCTTCCCGCGCGAGGACTTTGGCGATCGATCCGCGCGTGATGTGGCGATGGCCGACTGGATCGAGGAGCGGGGCGCCGACCTGATCGTCCTCGCCGGCTACATGCAGCTGCTCAGCAGCGACTTCGTCGAACGCTTCCGCAACCGCATCGTCAACGTCCACCCCGCCCTGCTACCCGCCTTCCCCGGCCTCGACGCGATCGGCCAGGCACTGGCGGCAGCCGCCAACGTCACTGGCGTCACCGTCCACTTCGTCGATGAGGGTGTCGACACTGGGCCGGTGATCGCCCAGCGCGAGGTGGAGATCCCCGCCGATCGCGACCGCGGGGCGCTGGAACTGGAGATACACACGGTCGAGCACCAACTCTACTCAGAGGCGATCCGCATGATCGCGGCGGGCAAGGTTAGGATCGACGACGACGATCCGCGCCGGGTCGTAATCGATGACTGAGGCCGCCACAGACACCCAATCCGAAACCGCCGACGACGGCGCGATCAGGGTCCGCCGGGCGCTCGTCTCGGTCTCCGACAAGACCGGGGTCGCCGACTTCGCCCGCGGCCTCGCCGGCCTCGGGGTCGAGATCCTCTCCACCGGCGGCACCGCCACGGCGCTGCGCGAGGCGGGCCTCGAGGTGACCGACGTCGCCGAGTTCACCGGCCAGGAAGAGATCCTCGACGGCCGGGTCAAGACGCTGCACCCGCGACTGCACGCGGCGCTGCTCGCCCGCCGCGACGACCCCGAGCACATGGCGACGCTCGAACGCGAGGCGATCGCGCCGATCGACCTGGTCTGCGTCAACCTCTACCCCTTCGAGCAGACCGTCGCCATTCAGGACGTCGAGCCCGGCGTCGTGGTCGAGAACATCGACATCGGTGGGCCGACGATGATCCGCGCCGCGGCCAAGAACCACAACGGGGTCGCCGTCGTGGTCAAGCCCGAGTCCTACGACGCCGTGCTGGCCGAGCTGGAGGAGTCCGGCGGCGAAATATCGGCTACGACCCGGCACTGGCTCGCCAACGAGGCCTTCGCCCAGACCGCCCGCTACGACGCCGCGATCAGCCGCTGGTTCTCGGCCGAGTACGAGGACTATCCCGAACACCTCGCCGTCGCCTACGAAAAGGTGATCGATCTCGCCTACGGCGAGAACCCGCACCAGCGGGCGGCGCTCTACTCCGAAGCCGGGGTACGCAGCCACGTGCTCTCTCGCGTCGCCAAGCTGCACGGCCGCGCCCTCTCCTTCAACAACGTGCTCGACCTCGACTCGGCCCGCCGCCTGGTCGACGACTTCGAGCAACCGGCCTGCACGATCATCAAGCACAACAACCCCTGCGGGGTGGCGGTTGGCAAGGACGCGCTCGAGGCCTACGAGAAGGCGCTGGCCTGCGACCCAATGTCGGCCTTCGGCGGCGTCATCGCCTTCAACCAGCCGGTCTCCGAGGAGCTCGCCAAACGGCTGCACGAGAACTTTGTCGAGGTGCTGGTCGCGCCCGATTACGAGCACGGCGCCCTCGCCGTCCTGCAGCAGAAGGAGGCGATCCGGATCCTCTGCGAGGAGGAGCGCCGCCGGCGCGACCCGGGGGAACGCGACGTCAAACGAGTTCTCGGCGGCCTGCTGATCCAGGACCGCGACGGCGACCCCGAGCCGCGCGAGATCATGGAGGTCGTCACCAGGTCGCAGCCGAGCGATCAGCAGTGGGACGACATGTGCTTCGCCTGGACCGTCGTCCGCCACGTCCGCTCCAACGCGATCGTGATCGCCAAGGACGGCGCCACGCTCGGCATCGGCGCCGGCCAGATGAGCCGCGTTGACTCGGTCCGCCTCGCGGTCGAGAAGTGCCGCGACGCCCGCGGCGAGGACGCCGAGGCCCTGCTCGCCGGCTCGGCCGTCGCCTCCGACGCCTTCTTCCCCTTCGCCGACGGCCCCGAGCTGGCGATCCAAGCCGGCTCCAACGCCGTGATCCAGCCCGGCGGCTCGAAGCGCGACGCCGAGGTGATCGAGGCCTGCGAAGCGGCCGGCGTGACGATGGTCTTCACCAAGCACCGCCACTTCCGGCACTAGCGTCTTCGCCGGCGGGGCCGTTGCTGTTCGACGGCAACCTCGATTCGCGAACGGCCCGCTTGGGCGAGCCGTTGCTTTCAGGAAGCCGCCAGCTCCTTCTGCGCGGCGCTGGCCCGGCGGACGTGGTCGCAGACTTCATCAGGGGTGTTCGCGACAACCAGCAGCTCCTTGTCCTCGGGGCCGATCATGCCGTCGTCCTCGAGGCTGTCGTCGATCCACTCGAGCAGCGGCGCCCAGTGCGCGGAGTCGACCAGGATCGTCGGGAAGTGCTTGATCCGGTTGGTCTGGATCAGGGTCAGGCACTCGAACATCTCGTCGAGGGTGCCGAAGCCCCCGGGCATGATCACGAAGGCGCGCGCGTAGCGGACGAACATCAGCTTGCGAGCGAAGAAATAGTGAAACTCGAGCGCGCGGTTGACGTAGGGGTTGACCTGCTGCTCGTGCGGCAGCTGGATGTTGAGGCCGACCGAGATGCCGCCGGCCTCGGCGGCGCCGCGATTGGCAGCCTCCATCAGGCCGGCCCCGCCGCCGGTGATGATCGAGAAGCCGTGGTCGACCAGGCAGGCGGAGATCTCGCGGCAGAGCTCATACCAGCGGTGGTCCTCGCCGATCCGGGCCGAGCCAAAGATCGTCACCCCGTCCTCGATGTCGCGCAGAGCGTCGAAACCACGCCCGATCTCGTCGTGGATGCGGCCGAGGCGCAGGTCGTCTTGCTGCTCGACGTCGCTGGGCGTGCGCAGCAGCAACTCGTCGCGCTTCGCCCCCACGCTCGCGTTCGGACCGGCCAAATGCCCCCGGCGGGATTCGAACCCGCGCCGCGCGGCTTAAAAGGCCGCCGCTCTAACCAACTGAGCTACGGGGGCGTGGCCGCTCATGGTAGACGGGCGCCAGTGGACGGGACTTGCGGTCAGGAAAGTTCGGGCAGACCCTGCTCGGGGGTCGAGGCCTCGGCGTGGGTACGGTGGGGAATGCGGCCGGCGCCGTGGGCGGCGTGTCCCGCCTCGACGCCGAGTCGCAGGGCGGTGGCCATCGCGACGGGGTCGGCGGCGCCGAAGATCGAGCTGGCCGCCATCACCGCGGAGCAGCCCAGCTCCATCGCCAAGGCGGCGTCGGAGGCGGTGCCGATGCCGGCGTCGAGGATCACCGGCACCCCAGCGCGTTCGGCGATGATCGCGATGTTGTAGGGGTTGCGGATGCCGGCGCCGGAGCCGATCGGCGAGCCGAGCGGCATCACCGCCTCGCAGCCCGCCTCCTCGAGGCGGCGGGCGAGGATCGGGTCGTCGTTGGTGTAGGGCAGGACGGTGAAGCCCTCGCCGACCAGGGTCTCGGCGGCGTCGAGCAGCTCGACCGCATCGGGGAAGAGGGTGCGGTCATCGCCGATCACCTCGAGCTTGATCCAGTCGGTCTCGAAGGCCTCGCGGGCGAGCCGCGCGGTGCGGACGGCGTCACGGGCTGTGTAGCAACCTGCGGTGTTGGGCAGGGCGGTGAGGTCGAGCCTGTCGAGCACGTCGAGGACCGAGCCCTTGGCGTCGGGGTCAATGCGCCGCAGGGCAACGGTGACGATTTCCGCTCCGGAGGCCGCCAGCGCCGCCTCCATCTGCTCCAGCGAGCGAAAGCCACCGGTGCCGGCGATCAAGCGGGAGTTCCAGGCTTGCCCGCCCATCTCCCAACCCTCGGCGCCGCCCTGAATCGCCGCCAAGACCTCGACCTTGCTGCCCTCGCCCAGCGGCAGCTGCGCCCACTCGCCGCGCGGCGCGACCTCGCCGTCGAGGGCGACCGCCACCCCCCGGGCGTTCTCGGCGCCGGCAGCGCGGACAGCATCGGCGAGGGTGGCATCAACCGGAAGATCCTGGATGCTGCCGTTGAGCTCGATCTTCATCGCTCAACGCCTCCCGTGGTGAGTTCCTGGTTAGTCGCGGTATGCGCGAAGAAACGGGAACTCACCGGGCGGGCCGCCTCGAGGGACTCGGGCAGATCTTCGCCGCTGAGCAGTCCGGCGACCGCAGCGCCGGTGAGCGGCGCCAGCAGGATGCCGTTGCGGTAGTGGCCGCAGGCGAGGATCAGCCCCTCGAGGGCGCCGGGCCCGATCAGCGGCAGGTTGTCTGGGGTGCCCGGTCGCAACCCAGCCGTCGCTTCGACCAGCTCCATCTCAGCGACGTCGGGCAGCAGGCGATAGGCCTCGCGCAGCAGCTCGTGCACGCCACCGGCGGTGACCGTGGCGTCGAAGCCGCGCTCCCCGGTCGTCGCGCCGACGATCAGGCGGCCGTCGGGTCGCGGCACCAGGTAGACCCGCTCGGAGGCGACGATCCGCTCGCACGGCGCTGCGCCGTCTTGCGATCGCAGCTCGAGGATCTCGCCTTTGACCGGGCGCACCGGTGGGCGGACGGGCTCCGGCAGCCACCCCTCCGCTCCCGCCCAGGCGCCGGTGGCGAGGACGACGTGGCCGGCCCGCAGCTCCTCGTCCGCCTCCGTGCGGACGCCTTCCAGCCGCTCGCCGTCGAGGATCGGCGCGACCACCTCGGTGCTGCTGCGCACCTCGACCCCATCCGCGGCCAGAGCCGCCAGCAACGCCGCCGTCATTCGCCGCGGGTCGATCGCCGCCTCGTCGGGGGCGTGGACGCCGCCGTTGAAGGACGGTGTGAGGCCCGCCTCCAGCGCGCGGCAGCGGCGCGGCGGCAGCCACTCGGCGCCGAGACCAAGCGAGCGCTGCAGATCGTGGACGCGGCGTAGTTCCGCCGCCTCGTCGCGATCGAGGGCGATGTGAAGGGCGCCGTGGCGGGCGTAGCCGCTGGCCAGCTCACTGGCCGCCTCGAGCTCAGCGACGAAGTCCGGGTAGATCTCGGCGGCGGCGATCGTCATTCGCAGCAGCTCGGGCTCGCCGAAGGCAAGCTCGCCGATCGGGGCCAGCATCCCGGCGGCTACTCGGGTGGCGCCGGCCGGTGGCTCGGCGCGATCGAGCACGACTGTCTCGGCGCCGTCCTGGGCAAGCCGCCAGGCGCAGCAGAGGCCGATAATTCCGCCTCCAACAATGACCACGTCATAAGTGCCTCTGTCGCTCAAGCCTTGCCTCCGCCGGCATTACCCGGATCAGGTCCAGACGGTCGGTGGCCTCGTTGCCACCCTCTCAGCCTCTTCGGCTCCCGTACCCCACCGATGCTACCCGGCCGGGCAATTCCCCAGTACTGAGCAAATGCTCGCTTGAAGCGATAATCAAGGAGTGAGCCTGGCACCACCCGAGGGCGAGGGACCGCTGCGACGCGAGCGGCTGCGCACAGCGCGGCTCTACTTCTGCTGCGAGGCGCGGCCCCACGGCGTGGATCCCGAGCCGCTGCTGACGGCCGCGCTCCGCGGCGGTGTCGACATCGTGCAGCTGCGCGAGAAGTCCCTGGCGCGGCGCGAGATCGAGCTCGCCGCGCAGACCTTCCGCCGCCTCTGCGACAACCACAGCGCCCTGTTCATTGTCAACGACGACCCCGACCTGGCACGCGCCTGCGACGCCGACGGGGTCCACCTGGGACAGGACGACACGACCGTCCAGGAGGCCAGGGAGATCCTGGGAACGGACGCGATCATCGGTCTTTCCACGCACACCAAAGCCCAAATCGAGGCAGCATCCGGCGTTGACTACATCAGCGTTGGGCCAATCTGGGAGACGCCGACGAAGCAGGGGCGGCCATCGGTGGGGCTTGGACTGATCTCTCACGCCGCCGGCAACGCTCCCCATCCGTTCTTCGCGATCGGCGGCATCGACTCCTCGAACGTCGCCGCCGTGGTCGAGGCGGGAGCGCGGCGGCTCTGCGTCGTGCGTGCGGTTCGCGATGCCGAGAATCCCGCCGCTGCCGCCGAAGAGTTGCGCGCCGCCTTCGCGCCGCTTGGCGAGGAGGCGCCCGGTGCCTGATCATCCGCGCAAGCGCAAGCAGCGTGGATCATCGCCGACTCCGCGCGAGCGGATGGAGCGCGGCTACGCCCGCGCCGAGGAGCGCAACCAGGAGGCGCGCGAGGCGCTTGAGCCGCTGGAGGAGGGGGAGCGGCCGCTGGTGGTGACGATCGGCGCGGTCATCTCGGTCCTAATCGTGCTCTCGATCGTGATCGGCTACCTCACCGGGACCAAGGTCAACGGCGAGAAACCGGCTTTCATCCAGGTTCTGGCGCCCTCACTGCTGCTGGGGCTGATGGCCTGGGGTATGTGGCGCGCCCGCTACTGGGCCGTGCTCGGCTTCCAGCTGATCCTCGTCTTCCTCATCTTCAGCGCCGTCTACGGCCTGGCCCTGCAGGCGGCAACGGTCGGCCAGGTCCTCGCAACCCTCGGCCTGCTCGCCGTCACCGGCACCTTCTTTTACTTCATGGTCAAGGCGATGGCGCGGATCCAGATGCCCACACGCGAGTGAGCTGACCGTTCCGGTGCGCTTTTTGCTCCCCACGGGTACATAAGGCGCACGGGAGCACGGCTTCTATAGGCTGGGGTGCAGTGGCTGACTCTTTCGACGTGATCGTCATCGGTGGGGGCCCGGGTGGCTATGTGGCCGCGATCCGTGCCGCACAGCTGGGCAAGAAAACGGCGGTCGTCGAGCGCGACAAGGCCGGCGGCCGCTGCCTCAACTACGCCTGCATCCCGGCCAAGACCGTGCTGCGCACGGCGGAGATCTACGAGCAGGCGCGCGAGGGCGCCGAGCTCGGCGTCGTCGCCAAGGACGTCTCGATCGACTGGGAGGCGCTCGGCAAGCGCCGCGCCTCGGTCTCGGAGTCGCTCTCCAGCGGGGTCAAGATGCTCTGGGACAAGAACAAGATCGCGCTGATCGAGGGCAGCGGCTCGCTCACGCCCGAGGGCAACGTCAAGGTCGGCGATGAGGTCTACGAGGCCGGCACGGTCGTGCTCGCCACCGGCTCGGTCGCCCTGCCGATCCCCGGGGTCGAGTTCGGCGGCCGCGTCGTCGACACCTGGGGCGCCTGGTCGCTGCCCGAGCAGCCGCGGAAGATCGCCGTCGCCGGTGCCGGTGCTTCGGGTTGTGAGATCGCCTCCGCCTACGGCCGCTTCGGCACCGAGGTGGTGCTGATCGAGATGCTGGGCCAGATCCTGCCGGCTGAGGACAAGGACATGGCCCGGGTCGTCGAGCGCGCCTTCAAGAAGCAGAACATCACGATCTCGACCGGCACCCCGGTGAGCGATGTCGAGGCGGGTGAGGGCTCGGTCAAGCTCAGCTACGGCGAGGAGAAGATCGAGGTCGACTACCTCTGCATCGCCGGCGGCCGCGCCCCGGACGTCGAGGGACTTGGCCTCGAGGCCGCCGGGGTCGAGCTGACCGAGAAGGGCAAGGTCAAAGTCGACGGGTACAACCGCACTTCGAACCCCAAGGTCTACGCGATCGGCGACCTGACGGGGGCCAAGGCGCTCGCCCACAAGGCCTCCGAGGAGGGCGTCGTCGCGGCCGAGCACGCGGCCGGCGAGCCGGCTCACCCGGTTGACCAGAACCTCGTCGCCGGGGCCACCTTCTGTCACCCGCAAGTCGCCAGCGTCGGCCTCACCGAGGCGGCCGCGAAGGAGGCCGGCTTCGACGTCAAGGTCGGCAAGCAGAAGCTCGGCGGCGTCGGCGGGGCGACCGTTTACGACGACAAAGACGGCCTGGTCAAGCTCGTCGTCGACTCCAAGTACGGCGAGCTGCTCGGCGCCCACATCGTCGGCAACCGCGCCTGCGACATGATCGGCGAGCTTGTCGCGACGATGGCGCTGGAGGGCGGCTACCAGGAGCTCGCCCAGATCGTCCACCCCCACCCGACGATCTCCGAGGCGATCCTCGACGCGGCGCGGGCGGTCGATGGCTGGGCGATTCACGCCTAGCTTCGCGTCGCTGGACCGGCCCTGGCCCGGTAGCTCGGCTGTCCTCGCCGAGCGGTCGAGATCCCGTCTGCCCAGACGGATCCATCGGCGCATAAAGTCCGGGTGTGACTGAGTCTCCCACTCGAGCGACCTTCTACTTCGACCTCGGCTCGCCCTACGCGTACCTGACCGCGGAGCGCGTCAGCGCGCTCTTCACCGAAGCGGGGCTGGAGCAGCCGGAGTGGCAGCCGGTCCTGCTTGGCGGGCTGTTCCGGCGCTTCGAGCGCGACTCCTGGGGCAACGGTGCCGAGCGCGAGGCGGGCATGGCTGAGGTCGAGCGGCGTGCAGCCGAGTACGGGCTGCCGGCGCTGATCTGGCCCGATCCCTGGCCGGGCAACATGCTGATGGCGATGCGGGCGGCGACCTTCGCCAAGCAGACCGGGCGCACGGTCTCCTTCGCCCTCGCGGCCTTCCGCCAGGCCTTCGCCGCCGGGCGCGACCTGAGCGAGCCCGACAACGTGCTGATCGCCGCTGCCGGCTGCGAGCTGCACCCCAACGCGCTGCTCAAGGCGGTCGGGACCGAACACGTGAAGAACGCCCTGCGCGAGGCGACCGACGGCGCCGCCGAGCGGGGTGTTTTCGGCGTCCCCTCCCTGGTCGTCGGCGACGAGGTCTTCTGGGGGGACGACCGAGTCGAGGAGGCGGTCACCGCGGCTAGCTAAGGTCAGGTCGTGGCCGATCTGCCTGACGCTTCCATCTCTTACGAGCTCCTCGCCCGCATGGCGCTGATCCGCCGCTTCGAGGAGGAGGCGGGGCGCCAGTACCAGCGGGCCAAAGCCGGTGGCTTCCTGCACCTGGCGATCGGCGAGGAGGCGACGATCGTCGGTACCACCTCGGTGATGCGCGAGGAGGACTACCTGATCGGCACCTACCGCACGCACGGCCACGCGATCGCCCGCGGCACCGATCCCAAGCGGGTGATGGCCGAGCTCTTCGGCCGCGTCGACGGGACCAGCGGCGGGCGCGGCGGCTCGATGCACATGTTCGACGCCGAGCGGCGCTTCATGGGCGGCTACGGGATCGTCGGCGGCAACCTGCCGATCGCCGCCGGCCTGGCGCTCTCCTCCGACTTCAAGGGCGAGGACGCGGTCACTGTCTGCATGTTCGGCGACGGCGCCTCAAACGCCGGGAACTTCGGCGAGACGATGAACCTGGCGGCGCTCTGGAGCCTGCCGATCCTCTTCCTGGTCGAGAACAACCTCTACGGGATGGGCACCTCGGTCGAGCGCCACTCGGCCCAGACCGACCTCTCGAAGAAGGCAGAGGGCTACGGCATCCCCGGCCACCGGATCGATGGCATGGACGTGATGGCGGTGCGCGAGAGCGTCGCCGAGGGCATTCGGCTCGCCCGCGATGAGCGGCGCCCCACCCTGATCGAGGCCTTCACCTACCGCTACCGCGGCCACTCCGCCGCCGACCCCGAGGTCTACCGCGAGCGCGAGGAGGTCGAGGAGTGGCGCGAGAAGGACCCGATCGAGAGCTTTGCGCGGCGCTGCATCGAGGCCGGCGTGCTGGGCGAGCGCGAGGTGCAGGCGGTGCGCGACAAGGCCGAGCAGACCGTGCTCGCCGCGGTCGAGTTCGCCGAGGCCTCCGAAGAGCCGCCGCTCGACACGCTGTACGAGAACCTCTACGTGCTCGACAGCGACGCCTGGTACGCGGTCGATGAGCGCAGTCCCGAGCCGCACCGCGGCGAGCGCGAGAGCACCATGCCCGACGCCGCCCGAGAGCTGGCCGAGGCGGGCGCCGCCTACGCGGCGCATGACGACGGGCCGCGCCCCAACCCGGCGACGCACGGTGACGCCCAGGAGGGCATCGAGCCCGAGGTCGCCGAAGAGATCGAGGAGGCGGCGGACTGATGGCGGAGCTGCGGATGCGCGAGGCCCTGCGCGACGCGATGGCGGAGGAGATGCGCCGCGACGAGGCGGTGCTGGTGATGGGGGAGGACGTCGCCGTCTTCCAGGGCGCCTTCAAGGTGACCGAAGGCCTGCTCGACGAGTTCGGCGAGCGCCGCGTGCGCGACACGCCGATCTCAGAGAACACGATCGTCGGCGCCGGGGTCGGCGCCGCGATGGGCGGCCTGCGCCCGATCGTCGAGCTGATGACCGTCAACTTCTCGCTGCTCGCACTGGACCAGATCGTCAACCACGCCGCCGCGATCCCCTACATGTTCAACGGTCAGGCGCGGGTGCCGATGGTGGTGAGGATGCCGGGCGGCGGCGGGCACCAGCTCGGTCCCACCCACTCGCACAGCTTCGAGGCGCTCTTCCTGCAGGTGCCCGGCCTGCTCGTCGCCTGCCCCTCGACCCCGGCCGACGGCAAGGCGCTGCTGAAGACGGCGATCCGCGACGACAACCCGGTGATCTTCATCGAGCACGAGAGCCTCTACGGGACGCGCGGCGAGGTGCCCGAGGACGACGGGGTGCTGCGCTTCGGCGAGGCCGCGATACGGCGCGAGGGCGGCGACGTGACGATCGTCGGCATCCTCAAAATGGCCCACGCGGCCGCCCACGCGGCGGAGACGCTGGCCGAGAAGCACGGCGTCGAGGCCGAGGTGATCGACCCCCGCACGCTGCGCCCGCTCGACCTCGACACGATCCTCGAGTCGGTGCGCAAGACCAACCGGGCGGTGATCGTCGAGGAGGGCTGGCCGCACGGCGGCGTCGGCGCCAACCTGGCGACGCTGATCACCGAGCAGGCCTTCGATTACCTCGACGCGCCGGTGCAGCGGGTAACCGGGGCAGATGTCCATATGCCTTACTCGCGCCGCCTCGAGCAGGCGGCGATTCCGCATGAGGAGCACGTGGTGAAGGCGGCGCTGGCCGCTTTGGAGGGGTCGATCTGATGGCCGAGGTGGTTATGCCGCGGCTCTCGGACTCGATGGAGGAGGGGACGATCCTGCAGTGGCTGAAGCAGGTTGGGGACGAGGTGGCGATAGGCGATGAGCTCGTCGAGATCGAGACCGATAAGGCGAACATGGCTTACGAAAGCGACGTGGCGGGGACGCTCGCCGAGATCCTGGTGCAGGAAGGTGAGACCGTTGCCATTGGCACCCCGATCGCACAGATTGGAGATGCCTCTGAGGTCTCCGGTCGGGACGGCGGCGGGACCGACCGCACTGCCGCGGGTCCTGTCGGTGCAGGGGACCCACCGCCCCCTCCGGTCGCTAAAGCGTCCTCAGGGGCGGTACCCCCTACACCGCCACCCGCGGAAGCTGCGATCAATGCGCCACCAGCTTCCAACGGAGGCGGCCGTCCGCATGCCTCGCCGATAGCACGCCGGATCGCCAAGGAGAGGCAGCTCGACCTGTCTCAGCTTCAAGGCTCAGGTCCTGGCGGGCGAATCGTCAAGGCGGACGTGGAACGGGCCGCTTCGTCTGCGGGTGGCGCTGTAGGGGGGCCCGCCGCCGAGGAAGCTTCAGCTACCGCAGGCGGTGGGGGGTCCCCTGCAGTGACAGGACCCGCAGCCGATGCGGTAAGTCCCTCGTCGTCACCGGTCAGTCCCGAAACCGCCAAGGGAACGGTCAGCTATGAAGACCCGTCGAAGCTGCAGTCGACCGTGGCGCGGCGGATGTCGGAGTCGAAGGCGACTGCGCCGCACTTTTATCTCGAGGCGGAGATCGATATGAGTCGGTTGGTTGCGGCTCGGGCGCAGATCAAAGCCGGGGCGAAGGAGGGCGATGTGGTGCCCTCTTTCAACGACATGGTGGTCAAGGCCTGTGCGCTGGCGCTGCGGGAGCATCCGCGGGCCAATGGGGCGTATCGGGACGGGCGGTTCGAGCTTTATTCGCGGGTCAACGTCGGGGTGGCGGTGGCGGCGCGAGATGCGCTCGTGGTGCCGACGATCTTCGATGCGGACCAGAAGAACCTGCGGCAGATCGCCGGGGATTCGCGGGCGCTGGCGCAGCGGGTGCGGGATGGACAGATCACGCCGCCCGAGCTCTCGGGCGCGACCTTCACCGTGTCCAACCTGGGGATGTTCGGCATCGATAGCTTCGCCGCCGTGATCAACCCCCCGCAGGCGGCGATCCTCGCCGTCGGCGCAATCGCCGAGCGCCCGGCTGTCCGCGACGGCCAGATCACTACCGCCCACCTGATGCGGGTCAACCTCGCCTGCGACCACCGCATCCTCTACGGCGCCCCCGCCGCCGAATTCCTGGCGAGGGTCCGAACCCTCCTGGAAGAGCCTCTATCGCTCGCTCTGTAGGACCAGGTGTAACGCTTTGCCCGCCCTATAGGTGGAGAAAGCGTTACACCGAAGATCTCAGCAGGTCTTCTTGGCGCCGGTCACAGCATTCCACGCTCTGCCGAGCGAGAAGTCAGCCGAGACCCTGAGGATGCCGGGGTGCGACGCGCGCGCGATGGTCCACTCACCGTGGCGCAGCAGGCAACCGGCGCCGCGCGAGATCGACCAATAGGGGGTGAAGTTGACGCGGACGAGGAAGTCGCCGGGGCGGGTGACGTCGAGGCCGAAGTCCTGCCGCCCGACCCAGAGCGTGTGGGCCGCGGCGGAACCCATGGGCTCGACCAAGGGCTGGGGATTTTTCACCGCGTAGATCCGCCAGTGGGGCGAGCTCCAGCGCAGGTCCAGATAGCTGGGCGCGCTGAGGATCAAGCGGCGCTCGGCAACCGAGGAGTAGTCGAGCGGGGCATCCGGCAGGGCGACGTAGGAGATCGCGTTGCGGTGCAGCCAGCGCTCGTAGGCGGCGGCGGTCAGCGGGCTTTCGTTGTCGTAGAAGATGTCGTCGCGGGTGGTGTCGAGCTGGCGCAGCCAGCCGCGGGCCAGCTCGAACTGGGTCGCCAGGTAGGCCGACTCCCAGTGGTTCGCGGTTGGCGGTACCTCGACCCGCACGCCGGTGCCGCCGTGCGCGCGCAGCCAGCGCGCCGGGGGCTGAAAGTACTCGCGCGAGGTCGAGGGGTCGCCGACGCTGCGGGCGATCTGGCTGACGCTGGCGGTCACCTGCCAGTAGAGGCCACCGGCCATCGCCAGCGCGAGGACAGCGAGGGAGAAGGCGCCGAGGCGCGGTCGCCTGGCCAGCATCACCGCGGCCACAACCGGGCCGCCGAAGAGGGCACCGAGGCGGACGGCGTTGCCGCCCATCGGGTTCGGCGCCGCCAGCAGCACCGTCGCCGCCAGGACGTAGCCGATCAGGGCCCAACGCAGCTGGCGCTCCTCCTCGCCGAGCCCGCGGGTGATGAAGAGTGCGCCGCCGCAGAAGAGGGGAATCGCCACGTAGGAGGAGAAGGCGAAGGGGAACTGGCCCGATTCGGGGAAGGCGAGGTTGGGCAGGAGGACAAGGCCGAGCGCTATCCCCGCCGCGCCGATGGCGACCCGGTTGACCGGCCGGCCGCGCTCCGCCACCCCGACCAGGACGATTCCGGCGAGAAAGGCGGCCGCCACCGGGCTGGAGAGGGCGCAGGCCGCGGCGGCGGTGAAGGCGAGCTTGTCGCGGCGGACCTGCAGGCAGCGCACCGCCGCCAAGCCGCAGGCGACCCCGAGGGCGAAGGTGAGCTGACCGTCGGCGAGCAGCGTGACCACGCCGGCGGCGAACCAGAGCGTCGCCCAGCGGGCGGGCGTGCCCCAGCGGTCGCGGACGAGGCGATCGAAGAAGTAAGACGAGGCGACGACCGAGATCGTCCCGACCAGTTGCGGGCCCAGCAGGGAGGCGAGCGGTGGGAAGAGGAAGCTGTAGGTCAGCGTGTAGTGGCCGCCGTACCAGCTGCCGTTCCAGATCGCCAGGCCGGCGTGCTGGAAGAGCTCGGTGCGGAAGACCTGGGCGGCGAGGTCGCCGACCTGCGGGTTCCACAGCAGCATCGCCAGGGCGAGCAGGGAGCTGAGGGCGACGGCCGGAAGCCAGTCTGGTCGGAGGGCCTTTGACTGGACCATTGGGAGGGGCACCAAGGATAAAGCGGCGCCGTGCAACGATTTCGAGGATGAGCGCTGAAATCCTCGTGGTCCGTTGCGGTCTCGTCGCCTACGACGAGGCCCTGGTCGCCCAGCGTTGGCTGCGCGACGCGCGCGAGGACGGCTCGGTTCCCGACGTGCTGTTGTTGCTCGAGCACCCGCCCACCTACACCCGTGGCCGTCGCTCCACGCCTGAGGAGCTGCCGATGCCGACCGAGTGGTATGAGGCGCAGGGCATCGCGGTGCACGACACCGATCGCGGCGGCCGCGTCACCTATCACGGCCCCGGGCAACTGGTCGCCTACCCGATCGTCGACTTGCGCCCCTATGGCGACGACGTCCACGAATACGTGCGGCGGCTGGAGCAGGTGGCGATCTCGGCCCTGGGCGAGCACGATGTTGCGGCGCGGACGATCGCGGGCCTGACCGGCGTCTGGACCAATGGCACCTCCCCAACAGAGGGCCGACGGGACTCAAAGCGATCCATATCTCCGCTTTCAGGCCCATCGGCGGAGGTGGCGCGCAAGATTGGCTCGATCGGCGTCCACGTCAGCCGTGGCATCACCACCCACGGCCTCTCGATCAACGTCAACAACGATCTGCAGCCGTTCGAGTGGGTCGTACCCTGCGGGATCGAGGGCTGCCAGGTCAGCTCGCTGAGCCGCGAGCTCGGCGCCGAGCAGGAGCTCGCTCCATTCGCCAACACGGTCGCCGAGCGCTACGCCGCGGTCTACGAGCGCGAGCCCGCGGAAGCCAGTCCGGCCGAGCTGGGGCTCGACAACGCTAGGCTCGGAGTCGCATGAACGAGCCGACCGCAGAGCCCGCCGCACCCGGCGCCCCCGCGGTGGAGCGCGTCCACGTGACCCGCTCCCGCGCCAAGCCGGGCGGGGTCGCCGCCGAGAGCGACGGCGCCGTCCCCTTCCGCCGCGCCCGCAAGCCGCCCTGGCTGAAGGTCCCGGCCCCGGGTGGCCCGACTTACCGCCGGCTCAAGTCGATGATCGCCAGCGACAACCTGCACACGGTCTGTGAGGAGGCCAACTGCCCCAACGTCGGCGAGTGCTGGGAGCGCGGCACCGCCACCTTCATGATCCTCGGTGACGTCTGCACCCGCCGCTGCGGCTTCTGCAACGTGAAGACGGGGGTGCCCACTTGGAACGATCCGCTGGAGCCGCTGCGGGTCGCCAACCAGGTGAAGAAGATGGGCCTGCGCCACGCGGTCGTCACCTCGGTCGACCGCGACGACCTGCCCGACTACGGCGCCAGCGCCTTCGTCGGCGTGATTCGCTCGATCCGCATGCAGGCGCCGGGCTGCAAGGTCGAGATCCTCACCCCCGACTTCCGCGGCCAGGAGATGCCACTGGCCAAGGTAATCCACGAGAAGCCCGACGTCTTCAACCACAACGTCGAGACGGTGCCGCGGCTCTACTCGGTGGCGCGGCGCGGCTCGAAATTCCTGCGCTCGGCGCGAGTGCTGAAGATGGCGAAGGAGATGGGCGGCGCCGACGTCGTCACCAAGTCGGGCCTGATGGTCGGACTGGGCGAGAGCTTCGAGGAGATGGTCGAGACCTTCGGCCTCCTGCGCGAGCACCGAGTCCAGGTGCTGACCGTTGGCCAATACCTGCGCCCGACCGAGAACCACCTGCCGGTGGTCCGCTACTGGCACCCGGAGGAGTTCGCGGCGCTGGAGAAGGCGGCGTATGAGCTCGGCTTCGAGTCGGTTGCATCAGGACCGCTGGTGCGGTCGAGCTACCACGCCGACCAGAATTTGCCCGAGCGGGCGCTGGCCGGCTAGCTCGCGGCGAGCAACTCGCGCCGCGCCATCTCGCGGGCAAAAGCGACAACGTCGCCAAGGGCCCGGGCCTCGTCAATTTCAAAGCGCTGTGCCAGGCCGTCGGCCAGCTCGCCAATCTGCCGTGGCTGCTCGAGCTGCTCCCAGATCCAGGCGCCGGTCGGGTTGAGCCGCACGGCGATGCCTGCATCGGCGTCGATCAGAACCGTTTCCTCGGACAGATCACCGTGCGTTGCGCGGTCGGTGCGCCGCAGCGTGGTCGCGGCCGTGATCGTCGTAGCTTCGCTCATCGATCCATACCCTAAGACCGGATGCGCAGCCTCTATGGATTCGAGGTTAAGAGCGATCTGCCGCTTTTGCACCGGCAAGGGCTAGACTCATCCACCACCGGCATCTACTTCTGGAGGAGAGATGAGCGAGATCCGTCCCGAGCCGTATGAGGCTCCCAGCGTCGAAGAGGTCGACACCGACGGCAAACCAATTGCCACAGCTTCGGGGACCCTCGCAAGCGCTGCGTAGGCGCGGGGAACACAGCTGGTTGTCGGCGGGTTAGTGGAGCCAGCCGGGATCGAACCGGCGACCTCCGCCTTGCAAAGGCGGCGCTCTGCCAGCTGAGCTATGGCCCCGCGGGTGGAAGTTTAGGCGGGTTGACGCGAAGCGGAATGACTGAACAGCCGCTCAGTCGTCGAAGTCGAAGTCCTTGGGCGGCTTCTGCTCGAACCAGAGCTGATCGTCCTCGGGGGTCTCCTCGAGGAAGTCCGGCGTCTCCTCGAGCACGTCCTCCTCGGGTGGAGCGGAAGCGGGTTCTGATTCGGCGACCGGCGCCGGCTCTTCGGCTGTCTCCAGCGGCGCCTCGTATTCCTCGGACTCGGGCTCCTCGTCGTGCTCGGCCGGCTCGTCGATCTCCGCCTCGTATTCCTCGGACTCGGGCTCCTCGTCGTGCTCGGCCGGCTCGTCGATCTCCGGCTCGGGCTCCGTCTCGATCTCGGCCGCCGGCTCGGGCTCGGCATCGCGCGGAGCCTCCAGCGCCTGGTCGAGTTCGTCGGAGAGGCGCTGCTCGTTCCAGAAGGCGTCGTCCTCATCGTCGTACTCGTCATCGTCGTCGGGCGCGGGGCCCTGGACGCTGGCCTCGGCCTCTTCGGTCTCCGTGAGGCCGGCGAGCGGATCGGTGGGCGCCAGGCGAGGCTCGGCGATCTCCTCCTCGACCAGCTCCTCATCGGTCGGGCTAGGCGCACCGCCCAGCTCCTCCTCGACGTCGAACATCTCGGTCGGCTGTTCGGCGATCGTCTGGCGTTCCTCGGTGCTGGGCCCGGAAGCCTCGACGGCATCGGCGACGATCTCGTGCTCCATCGCCGCCTCCTCCTCCGCGGGAGCCTCATCCCGGGGTGCGGGCTCGGCGACGTCCTCGACGGCTGCCGTCTGTTTCGGCTCGGGAAGCGGTGGCGGCTCCTGCAGGTCGGCAATCGTCGGCTCCCGGCGAGCACTCTCCCCCTCGGCGATCTCCGGTTGCTCCATGAACTGCGTCGGCGCCTCGGCCAGCGGATCCAGTGTCTGCTCGTCGCCCGGCCGGTCCGCCTGACCGAACGCCTCGTCCTCGAGCTGCTGCAGCTCGGAATCGCCGGCGCCGTGCTGACGCTTCAGCTCCAGATGCTCTCGAATGGCCTCGTCAAGGATGCCCATGGCTGAGTCCCAAAGCGGGAACCTAAAGCCTATGCGGTTATCCTTCGCCTTGCGAGGGCGCTGGGACGAACCTCCCACCCACGCACTCGGGGCTATAGCTCAGCTGGCAGAGCGCCTGGATCGCACCCAGGAGGTCGGCGGTTCGAATCCGCCTAGCTCCATCGCTCGATGTCCCTGCACGTGGGCATCTTCGCTTTCTCAAGCCCTTTCCAACCGGCGCTGAATTTGCGCTCCATTTCGGGCACGAGTGCCCGAAATGGTGGCGATGTGAAGGGATTGCCGGCGATTGCAGTCGATTCCCGCTTGCATTTGGCCAACCGTAGAGCTATGGGCTCCCTAGCTTCACGAGATGAGGATCGAGCCCTGCGAGCAGTGGCTTTATTAGATCCTTTTCAATTGTTCAGCGAGATAGTTTCTGCTTCGGGTACGGTTGAGTTGCTGCGTCCCGGTTGGCTGAGAGGGTCCGGACGTGGCAGGCGATCGAACATCCCTGGAGATCCACTTCGGACATCGATGAAAGCGACCGGTGCGGCCGCTAGCGGCCTTCCAAGCCCAAAGGGCAAGCAGAAGGAGGTCCTTGCGCTCCCCGGCGAGGGCCATACCGTCGTGCTCGGAACCGCCGGCTCCGGGAAGACCACCATGGCAATTCATCGGGCGGCAAATCTTGCTGACCCCCTGACGTCCAATTCAGGCAAGGTTCTGCTCGTTACGTACAACCGGACCCTGGTTGCCTACCTCAACTACTGGCGACCGCCGGCCCTGTCCAACGTCACGATCGAGAATTACCACCGCTTTGCGCTCGGCTACCTGGCGCACAGGGACAAGATGGGCGCCAGTTCGATCTGCGAGGGGAGGCAGCGAGAGAACTTGATTTTCGAGGCGGTCACGCGCGTGAAGGAACGGCGCGCAAAGGAGGCACCAGCGCTGTTTGAGCGTCCCTTGGAGTTCTTCGCCGACGAGATTGAGTTCCTCGCCAATTACGGCCTCGACGGGGATGACTACATCCAGTCGGATCGGTTCGGGCGCGGCGCGGGCTTCGCACGCCAGCTGCGCCCCATCCTTCTGGAAATTCGCGACGAATATGTGCGGCTTCGGACGGCCAGTGACAAGCAATACGACTGGGAGGACGTCGCGGGCGGGGTCATCGACGAGCTCACGGCGGATCAGTCCGCTCGCATGTACAAGCACGTGGTCATCGATGAGGGTCAGGATTTCTCTCCCCAGATGCTGCGATCGCTCGTAGCCGCGGTACCCCCCGACGGTTCGCTGACCTTCTTCGGCGATATGGCTCAGCAGATCTACGGCCGCCAGGTGTCCTGGAAGCGCGCCGGGCTCAAGGTAAGTGCCATCTGGCCATTCCGACGCAATTACCGCAATACGTCGGAGATTGCCGCTCTGGGGCTAGCGATTGCAGCCATGCCCTCCTACGGCGAGGTGCCGGACATGGTCGAGCCCGACAAGTTTGAACCATCCGGTCCACCTCCGTCACTTGTTCGCTGCCGGTCGTCCGCTGAGGAGAGCGAGTTCGTGATCGACACGGCGAAAGAGGCAGCAAAGACCGGCAGCGTGGGCGTTCTCATGCGCCGCCATCAGGATGAGGCAAGATTTCGCAATGCCTTCAAGGGGGGGCAGCATCTCCACAAGCACATGGATATATGGGATCCGGGTCCGGGCATTAGTTGGGGCGTCGTCCACGCTGCAAAGGGATACGAGTTCGACACGGTCATCTTGGTCGGCCTCTCGGCCGATCGATGGCCCGAGCCTGAGATCGTCAGAACCCGGGGGGCCGAGGTTGCGGCGGCCGAAGACGGCCCGCTCCTCTACGTAGGCGTAACCCGGGCCCGACGGGAGCTGATCATGACTACGGTCGGCGAACCAACCGAGCTTTTCCCGGAGAATGACGGGCTCTGGAAGGAGCAACGCCCGTGAGCGACATCGAGGCCATCCGCGCCGAGGCGAAACGGCGGGAGATCTCGCGCCTGACGCACTTCACGCCTACCCGGAACCTCGTGCATATCGCGACGAGCGGCGAGGGTCTGAAGTCAACCCAAATGCTTCTGGAAGAAGAGTCGTCGGACTTCAATCAGCAGGACCGCCTGCGCCTCGATGGATACCCAGATCACATCTCCTGCACGATCGAGTACCCAAACGCCTACTACTACAGAAGCAAGCAAGGAAACGCCCGAGGCGAGGATCGGATCTTCGCCGACTGGGTGTGCCTCCTGCTCTCGCCGAAGCACCTGTGGGCGGAGACCACGCGTCTTTGTCCACACAATGCGGCAGGAGTAGGGGGAACTCGGGTGGCCGCGGGACTTAACTGCTTCATGTCGATGTTCGCGGAGGAAGTAGAGGCCCCCGGCAATATCTGGAAGCGTGAAGGGCACCCGCCCTGCTGCCCAACCGACGCTCAAGCGGAGGTCCTCGTTCATCGTCAGGTGCCCCTCGAAGACATCACTGGCATCGTCGTTGAATCCGCGAGCAAGGCTGCCGACACCTACGTGATGCTTCGTGCGCTGAAGGCTCCGGTCGATGAGCTCCCGCTCATCGTCTGTCCCGAGTTCTACGCGCCGGCAATGCTTTCGGGGACCCTGCGCGCCGGCCAGCGTCCCGTCGAGGAAGCATGGCATCCTCCAGTCGATGCAGGCGGTGAGACAGTCGATGAGTAGCGCAACGGCTGGCTCCGTTTCGCGGCTCACGACGCGTGCTCAGGCGGCGATGCTTTCAGCCGCTTGCGGGGATGCGCTGGGCTGGCCGGTAGAGCCACGGGGCCAGCGGGTCGGGGGCACGGCCAAGCTGGAGCCGAGGCTCACATTCTTCGAGTGGACTCGTCGCGAGGGGGGCGGCTACGCGCCTTTCCAGCGACGCGTGCCGGCTGGCACCTACAGCGATGACACGCAGCTGATGTTGGCGGTCGCTCGCAGCCTCGGCCGGGGCGAGTCATGGTGGGAACACCTGACCCAGTTCGAGCTGCCCGCCTGGACGCTGTATGAGCTGGGTGGAGGCGGGGCGATCAAGCGAGCCGCGAATGGGTGGGCGAAAGGGCAGGCCCCCTGGGAGGCGAAGAAAACTGCGGACCGGAAGAAGTACTTCACCGCGGGGGCTAATGGAGTGGCAATGCGGATCCTGCCTCATGCCATCCTCGGGGCGGACGACCCTAACTTCGACCGGGTCGGCGAGCGCATCGTCGCCGATGGGCTCACGACGCATGGTCATCCTCGAGCCTTGGTGGGGGCGTTGGTAGCTGGCTATGCGATGTGGACCGGGCTGCGATGGAGAGGAAAGGTCCACTACGGAGAGCTGATCGAAGATTGTCTAAGCGAACGGCAGTCGTGGACTCGTATGCCGGAGTCGGCCTTCGCGCCAGGCTGGAGGGAAGCGGCTGAGCATGAATTTAAGGCGCCCTACGAGGTGATTTGGACCCAGGTAGGGGAAGAGATGGCGGCACTGCTCAACATGTGCGGGAGTGCAATCGAGCGAGGGTCGCTCGCACGTGATGGAGATGTCCTACACGACCTAGGGGCGTTCGGAAAAGAAGGAGGCTCGGGGACCCGAACGGCAGCCACGGCAATCTATCTGGCGTCGCGTTATGTGGCTAAACCAACCGCTGGACTACTGGCTGCCGCGTACGCAAGAAAAGCCGACACGGACACCATCGCTTGCCTGACGGGTGCCATGCTGGGTGCCCTCACGGGTGACGATCGAGTCGACGGTCTCGTCGCTGATCTGCAGGACGCGGTGTATATCCACGAACTTGCGGGGCAGATCGCTCGGCGCGAAGCCGGAGATGAGCCCGTCCTTACCTGGTCGCCGCGTATGAAGAATCAGATCCTCGATGACCTGGGGGAGCTGAAGCCAGGGCAGGCTATTTCGCTGCCACTCTTCGGGAAGAGCTGTGTCGAGGCGACCGAGCACCCCGAAACGAAATCGTCGAACGACGTGAGAGTTTGGTGGTTGTCCACGCAGTTGGGGCAGACCCTCGCGATAACCAGGCTCAAGAAGGTTCAAGCAAGCAAGAAAGACAACGACCTTCTCCCTCTGGACCGAGCCGGCCAGATGACCATGGGGGAAGGAGGACGGGACAGAGCCGAGGTCTTCCAGTCGACCTGGAGCTTCATCTTCGTAGGAGATCTATCCAGGGCGCTGGCTCTCTACCGGGATCTCCTGGGTATACCGGTGCGCCGGATTCGAGGTCGCACTGCGGTTTTGGCGGGGAACCTCGTACTGGAAGAGTCCGACCTGAGAGAAGCATCGAGCCGCCGAAAAGGCCTGCGCGCGCCGGCGGTCATTGGCGTATTCGTGGCGCCGCAGGCGCTCGGCTCCCTGCACAGACGAATAACCGATTTCGGCTACGAGACCTCAGAAATAAGCCTTGGTCGACACGGGGAGCGATTCAGGCTCCAGGACAACGACGGGCACGTCATTGAAGTCTGCACGTCACCTCCATCTCAGTAGACCGCCCGCTCGGAGCGACTACGAGACATTGACGAATTGCGCAACTGCCTCCCGGGCGAGCTCGCTAACCGAGCGGCCTTCTTCTTTTGCGCGCTTCTGGGCCGCCCGATAGAGGTCGGGGGTCGTGCGAAAGCTCAATCGGCGGGAGGCTCCGGCGCCAGCTAGCGAAGGACGGCCGACTCGGCGGGGCTTTGCCTTCGAGAGGTCGTAGCCGCGCTCGGCCTCCGCGGCGAGGGCATCGGCGATCTCGGGGGTGATCTCCGTTCCGGCCTTCGTCGTTGGGTTCTTCGGGGTTGTTTTCTTTACTTTCGCCATTTCTTGGCCTCCTCGTACTGCTTTCGGTAACGGTCGCGCAATGGCATTGCGTGGATCACGAGCAGGGCGTCGCCCTCGAGATCGACCGCCATCACCTCCAGCGCGATCCCCTCTTCGTCATTGCCGAGAAAGACAAGTCGCAAGCTGGCGTTCTCTGGAGCATCAGCCGGCGGGTCCTGCTCGAAGCGCAGGCCACAATGCTCGATGACGTAGCGGGAGCGTTCACGCGATATCCGGTGCTTAGTTGCGGCGCGAGCCCACCTCAGATTCACGGTCGCAATCTATTAATTCTGTCGGACAATATTAGCAGGCGTCGTGTTTCCAACCGCCCTGCGCGCATTTCGGGCACTTCTCGCCAGGAGTGCCCTACTCCCTGCATATAGCTGCACATTCCTGCGCATCCGCGGCTGAAACACCGCGACGAAAGAGATCTGGAGGTACCCGCTAATTCCCTGCTAATCGAGATTTTCTGGGGCGATGACTCGACAAGCAGCCTCATTGGATCGCACCCAGGAGGTCGGCGGTTCGAATCCGCCTAGCTCCATCGGAGGAATGGCCTGTACGTGGGCCGCTTCGCTTTCTGAAGGGGTTTCCAACTGCCTCTGAAATCCGCTCCTATTTCGGGCACTAGTGCCTCCAATCGCGCGGATGCGAAGGGATTAGCAGCGATTCCGGGTTATTCCGGCTTGCATCTCGGCAACAGCAGAGCTAGAGGCTCGTGAGCATCGAGCACGGTACGAGATCGTCCTACAGCAGGAGATCGGCGAAGGACAAGAGGCGCGATGACCTGCCCCTATCCAGAGCGTTCGCCGGCATCTGGCTCCTCACCGGGCGGCAATGGGACCAAGCGATCGTCGGGTCTGAGACGCACGCGAACCACGTCGAGTCCAGCAACGTTGTCAGGCACGTCGTTGGTCGCGACGATGAGCTGTAGTCGATCGCCATGTTCGTCGGCGAGGCGCACCAGCTCATGCCAGATCAGGTTGTATCGCTGGCTGTCGTAGTGATCCCTGCCGAGATTCTGGTTGATCCCGTCGATCATCAGAAGTCCCGGGATTGCGAGATCGAGATCGATGGCGGTGCGGTGGAGAGCGATCATGTACGCCACGTTTACGAGGACTGCCATCCCGCCGCCAAGTTCCTCAACTCGGCGTCCGTTGACGATGGGCTCAAAGTCGGCTTGCCCGATCGCGGCCCGAGGTTCGGCGTTCTCGTCGAACCTCGGAATCTGAAGAGCCTCGACCGTTTCAGCGAAGCGCGTTTCAAGGTGATCCATGCGCTCTGCAGCGCGGCGGTCGAGCCGTTCGGCTTCCTCTAGCTGCCCTTCGATACTGTCGCGCTCCAAGACGAGTCTCTCCGTGCTCGAGCGCGCTGCGTCTGCTTTCGCGAGAAGCCGTGCATAGGTTTCCAAATGCTCTAGACGTGCCGCCGCGTCAGATCGCTCCCCGGCGGCGGCGGCGATCTCTTGGGCATGCTCGGAAACATAAGTCTCAGTGATTCGGTCGAGGGTCGCGGAAAGCTCGGAGCGATGTTTCGTCGCCTTATCGATCTCGCTCGCCAACCTCTCAGCGGCCGCTGTGTGTACCTGGATCAGATCGTCGGTCTCATCGATCTGTTGCTCGACTCGGATCTGCTCGGTGAGAAGATCCGCCCGGGTCAGCTGCTCTGCGGGCTCTTGCAGGCAGAGGTAGCAATTGTCTCCCTGCGCCCGCTCCGACGTGACCGTCTGACTGCAGCGGGGACAGACGCGAAACTCATAGTCGACAAAATGGGAGGAAGCGACGACCGCCTGGGTAAGACGGCCGCTTTGGGCGCGGAGCTGCCTGGCGACTTCGCCGTTCTGATCGGCAGCGGTCTGCTCTGCCCGCTGCCTCTCCACGAGATCTCGAATCGTGGCGTCAAGAGTGAGGATCTCCTGACCCAAGCGGGCCGACTCCGGCGTCCTGTCTGCCCCGACGGCAAGGTTTGCGGAACGCCCCTGGGCGGCGATTACCCGTGTCTTGGCCTCCTCGATCTCGCGTTGGAGCCCTGCTCGATTAGCTAGCACGGTGCCCTCAAGGAACTGATCGAAGGCGTGGGTCTGCTGCTGGGTTGATCGCAGTCGGGTCTCGATCTGTCGAAGCTGCTCCTGCAACTCGGCGACCTTGGCGTCATAGCCGCCGAAGTAGATGCGGAAGACGATCCGGCGCTTGTAGTCCTTGTACCAGAGGGAAGAACCCAGAACGTCGGTCGCGATCTCGCGCTGGGTGAGGCGACAGTAGCGCAGGTAGTCAGCGACACTCACGGGCGTCGTAGCGCTTTCCGCAGGTCGCGAAGGGGCGGTTGGAACCCGCAATTCCGGAAGGCCGAGTTGTTCTAGGAACCAGCCGTTGTAAGTGGCCTCTCCAGGCCGCCGAGCTTTGCTCACCGGCAGCCGCGCCGAGAATTTGCCCGTCGCGATGTCTACTGCAGCCTCGGGAGTCTGAGTCAGACGGCGCACAACCGAAACGCTCTCCCCCTCTATCTGAAGCTCACCGGCCAGATCAGAGACATGGGAGAACTCCGGAATGATTCCGTCGTAAGACGTTCCAAGCAACACTCTCAGAAGCCGCATCAGCGGGGTCTTTCCGGTGGTCAGGTCACCACGCACGACATTGAGTCCCTGCTCGAACTTGATCTCGCGGGAAGTCCCTACCAGTGCAACACGCCTGATTGCGAGCTTCATACGGTCGACCCCCAGCTCGTGTCTGAGACCTCCGGAAAATGACGGTAGATAAAGTTCTTCATGTAGGTTCCCGACCGCTCACCGAACTCGGTCTGCAGGATGCGCGCCCGCTTGGCGGAGTCGCTCCAGTAAGGGTTCGCGGCCAACTCGGCCGCGAGCTCGGATCCCGCATCGGTAGTGCTGAGCCCCAGGTAGCGCGGCTCGGGGATGGTCGTAATGAGCCCCCGGCCGATAAGAGCGCCGAGGATCGCATAGTAGGCAGGATCCCAAGGGCCGTACCGGTAGCGAATCATGCGCTGCTCGATCGCCGGCTCGGTATCGGGATCGATCTCCACCGAGCGCCCTCGAACTGTCATCGCTCGTTCGAAAAAGCGCGGATAGCGCAGTAGGAAATCGAGCTTGGCCAACTTGGTTCTGCCCTGCAGATTGTGCTCGCCTCGGCTGAAGGCCGCAATCAGTAGGAGCAATCTCCCTTCACCCTCGGCACTGGGAGTAAAGGCGCCGCTACGCATCTCTGCCCCAACCGAAGCGGCACTCATCGCTGAGCTCGCACACGCCGCCCATCAGCATCATCGCGTCCCTGCCGAAAAGCGAGCGCGGGTCGTACTGAGAGGCGGCCTGCTCAAGTCTTTCGAGTAGGTCGTTGAAGACGGCAGGTCCCGGTGCGTTCTCGGCCTTATGAATCTCGGCGATCGCAACAGCAACCGTCAGAAGCCGCTCGTCCAAGTCCACGAAATTGCTCTCGGCGTTGCCGCTCAGGTCGCTGCTACGAATTTCAAGCTCTCTTCGGGTAGCCGTCGCGCGGAGCTTTCGCGCCTGCTCGATCAACTGATCTCCCGCTCCTGCAATCCGCAGCTTCCTCACCAAGGCCGTATCGCCCTCGAATGCTTCGAGGTCCGCCGCAGAGATGGCGGGTGCGTCATCGCCCAAAAGAGGTCCGAAGATCTCCTTTAGGCGAGGCGCATCCAACGTCTTGGCGGCAAGTCGTGCGGCCCTCTCCTCGTCAGAGTCGTCGGCCTCGAACAGAACGGTTGGCCATTCGTCACTTCCGAGTTTTCCCTCCATCGCAGAACAAATCCGCTCTATCGCATGGTCGTAGACTCGTTTCAGCTCGTCGACGGAGCGATCTCCCGCCAGGGCACCGAGGGCGAGCAGATTCTTCGCAGCGATCGTCTCGCGCGTATCCACCGTACGTACGAGGACGCGAGAGAGAAAGTCTCGTGCCTCGGCGATTCCGAGTTTGTGCGTCATCTTCAGAGCTTTTTTCAGATCACGGGCCATCTGCTCATCTGCGCCAGCTCCACCAGGTAACAACCTCGAAATGGGGTCTTTGCGGTCGATGACTCCCTCAAGACGGACCTCGTAGATGATGCGTCGATGCTCGTCGAGACCGGAAATCGCTCGGTGAGTGCGCAACAGGCTGACCAACGCACCTGGATTAGGGCGACAGAGATCCTTGAATCCCCAAGGCCCATAGTCGAGATTTCGAGTCTTGATCTGCGTGAATCGCAGCGCCTCTAATTCCTTGACCATTAGGTCCTCAAAGTGCTCGCAGACGAGCTCGGTTACGTCTTGCCCCGTCGCACCTTGAAGGCAGAACGGAAATGCGACGTGAGCCTGGAAGCGGAACCTCCTAAAGGCGTCGCTGCCGCTGTCGTCCGGAGCGTCTAGCTCTGAAATCGATGGCACCATCCCTAAGTCGATCCTATGGGGTACCCAGAAGCGAAGCAGGGGTGGTCGGGGAAATTACAGGCGTCGGACCTCTGGTAGCCGAGCTAACAAGCTGAGTCGCTATGCCTGACCGGTGCTGTCGCTCAGTCGATCTCCCGCGCGGGCTCTTGCAACGGCATACCGGTCTCCCGTTTCGCCACATGGATGGCACGTCGATCGTCGTCGCTCAGGTCCTCGTCGTCCCAGGGTGCCGAATCGAGATCAGTGGCAGATCGGTAGTCGCGGCTGGCTGGTGTCTCCCCGATTCGACGCCGCTTCGCATCCGTAAGGTCGTAGCCGCGTTCGGCCCCTGCGGCCCGATCGTCCGCGACCTGAGGCGTAATCGAGGAACCCGATCTCGTCTTGAGTGTCGTCTTCGCCCGTTTCGCCATCAGCCCGAACTCAGAGTAGCCATCCCGCCTTCGAACAGGACAAGTCCGCGACGACAGCGCAATCGTCCAGAGGGGCGAGCACTCGGCTGACGCTGATCCCTACGTGCGCGAGCGCCAGCTCCGTGCTTCGGTGTCCCAGCGACCAGCAACCTCCGACCGGAGCACCGGGTCGAGTAGCCGCGATGCTGCTGCGTGGCCAGCCTCGATTTCGTCGGCGATCCCGACCTCGCGAGCGAGCACCGCGTACGGTCTTGCCCACGACGACGGTGGCGACGGTGTGGCGTTGGGGAGCGGCTGGCGGGCGCGCTGCTTGAATGTTGTCGCCAGCGCGTGATGGAGGGGCATGGCCTCGAGTTCGGCCATCTCACCGATCAGGACGAGGTCGACGAGATCCTTAACTCGGGTGCTCTCCCGCTCGTCTTGTCCGAAGGTGCCGGTGTAGGCGTGGAGCTTCTCGGCAACGTGCTGCTCGAGCGAGATGACTGGCAGCTGCAGCGCTGCGATGTCGGCGAACTCGAGTGAGTTAGCGCCGAAAAGCGGCTGCGCCTGAATTGGCGTCGCTTCGCTGAACGCGACATCGACTGGGAACTGCTCGAACCTGCGGTCATCGAGATCGGCGCGAACCGTGTAGCGGACGGCTGGAATCCGGTGGCAGCGTCGGGTGCCGGCGTGCGGCGAACCTCGAAGTCGAAGAAGTCGCCGAGATCGATGTCGGTGGCAGCGTTCAGGTGCTCGGTTGCCGCTTCCTCGTCGTCGGCTCGCCCGAGGTCGATGTCCTTGGTCGTTCGGGCTCGAAGCCCAAGGCGAAGCTCCAGCGCAAACGCGCCCTTGAGAACCCAGCCGCTCGACTCCGAGGTCGCGAGCCTGGCGAGGAATCGCTCGAAGGCCACGCGCTTGCGCAAGCGTATCAGCGCAATGCCGGTCGCCTGGGCCTCGTTCTTCAGGCGCTGCTCGAGCGCGGTGCGGAACGCCTTCGCCGTTTCGTATCTCACGGCTACCCATCCTTCTCCGCGGCGCGGCGGATGAGATCGGCAACTCGGCTTCCGCGCCGATCGGCTCGGGGGAGAAGCGAACGACGGGTCGTCAGGCCTTCGTGCAGTGCTTGGCGAACGGCCATCTCAATCTGCTCCGGGGCCGATCCAGCGGTGGCCGCGTCGAGGATCGACCGGACTGGATCGGTGACGCGGATGCCTTCGCGGGACACGACTTCAGACGGCTCGAGGGGCTTCGAGGTGGTGTGCAGGGTTACGCCCTGGAGCCGCCTGATCCCACGATCGTCCCGATCGACCAGAAGATGCACGCTGTTCGGGATCACATCCGAGAGTTCGTGGAGGTCGAGCGCGCTCTCGTGGGAGACGACAGCTCGCTCGGCCCCGACAGCGAGCCACTTCGCCCGCACGTCCTCGTGGGGGGAGTCTGGGTAGCCGCGCAGCCGGTACAGGCCACGGCGGATGTGCTCGTATCTCCCAGAGCGAACATGATGGGCGAGCAGCTGCGGGCTGAAGCCGGCTTCGCTCGCCTGCCGCGAAGTGAAGTAGCCGTCCTGGCCGTAGGAGACTTGGTTTAGGGCAACCGCGTCAGGGGCCTGGGTGTCAGACATAGATAAAGCATAGCTATATCTATCTGTGACATTGGTAGGCGTCGGTCATTTCCAACCGCCTTGCGCAAATTTCGGGCACTTCTCGCCAGGAGTGCCCGACTCCCTGCATATCGCCGCATCTCCCTGCATATCCGCGGCGATCCGCCGCCAGGCTAGGCGGTCGCGAAGCCTTACAAATCCCCTGCTAATAGCGTACTTCTGAAGTCGTCGCCGAGATTTCGTCAGCTCGGATCGCACCCAGGAGGTCGGCGGTTCGAATCCGCCTAGCTCCATCGGCAGAACGCCCTGCTGGCCGGGGTTTCTGAGTTTTCGAATCCCCAACGACGGCCACCGAATCCCGCTCCATTTGAGCCTCTGGCGTGGCCTGACTCCAGTTCTGCCGACACCTCCCGGGAGATCGATAGCTCTTCGAGGGAGAATGCCGCCGATGCCTGACGAGTTGCCGATCCTGTTCTTCGCCACGCCGGCCGAGCTCGAAGCCTGGCTGGAGGAGAGCCACGCCGAGTCCCGGGGGCTCTGGCTGAAGATCGCCAAGAAGGGGACCGAGCCGCCGAGCGTCACCTATGCCGAGGCACTGGAGCTGGCGCTCTGCTTCGGCTGGATCGACAGCCAGAAGCGCGGCCTCGACGAGCGCCACTTCCTGCAGCGGTTCACCCCGCGCCGTCCCGGCGGCCGCTGGTCGAAGATCAACCGCGAGAAGGCGGAAGCACTACTCGCAGCCGGCGCGATGCGACCAGCGGGGCTGGCCGAGGTCGAAGCGGCCAAAGCCGATGGTCGCTGGGAGGCCGCCTACGAGGGCCAGCGCGCAGCGGAGGTGCCAGGCGACCTGCGGCGCGAGCTCGACGCCAATCCCGCCGCGGCCCAGTTCTTCGCCGAGCTCGACAGCGCCAACCGCTACGCGATCGTCTACCGCCTCGGCGACGCGAAGAAGCCGGAGACGCGCGAGCGGCGGCTGCGCAAGTTCGTCGCCATGCTCGAGCGCGGCGAAAAGATTCACCCCTGATTCAGGCGCTTGCCGGGGCGAGTCCTCGGCCGCGGGCGCTGGGTGATCGAGCGCACTCTCTGCTCGCTTCGCCAGTACCGGCGCGTGCGCGTGCGTTATGAGCGTCGCGCCGACATCCACGAGCTCCGCCCACTATGAGTCTCGTGTAACTCGGGGAATTGCACCCGGCAGGCACTCGGGGTTGAGCAATCAGTCGAGGTCGAATGCAGCGGTGATCGCGTTGCTGAGAGCCGGCTCTTGACCGTCGAACAGGACTCCTATCTGCTCTCCCACGGTATCCGTGGGAATGGTGGTGACGTGTCGCAGCTGACGACCGAGGGCTGCTTACGCTGAGGTCCCGCCGGATCGCTCGCGCAAGACGGCGGCGGCAGCGACCACCCCCGAAAGGGCGAACCCGGTTACATAGACGCTAGTGCGCTTCGGTAGGTATCCGCCGCGCTCTGCGGCGACTCCCGCAATGGTGTCGGCGCCGTCGCACACCAGACCAGCAAGCAACCACTGTCGCTGAATCTCCCCTTCGGTTCCGTAAACGCCACAGGCGAGAACGAGATCGCGCACTGCTAGCACCCGAGCCAGGTAGACAGCCTGTGGATTCCCGGCCATGTCGAGACCGAGCGCCCTGCCGACGGGCCGCGGCGCAAGCCACGCCGCAACGCCGAACGTCAGCCGGCCCCAGATCAAGCCGTTGAGCGCCAGCTTGCTCGCAAGGACCCTGTTCATGCTGGTCATCGTATAGTCGAAGTCGCCCCTCGCGCGAAGCTGGCAGCTACGTAATTGACGGCTCGCTTCTGGCGCTCACGCGAGCGCGGCGCTGACTAGGGCGACTGCGGCAGCTTGGCCGCGCCGCGCTTCGTGACCGGCGCCGATGGCGGCGGCACGACGGGTCCGAGGTCCCCGTCAGGGGCCTCGTCGAGGTCGACGATCACCGGCGCGTGGTCGCTCGGGCCTTTGCCCTTGCGCGCCTGCCGGTCGACCCAAGCCGCGCGCACCCGGCCGGCGACCGGGGCGCCGGCCAGGATCAGGTCGATCCGCATCCCAAGATCCCGGTGGAACATGCCGGCGCGGTAGTCCCAGTAGGTGAAGACCCGCTCGCCCGGCCAGCGGTCGCGGACGACGTCGCGCAGGCCGAGCGCTTGCAACTCCGCCAGCGCCGCGCGCTCGGGCGCCGTCACGTGCGTCTGGCCGACGTAGGCCTCCGGGTCGAACACGTCTTCGTCGGTCGGGGCGATGTTCACGTCACCGCAGACGACCGTCGCCTCGGGGGCGGCGGCCACCGCGTCTCGCAGCGCGGCGAGCCAGGCGAGCTTGTACTCGTAGTGCTCGGAACCCGGCTCGCGTCCGTTCGGCACGTAGACCGACAGCACCCGGATTCCGCCGCAGGTGGCGGCCAGCGCTCGCGCCTCCGGATGCGGGAATCCCGGCGCGCCGGCGAGGCCCGGAGAGACATCCTCCAGGCCCACGCGCGAGAGGATCGCGACCCCGTTCCAGGTCGCCTCACCGTGAACGCCGATCTCATAGCCACGGCCCGTCAGCTCCTCCCGGAGCAACTCCCGGAAGGCATCGTCGGTCAGCTTCGTCTCCTGCAGGCAGACGACGTCTGGACGCCGTTCGTCCAGCCACGGCAGCAGGCGCGCCAACCGCTGCTTGACCGAGTTCACGTTCCAGGTGGCGATGCGCACCGTCGGGACGCTACACAGGCGCACCGAAACCGCCCGAAGCATCTTCCAGCACCCTCGGTGAGAGCCTGGGACATAAGACCGGTGGCTGTTAGCATCGGAGAAAGAGCTAGAGGTCCGGCGAGTCCCGATCGGGGGGACGCGCAGGGGGCCGACCTCCAAGGGTTGGAGGGAAGCCGATGAGGACTTTGTTGCGAGCCGCTGGCGCGGCGATCCTGGTGGTTTTGATGGTGCCGGCTGCGGCTCTGGCGACGCCGCGGCATCAGTATGGGCATGACAAGCCGCAATGGCATCACGGCGACCATCCCGGTAAGCCGAAACCCGCACTGCCGCCGATCGACACCTCGCAGGCACAGAACTGCGACTTCGTCGCCGAGCCCGACAACACGCTCTGCATGCTGCCCTTCCCCGACGACTACTACACGGTCGCGGACGCGAGCAGCCCAACCGGGCGGCGCATCGACTTCAGGACCGAAGGCATGCCGGCCAACGTCCTCGGCCAGCACATCTCGCCCTCTTCCTACAACGCTTCGGACGGGTTCAGCCAGGGCGCGACGATCCTGGTCAAGGTGCCCGGGATCGAAACGACCGCCGACGTCCGCGCCACCGGCGCCGTGCCGATCAACCACATCGGCCGCTACCGCAAGGGCAACGCGCCAGTGGTGGTGATCGACGCCACGACCGGCAAGCGCTGGCCAATCTGGGTCGAGATCGACTCGCTCGCCGTCGACCGTTCGAAAGCCGTGCTGGAGATCCACCCGGCGGTCAACTTGGCCGCCGGCCACCGCTACATCGTTGCCCTGCGCAACCTCCGCGACGCCGCCGGCAAAGCGATCGAAGCTCCCACGGCCTTCCGCTACTACCGCGACAAAGTGCCCTCCAAACAGCCGGAGATCGAGGCGCGCCGCGCGCACTTCGAAGCGATCTTCACACGGCTGCAGCAGTCGGGCGTCTCCCGGCACGGGCTCTACCTGGCCTGGGACTTCACCGTGGCCAGCGACATCAACAACGCCGACCGAGTGCTGGCGATGCGAAACGCCGCCTTTGCCCAACTCGGCGATACCAACCTCGCTGACGGAATCCCGCAGGGCGTCTCCCCCAGCTTCCAGGTGACCAGCGTCGAAGAAAACCCGGTCCCCGGCGAAATCGCCCGCCGCGTCAAAGGCACCTTCGAGGTGCCCTGCTACCTCTTCCCGAACTGCGGGCCCGGGGGGACGTTCCAACTCGGTCCCGGCGGCACGCCGACCCAGAACGGCACCTGGACCGCCAACTTCGACTGCATCGTGCCCGAGTCGGCGGTAAGCGGCTCGCCGCGGTCCGCCAGGCTCTCGCTCTACGGGCACGGCCTCTTCGGCAGCGCCGGCGAGGTGGCCTCGGCGCCGCAGCGCAGCCTCGCCCAAGCGCATGACATCGTCACCTGCGCGACCGATGAGATCGGCATGTCGGCAAGCGACGTCCCCGTCGCGATCTCCGCCCTGCAGGATCTTTCCCGGTTCCCGGCGATCCCTGATCGCCTGCAGCAGGGCCTGCTCGACGAGCTCTTCCTCGGGCGGGCGATGATCAGCCCAAGCGGCTTCACGACCGCCCCCGCCTTCCACCAGGACGGCACCGCAACGAGCCCCTCGGCGCTCGACCCGAGCGCACTCTTCTACAACGGCAACAGCCAGGGCGGGATCACGGGCGGCGCCCTCACCGCGATCGCGCCCGACTTCACCCGGGCATCGCTGGGCGTGCCGGCGATGAACTACTCGGTGCTGCTGCCGCGCTCGGTCGACTTCGACCCCTTCGCCGGCATCCTCTATCCCTCCTACCCCGACGAAACGGAGCGACCGCTGGTCCTCGACCTGATCCAGATGCTCTGGGACCGGGGCGAGCCCAACGGCTACGCCCACCGCATGACCGACGATCCGCTGCCGGACACGCCGGCCCACCAGGTCCTGATGGACGTCGCCTTCGGCGACCACCAGGTGAGCGATTACCAGGCCGACGTCGAGGCGCGGACGATCGGCGC
>Ga0070679_100000151_pt1 | contig 56102 bp, 50 predicted proteins | sample KBSC63BmetaG_FD_65652 | JGI IMG/M metagenome (GOLD analysis project Ga0070679, IMG submission 65652) | Corn rhizosphere microbial communities from Kellogg Biological Station, Michigan, USA - KBS C6-3B metaG | ecosystem: Host-associated > Plants > Roots > Rhizosphere | place: USA: Michigan... | reverse complement strand
CTTCGTCAGTCGATTCCCGTGCTGGTCGACGAGCGAGCGATCGATGCCTCGAAGCTGCGCGACGTGGTGCTCGGCGTTTCGGACATTCGCGATGTGCGCAACATCCGCTCGCGATCGACGCCGTCGGGGCAGTTATTCGCCGAGGTGACGATCGCTGTCGCGGGCGCGACGCCGGTGGACGCGGCGCACCGTCTGGCTGACGCCGTCGAAGCCGCGATCGAACGAGAATTCGGCACGTCGCAGGTGACGGTTCACGTCGAGCCTGTATAACCACTTGCGCATTTAGTCATAGCATCTAGTTTACGCGGCAACTTTTTCAGCGCCCGGGCATGGCCCATCCGCATCGACCGACTCGCTCCCTGAAGCACGAGTACGAGTTGTTCGTCGAGCAGGAAATCGAGAACTACAAGGAATCGGTGCCTCGAGCCGTGTTGCTCGGGATCGGCGACGACGCCGTAGCCTCGCTGACATCCGCGCCACAGTTCGCGCTCACCGAGCTCCTTCTCTGCGACGAAGTCGACCGGCTCATCTTCAAACGGCTGCGTCTGCCGAGCTACGACACGTGGCGACGACGCCGGATCAAGTTGATCGACGAGCTGAGGCGGCCCGAGCACTGGGGACTTCGCCCGGACGACGTTCTCGTGCGCGCGCTTTCACCGAGCGGTGAGGGTCACGTGCTCGTTGCCGGCGGCGCGGATGAAGTGTCGGCGCTCTATCTCGCCGCGAACGGATGCGATGTGACGACGCTGACGGCGGAAGAAGATGGGTTCGAGCGCGTTCGCCAGGCCGCGATCGGCGCTGGGCTTGCTGGCCGTGTGAACGCGCAGCTTGGCGATCTCAGCTCGTGGACACCGCATCTTCCGCTGAACGCGGTGATCGTGAATCCTGTCGCGCTCGATGGATTGTCGGCGGAGGAGCGCGCGCGTGTGATCGAGGCGCTGCAGAGCGCTACGATGGATGGCGGCGTTCACCTCGTGCGCACGATTGCCGCGGCGGGTCGATCAGACGATGCCGTTTCGTTGGACGAGCTGCGTTCGCGCTACCGCGGTTGGTCGGTGACTGTCGAGCGCGAAGACGGCAGAGCCAAGACCTTCCTGGCGAGAAAGGGCGCCGCCTAGGAATTCGCTCCGTAGCGAGCGCAGGTGTCAGAACACAACAGAGCGTGTCATTTCGTGTGTCTCACAACGACACGAGAAGCTAGGGCATCACACGCACAGCTGCAACCAAGTTGTTATTCATCAAAGACTTAAGCGCAACGAAATTGTTGGCATCGCCAGTGCTTAGAAGCGAGCGGCGCCGCCGGCGGTCGGGGCGTTCGTGGAGAGTACCCCACGTCAGTCGGACACTCGAGACGGTCTATATATGAAGGTGAAGCGAAAAGCAGCCACCGTTGTGAGCGACGAGCCAGTCGGCATCGTCATCTCGCGCGGCGCTGATCGAGAGAATCCTCCGGTCATGTTCGCCTATGTCTGGGCGCCCGCCCCGGAATCACCCAAGGACGCGTCGTCCGAGAGGGTCGCATAGTCCAAATTCGGTCAGCGACAAATCCGTAATTCAAGAGGCCGGCGCGGAAACGCGCCGGCCTCTTTTGGTTGAGGAAAAGTGCAGATCCCTCGCTGCGGCTCGGGATGACGACCGTGATTAGACCGCGTCGCTCAAGCTCGTGAAATTGAAGTCGCGCACCTTGATCGGCGGCACCATGATCGCCTGGCCGGGTTCTCCGCCCTCGCTCGCACTCACCCGCTCCGGAATGCCCATCGCTTCGAGATTGTTGAGCATGAAGATGGGCGAATCGTTGAACCGCAGATTCTTCACGGGCTTCGTGATCTTGCCGTTCTCAATGAGGAACGTGCCGTCGCGCGTGAGGCCGGTGTACAGAATGGTCCGCTGATCGACCGGACGCAGATACCAGAACCGCGTGACCAAGAGTCCGCGCGTCGTGGAGCGAATCAAGTCATCGAGACTCGCCGTGCCGCCGCTCATGCGAATGGCGCTGCTTGCGCCCGTGGGCGCACGTCCCTGCTTCTGCGCCCAGTACCGATCGTAGTCGAGGTTCTTCACCACGCCCTTCTCGATCCAGACGACGCGCTGCGTCGGAAGACCGTCGCCAGCGAATGGCGCGCTCGCGACGTCCGGATCGAATGGATCAGAGACGATCGTCACGCGCTCATCGACGACCTTCTGGCCAAGCTTGTTCTTGCCGCCGGGTAGCGAGAAGAACGAGCGGCCCTCGTCGGCTGCGCGGGCATTGAAGGCGCGCGCGATGAACTGCACGAGATTTCCGACGGCGGTCGGCTCGAACACCACCGTGTAGCGTCCGGGTTCGATCGCCACGGCATTCACCGACGTTTTCGCTTTCTGCGTCGCACGGCCGCCGAGCGCGGCGGGATCGATCTTGCTCCAATCGTGATGCGTTGCGCCGGCCCAACCGGAGCCCGTGCCGTCGGCTGTACGGACCGTCGTCGTGAGCACGGACGCCGTCGAGCGATTGTACGCGAAGAGACCCTTATTGTTGGCGACCGCCTGCGCGTTCGTGATCGCCTCCATGAATCCCGTCGACACGAGTCCCGCGCTCTTGGCCGGATCCGCGATCTTCTTCACCGCCGTCGCACGGGTCGCCGGATCCTGCGACGCTGTGACGTCGCTCCAATTCACACCTTCGCGATACGTCTGCGGACCCAGCTCGGGCATCGCCTCCGGATCCTCGGGGCTCAACTTCGCGACGCGTTCCGACATCTGTACGGCGGCGCGCAATCCATCGTCATCCAATTGATTCGTCGAGGATGCTCCGCTGCGCTTGCCGAACTTGCTGATCACCGTAACGACAGAGTCGAACGAGTCGCCGCCAGTGGAGATTTGATTCACCGCGAAGCGCGTGTTCGCGAGGCTCGTGCTCGTGATGAGGACGCGCGTCTCGTCAGCCGTCGCGAACGACAGCGTGCGTTTGGCAATCGCAGTGCACTCTTCGCGCGAGAGATAGCGCGCGCTCAGGGCGAGAGATCGAAGCGTCATCCCGTCCGTCCCGTATTGATCACGTTGACGTTGCGGAAGCGCGTGACCGGCGCCCCGTGGCTCACGGCGTTCACCTGCACCGGCTGTCCCTTCGCGTCGCCGAACGCGCCACCCAGGTAGTAGCTCTTGGGGCCGCCGATCATGTCGAGGCTCGCCCAGAAATCCGGCGTCTTCATTTGATACGCGACGTCCTTCAGCATGCCGACGATCTTGCCGCCTTTGATCTCATAGAACACCTGGCCGCCGAACTGCGCGTTGTACCGCTGCTGGTCGATCGAGAACGAGCCGTCGCCGATGATCGCAATGCCGCGATCGGTCGCGGAGATGAGATCCTCCCAGCCGATGTCCTTGTCGCCCGGCAACAGCGAGACGTTCGGCATCCGCTGGAATTGCACCGCGGCCCACGTCTGCGCGTACGAGCAGCCGTGTGAACGTGTCGGCCGGCCAAGCTTCTTGTAATACCAATCGAGCCAGGGCGCCTGCTCTCGCGTGGTGTGATAGTCGACGAACGTTCCTTTCGTGATGATGTCGAAATCTTCTGGTTTGACTCCCTCGTCATCCCAGCCGCACGCTGAGAGCGAGCCGTGCTGTGTGCGGTCGCCGCGAATGTTCATCAGCGCCGACCCATACTTCAAAATGCCGAGCACTTTCTCTGGCGGCGCGACGAAGCTCGTGCCCGCGTAGTTCGCCTCGTAGCCCATCGCGCGATCGAGCTCGGTCGGATGCGCCACCGATTCGTGAATCGTGAGCCAGAGATGAGATGGATGCAGCACGAGGTCGTAGCGCCCGACGTCGACCGATTTGGCTGACAGTTTTTCGACGGCATCCGAGGCCCACTTCGCCGCGTTCTCGACGAGCTTCGCATCGCGCACGTGCTCGTACCCGAGTCCGCGCGGCGCTACGTCGTTGGATTCGCGCGTCGCAAAGTCGCCGCTCGCGACGGCGGTAACGGTCATCGCGGGCTGCGTGCGATAGATCGTCTGCACGGTGAAGCTGCCGTCGGTCGACGCGAACGTCTTTTCCTCGCGCAAAAAGAACATGCTCGAGCTGACGAACCTCGCGCCTTTGACCGCGAGCGCCGCCTGATTCGCAGCGAGCAGCAGCGCCACCTTGTCTTCGATCGCAACGGAGAACGGATCGATCTCGATCGGGCTCTTCCACGTGCCGTTGGCCGCGGGCGCTGGAGCCAACACGACAGGTCGCACGAGCGCCGAGCGATTCGCGCGCGCTTGTGCGACGGCCTGCTTCGCGACGCGTGCGACTTCCTCCTTCGTGAGATCGCGGCTCGCGGCAAAGCCCCACGCACCATTCACGAGCGTGCGCACGCCGAAGCCGTAGGTCTCGCTGTCCGAGATGCCCGAGACGCGCTGCTCGCGCGTGGAGAGATTTTGACTTCGGTTGCGGACGAACCGCACGTCCGCGTAGTCGGCGCCGGCGCTCTTCGCGGCGTCGAGCGCAAGCGTAGCCAGCTCTCGTACATTCGGCTCGGCGGCTGCGATCGCCGCGTCCGATGGTGCGAGTGCCGCAAGCGCATCGACGGTGGAAGTGGCGGAGGCGCGGCTGCTTATACCCACAAGCGCCGCCGCGCTCGCCGCGGACGTCAGGAAATCGCGTCGGGTCGGAGCCATGTCGTGACCATGTCGGTGTTTGGAAGAAAGCTAGAAACGCCGCGTTGGCGTAGCAACGCGCTGCCTTCTCTAGCAACGGCGTCATCCCGAGCGCAGCGAGGGATCTGCACTTCTCGGACAGCAGATCCTTCGCTTCGCTCAGGATGACAGTGCGACAGCGGGCGCTCAGGATGACTACCATCGCCAAGCGGGCTGTGCGAGGTTTCAGCGCGCGCGTCCATTCGCCGCGCATCTTCCGACGACATTGACATCAGCATGGAGCCATCGCGCTCGTGAAAGCGCTTGTGAAGGAAACAGCAGGACCGGGAATGGTTTTGAGGGACGTTCCCGAGCCCACCATTCGGGACGACGAGGTCCTGATTCGCGTTCGCCGCGCCGGAGTCTGCGGCACAGACGTACACATTTACGATTGGGATGCGTGGGCGCAGGGCCGGGTGCGTCCGCCGATCGTTGTTGGGCATGAGTTCGCCGGCGAAGTCGCGCGCGTCGGCAGTCTCGTCACCGACGTTCGCGTCGGCGATCGGGTGACGGCAGAAGGCCACATCGTCGACGGACGATGCGTGCTCTGCCGCACGGGCAACTCGCACGTGTGTCCGTACACGAAGATCATCGGCGTCGATCGCGACGGCTGCTTCGCCGAGTACATCGCGATGCCGGCGACCAACGTGTGGCATCTCGATGACAACATTTCGTTCGACGTGGGCGGCATCCACGATCCGATGGGCAACGCGTTCCACACGGTGCTCACGGCCGAGATTCCGGGCGCGACGGTGCTCGTGACCGGGTGCGGTCCGATCGGCATCTTCGCCGTCGGCATCTGCAAGGCCGCGGGCGCGTCGCGCATCATCGCCTCGGACGTCAACGACACGCGGCTCGCATTGGCGAAACAGATGGGCGCGGACGACATCGTCCATCCGAACGAAGCCGAGGCGGTCGTGAAGCGACACACGGACGGGCTCGGCGTCGACGTCGTACTCGAGATGTCTGGCGTGCCGGCCGCCGTGCATCAAGCCTTTGCGCTCGTACGCGTCGGCGGCCGCGTGCAGATGTTGGGCATTCCGTCCAAGCCGATCGACATCGACTTTGCGACGGAGATCATCTTCAAGGGCCTCACGATCTACGGCGTCGTTGGCCGCCGGATGTACGATACGTGGCTCTCGATGACGCGCTTTCTCCGCTCGGGACAGTTCGATCCGAGGCCGGTGATCACGCATCGTTTTCCACTCGAGGCGTGTGATGAAGCGATGCGGGTGATCAAGTCCGGTGAGGCTGGCAAGGTGATTTTCGAGGTTTCTTAACGGCTCAAAAAAAAACTCACCACGGATCGGCACGGGCACAGACGGACGGACACGGAACTGCCAAGAACTCGGTTTTGAACTTGCGCCACCCAGGCCGTCGTTCGCATAGGTCGATGAGTCTGTGACGCATCAGTGGCGATCCGCATCTTCGATGCGGGAATGTCAAAAGCCACTCGTCCGTGCCGGTCCGCCTGTGTCCGTGTCCGTCAGTGATGCACTCGGGTTTCCAAATGAGGAATAGCAAGTGGCCCTGAATCAAGGATTCACGAAATCGCTCGAAGCTACGATCGAGCAGCTCAAAACCGACAAAGTCTACAAGCGGCTCAATCACCTCGACTCGCCGCAATCCGCACATGTGAAGATGGAAGGGCGCGGCGACGTGCTCATTCTCTCATCAAATAACTATCTCGGCCTCTGCGATGAACCGTCGGTCATCCAGGCGGGCATCGATGGGTTGAACCAGTACGGCGCCGGCACGGCGAGCGTACGATTCATCTGTGGCACGTTTACGATCCATCGCGTGCTCGAAGACGCGCTCGCCAAGCTCGTCGGCTGCGAGGCGTCGCTCAGCTTCTGCTCGGCGTGGAATGCGAACGAAGGATTCACCGCGACCGTCGCGCAGGAAGGCGACTTCATCGTGTCGGACGCGCTGAATCATGCGTCCATCATCGATTCGATGCGGCTTGCAAAGGCGATCTCCAAGTGCACGACCGCGGTGTACAAGCACGCCGACATGGACGACCTCCGCGCCAAGCTGCGCGAGGCGAAAGGCGCGAAGCGGCGGATGATCTGGACCGACGGGATCTTCTCGATGGAAGGCGCGATCGCAAAGCTGCCGGAGATCCTCGACATCGCGCGCGAGCATGATGCGATCGTCTGCGTCGACGACTCGCACTCCACGGGCGTGCTCGGCAAGACGGGCCGAGGAACCGCGGAACACTTTGGTGTTCTCGGCGAGGTCGACGTCATCACGTCGACGCTGGGCAAAGCACTCGGCGGCGCCGCGGGAGGATTCGTCGCGGGATCGGCGGCACTTGCGGATTTTCTCACACAACGGTCGCGGCCGCAGCTCTTCTCGAACGCGTTGCCGCCGACTGTGGCGACAAGTGCGCTTGCCGCCGTGCAATATCTCGAATCACATCCGGAGCGCGTCGACACGCTTCGTCAGAACACCCGATACTTCCGTGAACAGATCACGGAGGCCGGATTCAAGCCGATCCCGGGCGAGACGCCGATCGTACCGATCATCGTCGGCGAAACGGCGGCGGCAATTCGGATGAGCGACATGCTGCTGGATGAAGGCGTGTTCGTCACCGGCTTCGGTTTTCCTGTGGTGCCGCACGGACAAGCGCGCGTCCGGTGTCAAATCTCCGCGGGTCACACGCGCGGTGACCTCGACCAGGCCGTGCGGGCGTTCAAGTCCGTCGGCGCAAAGTTGGGGATCGTCAAATAAACAAGTGTGGTACGTGCTGTGAGGTCCATCACTTGAAGCGTGTGGGGTTGCGCGTCGGCAACCCCGAATCAACGCGGTCAAGGCAAGCGAGCGTGACTGTTCTTCAGGGTCTGTCGTCCGACTCCAGAAGCGAGAACACGCCTTCCCTTTTGATCGCCGAGGATTCGTATGCGAACGCTCCGTGCTTTGACGATTGCGACTGCGGTCGTCGTGGCGCTCCCGAACGTCAGTGGTGCGCAGCGCGGCGCGCCGTTCAAGGATTCGTGGTTCTGGGGAGTCAAGACCGGTGGCCTCACGCTCGCCGACAGCGGCCAGCATCTGGTTGCCGCGCCAACGATCGGTATCGATTGGCTCATCACGCGAACGCACGGTGGACTGTACGTCGCGGGCTCCGAGACATTCTTCTCACAGCACACATTCACGTTTCGTGATCCCGTCAGCCCGGACAGCGGGCTTCGTCCCATCTCGATCAAGAACCTGCGCAAGCTCGACGTAGCCGTGATGGGATTTCCCGGTGACTATCTGAACTGGCACCCGTATGTGGGCATCGGCCTCTCGTTCGGCGAAGTCGCGACGGTCGTCCCCGAGGGCATCTTCACGAACGCAGACCAGCTGAATTTCGCGAACGAAGTCATCGCCGACGAGCGCGCGCAGTTCACGCCGCTGCTCATCGGCGGCGCGCAGTGGCGCCTTCAGAAAGTGTCGGTGTTCGGGCAGATCACTGCGAGCCCCGCCCAGAAGAACTTCATCATGTACAACGGCAAGCCGTTCAACTTCGGCTTCGAGCTCGGCGCACGATATAACATCGGAACTTCAATCGATCGAAACTGAGTCGATTCACGAACGAGAATACGAAAGGGCCGACCACCTGGTCGGCCCCTTTTTTGTTCGGTGCTCATCACCGCGCGCCGGCGCGTTTGTTCGCTGAGTGTTGCTCGAAACCCGCCGGCGTCTTGGACACCCACGGATTGCCGCGCACGAGATAGCGCAGGGGCCAATCCGCGCACTTCGTGATTCCGATCCGAGGCGTGATGACGACATCATCATCCGCGACCCTGGCGGCGGCGCGAATGACAAGCGATGATCGACGAAGATCGGCGAGGTTCTCGTTTTGGCCAATGCCGAGCGCCAGGCACAACTTCCCCGGCCCGTTGGTGAGCTCGATGTCATTGCGCGCGCGCGGACGGCGTGCTCGCATCAGCTCGATGCCGCTGACCGGCTCGAGGGCGCGAACCAGCACCGCACTCGGCTCGCCTTCGCGCCTCGTCACCGCGTTGAAGCACCAGTACATGCCGTAGATGAAGTAGACGTACGCGATGCCAGGCGGCCCGTAGAGCGGCGCTGTTCGAATCGTCTTGCCGGCGGCGGCGTGACAGGCGAGATCGTGCTCGCCGATGTACGCCTCAGTTTCCACGATGCGTCCAGAAGCAACGCCCTCAGGCGTGCGATGTTCGAGAACGGCGCCGAGCAGATCGCGCGCGACCTGCTCGGTTGGACGGTCGTAGAACGACTTCGGAAGCGTGGCGCCCACACGAGAACGCCGCGCTTTCGGCGCGGCGTTTCGGGTCACGATTCGTGCGATGCGCCGGCGTTCTTCTTGGCGCGAGGCCGACTGGCTTTTTTCGCCCCGCCGCGAGCCGCGCGCTTTGCCTTGGGCGCGCCGGCCGCATGCGCGACCTCGGGAAGGGATGGAGCCTCGGCTGCGGCGGCCGTTTTGGCGGCCGTTTTGCCTGCCTTGCCGCGGCCTCTCCGTGCCCCGCGTGCGCGTTCTTCACCGCCCGACGGCGGACCACCATTCCCGCTCGGCGCCGATTCGGCATGCGGAACCGACGCGTGTTGGACACTCGGCGTCTCGACGACACCGAACGCCAGCAGATCGGCCGGCGGGGCCCCTGGGCGCCCACGCTGGCTCGCGCCCCTCGGACCGGCGCCGCGAGGACCCATGCCGAGTCGAGGCATTGACGACGGTGTCTGCGTGACGGGCGGAGTCGCCGCACGCTCGTGCTTCGCCACCTGCTCGGATACCGACGCAGCTTCAGCGGCGCGGGCGACCTCGAAGTCATCGCCGCGACGGCGAAGGTCGATGATTCCCGAGTCATGCGCATCCTTGAGAATTCGGACGAACATGCGATCGCTCAAACTTTCCGAATCGCGGCCGAGGAGCTGACGCGCTCGCCGGCGGACCTCGCTCGCTCGCACCGTTTCGTCTGCGGGCGCAAGCTCGTCGACGGTGCGACGCACGAGGTCGAAGGCTTCCGCACGCGTCAGACGTTCGCCGCTCGAGCCAACGCCGGCATCGATCGAGGGACGCGGCGTTGCGATGGACTCCGGAGTGACGGGCCGTTCAAGGGGCACCACCACTTCTGGCTCGGCCAACGCGGCGACCGCCGGCTGCGCTTCGACGATTACAGTGGAAATCGGCTCGCGAATTTCGCGCGGCTCCCTGCCCTCGCGATCGCGTCCGCGTCCACCACGGCCGCGACGGCCGCGACGTGATCCGCGCTCTTCAGGCTGCGGCAACGCCTCGAGCTGCTCGACGACGACGGCCCGAGCCGGAATCGGCTCTGCCGCGGCGGGCGCCGCGCTCGGCAGATCGACTTCGAGCTGGCCGTTCTCGAGCTTCGTGACGGTCAGCAGGCCGCGCTGCGCGGCTTCCTGACAGAAACGTGAGAACTTTGAAATACCGAGGTTCTTCTCGTCGAAGGTGCTGTCGATCTCCTGCATCACCTGTTTGAGGCGATCGGAGCGCATGACGTCGTTGTTGCGCTTCATGCGCTGCACGGCTTCGGTGACGAGCTCCCACGGGTCGTACTTCCGGGTGGTCTCTTCTTCCGATGCCTTCACCAGACCGGCGAGCGCGTTGTAGCTGTAGTACTCGTCGCAGTTCTGCACGAGCAGATCGCTGGACGATTCGCGAATGCCGACGCCGATGACGTACTTGCCGTATTCCTTCAGCTTGATGACGAGGCTGGAGAAATCGGAGTCGCCGGACAGCAAGATGAAGGTTCCGATCTCGGGTCGCGTGAACACCAGCTCGAGCGCGTCGATCGCGAGACGGATGTCCGTCGCGTTCTTCTTCGACGACCCGTAGGCAGGCGCGAAGATCAGATCGATGGACGCCTCGGAGAGCGGAACGATGTACTGGGGATAGCGACGCCAGTCAGCGTAGGCTCGCTGGACGGCGACCTTGCCCTTGATGATCTCCGAGGAGAGGAGGCTTCGGAGCTCCTTTCCGAGGTCGGAGCGGATCCCCATCGTGACGTTGTCGAAGTCGATGAGGAGTGCGGCGTTCGGCGCGTGAATCGGCCCCGAAACGTGCGGGGCGGCCAAAGACATGGCCTGCGGGCCGCGATGGATGAGCGCAGTTTGCGCCCGAGAAGGTGTGTGTGAGTGTCGAGAATTCATGCAATGCTCTTCGGATCAGACTTGGCAATTTAGGCCCTTTCGGGGCGTAAAGCCATTCGTGTCGGGGGCTTGGAACTGCCGGGGACGGGCTTGGAACTGCCGGGGACGGGCTTGGAACTGCCGGGGACGGGCGACGGGCGACGGGCGACGGGCGAACCGCGGAAGTGCACATCCCTCCGCTCCCTCCGCTCGCATCAGGGCAGGCTGCTGCCGCTCGGAATGACGAGAAGTACTGCTGTCGTCCATTCGCCCGTCGCCCGTCGCCCGTCCCCGGTAGTTCTAGTCCCCCATCGCCTTGATGATCACCCGCTTCGGACGCTGGCCGTCCCATTCGCCGTAGAAGATTCGCTGCCACGGACCGAGATCGAGGCGGCCGGCCGTGACTGGTACGATGACCTCGTGGCCGATCGTGATCGACCGGAGGTGCGCGGCCGCATTGTCCTCTCCCGTCCCGCTGTTGTGCCGGTATCGGTCGGGATCCCAGGGGGCGATGGTCCCCTCCAGCCAGTCGAGAATGTCCTTCCATAGCCCCGACTCGTGATCGTTCACGAAGACGGACGCGGAGATGTGCATCGCCGACGCGAGCACCATGCCCTCGTGAATTCCGGCGGCCGCGCGACATCGGTCGACGGCATCCGTGATATCGATGATCTCCTGCCGCTTTTTCGTCTCGAAAGTGAGGTAGTCGGTATGCGTCTTCATAGTCGGTGCGAGCCGTGGTGCAAGGGTGGTTGGGCCTGTGCACAATCTGTATGTTTGACCCCGAAACTGCTGTCGCGCGCCTTTCGTATGGAGCGTCTGTGAAGCGTGTCGGATTCCGCGGCCGCCTCTTTTTGATTCTGCTTGGCTTCGCTCTCATCCCGTCGATTCTCACCTCGCTCGCGTGGAGCGTCTCCGGCTCGGCCGTGTTGCCTCTGGTCGGCGCCACCGCGGCCTGGGACAGCGCCGCGGCGAGTGGCGACCGCGCGGCAACGGCGCTGAACGACGCGCCGTTGAGCGACGCGCAGCGACACGCGCTCGACGTGCATGAGCAAATGCTGCGACAGAGCGTCGTCCTCTCTCGTCAGACTGAATTCGTCTTCCGGAGCGCAGCCAAACGGCTCGCGCTCGTCACCCTCTTGGTGGTCGTGGTGATCGGCGTGATTGCATCGCGAGTGGCGGGCCATCTGAGCCGAAATCTGAGCCGGCCGCTCCAGGAGCTGGTCGGATGGACCGAGCGGATCGGCCGCGCCGAGGCGCTCCCGGTGAATCCGCCGCGACGCGGGGCACCGGAATTCGAGGTCCTCAGAACGCGCATGCGCGACATGGCCGGCGAGTTGGAGTTGGGACGAGCACGAGCCCTCGAAGCAGAGCGCGCCGCTGCACTTCGCGAAAGCGCGCGTCAGGTCGCGCACGAGCTCAAGAATCCGCTCACGCCCATTCGCTTCGCCGTCGCTCGGCTGCGCCGCGACGCCGCGCCGGAGCTCGCGGAAACGGTGGACGTTCTGGAAACAGAGTCGCAGCGCCTGGAGACCATGGCGCGAAGCTTTGCACAGTTCGGCCGACTGCCAGAAGGTCCGAGCGCCGAAGTCGACGTCGGCGAGCTGGTCCGATATACGGCGCGGGCAACGATCCCGCCGGAGATGGAAGTCGATGTCGACATCGCGACCGACGTCCCAATGATTCACGGCCATCATGAGGCGCTCGCGCGTGCGCTTTCCAATGTCATGCTGAACGCCGTCGATGCATGCAGAGAAGGGGGCGGCGGCCGCGTCGGGGTCCGAGTCAGGTGTGCGGATCTCGCGGGCCGTGCGTCGGTAGAAGTTGCGGTGTCGGACACGGGGTGCGGCATTCCCCGCGACCGGCTGCTGCGCATCTGGGACCCGTACGTCACCTCGAAGCCAGGCGGCACGGGCCTGGGACTCGCGATCGCGCGACAGACGGTTCTCGCGCATCACGGGCTCGTTGCCGCAGATAGCACTGTGGGTATGGGTACGGAAATTCGCTTTGTCCTGCCGGTGAACGAGAACGCCAACGGAGGCAGTGATGCGAGTGCCCGGTGAGCTGATTCCTATCACGCTCTTCATCTGCATCACCGCCGCCGTCATCGGAACGCCGATCGCACGCGCGTGGGCGCGGCGCCTCGAGTCGTCGCCGCGCCGAGAACCGGACCAGCTGCCCGAGGTGACCGCGCGTCTCGAGCGGATGGAGCAAGCGATCGACAGCATCGCGATCGAGATCGAGCGTATTTCGGAAGGCCAGCGATTCACGACGAAGCTCCTATCGGAGCGCACGTCTCAAACGCCGGGCAAGCCGACATGATGCCCGCGACGCTGATCGTCCAGGACATTCCGCCGGAGGTGATGCACATGGCGGATTCGTTCTTCGTCACGGTCGGAGTTCTCGCGCTTGGTATTCCGATCGTTCGAGCGATCATCCGTCGCTGGGAGCGTGGCGCGCAGCTACCGCCGCCGGCTCCGCCTGAGATCACGAGCCGTCTCGAACGTATCGAGCAGGCCGTGGAAGCGATCGCCATCGAAGTGGAGCGCATTGCCGAAGCGCAACGCTATTCGGCCAAGCTGCTCACTGAGCAGCAGAAGCGCTTGCCGCGCGCTGAGCAACCGTCCGCGTAGCCGCCGATGCCGAGCGTTCTCATCGTCGACGACGAGCCGAATATCCGACGCATGGTCGGTGCGTTGCTCGCGGCAGAGGGCTACGAAGTCCGCGATGCGCAGGACGGCGCCTCGGGCCTCGCGCGTGCCGCGGAGTCGGAGCCGGATGTCATGTTGCTCGACCTCATGATGCCCGGCGAGCTCGACGGACTTGCAACGCTCGCGCGCGTGCGCGAAGCACGGCCAGACGTGCCCGTCGTCATGATGAGCGGTCGGGCTGGACTCAGCGACGCGGTGAAAGCCACGAAGCTCGGCGCATACAATTTCCTCGAGAAGCCGCTGAGCCCCGAAGGCGTGTTGATGGCGCTCTCGTCGGCGCTCGAGCTCCGGCAAGCGCGACGCGAGGCGCGAGCGCTGCGCGCCGATCTCGGCATTACCGGCGAGATGATCGGCGACAGCCCGGCGATGATGCAGGTGCGCGCGATGATCGCGCGCGTCGCGCCAACCGATGCGCGCGTACTGATCACCGGCGAATCTGGCACCGGCAAGGAGCTCGTCGCCGCGGCGATTCACACGGCGAGCGTCCGTCGCGACCGCCCGTACGTGCGCGTCAATTGCGCGGCGATTCCGCGCGATCTGGTCGAGAGCGAGATGTTCGGCCACGAGCGCGGTGCATTCACCGGCGCGACCGACCGACGCATCGGCCGATTCGAGCTCGCGCATCGTGGAACGCTCTTTCTCGACGAAGTCGGCGACCTCGGGTCGGAGGCGCAGGCGAAACTGCTGCGCGCCATCGAGGCGAAAGAGATTGAACGCGTTGGCGGCGCGAAGCCGATCGGGGTAGACGTTCGCATCGTGTCGGCAACGAACAAGGATCCGGCGCAGGCGGTCGAGGCGGGCGCGTTCCGCGAAGATCTGCTATTTCGATTGAACGTGATTCCGATTCCGCTGCCGCCGCTGCGTGAACGACCATCGGACATTCCGGCGCTCGTGCGGCACTTCTCGGTGCAGCATCGAATTCGCACAGGCCATCCGGCTCCATCGTGGAGCGACGACGCGATCGGAGCGCTCACGCGATATGCGTGGCCGGGCAACGTGCGCGAGCTCGCGAACATCGTCGAGCGACTCGCGATCGTGCACGCTGGTCGCGGTGTGACGGAAACGGAAGTCGCTGCTGTGCTGCCGATCGATCGGTCCACCCGACCGCGATCGACTCCCCTTCCCGACCCGGTATCGCTCGAACATTCGTTGAGCGATACGCTCGACGAATACGAGCGCATCCTCATCTCTCGTGCGCTGTCGATGACCGGCGGCAACGTCGCGGAAGCGGCGCGACGTCTCAAGACCGATCGTCCAAATCTGTATCGCCGAATGCGGCGCCTCGGCATTCCAGTCGGCGCCGAGTGATCGGCTGAACTTCAGCGTGGGAGTGGGACATGCGTAGGACTCTTCTGACCCTGCTCCTGGCGCTTCCGGTCGCCGCCAGCGGCCAGGTGTCGCCGAAATCGAGTCAATCGCTGCCGCGCGAGATTCGTCGCGAGGTCGTGACGCGATGGAATGCGTCGAACACGAGCGGTGTGCGTGCGGCGGACAAGCTGGAGCTCGAAGCAGGACGCGACGTCAACGGCGATGTGTCGGTATTGCACGGGCCGCTCATCATCGGTGGGCACGTCAGCGGCAACGTGCTCGCGGTGAACGCGGACGTCACGCTTCGCGCGACCGCGCACATCGATGGCGACGTGCTGATCGTTGGAGGACAGCTCGACCGCAGCGCGAGTGCGCATGTCGACGGCAGCATCCGCATCTACCGGCAGCCGCTCGCACTGCGCGAGGACGGCGACAAGATCGCCGCACTCGACGACGACATTCCGGACGAAGACAGCTGGTGGCGGCGCCTCGAGCAGCGCACGCGCAGCGACTCGCGAAGCGAGTTCCTTCGCATCGTTCAAGCAGGCCCGTACAACCGCGCCGAGGGCTTACCGATCGAGCTCGGCCCACTCGTGCAGCGTCCGACACCGTGGGGCAGTGTGCGATTCAACACGGCCGCAATGCTGCGCACAGCGACGAGCTTCTCGTCGGAGCGGAGCGACGTTGGCCAGCGCCTGCGCGGTGAAGTGCGCTTCGGCCATGATCACGGCATCGGTGTTGGCGCGGGCGCGTACAACATCGTCGACGGAGTCGAGACGTGGCAGCTCTCGGATCTCGAGACCGCGCTCGCCGCGTTCATCTCTCGTCGCGACTATCGCGACTATTTCGCGCGGCACGGAGCGAGCGGCTACGTCACGGCGTTCGGCGATCACGATCTGAACGTGAGCGGCTCGTTCGCCGTCGAGCGCTGGTCGTCGCGCGTGGCTCGAAATCCATTCAGCATTCTGAATGGCGAACACGCGTGGCGCGAAAATCCGTCGATGGACGAAGGGCTGTTCCATATCGCGACGATACGCGCGAGTCTCGACACGCGCACAGATCCCGTCGACCCGTGGTCGGGGTGGTTCGCAAGCGCTGATGTCGAGCACGGCGCCGGCACCCAGACGTCGATCGCACCGACGTCATTCCCGCGACTGAATCCGCTGGGACCGGTGACGTACACGCGTGCGTTCGTCGACCTGCGCCGCTACAACCGACTCAGCCCCACGGAGCAGCTCAATATGCGGCTGGTTGCGGGCGGTTGGGTGGGCGGTGATCCGCTGCCACTCGAGCGAAGGCTGTCCGTCGACGGACCCGCTGCGCTGCCTGGATTCGACTTCCGGAGCGGCCGCGCCGGCCCGGACGTAGGAACGTGCAATGATCCGCCGGTGCTACCGAGCCGTCCCGCGGAGTGCGATCGCATTCTGCTGACGCAGATCGAATATCGCGGCGATCTACCGCTCGACCTGTTCAGCAGCTGGGAGGATTGGCCGTTTCGCTTTCGCGGCGCGCACGGCGCCGCGACCTGGGTCTTGTTCGCGGATGCCGGTCGCGGGTGGAAGGTCGGCACTCCGTCGGACGGGATCACTTACTCGCGAGGCGCGCTCCCGCCGCTGTCGACGTTCCGCGCGGATCTCGGGCTCGGGCTCGACCTGAGCATCATCGGCGTGTACGCCGCGAAATCGGTCTCGACGCCCGCCGAGCCGATCAACTATTTCGTTCGCCTGCGGCATCGCTTCTAGCCGTGCGATTCGTCCTCGCGTTCCTGCTCGTGTTGCTGACTGCGCCGCTCGCGGCGCAGGAGACACGCCCGCGCCTCGACATCATGCTTGGCGCGACGCCGGCGCAGGACGGGCCACTCATCGTGACGACGAATCTGCTCGCCGATCCGCACACGCGCGACCTGCTCGTGAACGGCGCCTTTCCCGAGCGAATGCATTTCCGGCTCGAGCTGTGGCGCAAAGGCAGTGTCTTCGACGATCTGGACGGACGCACGGAGTGGGACATGCTCGTTTCGTACGACCCGACGCAGAAGCTGTTCAACGTGGTGCGCCGTCTGGAGAACCAGTTCGAGGATTTCGGCGGCTTTCCGACCGTGACCGCCGCCGATCTGCAGATCGCGCGGCCGTTCCGTGTGCCGCTTCGGCCCGATCAATCAGGACATTACTATTACAATTTGATCGTGGAAGTGCGGACGCTCACCGAGACGGACCTCGCGGCGCTGCAACAGTTCTTGCGCGGTACTCCGCAGGCGACGAGCCAACCGCTGTCATGGCTGGGCAAGAATCTCGGTCGCTTGATGTCGCGCGTGCTCGGCGGAAATACTCGGCAGTATGCCCAGCAGTCGGATCTGTTCGGCGTTCCATAGTTGGTGCGGCGGGGCCGTCTATCACGGACAAGCACGGGCACAGGCGGATCGGCACGGACGAAGCCAAGGCGTTTTCAATAAGAAATCCCGTTTTGCTCCGCGCATTTCCGCGAAATCCGCCAGTTCCGCGATTTCAATCTCGTTTGAGCTTTCGTCGTCGCCGTGGAGATTGTCGGCGAGAGATTCTCGAGCACTCAGCGAAGTGATCCGCTGGCTTCGATGAATTGGGAATCGCGGATTGCGCGGATTGGGCGGATTTTCGCGGAGAACTTCGGAAATGACTTTCTTAGAAAAGCCGCTCGGGACGCGAGTAAATCTCGTCCCGAGCGGCTCGTAAAATTGCCCACGCCTTTGTCCGTGACGGTCCGTCAGTGACCGTCGCTGTCCGTGATCGAACCGCCGTTCCTAGTGGCCGTGCGAATGAACCCTGCCACCTCGATGCTCTAGCTGCTCGAGATGATGCAGGACCTCGCTGCCATAGAACGTGCGGATGTACCGCGCTTGCGTCGGCGTCAGCCGGCGAACCGCCCAACTCAGATGCACGAAGTGCGGCTCGACCGGATGCGAGAGCGGATGCATGCCGATCTCTTCCGGAAGACGATTGCCCTTGCGCGTGTTGCATGGGCTGCACGCCGTGACAACGTTCGTCCAGTCGTTGGTGCCGCCGCGAGAGAGTGGAATCAGGTGGTCGCGCGTGAGCGACTCACGATGCTTCAGCTCCGTGACGTGGCGTCCACAGTACTGGCAGCGATAATGATCGCGCGCGAACAGGAACGTGTTCGTCACCTGCCGACGGAAACGCCGCGGCACGTGGATGAATTTTGTGAGCCGAATCACCGCCGGACGCGGAAGCGTGAGTCGCTCCGAGCGGACCACGCGATCGAAGTCCGCCTCGACGATCTCGGCCTTACCGTCAATCACGAGTCGAAGCGCCCGACGCATGGGAACCATCGTCAGGGGTTCGTACGACGCGTTCAGTGCCAAGCAGCCAACGACCACGTACGCCTCCAGGGCCCGGTACACGAACTCCCGCCTTGGGAAGGATCGGGCGGGAGCGGGAACGGTGAGCGGCGCCGCGCTTCCGATCGCGTGCGAGCAAAGCAAACGCTCGTGTCGGAAGGTGTAAGTCCCTCTACTACCAAGCTATACAGGTGTCACTGAGGCGACAAGATACTGCCTCGATCACGTCACCTCAGACGGCTCCTGACAACTCGCCCCCCGCATCGAGCCAGTCAGCCAGCGCGCCCCCCAAAACCTGCATTCTCGCGCCGAGCGCTGAATTGCTCGCAACCATCTCGCCATCACGGACTAGCTCACGCCCCGCTACGGTCACAAACCGGGCGGCGTGACCGCGTATCGAGAACACCGCGGCCGTGATCGGATCGAACGTCGGCCCACAGCGGTCGATCGCAAAGGCCGCGAGATCCGCCTGCTTGCCTACGTCGAGCGTACCGATCACGTCCGAAAGGCCGAGCGCTGCGGCGCCGCCGACTGTCGCCATCTCGAGCACCGCGACGGCATCAGGCGTCTCGTGCGAGCTCAAGCGTGCCCGCTGCGCCAGCAGCGCGAGGCGCGCCTCCTCCAAAAGATCCATTCGGTTGTTGCTCGCCATCGAGTCGCTTCCGAGTCCAACCGGCACTCCCGCGGCCAGCAGTTCGTCGATTGGCGCGATCCCATGCCCCAGCTTCGCGTTCGACGCCGGACAGTGCGCCACACCAGACCGCGAACCCGCAATCGCGCGAATGTCCTCGGCGTCCACACGCACGCAGTGGATCAGGAGCGGCTGCGCACTCAACACGTCGAGCGATTCCAACAGCGCGATAGGTGAACGTCCACGCGGCGAAACGGCGATTCCTCGCCGACGCCAACCATCCGCGAACTCACCTTCGCCTTGGACGATGAATCGCTGTTCGAGCGCACTCTCCGCGACGTGGACAGCGACAGGAAGGTGAAGCTCGCGCGCGAGCGCCGCCGTCGCACGAAACAGATCGTCGGAGACGGTATACGGCGCGTGCGGCGACACACCAACGCGAACGAGCGACGTCTCCAGGTACCGGAGGCCGGCGACCTTCTCACGGAGGCCACGAATGGATTCGGTGCACTGCGACGGATCGGGACCGAAGACTTCTTGATACATGATCCCGCGCACACCCGCTTCGCGCATCGCCTGCATGACGACGCCCGACTCGCATGTGTCGGCGTATGTGGTCACGCCGGCGCGGATTCCCTCCTCCAGACCATATCGCGCTGAATCGAGCAATGCGTCGCGGTCGAGCACAGCGCGACGCGCCGCCGTGAGGCGCAGAATCCAGCGACGAAACTCGAGGTCCTCGAGAAACCCGCGCATCGCGGTGAGCTCGAGATGGCAATGCGCATTCACGAGCCCGGGCATCAGGATCACTTCGCCGAGATCTTCGTCCTTTCCATCTGGCGCATCAGCCGCGGGGCCGACGTAGGCGATGCGATCGAAATCGACCACCACGACGCCGCGTGGAATGGGCGGCGCGGAGATCGGCACGACCCACGCCGCGTGATAACGAATCATCCGTGCTGAGCCATGGTCACGCCGCCGGTCTTCGATCCATGCCGTGTTGGATCGTACAGATCCTCATCGCGAACGCCGAGTGCGCGAGCCGTCGCGAGCGGGCGTTTGATGTCGCCCACCTGCGCGTGGGTGTGGCCGTCCGACCCGAGCGAGATGCGAACACCGCGGCTGATTGCTCGTCGCACGATTCGCTCGTGCGGCGTGTAGCGCGACGAGATCTCGAACGCCGTGCCCGCGGCGTACAGCGCGTCGACCATGCGCGTCTCGCGCTCTTCGGTCCACAGCTCGTCGATGTCGAGCGTGCGGAACGGAATCGTGACGAGCGTCGGATGCGCGAAGATGTCGACCGGCATCTCGCGAGTGAGGGCCTCGAATGAGGCGACGTGCGCGGCCATGTAGAGATCGACGGTCAGCCCGGACGGCAGCTTGCGTGCGAAGGCGCGCACGAGCGAGCCATCGGGCATTCGAACGGCGTGGAGCGATCCGAGGCGATGCGTGAAGCGTCGAACGACGTCGTCGGGCAGCTCGCGCCAGAGGTGATCGTGCCAACAGAACTCGCCGCCGCGCAGCACGTCGAGCGACTCTATTGCACCGAGGTACCTGCGCACCTGGTCGACGTCGGTGATGCTGCGCGCGACGTCACGCGAGATGTGATCGGAAATCGAGCCGCGGATGCCGAGTGCGGCAGCACGTGCGGCAACGGCGGTGGGAGCCAACTCACCATCGGAGAAGGTGGAGTGCGCGTGGCAGTCCACCGGCCGCCAGGTCATGAAGGACGGGTCGGAGAATGAGACATCACGGAGTCATCGGCCGAGGTTGCTGTCACTCACCTCGGCCCATGTGAAAACTAGCGCAGAAGGTATCTGCGGTCGGTCGGTTGGTTCATGGGCGGATCCGCGCGGTGTCCGGACGAATCCGCGATGTGTCCGGCGGACGATTGCGCGACGCGTCCAGCGGACGAATCCGCGGTGTGTCAGGCGGGCGGATCCTTCGCAGGCTGTCGAGGCGCCGCGCGCGGAGCGAATCGATCCGGCGCAGCGCGTCCGGCGGAAGGTTGAGTCGGTTCAGCGATGTGTCGCGCGGCGGCACCGGGGGCCGGTAGCGCGACATCGTGTCACGCGGCGGCTCGTACGTGAACGAGTCACGCCCTCGCACCGAATCCATGAAGCGGCGCAACGAGTCGAGCAGCCGACCAGCGCGACCAGCGACGGGGCTTGCCCGCGAGGTATCGTAGCCGGGCGGCAATCCGTAGGTCGAACCCGGTCGCGCACCCGGAACCGGCGGATACACGCCAAAGCCCGATGTGTCCTGATACAGACCGTACGCCGTGTGCACGTTGCAGACTGAAACGGGATCCGTTCCCGAGATGAAGTACTCGGTTCCTACCGACGAGCGCGGACAATACGCCGTCGACAGCATGTTGGTGGTGACATCGATCTGGCGCGTCACGATGTCCGGCGGCATCGGCCAGTCGCTCGGCGGCGGCTTGTGTCGATAGACGTCGTTCATGAACGACGTCCATGCCGGCGCTGCGAGAATTCCGCCCTGCGCGTTCGCTTTGATCTTCTGCGGCTTGTCGAAGCCCATCCACACGCCGGCGACGAGATCCGACGTGTAGCCGACAAACCAGACGTCGGTGCCGTCGTTCGTCGTGCCCGTCTTGCCACCAGCCGGATATTCGAACTCCGCGCCGACGCTGCCGGCCGCCGTGCCTTTGCGCACGACATCCTTCATGACGCTCACCATCAACCACGCTTCGTCGGGCGTCATCACCGTCGCGGTCGTGGGCTCAGGCGACCAAAGCAAATTTCCTTTCTGGTCTTCGACGTGCGTGATGGCCATCGGCGTGGCGCGCGTGCCGAGTGTGGCAAACGCGCTGTACGCGGCGACGAGCTCGATCGGATAAACCTCGGCCGAGCCGATGAAGATCGACGGATAGCCAGGAATCGGCGTCGAGAGTCCGAACTTCCGCGCTTCGTCGATCACGCTCGCAGTGCCAAGCTCCATGCCCAGACGAATTGTGGGCACGTTGCGCGACTGATAGAGTGCACGACGCATGGGAATTCTGCCGGCGTAGTCGCCCTCGAAGTTCTGCGGCATCCACAGCGAGCCAGAGCCCATGTCGACGGTCAACGGCGAATCGTCGAGTAAGTACGAGAGTGGCCGGCCGTTTTGAATCGCGTCCGCGTAGACGATCGGCTTGAATGTCGAGCCAGGCTGACGAACAGCCTGCACCGCGCGATCGAACTTGCTGTCGTCGAAATCTCGTCCGCCGATGAGCGCGCGAATCGCTCCGGTGCGCGGGTCCATCGCGACGAACGCACCTTGCAGATACGGCGTGTTCACGTTCTCCTGATCGTCGTTGTTCGCCGACGACCTCATGTAGCGCGAATACGTCGTGTGCGGGAACGGCCCATACTTGCCCGCCTCGACATCGCGAATCTGTCGCTCGAGCGAGTGCTCGGCCGACGCCTGCACGTCGAGATCGAGCGTCGTGTACACCTTGAGGCCCTGCTCGTACAGCTTGCGGCCGAACTTGTCGTCGAGCTGTTGCCGAACCCAGTCGACGAAATACGGCGCTGCCTGTTCTGCCTGCGCACGCTCGGCGAGCTTGAGCGGCGACGCCTGCGCCTTCGCGGCGCTGGCGGCGTCGATCAAATTTGCGTCGCGCAAAAGACCGATCACGAGATTTCGGCGCTGCACTGCGCGCTCGGGAAACTTCCGCGGATTGTAGCGCTCGGGACCTTTCGGGAGCGCGGCAAGAGTCGCCGTCTCGGCGAGGTTGAGCTGCTTGAGCGTTTTTCCGAAGTAACGCTCCGACGCGGCCTCGATCCCATACGCGCCGCTGCCGAGGTAGATCTGATTCAGGTACAGCTCGAGGATGCGGTTCTTGTCGTAGCGTTGCTCGATGGCGCGCGCGACCTTCGCTTCCTTCAGCTTGCGCACGACGTTCTTGTCGCGCGAGATCCGCTCCGGGAAGATGTTGCGGGCGAGCTGCATCGTGATCGTCGAGAAGCCTTCGGACCAGCTCCGGTTCCGAATGTCGACGATGACGGCGCCGGGAACACGCCACCAGTCGATGCCGGCGTGCTCGTAAAAGCGACGATCTTCCGTGACCACGAACGCTTCGCGGACGAGCGGCGGAATGTCGTCGAACTTGACGATCGTGCGACGCTCGAGGCCCAGCTCGGCAATGAAGCGGCCGTCGGCGGCATAGAGCTTCGACGTCTGCCGCGGCTCGTAACTGTCGAGCGCGGCTGCGGACGGACAACGCCCCGCACGGCACACCATGGCCCAGCTCGCGTAGGCAAAGCCGACCACGAACGCGGTACCGAAGCAGAAGGTGAGCACCATCCAGCGCGTCATGCGCGGGTGGCGTCGCCTAAAGCGCTTGCTGAAGGGGATCGACGGCATATGGGATAATCCCCTTATAGTCTATTTTTGTGCCATGCGATCTCATGCACTTCTCGACGAGCTCCGATGGCGCGGGCTTCTGTACCAACACACTGACGAGGTCGCCGCCGCGCTCGCAAGTGGACAGCTGTCCGGATACATCGGCTTCGACCCGACGGCGCCGAGCCTCCACATCGGCACGTTGCTGGTCATCATGCTTCTGGTGCGGCTTCAGCGCGCCGGTCATCGCCCCGTCGCGCTGGTCGGCGGCGGCACGGGCCTGATCGGCGATCCGAGCGGAAAAGGCTCGGAACGCCCACTCGCCGACATCGACACGGTCATGGCGAACGCCGAGTCGATCCGCCGACAGCTGGAGCGTTTTCTCGACTTCAGCGGGCCGAACGCCGCGCGCATGATCAACAACGCCGAGTGGCTCGTTGAGCTCAAGGCCGTGGAATTCATGCGTGACGTCGGCAAGCACTTCACCGTGAACTACATGTTGCAGAAGGACTCGGTGCAGGGCCGCATGGACGCCGGCATCTCGTACACCGAGTTCTCATATATGCTCCTGCAGGCGTACGACTTTCTCGAGCTCCGCAGGCGCTACGACGTGCGGCTGCAGATGGGCGGCAGCGATCAATGGGGCAACATCACGGCGGGCATGGAGCTCATTCGTCGCTCCGCCGGCTTGGACGCGCACGCGATCACGTCTCCGCTCGTCACGACCTCCGCGGGAACGAAGTTCGGCAAGACCGAAGCCGGCACGATCTGGCTGGACGCCAATCTCACGACGCCGTACGCGTTTTATCAATTTCTCATCAACGTCGACGACCGCGACGCTGGGAAGTTCCTGCGGTACTTCACGATGATCGGGCAGGAAGAGATCGAGTCGCTCGAGCAAAGCCTCGCGGAGCACCCCGAGCGACGCGAAGCACAACGGCGGCTCGCGCGCGACGTGACACGCGTCGTGCATGGCGATCACTCGCTGCGAGCCGTCGAGGAAGCGACGCAGATTCTGTTCGGCGGAATCCTCGATGGCCTTTCCGTCGACGCATTCGAGGTTTTGTCTCGGGAGATTCCCTGCGTTTCCGTGGGCATCGACGGATGGCAGCAGATCTCGACGCTGATCGAGCTCTTGATCGGCGCGGGAATGTTCGAGAGTAAGAAGGACGCCAAGCGCGCGATTCAGCAGGGCGGCTTCTACATCAACAACAAGCGCATCGGCCCGGACCAGCAGGAGCTCCAGCCGAGCGAGTTGATTCATGGACGCTTTCTGCTCGCTCGGAAAGGGGCGAAGGCGTATGCGCTGATCGAGGTTCACGCCTGACGCGAGACAGAAGGTGAAGGAGCCGTGTTGCTGCCTCAGCAACGCCCGCAGTCGCTGCCCGCCCAGGTTGTTGTCGAGCCAGGGTGACCCGTCCTCGAGGAATCGAGCAGCGACGCGGTCGGGTGAGGCGAATCGAGGGGCCACCACGCGCACGGCGTGATAATCGGACATCGCGTGACCTCGGCGAGCGCAACGTTGGCGCCGCACCCAGACGCGTTCGGGGTCGCCCCCATAGCGCGCCGTCAGATCAACTCTTCAACATGGGAAGACGCTCACACCTCCAACACGAACGGTACGCGAGGCTATGGGTCGTTGGGCCACTACTCCGGAGCCCGCATTGCCGCGGCCGGATTCATGGTTGCCGCTCGATAGGCGGGAAGAATTGCTGCTAGTATCGCGCTCGCAACGAGTACCATGGCTGCGATGGCGTACGAGAGCGGGTCGATGTTTCGGACTCCGAACGTAAGTGAGCGAAGTAGTCGACCAACCCAGACGGCGCCGACTAGCCCAATGGCTATTCCAAGCGACGTGGGCTTCAGGACGTCCATCAGGACGGCGCTCGCGATCCGCTCGGGCGAAGCACCCACGGCCATCCGGATCCCGATTTCGATCCACCGCCGCGCGACTGAATCCGCGAGAAGTGCGTGAAGGCTCGTGGTCGCCAATACAAGTGAAATGCCCGCCAACACGCTCACGAGGCCCATCATGAAGCGAGGCAGCGCGATTGTCGCGTCGACCCTCTCGGCGACGTCTTCAATCAGCATCGGGCCCAGGCCGGGAATCCCGTTCATCGCGACCTGCCGAACAACAGCGATCGTCTGCTTTCGTCCCGAGGTGCGGATTACCACCACGCGGCCAGCGTCGCTTGGATAGTAGATCAGGCCATCTGTGCCGACTCCAGCAAGACTGCGAGTCATGACGTCGCGCGTGACGCCAACCACGGTACTCCAAGGATCGGGAGCAGCACCCGGTCCAAGCGCGAACCGCAGTTTCCGGCCGATCGCGTTTTCATGCGGCCACAGCCGACCGGCGAGGACGCTGTTTATGATAATCTCATGTCTCAGTCTGGCACCGGGCTTAAACGGACTTCCCTGCAAGAACGATATTCCCAGGGTAGAGAAGAACCCCTCACCAACAAGCACCGTGGCCGTGAACGGCGAGCCCCGATCGCGGAGTACGGCCCCATCTGCCTCCACCTCGAGCGGCAGACCAACAGCGCTTGTGAGAGGCGGGACAGAGCCCGCGAGCGTGGCCGCGCGAACGCCGGGCACTTGCCGGATACGTGACAGGGTCTGATCAACGACGAGGGCGCCGGACTCGGCACTTTGATATCGAGCTGGGGGAAGGCGAAGAGTCAGGGCAAACAAGTCGGTCGCGTCGAATCCCGGGTCAACGCGGTCGAGTGCAACGACCGTCCGCATGAGAATCACAGCGGCGATGAGCAGGAGCATTGAGAGGGACGTTTGAAGCGCAGCCAGGGCAAAACGACTGCGCGACCCGCGTACGCTTCTCGCACCAAGTGACGACAGCGACCGCACCGCGGGCGAGCGTCCTCGCGCGTGGAATGCCGAGCCCCAGAATGCCGCGAGCCCGAGCGCCAACGCCGCGACTATCGCCAACCCCGATGCTGCGGCGATTACAGTGCGATCGACGGAACCCCGCTCTATCGCCTCGAGGGCCGAGGGCCGGGCACGCACGAGCAAGCGCAATGAAACCGCACCAACGGCAACGCCTAGAGCGGCCCCGCCGCAGACCGGTATGGATGTTTCAATCACGAGTTGCCGCGCGATGCGCGATCCAGACGCGCCGAGGGCCCTGCGGATCGCGAACTCGCGCTCGCGCTCCCGGGCGAAGGCAACGAGTAAACCTGCGACATTGAGGCACGCCAACGCCAATAAGGCTCCGGAACCGACCGCGAACACCGTCACATCGTGCCCCACTGAGCCCAAAGCTGCCGCGGGGCGTTGGAGTTCCGTTTGCGACCCTTCGTTCAACTTCCCGCAGCCGGTTCGCTCCACGATGTGATCAAGCTCCGCCTCTGCCTGAACTTTTGTCGGTCCGCTTCGGAGCCGAGCAAGTGTATATGCGCTTGCGGCAGTGTCCGTCAGTGGAAGCCACAGTTCCGTCTCGACGGCGGACACGATTGGCAGACGCGCACCCTGGCCGACGACACCCACCACGGTGTACGTCGTGTCGTTCACACGTATTCGGCGTCCCAATACGGCCGCCGTGCGGTCGAATTTGTGCCGCCATAAGCGTTCTCCAATGATGGCGACGTGTTCGTTTCGAGGCGCGGCATCGGTACTCGCAAAGCCACGGCCGAGCAGCGGTGTGATGTCTGCGAACGCCAGGAAATCCGGTTCGATGCGGGCGATGCTCACAGCAATCGGTGTCGTCTCGCCCAATATTCCGCTGCCTGCCGAGTAGCGGGCAAACGCCGCGACCGTGCGCGCGCTGGCGCGCCAGGCGATCACCGCGCATTGAGAGGGAAAGGCCCGGAGCCCGGCTCCGCGGCCTGCGCTCGCCGTCCAAACGAGGTAGACGCGGTCTGAGTCTCTGTACCCGATCTGCCGAATCAGCAACGCATCGATCACGCTGAACGCGGCTATTGCGGCTCCGATGCCAAGGGCCAGAATAACCAGGACGGCAGTGGTCAAGGCCCTTCTCTTGCCAAGAATACGGCAGGCGTGCTTTGCGTCTTGCCATGACTCCGCGCGGAGATGCGGGAGGCGCATTACACTCTCGGATGCGAGGCGCGGAGGGTAGTCGGCCGGTAGATGGGTGACGTGTCGTATTGCTTCATTTGCAAGATGACCTCCACGCTGTCTCCAAGACCGCATCGGCCGCGTCCGCGTGGTCGCAATAGAAGATGGCGGCGAGCCGGCGGAGAGAGGAGCCCAGATCCTGCGCGCACGACGGGAACTGCGAATATGCCGCGAGCGGGAGGCCGTGCTCGCTTAACCGATCCGCACACGCGGCAGACGAGTGCGATTTGATCGGTCGGATCACTCGGGCGCCTATTTCGAAGCACGACCTGATTTCTCAGACACGCATGGACTCACCCCGGCATTCGCTCGCAATTGCTTTTTGCGAGACATTTGTCGGAAGACACGTTTGACTTCGGAGGGTTCAGGAACTCCTGACTCTCGGTCTCAATTGTGGCGCCGCAAGATGATGCGCCGCCCATCGGCAAGTATCTCGACTGCACCACCAGCCCCCGACCATCGGAGCCGAGGTAGCGAGTCGGCGATCATGTCGATGACGACGGTCGAGCCGCGCCGACGATATGATTGGAGCTTGAGCGGAGCTGGGAGCCCGAGCTTGCCGTGGAGCGCGTCGGCGGCCGCTTCAACCTGCCTGGCCGAGTCCCGTGTATCGCCACGCACTTTGAAGTATGGTGGCAGCGTATCGCGAGTCGAGTCCTGGGTCGTCCTGAAGTTCGCGCCTCGGCCGAAGTCCGCCCACGGGCCAGGCTGATTGGTCGCCTGCATCGACGCGAGCGCAAGAATGACCGCAGCAATGCTGAATGGGAATCGCATCATCTGAGCCCACACTAGACCTACGAGTCTCGAACAGCTAGCAGTATCAGAGTTTAAACTGCGCAAAACACGCTATCAACGAGCGCCTGGAGAGGCAAGTGCTCCTTGAGACGATCGTCCACCCACCACGGGCCGCGGCGTCACGCGCCAGCCTCCTCGCCAGAGCCGCGAGCAAGAGCACGCCCTTGAACGGATCGACACGCTCGACCGCCGGCGTATGCGCGTCCGAGGGCGAAGGGGAGCGGAACGTCCTCCTCGAGACGCTTCGCGCACACCGAGACTCCTCTCTGGTCGAAGACGAGGAGCTTGACGTGTCGCGATGACGGTTGCAGAAACAACGATCATGATGAATTATCGGAACCACTTGACTTCAGCACCGGAGCGAGCACGCTGCGAACTATTTCTTTAACATTCTTGTCAGCGTAGCCTGATGATCGAGATCGTCTTGAATGTACTTCGGAATCGGCCGACCTGGAGCGACTCCGACGCATTCACGATGATTCAAGCTCGGCTCGGTCTTTGGCTGGCAGTTTGAGTCGCAATTCCAGCCGCCCCGCCCATCGTCGACGCAGCACTGCCAACCACTCGCTGGCTGGCAAACCGTAGCGTGTGTGCAGTCGTTAACCGCGTGTGCCTGTGCGACAGCCGGTCGCATAGTCGCAAGAATGGCCGCTGCACACAACGCGGCACCTGCGAAAGCAGCCGCCGCGGCGAGTGCACGCCGCATAGCTTTTTCTAGATACATCTTCATCTCCCCCGTTCAAATTGAACGGCATTTAGGTTGGTGGATGTGTCTGGGATGCTCGCTCCGGCAAGCTGAGATACTCGGACAATTTCCATTCAACCAGTCGCTGCCACGCCCCCATCTGGACAGTTGCGATAAGTCCCGAAGCATCGTCCCGCAACGCCATTCCACTGACCTTGTAGGGGCTGACTAACCGCGCCAGCAGATGGCCCTGCCAATCCATTAGCCAGACTTGGCGGCGTTCAAGGGTCGTATCGCCACCCAGGGATCGGCAGTCGCAATCGAGCAGCGCCGCAAAAGGGCGGGAGGACGCCGCGGCGACAAAATGCAGCCTTGCATCATTCCGCCAAGCGATTCGGACACTGCCGTCCGACGCGAGCCGAAGCGTCGCCGGTGCCCCCTCAGAGCTATCCAGCACTATGCGACGGTCCGTACCATGATCCAGATCAACGGCCTCGATGCTTCGATCATATTTTGACGGCAAAAATATCAGATGTTTAGAATTAGTAGTTGGAGGCAAGAGAATCATACTCGACGTTGCCAGCGCTCGCATGAATGACGCCGGAGGCAGTCCGTAGACCGCTGCGGCGGTATCGACCCATCGTGTCCAGTGAATACCATCCGGCGAATACAAGAAGCGAGAACCGGTAGTAAGCGTGCCGGCGATGCCCATTCCCCACGGTGCGAATGCGATGCTGAACGGATTATCAGAGCGTTGAAGCACCGCTTCAAGGTTTGTGTATGTTAGCAGTTCACGCCCGTGCGCCGTAGCGGGCGTTATCACGAGCCGCCTTGAACGTGCATCAACGAGAAACAGCTGCGGTGTGACGTTAGCGTGCCCCAATCCCATCGACACGGGAACGAGTGTATCGCCGGGGCTTGGTGCATGCGGCACAAATCGTCTCAAAGTCGCCCCTGAAATCATGTCAACCGCGGTCACATGCGGTGTCTGCCCGCGGTCAAGAACGAACGCGATTCGCGAGTTCACGACAACATCAGTAGCGATATGAAAGGAATCGGCCGCGAGGATCCTTGGCTGTAAGAGGTTCAGGGTCGGAATCGCACGAGTAACGATCGTGTCGACCGCATTTGCCACGACGGTCTGACTCGTTCCAACCGATACCGCCCGCTGGAGCCGCGGAGAGTCGCAACTCCCGACAGCTGCTAGCGAAGCAAGGGCCAGTCGACGTATTCGAGAGTAGGGCCGAGCCATGAGCGCTGGCGAATCACCGGCGGCGGCACAATTAGCTTCTCAATACGAGCAATCGCTCATTGGGCCATCGTACTTCTATTGATCCGCTATGTCAATGACTTTTTCGATACGAACACTATCGGGCTCAGCCATTGCGATGCTACGATTTCTCATTCGAGTTCTTCACCCACTGACTGAGAGTCTCGGCCGCCGTTGTGCAATCAGGCGCTGACAGACGAGGTGCGCGAACGCGAAAAGGTAAGGTGCCGTGCCACCCGCTAGCCCACCAACGCTGTCGGCTGCCGTCGGACCTCGACTCGCACTTTCCCGAGGCACTGGCGGCTGGGCCACTCCTACCGGCGGTTTGTTGCCCTTTGTCAATTGTGTGCCGCTCTCATCCGCCGGCGACGATGGTTTATCTGACAGCGCTCAACGGTTTACCGGTCCGGGATTCGCATTCCACCTAATGAGATTGCCCGCCAGTGCCTTATCGGCTATTTCGTCCTCAGGCAGGGCATCAATTATCCCTTCCGCGCGGCAACGCGTTCGATCCAGCGGTAATGCCCGCCGCGGAGCATCCTCAAGTACCGGCGATGATGTCCAGAGCAGCATCAACCTCGTCGACGGTATTGTAGAAGTGCGGCGATAGTCGAATCGCGCCTTCGCGAAAGGAATGCGCGACATGTGCCTTCGACAGGCGTTCGCTCGCCGTACGCGCATCGCGCGGACGCACTGAGACGATTCCGGCGCGCCGCGTTGGCGCCGCGGGGGTCACCAGTTCGACATCGTCGCGTGAGCTGGTCCACTGCACGATATGCTCCGCCAAATCCAGCGTGTGCGCTGAAACCGCCTCGAGACCCAGCTCGAGGAAGAGCTCGAGACTCGCATTCATTCCCGCCATATCCTGAAATGGCAGCGTGATGAACTCATACTTCCGAGCGTCGGCGCGCCACGCGAGATCGTAGTCGGTGAGCCTGCTGAAGTCGTCCGCTCCCCGCACGGCGAGCCAGCTCACGTCGTGTGGCTCCAGCTGATCGATCAAGTCTCGCCGCACATACACGAATCCTGACCCCCACGGCGAGAGCAGCCATTTCTGCGCACCGCACGCGAGGATGTCGATCCGAAGCGCGTGCACGTCGAGCGTGAGCGGACCAACGCCCTGAATCGCGTCGACAACGAAGTACACGCCGCGGTCGCGGCACAAGGCGCCGAGCGCCGCGAGATCAACGCGAGCGCCGGACGCGAACTGCACCCACGACACGCTGACCGCACGCACGCGATCGTCCTCGAGCTCGCGCGAGAGTCGCTCCGGATCGAGCACGCCCTCGTGACACTCCAACCGGCGATACTCGATGCCGCGCCGCTCAGCGAGCGCCATCCACGGATACACGTTCGCCGGAAACTCGCGATCCGGCGTCAGCACGACATCGCCCGCGCGCAGCGGCAGTGAGAATGCGGCGAGGTTCATGCCATACGTCGTGTTGGTCGCGAGCGCGATCTCGAAGGAATCGGCGCCGATGAGCTGAGCAACGAGTGCGCGGCTGCGCTCCAGTGTGCCGAACTGCAGATCGTGCGCGATGCGGTGCGGGTTGGCGCGCAGCTGCGCCCACTCGCACACTGCGCGCACGCTGCGCGCTGGGAGCGGGCCGGTCGATGCGTGATTGAGAAAGATCGTTTCGCCTGCGGCGGCCCAGGGAAACTCCGCCAGGCGGAGCGCCTCGACGTCGTAGCTCACTGGCGGGCCGATGTGCCGGCCGACGCACCGGGCATGATGACGCGAACGGTTCGCGGATCGAGCGCGTCGCGCAACGCATCCCCGAGCAGGTTGAAACCGAGTACCGCGGCGCCGATGGCGAGACCAGGAAACACCGACGTCCACGGCGCATGTCGCAGCTGATACAGATCGCGGCCGTCCGCGATCATCGCGCCCCAACTCGGCGTCGGGGGCTGGACGCCCAACCCCAGAAACGAAAGCGACGACTCGGCCATGATCGCCCCCGCGACGCCAAGCGTCGCAGCGATGACGACGGGCGCGACGACGCTCGGGAGAATGTGCTGAATGAGAATCTTCCAATCACGCGCACCGAGCGCTCGCTCGGCTTGCACGAACTCCATTTCGCGGACGACCAGCACCTGCCCGCGAACCAGTCTCGCCATACTCGCCCAGCCCACGACGCCGATCGTGAGGAACACGACCGTCAGCGACGGCTGCAGCGCGGCGACCAGCGCGATGAGGAGGAGCAGCGTCGGAAACGCGAGCGTGACATCCGCGAGACGCATCACGCTCTCGTCGACCCACTTGCCGTAGTAGCCCGCGATCAATCCGAGCAGTACGCCGAGCGAGAGTGCGATGCACTGCGATAGGAGGCCGACCGTAAGCGACACACGCGCGCCGTAAACCAGGCGAGCCCACACGTCGCGGCCCTGGATGTCAGTGCCGAACCAATGGCTTGCCGACGGCGGCTGCAACGAGTTGATCAGATCGACGCCGGTGGGACTGTGTCGAGCGACGAGCGGAGCCGCGATCGCGATGATCGCGAGCAGAACGATCACACCGCCGCCGAACCAGGCGCGTTTGTCGGTCGTGAGCCGCTCGGTCGTGCGACTCACTTCAGAGGATCTCCGAGCTCACGGGGTGTATCGGGCCGCTGATGCTTCCAGCGGCGATGATGCCAGAAGTATTGCTCCGGCGCGCGACGCACCCACCGTTCGAGCGCCACCGTATAGTCGGCGACGATGCGGTCGACATCTGCTTCGCGATCTCCCGTATCGACGGCGTCGATCGGCTCGAACGTCAGCGAGTAGCGCCCGGACGGCTGCCGAACCGCGACACCGAACACGATCGGGGCACCGAGCCTGAGTGCAAACACGGCGGGTCCGCGCGGCGTCTTCGCATAGCGGCCGAAGAAAGGTACCCACGTCGACGCGAGGCCAACGGTGCCCTGATCGACGAGAAAGGCGACCGCGCGTCCACCGCGCAACGAGCGCGGCACGCGCTTCACGGCATCTTCATCATGCACCACTGTCATTCCGATGCGCTGTCGTGTCGCCGTGAGATACCGATCGAAGAGCGGATTGGCCATGTGCCGAGCAACGGCATCGATGGGCAAACCGCGCGCCGCCAGATATGCGCCGCCCAACTCCCAGTTGCCAAGATGCCCGGTGACGAGAATGAGGCCCTTTCCGCGCGCGAGCCGTTCATCGACGATGTTCCAGCCGTGTACGGACTCGAACAGATCGATGATCTCAGTCGCGGAGAAGGAGGGCAGGATCGCCGTCTCGATGCTCGTTCGGCCAAGATGTCCGTATGCTTCGCGGGCGATGCGCTCGACGTCAGCGGCGCTCAACTCGGGCATCGCGGCCGCAAGCTGCCGACTGACGACGTCGCGTCGAATACCGAGCGGCGCGTAGCCGAGTCGTCCGATGCGCTCACCAAAGCGGCCGGCGGTTCTGAACCCTAGCCGCTCGACGGCGGCGACGGCGCCACGAAGCGCCGCGTATTCCGCCCGGTGGGCAAAAGTCGTCATCGAACTGCCCACTTCTCTCGATCGCCGGCCGCGTTCACGGCGCGTTCGAAACCGTCGATCATCGAGCTTTCAGTGAATTCCCGCTGCACTCGCGAGCGACCGGCGTTGCCCATTGCCACGCGCTTTTCCTCGTTCGTGAGGAAGGCTGCGATCGTCGACGCGGTCTGCGACGGCTCTTCAGTGGACAGCAAGATTCCGGAGATGCCGTCGGCGACGTAATGCTGCGCGAGTGGCGTTCGGTCGGCGATCACCGGGACGCGCATCGCCATGAAATCGAGACACGCCAGCGCGGCAGCGTCACCCGATGACACCACCCACCCCGCCGTCGCCGCGCGCATCACCGGTGCAGGGTCGCGCGCGTCGTCGAGGAAGGTGACAAGAGAGCTCACGCCTAGCGCCGCAGTGTGAAGCCGGAGCTCATCATCGTTCGCGCCGGGGCCAAACACCGCGAGATGGAGCGGCCGATGTCGCGGAGCGAGGAGCGACAACGTCCGAAGCACCGCGCCGAAGCGATAGCGGCCGCTCGGATCGTAGGCGCACGCGATGATCGGCCCGTGCGAGACGGCCCCGATCTCGGCGCGCGTTGCCGGTTGCAACGTGTCGTAGGTGCCCGGCTCGATACCGAGTGGCGCCACCGTGGGGTGGATCTTCCAGCCGCGGGGAGCCATGGTCTGCAGCTCACGATCGCTCGAGACGACAGCCCCCGACGCGGCGAGCTTGAGCGCGAGGCGTCCACCGCGCTGAACGTGCAGCTTCGTGAACGACGGCACGCGCCGCAGCACCGCGCCGCGTTCCGCGAACCGAAGCGCGGAGCCGGCGATGAGCTGATCGCGCTCGGACGAAACGACGACGACCTCGATGAACTTTTCCGCGAGCACTTTGCGTAACCCGAGCGCGCCGCCGACCGCGCCCGCGCCGGAATCGAGCGCCGTCGTCTCGAGGCTCGCGCCCTGCGCCGCCCATTCGACTTGACCGCCGCCGCACGCCGCGAACGTGATGTGATGTCCGCGAGTCGACAGTCCGCGCGCCGCTTGAATCGCGATGCGTGACGTGCCGGACCACGTCGCTTCACTGTTGTAGAAGAGAACGCGCATTCCTTTCTAGGCGGGTCCGGCGCCGTGCACGGCCGCGCCCGCGTCGACGTCGACAGGCAGACCGTTGTTCGTGTCCGGCTCGTCGCGGAACTGTAGCGAATGCAGCCGATGGTACGCGCCGCGCTCGGCAAGCAGTTGGCCGTGGGTACCGCGCTCGACGATGTGTCCTTGATCGAGCACGAGAATGAGGTCGGCGTGGACGATGGTCGACAACCGATGAGCAATCACGAACACCGTGCGTCCCGTCAATAGCCGGTCCACCGCCTCTTGCACGAGTCGCTCCGATTCGGTGTCGAGCGCCGACGTCGCCTCATCAAGAATGAGAATCGGCGGATCGATCAAGAGCGCACGCGCGATCGCGAGCCGCTGCCGCTGGCCACCCGAGAGCCGAGTGCCGCGCTCGCCGAGGATCGTGTCGTAGCCAAGGGGGAGCGCCTTGATGAAGTCGTGTGCGTTTGCCGCGCGAGCGGCGCGCTCGATCTGGTCCTGCGTGTACTTCGCGCCCGAGCCGTACGCGATGTTGCTCCGCACCGTGTCGTTGAACAGCACGGTGTCCTGACTCACGATTCCCGTGAGTGCGCGCAGCGACCCGAGCTTCACGTCGCGCGTGTCGATGCCGTCGATGCGAATCGCGCCCGACGTGGGTTCGTAGAAGCGTGGGATGAGGTCGACGAGCGTCGTCTTCCCCGCTCCACTCGCGCCGACGAGCGCGACGACGGTTCCACGCCGTGCCGTGAACGAAATGTCGCGGAGCACGGGCTCGTCATCATAGGCGAACGAGACGTTCTGGAATTCGATCGCGCGATCGAGCGCGGCGATGGTTCGCGTACCCCGATCTGTTTGCGTTTCGGTCGATCGATCGAGGACTTCGAAGAGTCGCTCCGCCGCGGCAATCGCTTGCTGCGCGATATTCGGCGCTTGTGACAGTTGCTTCAGCGGCGGCAAGAGGCGCATCACCATCGTCATGAAGACGATCAACTCGGCGGCCTTCATTCCGGATCCGTCGAGCACCCCGATCGCGCCGATCCAGAGGATCAACACGGCGATGCTCATGCCGATCATTTCCGTGACCGGCTGCGACAGCGCCGACACTCGGTTCACGCGAACCATGCCCTCGGAGTAGCGGTGGCTCGCGGAGCCGAAGCGTTCGTCCTCGTACGCTTCACCGGCGAACGATTTCACCATGCGGACGCCGCTCACCACTTCCTGAAGGACGCTCGTCGCTTCGCCGAAGTCGTTTCGGCTGCGCCGGTACCCGCGACGCAGCCGGCGAAGCAAGGGCTGGAGCGCGATGGTCAGCAGCGGCGCGATGGTGAATGACAAGAGCGTGAGCTTGGCCGACATCGCGAACAACGCATACAACGTCGCGACGATCTGCGCGAGGTTCTGGGTCGTCCGCGTGACGAGCTCTGTGATGAGCGTTTTGGTTTGATCCGTGTCGGACAGGATCTTCGAGATCACCTGGCCGACCTTCGTCTGCTGGAAATAACGCAGCGGCAGCCGCTGCATGTGCTGGAAAACGCCGTCGCGCAGATCGCGCGTGACGTATTCCTGAAGCGTCGCGGCGAACTGGCCGCTCAGCCAGACGAAGACGTTCTTGATCGCGACGACGATGAGAATGACGACGATCATCGCGCTGAGCGACCCGCGCGGATCCTTCGGGTTGAGGAACACGCCGATCGTCGCGTTCAAGACCTTTGTGATCCAGCCAGCGTCCTTCGGGAGAAAGCTGTCCTGTTGGAACAGTGCCTGGAGGAACGGAATCAGCAGCGTGAACGAAAAGACGTCGAGCACCGCGGCGATCAAATTGCTGGCCACGTTGCCGATCATCGCGCCGGTGTGCGGCCGCAAGAACGGCAGCAGCCGGCGATACGTGGCGCCGGCCCGAAGCGTGGTTGCCCGCGGTGACCGATCGTCAGCCATGCACTACCGCCGGGGCGTCAACAGCGACACCGGGAGAATGCACTCCTCGGGCGTGACGCCGCCATGCAGAAACGAGCCCCGATATCGGCTCTGGTACTCCCGCAGCTTCGTCGGGTACACGAAGAAGGAATCGCCCGCCGCGAGCAGCGTGTTCGCACCCAGCCCGCGGCGCGGAAGCTTTAAAGAATCCTCTTTGGTGAACAACAACGCCTGTTCCGGATTCTCGGCACGCAGATCCTCGCCGAATTTGTAGCGCAGGTTCTGCGTGGCATCGCGCTTCGCGAACACCGTGGCCGGCGTGCGGCAGTGGATCGAGCCGTGATCGCTCGTCACCAACACCTTCACGTTGCGGCGCGCCGCTTCCTGGAGCACCGAGAACAGCGCCGAACGACGGAACCACTGCTGCGTGATCTGGCGCAGCGCGATCTCGTCGCGGGCGACCTCATACAGAATCGCCGACTCGGAGCGCCCGTGCGTCAACAAGTCCACGAAGTTGAAGACGAACGCCGAGATGCCTTCGGCGGCGATGACCCGGGACAGACGGCGCTCGATGTCGTCGCCCTCAGCGGCCGTCGAGATCTTCTCATAACGGACCGGCAGCTTGACGCCAAGCTCGACGAGCTGCGCCTCGAGAAGCTCGCGCTCGTGCGCGTTGAGCGTCTCGTCTTCACGCTCGCCCCACCAGTCGGGAAAGCGCGCCGCGATCTCGCCCGGGAAGAGTCCGCTGAACAGCGCGTTCCGGGAGAACGGCGTCGCCGTTGGCAACACGCTGAAATAGTGCGACGTCTCGACGTCGAACAGCGGCGCCAGAAGCGGTTCGAGCACGCGCCACTGGTCGAGGCGCAGACAATCGATCACGACGAAGAGCGCCTGCTTGTCGTTCTTGAAGATCGGCATCAGAAACTCGGGCACGATGTCGATCGAGAGCGGGGGCCGATCACCGGCGAGGTTCCTGAGCCACGCGGGATACGACGACTTCATGAAGGCGCCGAACTCGCGGCGAAGGTCCGGATAGAGGCCCTGGAGCGACTCGTAGAGGCCCGTTTCGTTCGCGGCAACGAGATCGAGATCCCACTGCGTCAACTCGCTGAACCTGTCGATCCAATCGCGCCATCCGAGCCCGCGGAACGGCTCCGTCTGCAGATCGCGAAAGCGCTCGACGAAACGGCGAGCGACGGCTTGCTGCCGGATTTTCGCACCGTCGAGGAGACGGGTAATCGCGGCGTACACCTGGCGCGGTGTGACCGGCTTCACAAGGTAGCCTTCGAGCGCCGCGCCTATCGCCTCGGTCATGGTCGAGTCCTCTTCGCTCTTCGTGACCATGACGATCGAGAGATTCGGGTCGGCCTCTCGGAGCTCGCGAAGGGCATCGAGCCCGCGCTTGCCGGGCATCTGCTCGTCCAGCAATACGAGGCTGAATGGGCGCCGGCGGACCAGCGCCACCGCGTCGTCGGCGTTCGTGACGGTCTCGACCTCGAACCCCTTGTCCCGCAAGAACATGCGGTGAGGTTCGAGGAGTTCCGCCTCGTCGTCGATCCAGAGTACTGCCTTCGCTGGTTGCGCCATGCGGGAAATGTAGTGCGCCCGTGATCGAGACGCCCATCACGCCGGTAGCGTTACGCGCCATGTGCGCGCATGTTCCAGACGTGCTCGCGAGCCTGCCGCCCTTTGCCGTGGCGCCGACGCCATTCCGCTTCGGTGCGCTTGCCGCCCTCTCGGGTCGCGCAGCCATCGGTGGCCAGCGCGAAGTTGCGCTCGCCACGTACATGGCGGCGCGACTCGCACACGACGTCTTGCCCGACCAAGAGCTCGACCCCACGGTACGCGCCGAGCGCGCCCTCGCCGCGAAAAGCTGGCTGTCGACTGTAACACTTCCGCCTAACGTTCGGCCCGTTTTGGTCCGGCTTGTCGAGGCCACGGGAGCCGGGCGGGACGCAACCGCCGCCGCCTTAAAGGCCGTAATTGCCGCGGTATCGCCGCAGCTCGACAAGGCCGCGCGATCCGAGCTCGATCAGCTCGCCGAAGTGCTCGAGCGAAGGTGACTTGCAAACTCTTGTAGCTTGCGACTTTGGCGCGCTGAACGGTATTTTGGCCCATGCCTCGGAGCGCCGACATCTCCCCCCTCTCCGTGCTCTTGTCTCGCGTCGACGCTGCCAGCGACGGGAGTCCGCCGCCTGACTCGTTCGCCTGCGGCTTCTCGAGCATCGACGCACTACTCGGCGGAGGGTTCCGGCGCGGTGATCTGATCGTGCTGGGTGGGGACGTCGCGAGCGGTAAGTCCGCCTTGGCGTTGGCTTTCGCGCTTCGGTCGTCGCTTCTCGGCGCCCGAGTCGGCTTTCTGACCAGCGAGATGTCCGTCGACCGAGTTCTCGAGCGCGTCATTGCGATTGAAGCCCGCACACGGATCGACGACCTTCGTCAAGGCAACCTCGACGACGTCAGCCGAGCGAGCGCGGGCGCTGTGGCGCTCAAGCTTCGCGACCACCTGCCCGTCATCGAGCGTTTGTCCCCGCTGGGGGGCATTGCGCGGTTGTCCGCGTTCCTGGACGAGTTTCCGACCACTGATTGCCTGGTCGTCGACTCCCTGTCGGCGTTTGGCGAAGGGGAGCAGCCGACGGACGAGGAGCTAGCGTCGGCCATTCGGCAGCTCAAAGCCCTGGCGTTGGACAAGGCCATTGCCATATTGACCACGGCGTCGCTTCCCCAGCTGACGCCCCGGGCTGACCGCCGGCCGACACTCGATGACTTCGGTGCGCTCGGAAGCGTCAAGCAACTGGCGGATGTGGTACTCTGCCTTTTCCGCCCGGACATGTACGAGCCCTCTCGCGACATCGAGGGCGCCACCGAACTTCTGATCCGAAAGAATCGCAATGGTCCAACGGGTTACGTGGACCTCTTTTTCTACGCGCAGTGGATGCGATTCGAAGACATGCTCGATCCCGACCGGTAGGAGTGTACCTGATGCGGATTGCTCGATGGACGATCCTGGCCGCGGCGCTCGCGGTGAGTGCGTGCGCTACGGCGATTTCTGGAAGCGCGGATAGCATCTCCAAGCTCGAACAGGCGAAGGCCGCGAATCCCAGCTCGCAGGCCGTCGCGCGAAATCTTGGCATCGCCTACTTCAAGGCGACGCCCCCGCGCTACAACGACGCGCGAGTCGCGCTCGCACAAGCCGTGGAGCTGAATCCGAAGGACGGCGTGGCTGCGCTCTATCTCGGACTCACCGCGGAAGCGCAGAACGACCTTCCGGCGGCTCAGCGAGCCTACGAGTCGTATCTGGCCGTCGGCAAGACGCGCGGCGCCAAGGATCAAATCACGGCGCGACTCGCCGTGATCGATCGCAAGGTCAACGAAGAGCGTGCGAAACGCGCCATCGCGCAGGAGCGACAGCTGTCGTCCGTTGCCGGACCATCGAACAGTGTCGCGGTGATGCCATTTGCGTTCAGCGGCAGCGATACGTCCCTCAAGCCTCTGGAGCGCGGTCTCGCCGATCTCGTCACGACCGATCTGAGCCGATCCTCGGCGCTCAAGGTGCTGGAGCGCACGCAACTGCAGGCGCTTCTGGATGAGATTCAGTTGCAGCAGCGAGCGGGCGTTCAGGGCGGCACCGGTGTTCGCGCCGGCAAGATTCTCCAGGCTGGCCGCATCGTGGGCGGCAGCATCTCTCAGCTCGGACCGAATCAGCTGCGCACCAGCGCGAGCGTCACGAACGTTCAGACGTCCGCGGTTCAGGGCAGTCCCGCGACGCAGCAGGCGGCGATCGACCAACTGTTCGACATGGAGAAGAAGCTCGTCCTCGATCTGTTCGGCGCGCTCAACGTGACGTTGACGACGGCGGAGCGAAACGCGATCGAGCAGCGGCCCACGCGTTCGATGGCGGCGTTCCTCGCCTATAGCCGAGGCTTGGAGCTCGAGGATCAGGGCCGCTACGACGGCGCCAGCCGCTCGTACGACAACGCGCTGCGCTTGGACCCGGGCTTCTCGTCCGCACAACAGAAGGCACAGGAAACGCGCAGCATCGTCGCTGGAAATGCAGTCACGACGGCATCCGTCGAGTCCAGCCTGCGCGGAACGACCGAGGGCGCGACCGTTACGGCCGCGACACAGGGAGCGACGACGAGCGGAGCGACGGCAGGCGGTGGCGCGACATCGATCGCGGATGGGTTGAATCCGTCGGTGGCCGGCGCAGCAGCGACCGGCTCGACGACCGGAACGCAACCGGTGCGCGACGCCGCGTCGGGAACAGGCGGGAACAATCCGACGACCAAGACCGCGAAGGTCACGATCACGGTCAGACAGCCATAGCCAGGAGACTGTGATCATGTCCCGTCGCTTCTTCGCTCTTGTTGCGCTGCTCGCGGCTTCCACCGCGGGCGCACAAGACGTCACCGACATCAGCGCGCGGCTCGCGCCGCAGTTTCACTCGTACAAGATCGATTCGCCGACGAACACGACGATCAGCGAGTTCGCGCTTCCGCTCTATGTGCTCGTCCCGATCACGCCGCGCTTGAGCTTCGACGTCGGCTCGTCGTTCACGCAAGCGAAGGTTGAGCAGACGGGAACGACCAGCATCTCGAGCACGATCTCGGGCCTCACCGACACGCAGATCCGCGGAAATCTCGTGCTGGGCAACGACCTCGTTGTCCTCACGGCGGGAGTCAATCTGCCTACGGGCAAGTCGACTGTGTCTCCAACCGAGCGTCTCGCGGCTGGCTTGATCGGAAGCGACTTCCTCGCATTTCCAATCACGAACATGGGAACTGGATTCGGCGGCACGGGCGGTATCGGCGTGGCGATCCCGCTCAACGAGGATTGGAATCTTGGGATCGGCGCGAGCGTGCGACATTCGGCCCAGTACGATCCGTTCGATCTCTCGGGCGCGCAGGTGCTGCACTATCAGCCAGGCAATGAGTATCGCGGTCGCATTGGACTCGATCACCCGGTCGGCACTGGACGCTTCACGATCGGCGTGACGTACTCGACCTTTGGCGACGACAATCTCGGCGGATCGATATACAACACCGGGAATCGATACTTCGCGCAGCTCGATTACAACAATTCGCTTGGACCTGGGCGCATCTCAGTGACGGGTTGGAACATGCTCCGCACGAGTGGTACGCTCGCGGACAGCACTACGATTGGCAAAGAGGATGTCGCGTCGGGAACACTCGCCTATGGAATTCCAATGGGTGGCGTGGTACTGGAGCCGGCCGTCGAGGGACGCTCGTGGTCGCAGCCGGGCGCTGTACGCAGCTATCTCGGCACGTTCGGTGTGCGTTTGCCGTTCAATGTGGGAGGCATCGCGGTAGTACCCAGCGCTGGCTACTCCGTCGGACAGTTGGCGGCACAGACTGGCTCGTTCGGCAGCCAAAGCGCAACGCTCACCGGCTTTCACGGCACGCTCGCGATTCGTCTGAGATAGCGGGAAGGGGGAAGAGGGAAGCGGGAAGCGGGGGGACGAGGTTCGGGGGAAGTGGGCGCGTAGTTCACGTACTCACGTCCTCCCCTCCTCCCTCGTACCTCATCCCCCCTCTTCCCCCCTCCCGCTTCCCTCTTCCCTATATTGAGCAGCGAACCTCTGTCCGAGTTGGGTTATGGCTGGCCATAGTAAATGGAAGCAAATCAAGCACTACAAGGCCGCCGCTGACGCGAAGCGCGGCGCGCTGTTCACCAAGCTGATTCGTGAAATCACGATGGCCGCCAAGATCGGCGGCGGCGACGCAACGGGAAATCCGCGTCTCCGGCTCGCGATCGACACGGCGCGAGCGAACTCGATGCCGAAGGAGAACATCGAGCGCGCCATCAAGAAGGGCACGGGTGAGCTCGAGGGCGTCGATTATCAGGAAGTGACATACGAGGGCTACGGTCCAGGCGGCGTCGCACTTCTCATCGACGCGGTCACCGACAATCCGACGCGCACGGTCGCCGAAGTGCGCGCGAAGATGTCGCGCATGGGCGGCAACCTCGGCACGCCGAACTCGGTCGCCTGGATGTTCGAGAAGAAAGGCCAGGTGTACGTGGACGCCTCCACGATCGATGAGGATTCGCTCATGGAGAAGGCGCTCGACGCCGGCGCGGAGGATGTCGCGCGCGAAGATGAGCGCTTCCTCGTGACCACGAGCCCGGCCGACTTTCACGCTGTGCAGACGGCGCTGAAGGGCAAAGGCGTGACGATCGCGGAGGCCGAGTTGGCCATGGTGCCAAAGAACACCGTCCAGGTCGCAGGCAAGGACGCCGAGTCGCTCTTCAAGCTGCTCGAGACGATCGAGGAGCTCGACGACGTGCAGAAAGTCTGGGCGAACTTCGACATCGACGTCGCCGAAATGGCGAAGGTCGAGGGGTGATCGTCCTCGGGATCGATCCGGGCACAGCGACCACCGGCTACGGTGTCGTACAGGGAGACGGGCTTGGGTCCGTCTCCCTTGTCGAATGCGGCGTGATTCGGACGCGCGCTCGCGATCCGCTCGCCTCTCGCCTACACGAGATCTACGAAGGCGTCGCTGAGCTCTTGTCGCGCCATCGGCCCGACGCGCTCTCGGTCGAAGATGTCTTCTACGCGAAGAACGTTCGGACCACGGTCGTCCTCGGTCACGCACGCGGCGTCGTGCTGCTCGCGGGGCAACAGGCAGGCGTGGACATCCACGAACTGCCGCCCGCCGAGATCAAGAAAGCAGTCGTGGGCAAGGGCGCGGCGACGAAAGAACAAGTGCAGTTCATGGTCACGCGCTTGCTCCGCTTGAAATCGGCGCCCCAGCCGTCGGATGCCGCTGACGGAGTCGCCGCGGCACTGGCGTGTGTCATGGGCGCGCGCCGCCTGTCGGCTATCCAGTCGACGCAGGCATGATCTCGCAAGTTTCCGGCACGCTCGTCAGCCGCGAGCTGGATCGCGTCGAGATTCTGACCGCGGGCGGGATCGCCTACGAGCTCGCCATTCCACTCGGCGTGTATGAATCGCTGCCTCCGGCGGGCGAGCCGGTGCACCTCTACACGCATCTCGTGGTGAAAGAGGATGGGTGGCAGCTGTTTGGATTCGCGAATGCGTTCGAGCGGCGAGTATTCCAGCGTGTGTTGAACGCGAAGGGCGTCGGCCCCGCGCTGGCGCTCGGCCTGTTGTCGACGCTCTCAGCGGATCGGCTGATTCGCGCGTTGCGTGAGAAGGACATCGCGACCCTCCAGAGCGTGCCGCGAGTTGGCCGTAAGAAGGCCGAACAGCTGATTCTCGACGTCGCGGACAAGCTGGATGATCTTTCGGGACAGCCGGCGACGGGCGATGGGCGACGGGCGGCGGGCGGTGCAGCCGCGCAGGACGCGATGCGCGCACTCGTTTCGCTTGGATACTCGACTGGCGATGCAGAGCGTGCCGTGCGCGAAGTGATGGATGGTGGAGCGAAAGACGGGGACGCCGCGGAATTGATCCGCGGCGCATTGGCCAGAATTCGAGGATAATCCGAGTGCTTGCAGCCAGACGAACCGCGACGTTCACCGAGTCGGTCATCCGCGAGATGACCCGCATCGCCAGCATGCATCAGGCTGTGAACCTGGCGCAGGGCTTTCCGGATTTTTCGATGCCGGATCCCATGAAGGAGGCCGCGTGCGCCGCGATCAACGGCGACATCAATCAGTACGCGGTCACGTGGGGCGCGCCGGTGCTCCGGCAGGCGATCGCCGAGAAGTATCGCCGCTGGTACAACATGGAGGTCGACGCTGATCGCGACGTGACGGTGACGTGCGGCGCGACGGAAGCGATGGCGACGGTGTTCATGGCGCTCATGGATGCGGGCGACGAGGTCATCATCCCCGAGCCATTTTATGAGAACTATGGTCCCGACGCGATTCTCGCCGGGGCAAAGCCTGTCTTCATTCCGTTCGAGCGGCCGAACTGGACGCTCGATGCAGATCGCCTGCGCAAGGCGTTCAACTCGAAGACGAAGGCGATCATCGTCAACACGCCGCACAATCCGACGGGCCGTGTACTCACGCGCGAGGAGATGGATCTGATCGCGCAGCTGTGCATCGAGCACGACGCGTGGGCAATCACCGATGCGCCGTACGAGCACATGGTCTATTCGGGTCATCACCACGAGATCGCGACCTGGCCCGGCATGCGCGAGCGAACGATCACAATCTCATCGCTCTCGAAGACGTACAGCTGCACGGGCTGGCGCATCGGGTGGATCATCGCACCGCCGGCGCAGACGGGTCCCATCCGCAAGGTGCACGATTTCCTGACGGTCGGCGCACCAGCGCCGCTGCAGACCGCCGCGGCGGTGGGCTTTGCGTTCGATGCGCAGTACTACAATCATTTCGCGAACGAATACAAAGCGCGGCGCGAGTTCCTATGCTCTGTGCTCGAGGAGCAGGGCTTCGAGTTCGCGGTGCCCGAGGGCGCCTACTACATTTTCGCGGACTTCTCGAAGCTGAGCGATCTCGATGACGTCACGTTCGCGAAATGGATGACGCAGGAGATCGGCGTCGCCACGGTGCCGGGATCGAGCTTCTACTCGAACAAAGAAGACGGCCGCTCGTTCACTCGCTTCGCATTCTGTAAGAAGCAGGAAACGCTGGAGAATGCCGCGCAGCGATTGTCTCATCTTCGAGGGAAGCTGTAGATAGAGAACTACAAGCGAATCACTGACTGACACCGACACTGACGGATCGGCACGGCACTGCAAATTCTATTGAAATAGGATCACGCAACGAGCCGGATTGCTTTTGCAAAAACCGCTCGGGACGCCACGAATGGCATCCCGAGCGGTTTTGTTCAAAGAAAGAGTTTCGCTGTTCCGTGACTGTCAGTCGGTGTCCGTGCCTTTCCGTGATATGCTCGTAGTTATCGGAACGAGAGAATATTCAGCGTGATTCCAGGCTCCAATATTCCATTCACTCGGCGAACCATCGCGCCCACGCCCATATCCATCTGACTGAATGAGAGGCTGACGCCGCCCGAAGCGGCCCAGCCATCGGTCACGTACGCGCCGCCGCCGCGCAGCGCGAAGTGCGGCACGTGAAGCTCGAGACCACCGGACACCTGCGCCTTGGGGCCGATCACGATTCCGTCATCGGAGCGCTGTCGCACATCCGCCGAGAAGGTCAACGCGTCCGTCAGATCCAACGCCATTCCGGCCGTGATGATCGGCTTGAACTTGTCGTTTGCGACAAGCGTGCGAAGCACGGCCGGAGCCGTCGCGTACGGGTGATCGGCGAAATCCGTCGTGTCCGTGGTTTCGTTGAAGATCGCCATCGCGCTCCGTGCACGGAGCTTGGTCGAATCCCATGCGAACGTGTTCATCACGTTCTGCACCGCGGCGCCGATGGTGAATCGCTTGTGCGACCACGCGAGACCGGCGTCGAGTCCCATGCCGGAGCCCGCGATGTAGCCACGACCACTGTCCGGCCACGCGAGCACCGCGGGAAAGTCGACCATGAGTCCGCTGCTGCTCGATGTCGAGCCCTGATCCTGCGCGATCGTCATCGCATTGCCGACGATGTACTTGCCCGTCACGCCGATCGCGAAGCCGCCCGCGCCAATGCCGTAGCTCGCCGCGGCGGTCGTGAAAGCGCCCATGTGCACCGTCGATCCCTTGAGACTGAGGCTCGCCGGCGCTCCCGTGCGGCCCGCATTGCCGAACATCAGCAGCTCGAATGCGTCCGGCGCGAGCTGAGTCGAACCTGCGACCGATCCTGACAGCGAGAACGCAACCGGGCCGCCGCCGATGGCGAAGAGTGTGACACCGCCGTCGACGCTGCCGCTTTCGCTGCCCTTCGCCGTGATCGTCTGCAACCACTGATCGCGCGTCGTCGACGGAAGCGATTTACCCGAGAACGGCGCGACGTCCGCGAGCGTGATCGGGGTGAGGCCTGATGATCCCGACAGCGCCAGCGCGCTGAACGAAAAATCGCTGTTTCCAACGAGACCGAGGTTCGCTGGATTCCACGCAATCGCGTCGTAGTTACGCGCGCGTGCGATGAAAGCACCGCTCAATCCAGTCGCGGCCGCGCTGGCATTCGGCACCTGCGCGTCGACCGGAGCACCGACTCCCGCGACAGTGAGTACGCCGAAGATCGCCGCGCGAAGATCACGTGGAGCTCGCATTATTTGCCTCCCACATTGAGCGTGAGCACGAGCCGCGATGACACCGACATCGTTTGTCCGGGCTGCAAGGCGACATCCGAGCCGCTCACCGTTCCTGCGACGGTCATTGCCACGTTGTGTCCGAGCAGGTTCCGGATCTCGTCCTGCGAGAACACGATGCTCGGCTTCGTCGTCCCGGCGGTCAGCACGAAGGACTTCGTGATGTCCGTCGATCCGTGCAGCGTGATGTCGAGTGTGCCCGAGACGTCGAACGGATTGTCGATCGTCATCTCCAGCGTCGCGCCACTGGCGCGACTCGTAATCGAAGAAGCCACGCCGCTGAGATCGATCGCACTCGGCGCGGCGGAGACGGCTTGGTCGATGAGATTCACGCGCGCGGACGACACGAGCACCGGACCAGTGGAGCCGGTAACGCTGATCGAGCGGGACGCATCGATCAAAACCGGATCGCCCGTCGGCGAGTTGATTTGCGTCGAGACCTGAAGGCCGCTCGCCGAGGTGAGCGTTCCGCTGAGCGGGATCTTGCGGACGAGTGTTCCAGAGGCCGGAAGCGCCGTGTTCGCGCCGTTTGCAGAGTCGCGCCCAACGACCATCCCGCCATTCAGCACGGTCAACAGCAGGTAGCCGTGCGCACCCGCGCCTGGTCGCAGCGGATCGAAGTTGAAGCCATTCGAGATCGTGACCGTCAGCGTATCCTGAACGAGCGTAGCGCCGGCGACGTTGCTCGGGAATCCGAGCGATGCGCTCCCGCTGGCGGAGAACGCAGGCTTCGGAACAGACAGCCCATTCGCCACCACGCAGAGGGAGCAGTCCTGCTGAAGCGTCCGCGTGATGGTCGTGGACGACGGCGACAGCGTAACCAGAAAGGCCGAGTTGTCCGACGTGGCTACGACTTGGTTGCCCGGAAGGAAGGTGTTGACCGAGATCGTCGTCGCCTTCGCTGGGACGCTCCAGCTTGTCTCGTAGATCGGAAGTGCGGTCGGAATTTCGCAACCGGCGAATAGCACGAGCGCGCCGAGGTAGAGCCCGGTTCGGGAACGTGGCATTGGCGGCTTTTACAGGGGTGACGGAGGAGGGAACTACGACCAGAGCTGCCGAATGAGAGTTTCGGCTGGATTGGCCGTCACCTGAAGTTTCCTGATCGTAAGCTAGTAACCGTCGAAGCCGCTTGCTTGGTCTCGGTAACCTGCCTCTGATGCAATTCGGCCTATCTTCGGGCCGCACGATCGCGATAGATTCGTGGTGCCTCCTGGGTCAGATCGCTGGCCCTTCCGCGACCGCCGAATAGTCTCAAGCGATGGCCAGAGCCGAGATCACCACGCCGGAAGTGTTGTCCGACGAATCGGTCGTCGAGCTGTCGCTCCGGCCGCAGCGGCTCGAGGAGTTCATCGGGCAGCACAAAGTCAAAGAGAGCCTCCGGATCTTCATCGACGCCGCGTTGTCACGGCGCGAGCCGCTCGATCACACGCTCTTCTTCGGCCCTCCGGGCCTCGGCAAAACCACCCTCGCCGAGCTGATCGCGCGAGAGCTGGGCGTCAACATTCGAACGAGCTCGGGACCGGCGCTCGAGAAACCGGGCGATCTCGTCGGCACGCTGACCAATCTCCGGCGCGGCGACATTCTCTTCATCGACGAGATCCATCGCCTCAAGCCGATCATCGAAGAGTTCCTCTATCCTGCGATGGAGGACTACAAGATCGAGATCCGACTCTCGGAAGGACCGAAAGCGCAGACGATCACGATGCCGGTCGAGCCGTTCACGCTGATCGGCGCGACGACACGGCTCGGAATGTTGACGCCGCCAATGCGCGCGCGCTTCGGCATCGAGCAGCGGCTCAATTTTTATCCGGCCGAGGACCTCGAGCTCATCGTGCGACGCACGGCCGACGTGCTCAAGGTCGGCATCGACAGCGAGGGAGCGAACGAGATCGCGCGCCGCGCGCGGGGAACGCCGCGCGTCGCAAACCGGTTGCTGCGCCGCGTGCGCGATTTCGCCCAGGTGCGCGCCGACGGCGTCATCACGAAGCCGATCGCGAATCAGGCGCTGCAGCTGCTCGACGTCGACATGTTCGGTCTCGACGACATGGACGCGCGCATCCTGAAAACCATCATCGAAAAATTCGATGGCGGTCCGGTGGGACTGAACACGATTGGCGCGGCAATCGGCGAGGACACGAACACGATCGAGGAAGTGTACGAGCCGTTCCTCGTGCAGCACGGGTTCTTACAGCGTACTGCGCGCGGACGTGTGGCGACCGCGGCGGCGTATCGCCACTTCGGTTTCTCGCCACGGACCCCGGGTGAGCAGGAAACTCTTTTCTAGCCGTCATCCCGAGCGTAGCGAGGGATCTGCACTTACGACGTTAGGTGCAGATCCCTCGCTACGCTCGGGATGACACGCTAGCGGCGCTCTCACGAGACTACCTTTCGCCGCGTGACCCCTCCCGGCGACCACACCGCAGACTACGATTTCGACCTTCCACCGTCGCTCATCGCAAAGCAGCCGCTCGAGCGGCGCGATGCGTCGCGACTCATGGTCGTCGACCGCGCGTCGGGCGAGATCAGTCATCGGACATTCACCGACATCCCTGAGCTGATCGAACCGCGCGACGTCCTCGTGGTGAATCGCACACGCGTGCTGCGAGCGCGGCTCCTGGGCACACGCGCGTCGGGCGCGCCCGCGGAATTCCTGCTACTGAAACCCCTTGGCGACGGACGATACGAGGCCATGGTCTCGCCCGGGGGCAAGCTCAAACCCGGCCGCCGAGTCACGATCGCCCCGGGTTTCATGGTCGAGATCCTCGAAGTCACCGAGCGCCGCACGCGGATCGTGCGACTCGAGGCAGATCGTCCACTCGACGAAGCGATCGAGCGATACGGACACGTTCCGCTACCGCCGTATATCGATCGTCCTGACATCGCATCGGACGCGGAGCGGTATCAGACGGTCTTTGCGTGCGAATCCGGATCGGTCGCGGCGCCGACGGCGGGCCTGCACTTCACCAATGCACTGCTATCGAAGATCGCGGCACGCGGCGCCGCGCGCGCGGAAGTCGTGCTGCACGTCGGCGCCGGAACATTCAAACCGGTCGAAGTCGAGGATCCCGCACAGCACGTGATGCACGAGGAGTGGTACTCTGTTCCGAGCGACGCCGCCGAAACGATCGACGCGCGCCGGCATGCGGGTGGAAAGGTCTGGGCGGTCGGAACGACGAGCGTACGGACGCTCGAGAGTGCCGCGAGCTCGGACGGTGTCGTTCGCGTCGGGAGCGGCGAGACCAGAATCTTCATTCGGCCGCCGTATCGATTTCGAGTCGTCGATCGACTCATCACGAACTTTCATCTGCCGCGCTCGACGCTCATCATGCTCGTCGCGGCGTTTGCCGGCTACGATTTGACGATGCGAGCATACCGCGCGGCCGTCGACGAGCAGTATCGCTTTTTTTCGTACGGCGACGCGATGGCGATCCTCTGACGTCGAAGCAGAACTGATTCAATGGCAACACGTCTCACTGACCATTTCGATTTTCTCATCGACGCCGAGACCGGGCGGGCTCGCGCCGGGCGTTTCACGACGCCGCACGGCCCGGTCGACACGCCCGCGTTCATGGCCGTGGGCACGCAAGCGACGGTGAAGTCGCTCGATCCGAACGACCTGCGCGAGATGGGCGCGCAGATGATCCTCGGCAATGCGTACCATCTGCACCTGCGCCCGGGCGACGAGTTGATTCGGGATCTTGGTGGCCTGCATCGCTTCATGGGATGGGACGGGCCGATCCTCACGGACTCCGGCGGCTTCCAGGTTTTTTCGCTGGAAGGGTTGCGCACGGTGAGCGAAGATGGCGTGGAGTTTCGTAGTCACCTCGACGGGTCGAAGCGTGTGTTCACGCCTGAGAGTGTCATGGCGATCGAGCGCAACCTCGGTGCGGACGTGATCATGCAGTTCGATCACGTGATTCCCGGACAGAGCGACGAGACCAGTGCGCGGGAAGCGAGCGAGCGGAGCATACGGTGGTTGGGGCGGTGCGTGGCCGCGCTCGAGCGGCTGCAGCTGGAGGCTGGGGGTCCCCCCCCGACTACTACGATCGCTTCTGGTGCCTCGCCGTCCAGCATCGTTTCAACGCTACCGACATCGCCTCAGCCCCAAGCGTTGTTTCCCATCGTCCAGGGCGGGATTCATGACTCGCTCCGCGCCGAGGCCGCGCGCGCGATTCGCGACCTCGGCGATTGGGTCGGGTTCGGGATTGGCGGTCTTTCCGTCGGCGAGTCGAAGCCGGACATGTACCGCATTCTCGAGGTCGTCGACGGTGAGTTGCCGCGCGATCGGCCTCGATATTTGATGGGCGTCGGGTTCCCCGAAGACCTCGTGGAGGGTGTGCTCCGCGGCGTCGACCTCTTCGACTGCGTGGCGCCGACGCGCATGGGGCGCAACGGCGCCGTGTTCACTCGGGACGGGCGGCTCAACATCAAGCGCGCTGAGAATCGCACGGATCCGGGACCGCTCGATGACGAGTGCGACTGTGCCGCGTGCACGCGTTTCTCACGCGCGTACCTTCGGCACCTCTTCACGGCGGATGAGATTCTCGGCCTTCGCCTGCTCTCCCTGCACAATGTACATTTCCTCGTCCGTCTGATGCGCGATGCGCGTGCCGCGATCCGCGCCGGGACGCTCGATGCGTGGGCCCGCGAGTGGCTCGCGCGCTACCACTCACGAACGGAATCGAACGAATGATCATCCCCGGGCACCTCGTCGCGCTTCTTCTCCAAGTGAAGCCGATTGCCGTCGTCAGCCCGATCACGCAGCTCATCATCACGTTCGGGCCCGCCGTCCTCTTCTTCTGGTTCCTCATCTGGCGCCCGCAGCAGAAACAACGGAAGCGCCACGACGAAGCGCTGCGCGCGCTCAAGCGCGGTGACGAGATCGTCACGTCGGGCGGCATCGTGGGCGAGGTGATCCACATCAAGGAGAGCGCGAAGGAGGGCGGCGCCAATCGCATGGATGACCGAGTGACGATCAAGTCAGGCGAATCGCGCCTGATCGTCGAGCGCGGACGCATTGCGCGCATCGTGACCGGCACGACGGTGAGCGCGTCGACAGACACTGCCGCCAAGTCGTGACGATTCTCGACATTCGCGTCCTCGGCGATCCAATTCTGCGAGAGGAGACGACGCCGGTCGGCCCAATCACTGACGAGCTCCGCGCGCTGGCGCGCGACATGTTCGATACGATGCACTTGGCGCGCGGCATCGGCTTGGCCGCGCCACAGATCGGACGCACTGAACGGATGGCCGTCGTCGAAGTCGACCACAATAAGCTCGTCATCATCAACCCCGAAGTCGTCCACACCGAGGGAAAAGCGAAGGCGGAAGAGGGGTGCTTATCGATTCCCGACATCTATGGGGATGTCGAGCGTCCCGAGAAGGTACGGGTGCGTGCACTCGATCTCGACGGAAAAACCTTCGAGGTCGAGGCAGATGGCTTGTTCGCTCGCTGCCTGCAGCACGAGATCGATCACCTGCACGGCAAGCTGTTTCTCGACTACCTGAGCGTGTTGAAGCGACGCTCGGCGATCGCCAAGTGGGGCAAGGAAAAAGCGAAGTATCCCGGATTCATTCGAAAGCTCGAGACGGATCCCGCCAAGTCGCACGAGCATCCCGATGAGGAATTGTGAATGCGCGTCCTCTTCTGGGGGACGCCGGAGTTTGCGACACCGCCGCTGCGCGCGCTGATCGGCGAAGGCTTCGACGTCGTCGGCGTTGTCACGCAGCCTGATAAAGCCATCGGGCGATCGCGCTCCACGCTCGAGCCGCCGCCGGTAAAACGCATTGCAATCGAGGAATCGATCGCCGTTTTGCAACCAGAACGGCCGCGCGGCGACGAGTTCCTCAGGCAGCTGCGCGCGCTCGAGCCCGACATCTCCGTCGTCGTTGCGTACGGCCACATTCTGCCGACCGACGTCATCTCGCTGCCGAAGCTCGGGACGATCAACATCCACGCGTCGCTGTTGCCTCTGCTCCGTGGGGCAGCGCCGATCCAGGCTGCCATTCGCGACGGGCATGCGGAGACCGGCATCTCGATCATGCGAATGGTCAAGGCGCTCGACGCCGGTCCGGTGATCTTGCAGGCCCGAACGCCGATTCCGGAGGACGAGACCTACGGCGAGCTACAATTGCGGCTCGGCGAGATGGGCGCGCTGGCGCTGATCGAAGCGCTCGCGCTGCTCGGGATGGGCACGGCGGTCGAAGTGCCACAGGATGACACGAAGGCGACGTACGCGTCGAAGGTCGATCGCGCCATGACGCAGATCGATTGGACGGCCGATGCGCCGGCGGTCGCTCGTGTCATCCGCGCCTACGATCCGCGCCCCGGGGCGTTCACCCGCGCGCCAAGCGGCGAGGTGAAGTTGTTCGGAGCCCGACCAGTTGCCAGCGTGACGAATCACGCGCCTGGTGAGGTGCTTCGTGTTGCCGGTGACGGAATCACGATCGGTTGCGGGCGCGACTGCGTGCTCGTGTCCGCCGTGCATCCCGCAGGAAAGCGACGCATTGCGCCGGAAGCCTGGGCCAACGGGCGCGGCATCGCAATCGGGGAGCGACTATCTTAGAGCGTATGCCCGAGACAGATCGCGACTCCGGATCACCGGGAGGTGTCGCCCTTCATCGAGGAGGCGGTGGTGGCGTGACGGACGCGCGTGTCGCCGCGGCCGAAATCTGCGCCGACCTCCGCAGCGGTGAGCTTCTCGATCCGTCGTTCGATCGCCGGACCGCGAAGTTGGACGCGCGCGATCGCCGCTGGGTCCGCGAGCTCGTCTATGGCATGCTCCGGCGGCGCGCGCGAATCGACGCGTATCTCGACGCGCGCATTCGCGGCGGCATGGCGCGACTCGACGCCGACCTTCTCGACCTGTTGCGCCTGGGTGGTGCGCAATTGTTGCACATGGAAAGCGTGCCCGCATACGCTGCCATCGCGCAAACTGTCGAACTCGCCAAGCGCCGGCACGGCATGGGAGCGAGCAAGCTCGCGAACGCCGTGCTTCGCCGGCTCGATCGCGAACGCGAATCTCTGACGCTTCCACCAACGGCCGATCCGCTCGACACGCTGGCGCTCGAGGGCTCGCATCCGCGATGGCTCGTCGCTCGGTGGGTTGCACGCTGGGGCCTGGCCGAAACGCGCAAGCTGCTCGATGCGAACAATCGAGAAGCGCCGCTCGTCGCGCGCCCGTTCCACGTGGTGCGCGAACAGCTCGAGGCAATGTTGGAAACCGCCGGCATTCGGGTCGAAGATGCGCCGCTCGCGCGCGACAGCATTCTTCTGTCCAGCCCGGTGTCGTCGCTGACGGAGCTCGGTCCATTCCGGCAGGGCCTGTTTCACATGCAGGATCCCGCGTCGACGCTCGTCGCGCAGTACGCGTGCGTCCCAACGGGAGCCACTGTCGCAGACATCTGCGCGGCGCCGGGCGGAAAGGCGGTCGAGCTTTCGCGCAACGCGGAACGAGTTTTCGCGAGCGACATGTCCTTCGTGCGCCTTCAGCGCGTGCTCGAGAACGCGGACCGCCTCGAGATCGATTCGATGCATGCCTACGTGGCTGACGCGCGGTATCCGGCGATCCGCCCCGTTGATCTCGTTCTCGTCGACGCTCCGTGCACGGGTACCGGCACTTTCCGGCGACATCCGGATGCGCGGTGGCGCCTCAAGGTGTCCGATCTCGCGGTGATGGCGTCGTTGCAGCGCGCGATTTTGCGATCGGCCGCGACGATCGTTCGTCCCGGCGGGCTGCTCGTCTACAGCACCTGCTCGCTCGAGCCGGAAGAAAACGACGAGCAGATTGGTCGCTTCCTGGTGGAGCATCCGGATTTCCGTCTCGATCCGCCGCCCGAAGGCGCAGTGCCCGCCGCGGTCCTCGACGATGGGCTGCTTCGCGTGGTGCCGCATCGCCACGGAACCGATGGCGCGTTCGCCGCGCGCTTGCGGAGACGGGTGTGAGCGTTCGCGAGAAGCTGCGGTCGTCGCTGCCGTACGCGGTGGCGACCATCGGCGGCTTTCTGGTCGCGTACCTGATCGTGGCGTTCTTCGTGTTTCCGTCGGGTCTCATTCCGGGAAACGCGAAGATCCCGAACGTGGCGGGGCTCACGCTCGACGACGCGGTGAAGCGGCTTGCGTCAGTCGGTTTCGACGCGCAGCGCAGCGAGGAGCGCTTTCACGTCGGCGCACCGAAAGGCACGGTGCTCGAGCAGGACCCGCGAGCGGGCGAGCGTGATGTTGAAGGAACGACCGTGCGCCTCGTCGTGAGCGCGGGTCAGGAGATCGTGAGCGTGCCGGCGGTCGTCGGCATGACGCAGGAGGATGCGGAAGCCGCGCTCCAGGGCGCCGGCTTCGAAGTCGGCAAAGTGTCGCAAACACGGAGCGGTGCACCCGTCGGACAGGTCATCGAGAGCAAACCTTCGCCCGGATCCAAAGTGGCGGTTCCCAGCGCGGTATCGATTACGGTGAGTGACGGGACGGGACGTCCCGAATGACCGTCAGAATAGCACCGTCCGTATTGAGCGCCGACTTCTCGAAGCTCGGCGACGAGATCGCCATGTGTGAGGCTGGCGGAGCCGATTGGCTGCACATCGACGTGATGGACGGATGCTTCGTCCCGAACCTCACGTTCGGAGCCAAGGTGATCGAGACGATTCGCAAACGCACCGCGCTTCCGCTCGACGTCCATCTCATGGTGGTGCAACCGGAGAAGTACTTCGAGGACTTCGCGCGAGCCGGGGCGAGCGGCCTGACGATTCATGCCGAGGTCGCGCCGCATCTCCATCGCCAGCTGAATCGAATTCGAGAGCTGGGCTGCCGCGCCGGTGTCGCTCTCAACCCGTCGACGCCGCTCAGCCATGCGTGCGAAGTGTTGCCGGAGGTCGATCTCCTGCTCATCATGTCGGTGAACCCCGGCTTCGGTGGCCAGGAGTTCATCCCCTACTCGATCGACAAGATCCGGCGCGCGCGTTTGATGCTCGACGAAGAGAACAGCAACGCAACGTTGGAGGTCGACGGCGGTATCAATCGGGAGACGATTCACAGCGTGTGGGAAGCAGGTGCAGATACATTCGTCGCGGGCAACGCAATCTTTTCGGCGCGGGATCCGCGCGCCGAGATTGGCGCGCTCAAATCCCTGTGCGGGGTGACGGTATGACGTCGCGGCAGCAATGGGGCATCGTCGGCGCCGTGTTACTCGTGCTGGGCATCGGGCTCGCGATCGCGTCGTACTCTATGAAGGACGAGCTGTATCCGGTCTTCGTCGGGTCGAAGATGCCGAACTTCCGCGCGAAAGAGCTCGGATCGTCGAAGTAGAAGACGCTCGCCGACTACAAAGACCAGGTCGTCCTGCTGAACATCTGGGCGACGTGGTGTGAACCGTGCCGCGAAGAGATTCCGAGCCTCGAGCGGTTGCAGAAGGCGTACGGCGACAAGGGTCTCAAGATCGTCGCGGTCAGCATCGACGATTACGTCAGCGAGGATTCCATTCGCCGGTACGCCAACAACTTTGGCGTGACGTTCGAGATCCTCCACGATCCG
>Ga0070679_100000148_pt1 | contig 56896 bp, 50 predicted proteins | sample KBSC63BmetaG_FD_65652 | JGI IMG/M metagenome (GOLD analysis project Ga0070679, IMG submission 65652) | Corn rhizosphere microbial communities from Kellogg Biological Station, Michigan, USA - KBS C6-3B metaG | ecosystem: Host-associated > Plants > Roots > Rhizosphere | place: USA: Michigan... | reverse complement strand
CGAGTCGATATCGGCGCCCTTGAGCGCGGGGAGCGACTTCCGAAAATCGACACGATCCTGAAGGTCTCTGCCGGTGTCCGGACTTCGCCGTGCCGACTGCTCGCGGGGCTGCACTGGCGACCGGGCTACTACGTCGAGGGCGATTTCTACGTCGAAGACGGCTCCAGGCCATCCCTGCGAACGAATGGGGGCGAGGAATGAACGCCCGCAGGCGAGGTCCCCTGCTGCCCACGGATGAGCTGCGCGAGAGGCTCGGGGCCAACCTGCGCGATTGCCGGCAGCGGCTGGGCATCAGCCAGCACGAGCTGGCCTTCCGCGCCGAGACGCACATCACCGCGATCTCTCCCTTGGAGCTCGGGCAGAAACTGCCCCGCATCGACACCTTCATCCGCTTGGCCGGCGCCCTTGAGGCAGCACCCAACGATCTTGTCGCCGGCATCCTCTGGACGCCCGCGGAGGCAATCGTCACGCCCGGCGGCTTCGAGGTTCCAGACGACCCCGAGCTCGCGGCCGAGGTCGCCGCCCTGCGGGAGGCCCGATGAACAAGCCGATCCGGGCCAGAGAACTGCCCTACGAGGCGAGGGCACGAATCGCCGACAACCTCTTCCTCCAGCGCAAGCGAGCCGGCTACTCCCAGGAAGCGCTCGGCGAGCGCGCGATGGTCTCATCCGATCGGGTCGGCGCCGCCGAGAACGGCAAGGTCAATGCGATGCTCGACACCTATGTGAGGCTGGCCGGGGCGCTCTCCATCCCACTCGGCGATCTCCTCGCCGGCGTGACCTGGACCCCCGGCTCAATCGAGCTCGAGTTCGACGCCGGCTACACGGTCGAGTTCGAGGTGGAAGCTTCAGATGGCCGTTGAGTTGGCCTCCGGTCGGCCTGGTCTCTGACGTACCAAGGAGAGTCGCAGCGGGTACCCCGCCGGCTTCAGGGGTAGCCTGAGCGCCGCTTGAACTCCAGCTACCAAGCTTGGAACGAGGTCTTGGCCGGGCGCTTCTTCCGGCCTGATTGCGCTGGCCGGCCTGCGTACCTGTCGGTCGATGATGAGGAGCTCGAAGAGCTTGGTCCTCGTGCCGGCGCCAGCGCAGACGATGCAGCGGCATCCCTGGTCAAGGCGGTGAAACGCGAGTTCACCTCCTCCCCGTCCTACGGTCTGTACGGAGAGTTCTTTCGCTCCACCACGGCCTGGCGCAGGAGCGGCATTCAGGGACCCCCGCCATACATAGCGATGCTCAGTCTCGCTGTCCTCGCCGGCTCTCGGATGGCGCGCGACCCCCAGGCCGGCGTTGCGAGCCACAACTACTACCGGCGCTACAACGAACTCGTCGGGTATCCGCCCGATTCCGGCCAGCCTGCAGGCTTTGACGAACTCCGGAGGCTGTGGATGGATCTGGATCGCTGGCTCAGAGAGGACCAGGATGGAACGCTCGGAATCAGCACGATCCCCGAGAGTCCGGCGCCGGCGCACATCGGGTATCCGATCTCTCAGTGCCTGCTGCGCGAGTCAGATCGTCGCAGGTTGACGGAGTTCTTCCGCTCCGTGGGCCTGGAACCAGGCGATGAGATCACTGCGACCGAGCTTTTCTCCTACCTGCGGAACTGGGCAAGGCCAGGATGCGGGCTGTCAGATCCAGCGGTCAAGGTCATAGCAGGCGCAAGTTCGGATGTAGCCGAGGAGATCGGGAAGATCGCGCACGCCGAGCTCGCCGGATGGCGGGGCGAAATACTTGACGAGCAGGGCCGCCACCAGGGCGAGCTCTCCCTGGTCCTTGAGCTGAAGCAAGGTGGGCACTGGGTGAAGGCGGCCTTCTGGGCGAAGCGACCAGATGGCTTCCCGGCGAAGGTCGAGGTTAAGACCCGCTCCGGAGAAGCAATCGCACTCTCAGAGGTCAGCGATGGGTGGTACGGACCTACCGCCCTACCTGTGCGCCATAAGGATCTCGATGACGGCCTCGTGCTAGAGGGGGCCGAGTACTCCTTCGCCTATCGCAGTTCAGGCGTTATCCCGCTCAGGGCCAGCGACGAGCTCGGTCGCTGGGTGAGCGTACCGCAGGTGGTAGCGACCGAGCCGCACTGCTTGATCGTGCGTAGCACGCTTCTGGACCCGGTCAAGCAGTTCCTGGCGGATCATGCAGAGCCAGGCTGGCGCGAGACCGCTGGAACCGGCAACGTGCCAGGCGGCTGGCACGTTCTCGATTCGGTCAAGATCACCTCTACCGCATCGCCAGCAGAGCCGTACCTGAGGCCGCTCGCCCCGCGATTCGGGACCGCCTCGAGCTTTGAGGGGGGCCTCAGAGTCAGGGGCAGCCAGTACCTCCTCGGAGGGGAGCCAGACCTGTGGATTACGGTGGCGCCAGGGGATGAGCCCGAAGTCACGGTTGACGGTGAGCCAGTCTCGCTCAGCGACCCGATTTCCCAGATCAAGCTCTCCCAATTTGGACTCGGGGCCGGAAGCCACTGCGTGGCGATCGGCGGTCTCACGCGGTATTTCACGACTTTCTCGGGGGTCGAGGTTGCCGCCCCATCGGGTTCCGGGTCTCTGGCCCACATCCTTAGGAAGGGAGCCGGGTACGTGCCCCTCGGTGCCGGGCCTCACGAAGTTCCGGCGGGGTCGCAGCCGCGAGGCACCGTTTACGTTGCGGGCGCTTCCGCGATCGCGGACCCTGATGACCTCCCCGAACCCCCGACTCCACCTGTGCTGCTCCCAGCCGGCTTTCGGGAGTACGTCGTTCTGGGAAGGCGTCCTGGAGAGATTCTCGAAGCACCCCAGCCCGCAAAGCCGGGCTGGCTGAGGCGGATAGGGATCGAGGATCAGTTCCAGTATTTCGATCAACCCCTCACTTTCGAGGCTCAGTGGTTGATTACTTCTGGTAGCTCGGGATTGCAGGTGCGCCCCATGCGTCAGCCTCCCCTACCGCCGCTCCCTGCTAACTCTGCCGATCCGGGCAGGGTGGAGAAGTGGTGCGATGCGATCGCACGGGGGACGGCTGCTTACTGCGAGCTATCTGATCGAACTCCCCTGAGCGAGTACGTCGAGTTCGCCGAGAAGCTTGGAACGGTGGCATGACCGAGAGATACGACCTTCTGCTGCGATTCCTGAGCGAGAAGGGCGCTGGGACGTGGGAGGATTTCAAGGGCGCTTTCGATTGGATCTGGGGTCCAACGGATACGCCAGCGGAGAAAGCTTGGATAGCAGCGAGGGATCTCGCGGCTCTTGGGCATATCGAGATCGCATGGGATAGAGGTGCCCGATGGTGCGCAGCTCCCCCGCTGATAACGATGCTCCCCCGAAGCGGAGGCAGGGCATTTGTCACTGGTGCGCGCACCGGCTTCTTTGCCGAGACGCTTGAGCGCGTAGCGGAGGAGCAGGACCTCTGGATAGACCGGTGCGGAGCCCAGCGCGGACCCGAGTCGCTGCTCATCGCCAGCGCGAGTCACCTCGATATCGAAAGCTTTGCTTCAGACGTTGGCGCCGGCTACACCTACTCAGTTGCGGATCAGATCTCCGCACTGCTGCCTGGACTTGGCCGCTACATGGACAGCTTCGCGGTGGGCCAGATCCTGCCTGCAGGATTCGAGGCGGAGCGCTTCGATCCGGCTACCCAGCGCTGGAGTGCAGCGGCCGATACCGAGCAGCGTGGCCTCTACCGCACCCGCACGTTCCACGGACAGGTCTTCGCGCTTCTCGATGCGACCATGCAGTGGCGCCGGCCTGTGAGAGAGTTCGGCATCTACGAGGTGCTGCGCTGGGAGGGCAACAACGTGCTTAGCTTTTCGGAGAAACGGGAGGAGTTGCTGGTCCCCGTCGGCGCTCCCTTGCCGGCGCTCCATGCTCGTGCGGCGAGCCTCTGCAGTGGGCGCCTACCCCGCTTTCAGCCCCGGAAGCACCAAAATCCCGTGCTTACCTACGACAACATCCCGCTTGCCGTGGCGGCCCGGATCGCGCAATCGCTGAGCCAGGAGTTGGGAGAAGACGGCGGTGCGTGATCCGATCGGGGTGTTCGAGACCCTTCTCGATCACTACATGCGGTACTACGAGACGCCATTCTCGGTCAGGGATGAGCAGGTCTCTGCCGAGCGTCACGAGCTACTGATGACCGAGGGTGAGATCTACCGCGAACCCTGGCTGGAGGTCCTTCCCCGCTACCGCTCCTCAGGTCGTACGGTCGCTGAGTCGTGCGCCCAGACTGGCGCACCATCCGAGCTCGCCGAACTAGCGATCCCCGGCCTCCTCGATGAGGGAATCAGCCTCTACGCCCATCAGGAGAGAGCACTCGAAGCTGCCCAGGAAGGGAAGCATGTGGTGCTTACTGCAGCGACCGGCGCGGGAAAGACCGAGGCATTCCTGCTGCCCGTGCTCGCCGCCCTGCTTGAGGAGTCAGCAGATTGGCAGCCGAACGCCTCTCCTGCACCTGGATGGAACTGGTGGGATGGCAATGACACTCCGTTCGTTGCCCAGCGCGAGTCCGAGCAGGGCCGCAGTGCTGCCGTAAGGGCACTCGTTCTCTACCCGATGAACGCGCTCGTTGAGGATCAGCTCCTCCGCCTCAGGCAGGCACTCGACAGCAACCGAGCGAGGGCATGGCTCGACCAGAATCGCGGCGGCCACCGCTTCTACTTCGGCCGGTACACGGGTCGGACGCCGCTACCGGGAAGGCGCGACGGGCGGCGCCTCAGAGATCTCCGGTCAGTCCTCCGGGCAGGTGCTGCCCTTGCCTCGCAGATCGCAGCGGACGAGGAGAGGCGCTACTTCCTGCCCCAACTCGATGGCGCAGAGATGCGCAGCCGCTGGGACATGCAGGACCACCCGCCGGATCTGCTCATCACGAACTACAGCATGCTCAACATCATGCTAATGAGGGATATCGAGGACGGAATATTCGCCAAGACGCGCGCATGGCTGGAAGAGGACAGCAGCAATCGCTTCACGATCGTCGCGGACGAGCTTCACTCCTACCGGGGCACCCCCGGCACCGAGATCGCCTTCCTCCTTCGCAACCTGCTTCTCCGGCTCGGACTGCAAGAGAGACCTGAGAGAGTCCGATTCCTTGGGGCAAGCGCATCCGCGGGAGGCGACGAAGCAGAGTTCCGCACCTTTCTCTCTGAGTTCTTTGGCTGCGGTGGAGACCGCTTCGAGATCGTGGACGGCGAGGTCGAGCAAGCGCATGGCAATGGCGCGGCACTCCGCGAGGCGAGCGCAGCCTTTGCCCGGCTTGGCTCAGCGGTCACCAGTGAAGCGGCAGATGCCGAGCTGAGCCGACCGACCGAGGCCGCCTGCAAAGCCGCTGGCATCAACGCAAGTGATCCCGTAAGCCTTGCCGCCGGACTGGATGTCGATGGCTGTGTTCTGGAAGCGTGCACCGGAAATGACGGGAGGACGACCGCAAAAAGCGCAGCGCTGATCGCCGAGCAACTCTTTGACGGAGACAAGGAGGATCAGCGGCATGCACTGCGTGGCCTGCTATGGCTAATGGGTGCAACGCACGGGGAGCGGGACGGTGCGCGGACGGTGCGCGCCCACTACTTCTTCCGCAGTGTTCAGGGCGTCTGGGCATGTAGCAATCCAGAGTGTCCCGAAGTGGAGGCGGCGGGATATGCAGCACCCGAGCGGCGGGTGGGGAAGCTCTACTTGCAGCCTCAGATCCGCTGTGGGTGCGGCTCCCGAATCCTCGACTTGCTCTACTGCCAGACCTGCGGGGAGTCATTCCTTGGGGGCTACCGGAGTGCTGATCCCGACGAGCCATTCGGCTACTACCTTGTGCCGGACCTGCCGAACCTCGATCAGCTTCCAGAGGCGGCGACGACGGAGCGCACTGCTGGGCGGTATGCGCTCTTCTGGCCGCGCCCGGGAGAGGTCCCGAAAGACGAGGATTGGGAAAGGGAAGGCCACAAATTCAGCTTCAAGCGCTGCCGCTATGACCCGAGGGGTGGTCGTATCGCTATCGACCCCTCGTCCGCAGACGGATGGCTATTTCACGTAAATAGCCCAGGCAATTCCGGGACGGGCCGTGAGCCACCAGGACTACCGATCAAATGCCCGCACTGCGATGACAGTTGGGAGACCGGTCAGCAGTTCCGCCCGGTCGAGGACCCAGGGCGCTCGCGCTCACCGATCCGCTTTATGCGCACCGGCTTCGAGAAGGTTGGGCAGGTGCTTGCCGATTCATTGCTGCGCGAGATGGAGGGTTCTGGCCGCAAGCTCGTCAGCTTTTCCGACAGCCGGCAGGACGCCGCAAAGATGGCAGCGGGCCTAGAGAAGCGCCACTACCAGGACACGGTCCGCCAGCTCCTGGCCGAAGCGGCACTCTCACGCGGTACCGACAGCGAGGATATCGAGGCTTTTGAAGCCTTCGTCCGGGCAGAGGATCGCTCCACCCCAACTAAAGGACGCTATCGGCGCTTCGCATCGAGATTTCCCGAGGGTGCAGAGGCGTTGCGAGCGGTGCTTGAGGGCTACGCCTCGGAGGTCGAGGAGGCGAAAGCAGCGGAACTGCGCGCTGCACTTTCTGGGGCGCTCAAGAGCGTGGCCGGATTGCGTGACGAGGTTGAGCAGGGCCTCCTCAGCCTCGGGGTCAATCCTGGAGGTCCAGATTTCAGTATGCAGACCTACAAAGCAGCCGGCAGCCGGCGGACCTGGACGAACCTCTACGACTGGGACAGCACGCCACCAAGACCAAGAGCCCCAGGAGAGTTCGATGAAGATGATCGGCGCCAGCTCGAAAGCATCCGCTCGAGTCTCCTCGATGAGGCCGAGTACATCCTGTTTGCCAGGGCACGCCGCGACTTCGAGTCAATTGGTCTCGGCTGGGTTAGCACGGCACCTGCCCAAGACGCAGGTGACGGTCCCCTCCCGTCCGGAGCGATGGAGCAGGCCGTGGACTCGGCCATCAGGATTCTCGGTGATCGTCAGCGGTTCATGGGCCGCCGGTACCGGTATGGCGAGGACAGTGCCCCCGCGCCGCTGCGAAGGTTCCTGGAGAGAGTCGCGGAAAGGCATGGAGCCGACCCTGGCGGACTTGTGGATGCGGTCACGGCACGGCTCGAACAGCGAGGCGCCTCATCGCAGTTCCTCCTGCTGGCCGATGGCCTCTATCTCCGCCAGGCCGGCCCGGAAACCTGGGTCTGTGCGACCTGCCGCTACAGGCACCTGCATCCCTCATGCGGGGTATGCACTGACTGCCTCTCCGACCTCCCCGCTGACCCAATCGCACTCGACCCAGCAGAGGACTACTACGCATACCTGGCGACCAGCGCTGGGAGTGCGTTCCGGCTGCATGCGGAGGAGCTGACGGGCCAGACGGACTGGCACGCTGCACAGGCGCGGCAAGCTCGCTTCCAGAGCGTCTTCCTTGACGGGAGAGAGCAGCCGCTGGTCGATGAGATTGATCTTCTCAGCGTGACGACCACGATGGAGGTCGGCGTTGACATCGGATCGCTGCAAGCCGTGCTGATGGCGAACATGCCGCCACTGCGCTTCAACTATCAGCAACGAGTCGGACGCGCTGGACGTCGGGGGGAACCCGTCGCCGCCGCACTCACGATCGCCCGCGGTAGGAGCCACGACGATTACTACTTTCAGCATCCCGACCAGATCACCGGGGACCTCCCCCCAACCCCATATGTGGATATGCGCCGACCTGAGATTCTCCGGCGCTCTTTCCTAGCCGAGGTTCTGCGCCGGGCATTTCGTGGAATCTCCGCTCCACCCGGGTTCGCACACGGCGACAACGTTCACGGGCAGTTCGGCGAAGCTGCCGCATGGCGGGATGCTCGCAGTGGCATTGCGGCCTGGATCGCTAACAACCATGTGGAGATCGAGGAAGTGCTGGATGCGCTGCTGGCGGGGACCAGTGCAGAGCTGCAATCCCAGCGCCAGGCGCTGCTCTCCTTCGTCGTCGAGGAGGCGATCGGTGCGATAGATGCCGCAGCAGCGCAGGGGGACTCAGCTACCTCCGATCTCAGTCAGCGCCTGGCAGAGGCCGGCCTGCTGCCGATGTTCGGATTTCCAACGAGGGTGAGGACGCTTTACCACTCAAGGCCACGCCGGGCGAGACCCTGGCCGCCCCCCTATGTCGTTGACCGGGATGCGAGTGTCGCCATCTCTGAGTTCGCTCCGGGATCGGATGTAGTGAAGGACAAGGCAGTTCACAGATGTATTGGCCTCTCCTCCTTCCAACCACGGGGCAAACAAGTTTGGAGCGATCCAGATCCGCTCGGCCTTACCTACGAAATTGGGCAGTGCTCCGAGTGCCAGGCCCTGGACACCAAACTCGAAGGCGGGGACCACTGCCCGGTCTGCCTCGCACCCGCAGCAGGAGACGGAGAGCCAGGTGGGTACCGGCGCTTTACGATCGCGCAGCCCCAGGGCTACCGCACCGAGTTCATTCCACGGGACTACAACGACTGGTTTGAATGGACTCCCCGTGCATCCAGGGCGCGGATGTCAGCCGAACCTGAGGCAATGCACGAGGCAAGTGCGGGCGCCGCCCTCCTAGAGCGGGGGGTAACCAACATCTTTGAGATCAACGACAACGGCGGCCGCGACTTCGGATTCGCGCCTGCAACGGACGGGGACGGATGGATCTGCCGGGACCTTGAAGATGGCACGAGCAGGGTTCACTTGCCAGCAAGCGATGTTGCCAGCGAACGCCGGGTCGCACTAGCCGCCATCAAGTCAACTGATGTCCTAGTGATCGGTATTGACCCTGGCTCCCTTCCACCGGGAATCACGCTGCGACCCGACACAGCGGCACGCAGGGGTGCGTGGTACTCGCTGGGCTTCCTAGTACGAGATGCGGCGGCACGCCTCCTTGATGTCGAGACGCCCGAGATCGAGGTCGGGTTGCGCTCCGTGCGCACGCCAGATGGTGATTGGACCGCCCAGGTCTTCCTCTCCGACACGCTCGCCAACGGCGCCGGCTACTGCAGCCACCTCGGGAAGCCAGCCATCTTCGATGAACTACTCGAAAGCGCGGGCACCCGCATATCCGAGCTCGAAGCTCACACGAACTCCGGGGAGCCATGCAGCAGTGCCTGCTACAAGTGCCTGAAGGACTACAGGAATATGGCGTTCCACGGGCTCCTGGACTGGAGACTGGCAGCAGATCTGCTGACCCTCCTCCGTGGAGAGGAATTCCTGGCCGGGCGCCTGTGGGATGGGCTCGGAGGGAAGGTGGCTGACGATTTTGCCTCGGAGTTCGATGGCTTTGAGTTCACTGACATGGGCGGGGCGCCTGCGGCTGTGCATCCAGCGCGCTGCCTCATTGGCGTGCATCCGCTCGAAGAGAGGTTCCTCGCCTATGCCTCCGAGAGGGTTGCGGAAGCCGCAGTTGCAGCCTCTGACGCAGGCTACGGAGAGGATGGAGATCGCCAGGCCCGCTTCGGGGACTACTTCGACCTGCTGCGGCGGCCCGGAGAGGTCTACTCGCGCCTGTGGGAATAAGAGATCTAACGCGGCTGCCTGCGCCGAAGCAGCGGGAGCACATCACCCCTTCGAGTGCGCCCATCTTCTTGCAGTGCTGGCTTAGGGTCGCATATTCATCCGATCCGGCATTCCGAGCCGAAGTACCGGGCTCACCGGCCTCTCGCCTCGGCTCCGCGTGCCACCACGTCTTGGAGCTTGCTGGGGCTGGCGCGTTGCCACCGCCCTCCACGCCGGCGTGGCCGGAGGCTTTTGAGACTGCCTGGAATCAGGCAATAGCCGCCGAGGAGGAGAGGGCTCGCAAGCATCCACTGGAGAATCACCTGCCTCCCGCAGACCGCTGGGCTGGGTACGCGATGCGCAAGGTACGAACGCGCAAGTTGGCGGCCCAGCTTGGCACGAGCGCCACCAAGCCTGCTCCTGCCCCAGGGATGGAGATTGAGCTTGAGCAGGAGCACGTCGGCTTTGAGGGCAAGCTCCGCGGGCGTCCGGACATCGTCAGGAGAACAGCTGACGGAACCGCAATCGAGGATTACAAGACCGGCTCGCTGTACGAGGCCGAGAGCGGAGAGCTGAAGGAGGACTATCGCCTTCAGCTCCTGCTCTATGCCGCGCTCGCCGGAGAGATCGAGGGCACGGGAGTGACGAGCGCAAGGCTCGTCCCCCTTGAGGGAGAACCAGCGCAAATAAAGATTGAGGGAACGGAGGCAGCCGAGGCAGCAAGGGAGGTCGTCGCGGCGATGGACGGCTACAACCAGGCGGTTGCAGCCGGGACCGAACCCGAGGACCTAGCAAGCCCCGAGCCCAGCCACTGCCGCTTCTGCCCCTTTGCGGTCCGGTGCCCGGCGTTCTGGTCAGCAATCACTCCCGAGTGGAGCGCGGAGGGAATTCTCGCTGTCGCAGGGCAGGTGAGCGAGGTAACGGCCTCGCGCTTCGGCACGTTCAACATCGAGGCAGCCGCGGAAGCGGGATCTACTTCGAGCGACGCTGTGACGCTGCATGGATTGCCGTTCGATCAGTTCGGGCCAGCCGCCGCGGCTGCCTCCGGGTCGCCAATGGCCGCCACCGGGCTCCGGCCAGGTGCCCATCCGGGAGTTCTCCGCCCCACTTTGCGGACCCGCCTCGTCGTCTCAGGCGGCAACGAGTAGCGATGGCCCCGGTGCTCGCCTCTTTCCGAGACAACCGCCGTTACGATACGCCTGTGAACGGAGGCCCGCCGCCGACTCTGGAGCTGGGTCACACCCAGCTTCGAGGTCGAGATGCGGACTTCACCGGCGAAGTACCGGCCGCTGATCAGGAGGAGGCCCAAGGATGCCCCCCGCGATAGCCCCCGCACCTAGCAGCGACCCAAACGGCCTAGTCGAGCGGATTGCCGAGCTACTAGAGGTGACTTACAGGTCTGCTGACCTTGGAAACCTCGAAGACCCGCTCGATGAGGCCGTTTTCATCATGCTCTCAAGGCAGACGAGGGAGGGCGTCTATCGCCGTGTCTTTGCCGAGATGAAGCGCTGCTTCCCGCGCTGGATCGAAGTTGCAGAGGCACCTACTGACGAAATCCGCAAGTTGCTGCGTCCAGCCGGCCTCGCAGATCAGCGCCTTGATCAACTCACAGGGCTGCTAGCAAGGGTGACTGTCTGCAACGCAGAGCGCGGGGTCGGACCCTACGCCGATCCTCCGGCAGACCTTACGCTCGACTTCCTCAACGCCATGAATGACGCCGACGCGGAACGGTTCCTGCGAAGCCTGCCGGGCATTGGACCTAAGAGCGCTAGGTGCATCCTGTCCTACTCACTGAACCGATCGACCTTCGCCGTCGATACGCACGTCCGGCGAATCTTCATACGCCTTGGAGTTGTCAAGCCACGCGGTATCAAGGCAGACCATGACCCGTTCCAAGCAGTCGTCCCACCAAAGCTCCGTAAGCAACTGCACGTTAACCTCGTCCATCACGGTCGCGCTGTGTGCCGGAATGAGAAGCCCGGGTGCGCCCAATGTGTACTGATCTCATTCTGTAAAGAGGGCCGCAAACGTGCTGCCTCGACTGCGGACACCAGCAAACCCGTGGCGATTGATCTCTTTTCAGGCGCCGGCGGACTAAGCGAGGGTTTCGCACGTGGGGACTTCCGGATCGCTCTGGCGGTTGAGGCAAATCGCCACGCGGCGCAGACCTTCCGGGCAAACCACCCTGGGGTGCCAGTCCTTGAGGCAGATGTTGCGTCGCTGGACTCGGGGAACATAAGAAGGCATGCAGTCGCTGCCAAGAGGATCGACGCGGTGATCGCAGGCCCGCCCTGCCAGGGCTACTCTGCCGCAGGTAAGCGAATACCAGACGATGGGAAGAACCTCCTCTTCCGTGAGGTCGCCCGGATTGCGAGAGACATTCGCGCTGAATTCGTGGTTATGGAGAATGTGCCTGGCCTCCAGCGCGTTAGCGGGCGTGCGTTCAAGCAACGGATCGTCAACTATCTGAGGCGGTACGGCTTCTCTGTTGGGGCACCCCATCTGCTGAATGCAGAACACTATGGCCCCCCGCAGCGACGCCGACGCTACTTCTTCCTTGCCCGGCGCGCAGGCACTGGCAAGAGGCCTGAGGCACCCCCCGGTACCGTGGCGCGACTAGAGCCAAAGGCATTGAGAAAGCATCTTGAAAAGCTGCCAGAACTTGAGTCCGGTGTCCAGGCCGAGTATCTCCGGCTTGATGATGGGAGCTACTTGCTAAACGGCACCACGATGCGCCACTCCGAGAAAGTAAAGAAGAAGATCGCCAAGCTGAAACCGGAAAACAGCCCGATTTCCTACCGTCGCCTTGACGAGGACGCCGCAAGAACCCTGATTGCCGGCCACCGGGCGCTTCCGGTACATCCGTGGCTACACAGGACCATTTCGGTACGAGAGGCGGCGTGCATACAAGGATTCCGTGACAATTACGTGTTCTGTGGTCCGCCCTCAGAGCAACCGATTCAAGTCGCCAACGCCGTCCCCCCGGACCTAGCCGCTGCAGTCGCTCGTAGCGTTCGGGAGTGCTGGGAAGCGGGTGCGGCTCCCCCGGGTTGACGATCTCACCGCATCCCGCGCGCCCGCAAAGAAGAAACATAAGGGTTTGCATTGGAGAGTGTGCTCTTAGCGTTTTTTTGCACCCAATTGCCCAATGACTCGCTAGACTACCGCCGTCACTGCTAACCCCGCGATGGAGGAGACCAATGGCTGCGGGAGTCCTTGATTCAACCAACTCAGTATCGGGCGCTCTTAGTGATCTGGCATCGGGAGGCTTGAGTGCGAGCCTCTCCCAAGGTGCCGACGATCTGCGGAACGAGGACATTGACTCTCTCGTACTGGAGGGCGCAACGAGCGACCGCACTTGCGGTTGCACCCACACGCTCGGCTGCGGTTGACGCAGGGCTGGGCACGCCTAAATCTGGCCGAGATTCTCAGCTACCTTGAAGCCGGAGGCCTGCTGCAAGACGCAGCAGGCCTCCGGGTGTCACGGCGTGGCGGACGGAATAACACCTACGAGATAGGCGACATCGAGCGCGGCCCGCGCTGGTTCCTGAAGCAATTCGGCCGCTCGGATTCCGAACTCGCGCTCTTCCAGCGGGAACGGCATTTCGCAATGCAAGCCGGGCGGCCTGTCGTCTCTCCAGTCTGGTCCGATGACGTGTATCGCGTCATCCTGTACCCAGCCGTCGGCGAATCGCTTTGGCAGGCACTGGGAGATTCAGAGACCGCGAGCGGACTTGACGCCGATCTCACTAAGGTCCTTAGCGAAATCGTCTCCCTTCCCTCGCATGGGGACCAATGCGACCTACCTCCCATCGCGCAGCGGATGCTAACCCCCACCGCCGGAACCCTTTCGCCTGGACAACGCCGTGTCATTGCGTCGCTCGGTTCGGCTGGAACTCCCATTGAAAATGCGCTGAATCTCGTCCTGGAGGCTTGGGCTCCGACCACAGCAACTACGGTGCATGGCGACCTAAAGCTCGAGCACGTCCTGCGCGGTAACGACGGGGTGATCTGGATCGTGGACTGGGAGCAGGTTGGGCTAGGCCCCAGTTTGTGGGATCAGGCCGGGCTACTGCAATCAATCATCGCCCATGCGCTCCTTACGAGCCGCGGCTGGACCAAAGCGCATGCAGATATTGCTGGAAGCCTCATTGAGGAGGAGCCCCTCCACCTCGCCCACTTCGTGGCGTTGCGTCTTTGGCAAACGGCCCTGGAGTGGACTGCGGGACGCCTTAAGCCGTCAATTCAGACCGCTGCCATCTGCCAGGTTGGGCTCTCCCTCGTCCGTGATCCTTCGCGCCTTGCCCTGCTTGCACAGGGAGGTCCGGGGAGGCCAGTGTGAACTCACAGGTATCTGCAGCGCTCTCGAAGGCAGCCGCATTTGAGCGAGACATCGAATCGCTCTACCAGGACTGGTGGGCAGGGTGCCCCAACGTACTCACTCAAGGAGATACGGCGAGCGATTTGAAGGCGCGCCATGAGCCCGAGGAGTGGCAACTCCTGGAACGCACCGATGACGGGCAGGTGCTGGTATCCAACGGAGATGCGACCGGAGTTGTTCCCGCAGGCGAATGGCTTACTGATCGACCCAAATCCGTCTCGATCCAGAGGCGTGCGTCATGGATTGACGGTCCCTGGGAATGGCGCGCAAGTAAGCGGCTTCAGCCTCTAACCGCACGGCGCTGGCGTATTCGCCTGTACATCCCAGGAGGCGAGGGATCGGCTGGCCTCGGGGTAGTAGGCGACTTGCTCGATGATGCTGGACTGTGGTTCCAAGCCAAGACTTGGCGTGGCGCCGGTCTTCGCCAAGATCAAACGGTGCTCTGGATGGCCGTGCGTGACGCGCCGAGCGCCCTCGATCTGCTCTGCCCGAAGCTCTACAGCTCATCCCTCTCCCCTCCGCCTCTCGCTTTGACAGTGCGGAATACCTGCATTGGCATATCTCACGATCCGGTAGATGGCGGTAGTTTCGGAATGCGTATATGCGGCGCGATCGTGAGCGCTGGAGACTCTGCCGACGACGGGCCGATGGGCCGATGGGCTGAGGCCTGCCGATTCTATGAGATTCAGCCACAGCACCCGTGGCGTCACCCCAGCAAGGTTGATCCATATCATTTCTGGGCGCAAGCAGAGAAAATGTCATGTCGTTGACTGACAAGGCGTCGGAGATTCTGGTTAGGGTCGCCGACGAATGTGGTCGGTCGAATGCTGTACTCCGGTGTGATCGAGACACGTGCGTAGCAGGGACGGCGCTCGCAGACGGTCCGTGGGGCGTGGCGTTGTCATTTGCCGAGTCGGCGCGCGCCCACACAGACAGGTCGCTACGTGACTTCGCCAAGCGCCTGGCTGACGTTCCAGGAAGAAATGCGGCACGGGGAATCTTCGCCGGCTCCCAGGGGAGACTGGCCGCGCAGATGGCGGCGAATGGCAAGCAGAGCGAGGAGATCACCGCCAATCCAGCGAACAGCACCAAGCCCGGCGATCTCATGGACGGCGAGATCGGCGAGCATTGGGGGCGGCTTTGCCTTGGTCATCCGCCCTTCACACAATCACTGGATTGGAGAAGGGTTGATGCCCGCAGTGCGACAGGACTCGCACACGGGCGCTTGGGCGCGATCGCATGTATTGCTTCATCACTTGAATCCGACGAGCTCGAACAACTCATCGTTGCCCATGCTCCATTGGATCGCTATGGATGGTGCAACGGGAGTGCGGGCACCGCAGTCGCTGCGCACATCGCCTGGGCAGCGACTGGCACCCGCAACTTCGCGGAGATGGCCGAGAAAGAAATCTCCAAGAGCCTTCGGGCTATCCCCCTTGAAACCGATGGGCTCTGCCACGGCTCTGCTGGAGTCTTGGTAGTGGCGAGTGGGATCGCCCGGGCAACCAACAATTCTGAGCTGCTCAGCGTTACTAAAAACATGGCAGAGATGTGCTGGGCTGAGAACAATCGCCCGTTGAGGCTGAACAAAGGGTTCCTGTTAGATCAGTCATGGCTCACCGGAAGTACGGGCATTGCATGGGCACTATCTGTCGTTGAAAGACGACCGCTAATCAATCCTCTCTGCCCGCTAGATTCCGAGTACCAAATGGCCGCTCCAATCACTCAAAGTTAGACTGAGGCGCTGGCGTCCTCGCCTGACTCCTGCTTTGCATGGAATGCGCACTGATTGGGCAAGGGCACGCACCCCAAGAGACGCCTGAGGTCAGGCCGTGAGAATGCTTCCCAGGTGATGAAGTTGGCGACCATCCACTTCGACGGCGGCGGGCAGAGTCCCGGCCCGGTAACGGCTGCCTGCACTGTCGAGTTGAGCGACGGCTCCTTCGACCAGGCCGTCAAGCGGTTCGACCAGGGAACCCACAACACCGCTGAGTGGCAGGCACTGATACTTGGCCTGCGCCTGGCGCGCAAGCACGGCGAGCGGCATGTGGTGGTCAAGGGCGACTCGACGCTCGTGGTGAAACAAGTCAACCGCGAGTGGAAAACGAAGCATCCGGCGCTGCTCCCTCTGCGGACGCAGGCAGAGGAGCTGTTGGCGCAGTTCGAGAGCTGGAGCGTCGAGTGGATTACGCGCAACGAGAACCGGCGCGCCGACGAACTGGGGCGGGCCTAGGCAGGAGGGACCGAATCCCCTCGACTTGCGAGACCAGCCAGCACTCACCGCCGTTCGCAAGACGCGACGACGACGAAATCTGCGCGGGCGGCGCCGCCCATGTCGGAGCTGGCGGTCACTGACCATTCCCGCTTGATCGGGCCAGAAGCGACCAACTGAAAGTGGCCGACGATCGCCGTGACGCTGCCGTGATGCCATCGCAGTCCGCCGGAGATCAGCCGCTCCTTGTGCTTGCAGCGGGCCTGGCCGCTGGCGTAGTTGAACTGACCGTCGTTCGCGGTGGTGTCGGTGTCGACGATCTTGCCGAAGCGGTAGGTGATCTTGCCGTGGTGGGCTGAGCTGGTCGCAGACGGACCCGGCCGCGCAAGCGCACTTCCACCCAGCGCGAGCATCACGATTGCGACCACGACCACGACGGCCGAGCGGCGGCTGAGCTTGATCTTCATGGCGTGTCCTCCTTGGTTGATCCGAGCACGTGTGGATTACCGCCTCACTCGGATGTAGCGAGGCACGGAGTGCCCTCGCACGTAGGGATACCCGTTCTGTTCAGGCACGACGGCGTTGAAAACAAATCTCGTAGTCCTCGGTACCGGGGAGAAGGCGTAGGCGGCCCGGTAGTGGCAGAGCGCGTCGGTCTTCGCACGCCGAACGAGAAAGCGGCGCTTCGAGCCAGGCACCGTCCCGCGCATGACGACGACACGCAGGGCGCAGCTCGGCCCGGCGATCTCCCCGGAGAAGTAGATCCGTTTGTGGATGCGGGTGCGGTGGCGGCTCAGGTGGAGCGTCACCCTGGTCCGCATGTGGAGGGTGAGGTCGGTGGAGGTCTGGAACGCCCCGAAGCGATAGGCGACCCGGAGGGACCGCGACGGGCCGCGGCGCAGCTTGAAGGTCCAGCCGCCAGCTTCGTTCGTCGTCGCGGTGCCGATCAGGTGGAAAGGCCGGCCGGGCAGGTCGGTGTGGCCCTGGAGGCAGACCTGGGCGTTGGCGACCGGGTTCCCCGCCGAGTTGCGCAGGCGCCCGCGGATCAGGGCACGGCGACGGAAAGCAATGGTCCGCTCGCCCTTGTGGTTGCCGGCGAAGCCGGCGGTGATCGTGTTGCCACCGCCGACCGATGAGCCGGGACAGAGGTTGTTGACGAGCACTTCCTTCGATTCGCAGGCGCTGTTGGGCGTCCCCGTCTGCGCGTAGTCGTAGGCGCAGACCGAGATCGAGTTCAGACCCTCCCGAAACGGCGCTTGCGCGGTGTCGAGCGTGTAGGTCTTGCCGAAGCTCGGCGGGCAGGGCGAGAGTCGCGAGGTCATGTTCCCCGGCAGGGGGTTACAGGACCCGGAGAGGTCGTCGCCGGTCGCGCCCTGACCGTTGACGGCCACCTGGATCGACTGCAACCCGGCGCCCTGATCGGCGGCCGAGACCGAGATCGTCTGCGGGCCGCGCAGTTCCGCGCCCGAGAGCATCGAGCCGCCGATCGAAATGGTCGGACTGACGACATCGGTGAGCTGGATGCGGACCTGCTTGACGTAGGTATGCGCTCCTTTGGCGGGGCCAACGCAGCGGTTCCCTTCGTTGGGCTGCGTGCACTCCAGGCGGGCGACCAAGAAGCGCCAGTTGCCGGCCGGGATGCCCGACTCGTGACCCTGGTCGTCGTTCTGGTTCTCGTAGGAGAGGCCCCCGCCGCTGTCGGGAGAGACCGCGAGGTAGCCGTGCTGACCGGATTCGGTCGCCAGGCGGCTGAACGTCGATCCTCCGGTGATGTAGGTGCCCGCGGGCGCCGTCCACACCCAGGCGCCGTAGCCGCCCTGCACGGTGCCGGTTTCGCCGCCTGCGAGGGTGTGGGTGATCTGGAGTCCCGGCGCCGACTGTGAACAGTCCACGCGCGGCGTGTAGTGGGTGGTCGAGGCCGTGTAGCCCGCGTCGTCGGCGCCGGTATAGACCCCTGGCGAGCATTGGGCGACGATGTAGCTGCCGGCCATCGCGGGACTGGAGGCAATGAGCGCGGCGGCCAGCGCCAATAGCGTCAGCCCACCGAGCCGGATCGAGTTCGTCTTGGAGGTGCCGATCATCACGCTTCACCTACCCGGATTTCGTTTACGAGGTGGCGCGCTGCGTGGCGTGGCAGCGAACGCTCTACCCCTTTGTCGATCAGCGGCGTCAAATGCGTCACGAATTGGTCGGCGTCGGGCGGGCGCGAGGGCATTTCGTCACGGTCCGAACTGTTCGTTGGCGGTCTGCGTCGGCGAAGGCGCGGGGCTCGATTCAGGCGCCGGGGCCGGTTCGGGAGCCGGTTCCGAGCTTGCCGGCGCCGGTTCCACCGCCGACTCCGGCGCGAACTGCGAGCTGGCCGCGTGGGTCGCGCGGCGTGCCCTGGCTTCCGCCCCGCCACCCGAGCTCGAGCTTCGCTGGGTCGGCCGCGCTGCCGGTTCCGGCTTGGCGGTGGCTTCAGGCGTCGGGTGGGTCCGCCGAACCCGGGCCTCTGGTTCGGCGCGAGGCTTGGGTCGCTCATGGGCGGGGTGTGATTTCGGCGCGGAGCCTTCGTGCAACAGGTCGATCCCACCAACGCCGGGACCGATCACGCCGGTCACGCACATCGCCGCGGCGGCGGCCGCACCGCACACGCCGGCCGTCTTACCGATCGGCCCGCCGGCCGCGTTGACGATTCCTTCCCCGCCACCCGAAGACAACAAGCGGGCCGCGAGGTCTCGCGCTCGGTCGGCGAGGCTCGTGATGCCGCCGCGCACCGAATCGGCAACGGCGACGAGCTGATCCGTGATCCGGCCGGCATGACCCTGGGCGCCGGCCAGGCTGAGCCAGGCAGCGAGCCCGACCTCGATCGCGGTGCGGTCGCCCTGCTGCGGCACCGTCTCGATAACGCCGAAGCGCTCACGCAACGCGCGCAGGGCCGAGTTGCAGCGGCGCCGGAAGGTCGGCTCGCTCCAACCGAGCGCATCCGCGCCCTGGCGGCTCGACTGTTCCTCGAAGTAGTAGAGACTCAGCGCCTGGCGCTGGGGGACCGAGAGCTTCCTGATCGCACGATGTAGCTGCTCGGCCTCGATATGGCGAATCGCCTCTTCGTCGGGTGGGGCGCTGGTGCCGTCCGTGACTTCGAGCGCCGCCTCAATCGACAGAGGGGCAATCCCCTCCCTCTCTTCTCGCCGCAGTTGGTCGATGGCGCGCAGGAACGCGGTGTTGACGATCCAGCCTCCGGGGTTGTCGATTGCCTGGCCCTGCTCGCAGGCCCGGGCGTACTCGGCCAATGCCTGTTGGACCAGTTCCTCCGTGTAGCGGTCGATGAACGCCTCGGAGACCTGATGCGCCCTCAGCTTGCCGGGAAGGGCTGCGCTGATCGCCCGTAGCTGGTCGGCGTCGAGCGAATGCCCCTTTTCCTTGAGCCTCGACGCCATTACCCAATTTTAAGCATCGCGCTCGATCCGCCCGATCCGGCGGCGACGCGGCTGTATCGCTCATCTGGTCGCACCATTCCCCTCCTTTGTCGAACGGGAAGCCGATTTGCGTCACGGATTTGGCAAATCGGGAAATTGGCGACGCATTTCCCGATCTCCATCGACAAGGGGGTGTGAATCGGAAAAACACACATACCGCGTTCGGTCAGTTTCCAACGCATGCAGTCGAGGTGATCGCGGCGAGGTTGGCGGTAATCGCCGAGCCGACCCGCATCCGCCTGTTGGAGCTGCTCAATGACGACGACAAGACGGCGGGTGAGATCGGCGAGCGACTGCGCCTCTCGCCCGAGGTGGTGGCAGAACACCTCGACGCGCTGCACGCGGCCGGCTTCGTCTCCCGACAGGGCTCGCCCGCCAGGTACCACCTGATCGACTGGACCGACTGGTGGGTGGTCGAGCAGGTTGCCCGCAACCTCGCCGACCAGCATCGACCCGGCCGAGCCGAGGGAGGTGAGGGCCGGTGAGAGCGACGATCAGCCCGAGCGCTCTGCGCGGCGTGGGGCACTCGCTTCGCCTCCGCCGCATCGGTCGCGTCGCCCTATGGGCGCTGGTCGCGTTCCTTCTCATTCGCGGAACCGAGAGCGTCCTCTCCCCAGCTCCTGAGCCTCCCCAGGCGCCGGCAGACGCGAAGGGCAGCCCGCTCGGGCAGGCGGGTGCCGCCTTTGCGGTGGGCTTCGCCCGAGCGTATCTCGCAGACCCGTCGCTCCGCCGCCTGAGCGACCGCTTCGCCGAAGGCGTCACCCCCAGGGCCGAAGCCAGCACCACCGGCCGGAAGGTCGCGCAGGCGGAGGTCGCGCAGACGCGACGCCTCGGCGGGGGCCGGGCGATCGTCACGGTCGCCTGCGAACTCCTCGGTGGGCGCGTCCTGTATCTGGCCGTCCCGATTGTCCGCGACTCGGCGGGCGAGGTGGCGGCTCTCGGCGCGCCATCCCTGGTCGCGGCGCCGGAGACCGCGGGGCTCGAAGCCGAGCGAACCCAGCCGCTCTCCGGCGCCGACGCCGGGGCGATCGGCGAACTGGTGGACAGATTCCTGGCGGCGTACGTATCGAGCACCGAGCCGGCCGACCTCTCCTACTACGTCGCGCCCGGGACGAGCGTGGCCCCCATCGGCGGGCTCCGCCTGGTCGGGACGCCGAGCGTCCGCGAGTCACAGGACGAGGGCGGACCCGACAGAACGGTCATCGCATCCGTTCGCGCCCACGACGAGGCGAGCGATGTCACCTATTTCCTGAGCTACCGGCTGGAGCTGGTCAGGCGCGAGCGGTGGTACGTGAGCGCGGTCGAGGGGGCACTGCGATGAGCCGCCGGGTCACAGTCTCGCTCGTCCTGGTCAGTGTGACGCTGCTGGCGCTCTGGCTCGCCCCCGACGCGCTGGCCGCCGGCAACGATGTGGGCCACAACCTCGGCTCGCTGCTGCGTCACTACGCGGGCGAGGTCTACGGCGGGCTCGTCGCGATCGTCGGGCTGGTCTTCCTCCTCAACCGCCGCTACACCGACCTCGCCCTGTTCTTCCTCGCGGCGGTGCTGGTCGGCTGGCTCGTCTTCTCCCCCGATCAGGTCGCCAACGCCGCTCGTGCGATCGGCCAACGCGTGCTGCCATGACCGAGACGCCGGAAGCGATCCGCTCCTACCAGCGCATCTTTCGCCCGGAGCGGCGCATCTACTCGATAGAGGGCCGGCCGCTGCCGGTTCCCGGGGGCGTGCCGCTCCGCTGGCTCGCCTACGCGAGCGGCACGCTCGTCTCGGCGATCGCCCTCTCCGCCCGCTCGCCGGGCCTCGCCGTCTTGGTCGCGACCGCGGCGGGCCTCGCCGCGCTCGGTGCCGGCGGGCGAAGGGCAGCGATCGGGGCGGCGCTGTGCGGCTTCCTCTTCGTGGAGGTGGGCGGCTGGATCGTCGCGGCCCTGGACTGGCCGCTGCGGCTGATCGTCGTCCCGGTCGCCGTCGCTACGCTGGCGACCCAGGCGACCCCGGACGGGCGGACCGCCGAGCGATTTGCGCTCTCATGGCTGCTGCTGCGACTCACCCCGACTCGCCGCTCCCTGGGACGCGAGGTGCCGGCGCCTGATCGTTTCCGTCACGAGGACGAACTGTGGGTCGCGGCTGACGAGCGCTCGCCCGACCTTCGCCGCGGCACCGTACGCGGTCCCGCTCACGTCGCCTTCCCGGTCGCGGTGGAGCAGAGGCGACGGCGGCGAAGGATCGTCGTCCGCCGGCTGGGCTGGCACCGGCGCCGGGGGTCGGTCGCCCGAGCGGTCGAGCTTGACGCGGGCGAGGTGCTGGAGGTGCGACCGTGACCGCCTTCCCGCTGCGCTACGCCCACAGGAACCTGCTGATCGGCCCCGGTGGCGCGGCCGCCGCCCTCTACCGGCTCCAGACCCTCGCCTATCCCTACCTGCCGGCAGCCGAGAAGTGGGCCGCGCTGCGACGGGTCGAGCGCTTCGCCCGGCTCGTCGGCGCCGACTTCTCGCTCTGGAGGGTCCAGCGTGCCTATCCGGCCGAGCGCTACGCCTCCGAGCTGGAGGGACTGGCGGACGAGCGCCACGCCGAGCCGGCGGGCTGGCGTCGCTACCTGGAGGGGCACCAGGCGCGCCTCGCCTCGCTCGCCTCCCACGTCCCCGAGGTCTACCTGGCGGTCTCGCTCGCCGACTCGGCGCAGGGCGGGGCCGGCTCGGGCATCCTGCGATCCGCCGATCGCGCCCGGCGACGGCTGGAGGAGCTGGCGGGCGTCGGCGCGCCGCGCCCGATCTCCGGCGCCGAGCTCGACTCGCTGAGCGAGGCCGAGCGGCGCACCTTCGAGCGGCTGAGGACGGCGCTCGGGCTTGAGCGGGCCTCGACCCGCGAGTTGCAGTGGCTCCTTCGCCGCGCCTCCTGCCGGGGCGTCGCCGAGCCGGCGCTCGATCGCCTCTGGCAACCCGACGCCCTGGTGGTCCGCGCCCCGGACGGCTCGGCCGCCTTCGAGCCGGCCGAACACGACCTGTGGCGCTGCGCGAACGCGCCGATGGGCGAGGAGCCCGGCGAGCCGCCTTCCCTCACGGTCGAAGCCGAGGAGGGAGTCGGATACCAGGCGTTCCTCTGCGCCGGGACGCTCGCATCCGAGGCCGAGTTCCCCGGCCCGCAGGCCGAGCTTCTGTTCGCCCCCGCCGAGGCCGCCGGCTTCCCCGTCGATGCCGTCCTGCACGCGCGCTGGATCGGCAATCGCGAGGCGCTCGCCCAGGTCCGCAAGCGCATCCTCGACGTCGAGCACACCTACCGCGAGCAGGAGCGGGGCGCGGCCAGCGGACCCGGCTTCCTGGCGGAGGAGGACCGGGTGCTGGCCCGCGAGTACGAGGCGATCCTCCAGGGCACCTCGCACCCGCCGATGCTGCGAGCCTCGATCTCCCTGGCGCTCGGCGCGCCCGACCGGGCCGAGCTCGAGCGTCGCGTCGATGCCCTGCGCGAGCAGTTTGGCGAGGTCTCGCTGCACCGCCCGCGCGGCCTCCAGCACCGCCTCTTCCTCGACCACCTGCCGCGAACGGACGGCGGCGAGACCGCCGACTACGAGCAGCAGATGACGGTCGAGCAGTTCGGCGCCCTGGTCCCGATCGCCACCTCGCAGCTCGGCTCGCGGGCTGGCATCTACATCGGCACCTCCCCCGCTGGCGGCGGGCGCCCGGTGCGCTACGACCCGACCGAGGCGAGCCGCACCGCCCGGCCCTCGGCCGTCCTGCTCGCCGGCACGCTCGGCTCGGGCAAGACGCTCGCCGCCGAGACGATCGCCTTCGCCGCCGAGCGGCGGGGCTCGCTGGTCGTGGACTTCGATCCTCGCCCCGACCACGGCTTCGACCGGGTGCCCGAGCTGGACGGCTCGGTGGAGGTGCTGGAGCTCTCCGGCGCGGTCGAGCACCGGGGCAAGCTGGACCCGCTGGCGATCGGGCTGGACGAGCTGCGCGAGGAGCTCGCCTCCTCCTACCTGCTGGAGCTCCTTCCCTCTCCCCCGCCCGCCTGGGAGAACGCGGTCCAGCGCGCCGTGCGCGATGCGGTTCGAGCCGGCGAGCGCAGCCTCACCTCGGTCGTCGCGCGGCTCCGCGAGGGCGATGCGAGGGAGGGCCAGGAGGTCGGCGACGCGCTGGAGGTGATCTCGGACTTCGGACTGGCCCGGCTCGGCTTCGGCGAGGGCGACGGGGCGCGCCTCCAGGCCGCCCGCCCGGTGACGACGATCCGCACGCCGGGCCTCTCGCTTCCCGATCCGCGCGTCTCGCGCGAGACCTACACCCGCGCCGAGCGGATTTCGGTCGCCACGCTCTCGCTGGTGGCGGCGCTCGCCCTGCGGCTGGTCTCTGGCGACCGCGGCCGGCACAAGGTCGTGCTGCTGGACGAGGCGTGGTTCGTTCTCGCCTCCTCGCAGGGGCGGGCGCTGCTGAACCGGCTCGTGCGGCTCGGGCGCTCGTCCAACACCACGGTCCTGCTGGCGAGCCAGCGGCTCGCCGACCTCGGTGACCTCTCCGAGCTGGTCGGCACCTACTTCCTCTTCGGCCAGGAGTCCGACGCAGAGGCGGCGCGGGCGCTGGAGCTGATCGGCCTCGATCCAGAGTCGGCCGAGCTGCGCGGCCGCCTGCGTGAGTACCGCAGGGGGCGCTGCCTGATGCGCGACCTCGACGGGCGGGTCGGCGAGCTGCAATTCGATCTCGTCTTCCCCGAGCTGCTGGAGGCGCTCGACACCACGCCAAGGAGGGCCGAGGCGTGAGGCGATGCCCCCGCTGGAGCCTGATCGCCGCGACGCTGGCCCTGACCGCTGCGCTGGTCGCGCTGGCCCATCCCCACGCCGCCGGCAGCGACGTGTTCGGCAACGTCGGCCCCGCCTCCCAGCTCCCCGGCGGCAGCCTGGTCGATCGCTACCCGCTCGGGCACTACTACCTCGACACCCACTTCTCTGCGGTGTCCGCCTCGCTGACCGGCGGGGTCGATGTCTCCGGCGTGCCGCCGATGATCGCCGGTTTCCTGGCGAACGCGCTGTGGGAAGGGACCGCCTTCCTGGCGAGGACGCTGATCTCGCTGTTCACCTTCGCCTTCTCGCTCGACCTGCTGAACGGCTCGCGGCAGACCGGCGGCGCGGGCGCGCTGGCGCCGGTCTCCCTGGCGATCCACTCGATCTACGCGAGCGTCTTCGGGGCGCCCTGGCTCGTCCTCGCGGTGACGGTCGTCGGCATGTGGGCGATGTGGAGGGCGCTGGTCCAACGCCGCTACACGGAGACGGCGGGCGCCCTCGGCCTCTCGCTCGTCTACCTGATCGTCGCGCTGGCGTTCGTCGCCCAGCCCGGGCGCACGATCGGCTCGGCCTCCCACTGGACGAACCAGATGTCGGCCTCGTTCCTCTCGATCGCCGGGCACGGCTCGCCCGAGGGAGCCGAACGGGCGAAGGAGGAAGGCGCCGATCAGTTGTTCTCGCTGCTGGTCTACCGGCCCTGGGCGGTGCTGGAGTTCGGCGGCACCGAGCACTGCGTAAAGGACGGCACCGGCTCGAGCGACTCCGACCCGATCTCGGTCCCGGTCCGCCCCCTCTCCCCCGACCCCGCCCAGGACTCCGCCCTCTCACGCCGGCTCGAACGGGGCACCGCCGTCCACGCGGACGGCAAGACCTGCATCAACAACGTCAACAAGTACGCCTCCCACTTCCTGCCCTACGCGGGCGGCTCGGACGAACGGAACGCCGAGTACGACGCGCTGAACGAGGGCAACACCGAAAAGCTGCCGGACGCCGACCCCTCCAAGGAACATGGCGGCTACAGCGTCGGCGTCGCCGACAAGCCGGCCACCGACGCGATGGAGGAGGGCGGCCAGTACCAGCGGCTGCTGATCGCAGTCGTGATCTTCGTCTGCGAGCTGGGCGCCTTCGTCCTGCTCGGGGCGCTCTCGGTCGGGGTGATCCTCGCCCAGGTCCTCCTCCTGCTCTGGCTGGCCTTCGCCCCGGTCGCCCTTGTCTTCGCCGTGATCCCCGGCCGCGGGCACGACTTCTTCCGCGGCTGGTTGACGCGCCTCGCGGGCCTGCTGCTGCGCAAGGCGGCCTACTCGCTGATCCTCGCCGTGCTGCTGGCGGTGAACGCCGCCCTGGCCTCGGCGACCTCGCAACTCGGCTGGCTGATGTCCTTCGGCCTCCAGGGCATCTTCTTCTGGGCGGTCTTCTTCCAGCGCCGCCAGCTCACCGACCGCCTGCTCGGGGCCTCGGTCGGGCGGGAGGCGCCCGGCGACTCCAACCCGGGTCGCGTGCTCGCCTACTACTACGGCGCCCGCACGGGAGGACGCGTCGCCGGGCGAACGGCCCGCCGCGTCCGGCGCTGGCTCCCGGGAGGCAACGGATGATCGGCCTGCGGTCACTCGCCGGACGGCCCATTGCCGAGGGCGAGCGGCGCGGCGCGTTCTGGATCGCTGCCGCGATCCTCGCCTGCGCCGCCCTCGTATTGCTCCTCCTGCCGGGCGGTGAGACGACGCTCGCGCCCTCGCCCGAGCCGGCTTCCGAGGTAGCGGTCACGGCTCCACCCGGGCTGGCCCCCCACCGCGCCAAGCCCCTCGCAGGGCCGCTGGCGGCGGCTCGCCGCTTCCTCGATGGGTATCTGCCATTCGTCTACGGACACGGATCGCCGCGGGCCATCGCGGCCACGGCACCATCGCTCCGCGACCGGCTGGCCGCCTCACGGCTGCGCGTCCCGCCGGCCGCGAGCGAGCGCCATCCTCGCGTCGCCCGAATCGACGGCCGGCGCCTCGGCGCCGGCCGGGTGCTCGTCCAGGCGAGGGTCGCGGATGGCGGCCCGGCGACCTACCCGATCTCGCTGACGCTCGCCCGGCGAGACGGCCGATGGCTGGTCGTCGCGCAGGGGACGGACTGATGGCCGCCCAGGGGTCGAGCCGGGGCCGGCCTTCACTGTTGCTGCTCGGAGCGGCCGGCGGCGCCGTCGCCCTAGTCGCGGTCCTCGCCGGCTCGCTGATGGCGGTGCTAGGCGCCGAACTCGCCTGCGTCGGCGGCGGCGCGAACGCGGCGGCGGCCCCGGCCACCCGCGCGGCCAAGCGCGAAATCCCGCCGAGGCGGCTGCGGCTCTACCAGCAGGCCGGCCGGCGATTCGATCTCGACTGGACCTTCCTGGCCTCGATCGGGACGCAGGAGTGCGGGACCGGGCTCTGCGGGCATGTCTACCCCTCCGGCTGCGGCGGCCCGATGCAGATCGCGATCGTCCGCGAAAGCGCGTGCAGCCCCGGCTCGGGGCCGACGCTCTGGGAACGCTACGGCGTCGATGCCAACGGCGACGGGCAGGCCGACCCGTTCGACCTCGCCGACTCGATCTTCACCGCGGCGAAGCTGCTTCGCCAGGTGATGGGCGCGCCGCCGGCCGGCGGCTCCTACGCCGCCTATCGCCAGGCCGCCTGCGACTACTACGGCGCCTGCGCGGACTCGGCGGCGAACTACGCCGACGAGGTGATGGCGCGGGCGGTGGAGTACGGGTTCCACGGCGCCGGCAGCCCGGCTCCGTCCGACCCCGGCGGCGCCGAACCGGCGCCGGCCGAAGGGAGCAGTTGCGGCGGCGGCGGATCGGCGCTGCCCTCCGGCGGCGGCCCGATGGGGCCGGTGCGCAAGGCCGCGGCGCCCCGGCGCCTGGCGACGCTGCCGGCGAGCGTGAGCGCGGCGCCGGGGACCGAGTGCGACGCGCGGATCGTCCCCGATGTCGTCTACCTCGCCCGCCGCTTCGGCGTCATCGTCACCGCCTGCTTCGCCGCCTCCGGCCACGAGGCGACCGGCGAGCACCCGCTCGGCGCCGCCACCGATCTCGTTCCCCGCGACGGCGACTGGAGCCGGACGACGCGCCTGGCGACGGCGCTCGGTTGGCGCCCATCCTGTGCGGCATCCGGGGTCGCGCCCGAATGCGCCCGCCCGCCCTTCCGCTTCATCGGTTACAACGGCTACCCCGACCACGGCGACCCGCTGCACTGCGTCCCCTGTGGTGGCGGGCCGCATCTGCACCTCTCCTGGTTGACCTCGGCCTCGCCGGGCGAGCCGGAGGCCCAGGCGCGCTTCAGCTACGAACCGGCGAGCTGGATCGAGGTTTTCGACACGGCCTCTCCCTCGACCACCGGAGCCGCGTCGAGACCCGGAGGCGGCCGTGGCTGAACCGCTGATCCTCGACCTCTTCGCGGGCGCAGGCGGCTGGGAGGAGGGCCTGCGCGCCCTCGGACACCGGGCGCTCGGAGTCGAGCAGGACCAAACCGCGTCGGCCACCGCCGTCGCGGCCGGGCACGAGCGCCTCAACGCCGATGTCGCCGCCCTCGACCCCGAGGACTTCGCACCGCTGTGGGGGCTGATCGCCTCGCCACCCTGCCAGGCGTACTCGGTCGCCGGCCACAAACTCGGCAGGCGGGACAAAGAGCATGTGATCGCCTGCGCCCACGACCTCGCCGCCGGCCGCGACACCCGCGCCTCCCGGCTGAGGGACTGCCAGGACGATCGCTCCCTGCTCACCGTCGAGCCGCTGCGCTTCGCCCTCGCGCTGCGGCCGAGCTGGGTGGCCCTGGAGCAGGTGCCTCCCGTCGCGGAGCTGTGGTCGATCTTCGCCGAGCTGCTCGGCGAGCACGGCTACAGCAGCGTCGTCGGCGTGCTCTCCGCCGAGCGCTACGGGGTGCCCCAGGTCCGCAAGCGCGCCTTCCTGATCGCCTCCACCGAGGGGGAGGTGAAGCTGCCCGAGCCGAGCCACCGCTCGTTCAACTCGCGCCGCCACAAGACGCCCGAGGACGAGCTGCATCTCCCCCGCTGGGTGAGCATGGCCGAGGCCCTCGGCTGGGGAGACGAGCCGGCAATCCTGCGCAGCAACCACACCAACTCCGGGCGCCACCCCGGCGGCGCCCCTCGTTCGCTGGACCGTCCCGCCTTCACCCTGATGAGCAGCTCCCGGGCGTGGAAGATCGAACCCGCCCTACCGACCGGCTCATCCCGCCCGGCTCGGCGCGCCGAGCCGCCGGCAGATTGCCGCCGCCACGACGAACGCCAGGCCGCCAGGCGGCAGGCGGGCGGGCGATCCGCGGACGTTCCCGCCTGGACGCATCGCCGCCCGGCGACCACCGTGGTCTGTGACCCGAGGGTCTTCGGCCCGGGGAGTTGGTCGCGCAACGGAGCGCCCGCCGGACGCGAGCGCAAGAGGCCGGTGAGGGTCACCGTCGAGCAGGCCGCGGTGCTCCAGGGCTTCCGCCACGACTACCCGTGGCAGGGATCGCGTTCCCAGCGCTTCGCGCAAATCGGCAACGCGGTCTGCCCGCCCCTCGCCAGCCGGGTGCTTCGAGAGGCGATGTGTCCCGGCGGCCGGAATCGACGCGGAGGCGGCCGATGCTGAGCCCGAGACCACCTCGTTCTGCGCCTCGTTCTGCACCTCGTTCTGCGCCTCGCACCCCGTTTTCAGCATGGCGCCCCATTCCCTTCTGTGAAGCCGGATGCGGGACATGCCCTGCGCTGACTTCCTACTCCTCAACCCCGATGCGCCATGTCTGATCGCGAGCGTCGCGATGCTCGCTCGCTCCTGGCGCTCGCCATCGCCATCGTCGCCGCGATCCTCCTCGCTCGACTTCCCCGCTGGGCCGACGCTCTCGCTGGCTCATCGGTGCGTCCGATCCTCGCCACCCTCGCTGGCGCTCTGGTGGTGTTCGCACTCTTGCTCCTCATCGCCCGCGCCGTCTGCACCCGGCGCGGCCTCCGAAATCGCTCGACGGTGCTGTTGCTTCCGGCGCCGTCCTTCGATCCGAGCGAGGAGGCGGTCCTGCGGTTCGCCTCCGGTCTCGCCCGCACTCGCCGGGTCGTGCGAGGGTTGCTGGACGCCCCGGCGAGCGCCGTGCGGGTCCGGCTCGACGCCGACCCGAAGGGCCGCCTCCGCTACACGGTCGAGCTCCCGACCCGGGCGCGGGCGGCGCTGGCCGCCGCGGCGGCCGCCTACGGGGAGGTCGAGCTGCGCGACGCTCCCGACGATGAAGCGACCGGGCCGGAGTCGCCCAAGCACAGCGAAGTCGTCCGGGCTGAGATGGTGCTGGCGCGGCCGAGCACCGAGCCGCTCCGCGCCACCGGACTCGATCCCGACCCACTCGCCGGCTTCGCCCGGGCGCTGCGAGGGCTCACGCCGGGCGACGGCGAGAGCGTCGAGGTCTGCGTCGATCTGCTCCCGGTCACCGCGGGCAAGCGGCGGCGGCTGCATCGCCGCCTGCTCCGCGAGGCCCGGCGGCGCCGCCCCGCGGGCGAGGCCGCCAGCAAATCGCTGACTGACCTGCTCGGTGGCGACCGCGATGCGCCGCCGCCCGCGGAGCTGGTCGGGCGGCGGGCGGACCGGAGGGCGCTGACCGACAAGCTTGGATCGCCCGACCCGCTGTTCACCGTGCAGGTGCTGGCGCGGGTCTCCTCACCGATCCCCGGTCGCGCCAAGGCCCGACTGCTGGCCCTGCTCGCCGCCTTCGACGCCTTCGCCGGGGAGAACCACTGGCGGGTCTCCGGCCTGCGGATTCCCGGCGTCGCCTTCCTCGGCTCCGACCTCCCGGGACGCCGGGGACGCTTCGACCGCCGGCTTGCCTCCGGCCTGTTCTCCCCCGCCCGGCGGCGCCTCGTCACGGCCACCGAGGTCGCCGGCCTGCTGAAGCCGCCGACCGCCAGGTGCCCGGTTCCCCAGATACTGCGCTCGGCGGGCGCGATCCCGCCGCCGCCGGATGGACTGCCGACCTTCGCCGGCCAGGATGACCTCCTGCCCCTCGGGCGGATCGAGACCGAATCCGGCGAGCGCCTGGTCGGCGTCCCGCTCGCCGACACCTTCTTCTCCTACATGGCAGGCCGCTCACGTTGGGGCAAGACGGAGACGGCGATCGGCCAGTTCCTGCACCTCGCCCGCTCCGGGCACGGCTGCTTCTTCCTCGACCCGCACGAGGACGGGTTGCAGAAGATCAAGGAGCACCTCCCCGAGGGGGTTCGCGGGCGGATCATCGAGATCAACCTCGCCCGCCCGGACGAGCGCCAGCTCGGCTGGAACCTCTTTGCGGTCGCGGGCCGCTCGGCCTCCCAGGCGCAGGGACAGGCCGATGCCGTGGTCGACGCGATCGCCAGCACGATGCGCTGGGACGAGCACAACACCCGCGCGCTCAACCTGACGACCCAGGCGGCCCAGGGGTTGATCGGCCTCGCCCGCCATCTGCCGGCAGAGCTGGCGCCGACGATCTTCCAGATACCGACCCTGCTCGCCAACCCCGACTGGCGTGCGTCCGTGCTCCCGTTTCTCCCGGCGCCCACCCGCCGGTTCTTCGCCGAGCGGTTCCCGTTGCTCAGCGAGGAGGCGGTCACGCCGGTCACGAACCTGATCGACCGGCTGCGGGCGGCTCCCGCGGTCTCCGCGCTGCTCGGGAATCCGCGGTCGAGCTACGACATCCGCCGGGCGATGGACACAGGGAAGATCGTCCTCGCCTGCCCCGGATCGGGCTCCACGCGGGACCGCCTGATCGCCAACTTCCTCGTCTACGACCTCCTCCACGCCGCCAAGAGTCGGGCCGAGCTGGCGCCCGAGAGGCGGCATCCGTTCTACGCGCTGCTTGACGAGGTGCAGACCTACGACGGCGCCTCTTCGGGCAACCTCGCCGCCCTGTTGGAGCAGACCGCCAAGTACGGGGCGCGGGTGTTCCTCTTCAACCAGAACCCGGAGCGGCTCACCCCGGCGACGCTGAACGCGGTCACGACGAACCGCTCGCACCTGATCTCCACCGCGCTCGGCGCCAAGGCGGCCGCTTTGCTGACGCGCGAGTGGGGCGGGTCGGTTGAGCCGGAGACGATCGTCAACCTCCCCCGCTACACGTCGATCGCCTCGATCACCCTCGACGGCGAGGTGAGTCCACCGTTCCTGGTGCGCGGCGTCCCGGTGGACGAGCTCTTCCCCGGTGTCCCGGCCGGCAGAGGACAGGCGGCGCCCGAGAAGGCGACCGACCGCGGCGCGGAAAGGCGGCCGGTGAAGGACACCCTCGCCGAGCTCGACCGCCTCGACGATCGGATCGTGGAACACCTTGAAGGCGGGCAAGGGCACGCCGCGAACACCGGCAGCTTCGATCTCCCCGAGGAGGGATCGTGAACACCGGAGCTCGGGGCCTTCGCGGATCGTCTGTCGCGATCCTCGAAAGCCTCTACCAGCACCGGCTGCTCTCGACCCGCCAGGTTCACGACCTCCACACCCCCGAGGCGACGGCACGGTTCGCACAGGAAACCCTTGCGGAGCTGAAGGCAACCGGCCTTGCGGATCGGGTCGTGCGGCCGGGTGGCTTGGGGGTCTGGTTCCTCAGCCCGAGTGGAATCGAGACGGTCGAGGAAATCCCCAACCGGGTCGAGACCCGGCGAGCGTCGATCTCCCCGGAGCGCGCCGCCGGTCCGCTCCAGGCCCACACGCTGGCGGTCAACGATGTCGGGGTCGGCTTCGTGCGGCTGGCCCGCGAGCGCGGTGACGAGTTCGGGCCCTTCGGGTGGCGCCATGAGATAGCCCACCCGCTGACCCCACCCGGGAAGCGACAGGAGCGGCTGATCGCGGACGCGATCCTGACCTACCAGGCCACCGAGGAGGGGGCAACGCGCTTTCACTACCGGTTCATCGAGGTCGATCGGGCCAACCGGCCGGTTGACGACCTGGCGGCTCAGATCGGGCGCTACGGGCGCCTGTACCGGCGCCCCTCCACCGGCAGACACGCCGCCCTCCACTGGACGCGCCGCTACAGGGTCTTCCCAAATGTCCTCGTCCTCCTCGCGGGCCGGCCGCGGCCGAACCTCGAGCGACGGCGGCGAACCCTGCTCGCCCTCTGCCGCGCCGACGCCGACCTAACGCAGTCTCCCGAGCTTCAGGTCCTCGTCTGCCTGCTGCCCGACCTCAACGAGAGCGGCCCGGGCACCTCAATCTTCCGCACGCCAGCCGAGCCCGATCGCCCGGTCGATTGGCTTGGCCGGGACGGAGCCGGGCAGGGGGAGCGGCCATGACTCAGGGCCGGAGCCGCGGAGGCCGATCGCATCCGGGTCAAGCCCGACACAATGGGACGCGATGCGCGCGAGGGCATCGACATCCCGACCGCAACCGAGGTCGCTGCCAGGAGCAGGAACCGCGATGCGGAGACCTGAAGGCGAGCATGACCGTCGAGCACGCTGAGCCAGGCTCCGCCCTGGACGATCGGCTCCGCCAGGAGCAGGCGCGGGCGATCTTCGACCTCCTCGCATCGGCGCGCGAGCGCGAGGGGGGCGAAGGCGATGGTTAGCGAGGGGCGCCCCCGCCCAACGCCGGGCCTGCGGCGCTTCGCCTGGTACGGGCGCCTGTCCACCAAGGACAAGCAGGACGCGACGCTCTCCTTCCCCTCCCAGCGCCGGGCCTGCGAGGAGAAGGTCTCCGAGCTGGGCGGGCGGATCGTCTGCGAGTTCTCCGACGAGGAGCGGGGCCGGCGCGACGACCGGGCGGGCTGGGCGGAACTGCTGCACGAGGCCAAGCAGCGCGAGGGGCGGCGCTTCGATGCGGTGATCGTCTACGCGACCTCCCGCCTCAGCCGCGACCTGTTCAGCGCCCTCGGCTACGAGCGCGAACTGGCGCGGGCCGGAGTCGAGGTCTTCTACGCCCTCAGCGCGGGCGATCAGTCCAGTCCCGAGGGGCGGCTGATCCGACACTTCTTCCAGGCACTCGACCAGTTCGAGGTCGAGAAGCTGGGCCGCGAGGTTCGGCGCGGCCAGACCGAGAACACCCGCCAGGGCTACCGCAACGGCGGCCGGGCGCCCTACGGCTACCGACTCAAGCGCGAGCCCCATCCGGTGCCGGGCCGGGCGCGGGTCGGCGACAAGAAGTCGAGGCTCGTCCCCGACCCCGAGCAGGCCCCGGTGATAGGCGAAATATTCGATCGCTTCATCGCGGGCTGGGGCTACAAGGAGATCGCCAACCACCTCAACCGGCCCGGCGGCCCTCCCTCGCCCAGCCACGTCGATTCCAAGCGCAACACGGCGGGCAAGTGGTCGAAGACGACGATCCGCGCGATGCTCGAAAACCCCACCTACACGGGCCGGCTCTACTGGAACCGGCTCGACTTCCGCGCCGTCAAGCAGGGCGAGGGACCACTGGTCCGCCGCGACCCCGAGGAGTGGATCGAGTCCACCGAGCCGGCGCATGAGCCGCTCATCACCGTCGAGCAGTTCGAGCTCGTGCAGCAGGAGATGCGGAGGCGAAGCAACGGAACCGGGTCCAGCCCCCGCCGCAAACCGGCCAATCGCTTCTACCAGTTGCGCGGCCTGGTCCATTGCGCCACCGGCCATAACCCACTGCGGATGCAGGGCAAGACCGCCAAGGGCCACACCTACTACGCCTGCGGCTACCGGCTCGACTACGGCGACACCGCCGCGGAGGCGGTCGGCCACGGCAAGTGGCAGTACGTCCGCGAGGAGCCCCTGGTCGAGTTGCTCGACACCTTCTTCGCCACGCGAATCTTCGGGCCGAAGCGGCTTGACTTCTTCCGGATGCAGAGCGACGCGCTGGCGGCGAAACGGCAGAGCGAGGACGGGCAGCGCCGCGATCGGCTCGTTCGCCTGATCGGGGAAATCGACCGCCGCACCGAGCGCCAGGTGGCCGCGATCGAGGCGGGAGTCGATCCCGCCGTGGTCAGCGAGCGGATCAGCGCCCTCAAGGCGAAGCGGGCGGAGGCCGAGGACCTCCTGAGCCAGCTCGACACCACGCCGCTCGGCATCGCCGGGCCAGAGGACTCCCTGGCGATTCTGGAGGGCCTCCCCGACCTCGGCAAGTCACTGGCGAGCGCCGATCCCAAACTCCGCCGCGCGGTCTTCGACGCCTTCCGGGTGCGGATGGAGATCGACCGCAATGCCGGCGAAATAAAACTGAAGGCGCTCGTATCGAGCGCCTTCAGTGAGGTTCAAGACCTGGATGGGCTAGTTACCCATAAGGCCATAGCGGGGGCGGGATTCGAACGCATTGGTACGACCAAGTGCCGCTACCATGAGAGGCACGATTCCCACCTTCTGAACCGATCACTCAGTCGGTAGCCGCTACGAAGAGCATTGGACTCTGCCGAAAGTCGGCCCGGTCGTCGCAACCCGGTGTTTGAGGGCGCTTAGAAGACGAGGTGGCCCCACAACAACCGACGCTTCTTAAGGTTCCGGGTGACCGCGGTCTGCCCTACCGAGAGAGGCGCCCCACGAGGAACGCCGCCAACGCGACCAACCCGACACGACCAAGGCCGAGGCTCTCGAAAAACGCCAAGTAGGAAATCAAGAGGGCCAGGTCGGATTTCGTCAGCTTCATAATGATCGATGGAGCCATGGCTAGCGAGAGCCACATCTCACCTCCTCCGGCGTGGGACCACGATTCAAATCGATGAGCCGGGGTTCACACTCCGCGCCCGCTCCCGGCGAAGGCTTGTTGCGCTCGCTCGGCTCGGTGAAGCTGATCGCAGAGCGTGCTTGCATCAGGCGTTTGGGCGACGATGAGCGCTTGCTGCATCAGACGGCATACGTTGTGCCCCCTGGGGCCCTGGTTGGCCGCGCTCCACACGCGGACGTCCGGCTCGATCTGCCCGATGTGTCATGGGAGCACTGCGCAATCCAGCCGATGGGCGTGGACTGGAGCGTCGTGCCGAAGCGTTCTCGCACCGGAGTTCGAGTCGTTGCCGGGAGGCGGGAGCCCCTGCTGCTCCCGATTGGCTTCCCGTGGCTGCTGGTTGACGGAGTCGCCCTTCTGGTCGGGGAAGCGCGCTTGGTGGTCGAGGTCAACCGCCCAGACAGCGTCGGGGCGACCACCGCTGCTGCGAGCCACGCGAGCGAGATTCTTCCGTCCGACCTCTTCGAAACGGCCCTCGCCCTCACTGCGCCGTATCGGGAGAATCCTCCGCGGCACGCCTTCGCTCCAGTGCGCGAGCTGGTCGCGAGGCTGAACGGCGTAACCAGCGCAAAGGGGGTTTATCTGCGCTTGGAACGACTCGAGCGTTACGGCAGTGTCGCTCGGGAGCTGCACCAACGCCGCGAAACGGAGAACGCCGGCCTCCCTTCGGCGCTTCCCGGTTCGAAGAACCGCTACACCGAGCTTGCCGCCGCTGTGGTCGCTGCATATCCGGGATTCGGCTGGCCAGACCTTGGCTAGCGAGATCCTCAGCGGTCGCTACGCCCTCGAGGAGCGATTGGGCCACGGAGCAACGTCGAATGTCTATCGCGCCCTCGACCGGATCCTCGAGCGCGACGTCGTGGTGAAGATCTTGGTCGAGCATCTCTCCCAGGACGTGGAGTTCATTGAACGGTTCAAGCGAGAGGCCCTCGCAGCGGCGGCGCTCAGTCACGCGAACATCGTTCCGGTGCTCGACATCGGCGCCGACGATGGGAGGCTCTATATCGTCGTTGCCCATGTCAGCGGTATCTCGCTGGACACCTTGATAGCGGAAGGAGAGCTTTCAATACGCGAAGCCCGCGGGGTCATCTCCCAAGCTGCCGCTGGTCTCGATTACATGCATGGGAGAGGGGTTATCCACTGCGACGTCAAGCCAGGAAATTTGATCATCACCAGGGAGGCGTACTCGGGAGATGGCTTCCATGCACGCCTCAGTGATTTCGGAGTTGCCCGACAATTGGAACGGACAAGAATCGGCAGCGATCCCGTCGGAACGCCCGGCTATATGTGCCCGGAGGCGTGGCGAGGCGAAGAGCCGACCCCTAGATTCGACGTCTACTCCTTGGCCGTAGTTGCACACCGACTCATAGTCGGCGGCTATCCGGTCCGGAACACCCGCGGTGGGATCCAGTTCTCTGGCGAAACGCACACGCTGCCGAAGGTGGCCCAAGTGCTCGAACATGGGTTGAAAGACGATCCGGAGCAGCGCACGACCAGCTGCGTCGCCTTTGCTGAGAACCTGCGCGGTGCTTTCAAGTGAGTCGCGTCTGGAGCACGACGCGATAAGAAGACTTCCGCCCGATAAACGACATTACGTAGACCCACCCGCTTCGGTCCGCTCACCTGCGCAGCACGGCCCGCCCCGCCGTAAGAAGGCCGTGGAGGCCAGCAGCGTCGGAATACTCGGTGTGCTCCCCGATCCTGACAGGCACGGTGATGTCGGTTGCGACGACCTTTCCGTCCTCTCGGACCCCGCCCTTGACCAGGAAGGGCTTCAGGTGTTCCGGCTGGGCCGGGACCGAGAGGACGATGTAGCCAACCTGCTCCGAGCCGCCTCGGGTCCGGCGGCTCTGGACCCGGACTCCTTCCGGAGCAGGTACAACCTGGCTGCGGATGGCGCGGATCCAGTTGATGTCATGGAAGCCCGAGAGCGTCACCGGCCGGGCTTCCTTCACCATGTCCCTGCCAGAACGCCTCGCGGTCCGAAGCCCGCAAACAATCGCACCTTCGCGACCGCCGTTCGCGAATGCCGCAACGTCCTTGGCCAACTCGAAGCGGCCGCGGTCGCTGGCGAGGTCATACGCCGCCCCCTTCGCGTCGAATCCTTCGTGCTCGTTCTGACCGATCAGGACCGACGCGCTCCCCGCCAGCACGAGAGCCTCGATGGCCTTCGGATCCAGCGCCCCGTCCTCCGACACCGCGGACGCCAGTTCGGCGGCCTCCATCCCGGCTTCCTGCACGTCTGCGACACGCTTTCCGCGGATCGAGGAGAACGAGAAGCTGAGGAGGACCTCCTCAAGTCCGAATTCGTCGCGGGTCTCCACTCTATGCGGCATGGCGCCATGACGACGGAGCAGGGGCGCGGTGACCCGCAGAAGGTCGGATGCAGGCGCGAACCCTCCCGACGACGTCGTGAGTCGCGCGCGGACGTGGAACCGATCCCCCGCGCAGTAGAGACTGAAGGGCAGACTCGGGGAGATGTCGGGCTCGAAGCGGGCGGGATCGAGGGCGTAGAAGTAGACCCTGATCACATCATCGCCGATCGCCGAGCAGAACTCCCGTACTGCCCGCCGCAGCGAGACCAGCGACACCTCCCGAACGTCGTCAATCAGGCAATGTAGGTTCTCGTCGCTGCCGGCCAGGACCGCGTGTTCGCGGGCCCCGGGGACGACCACCATCCCTTCGGCCTTCGAGTACCGGGCAACGATCGGCGCGGACACGGCGGAACCGTAGACCAAGTTGGCAGTTCGGATGCGGCAACGTCGGGGTGACACCCGATCGGTCGATAGCTTGCCTCCCTATGGAGAGACACGCGAGCGACTCCGGCACCCAGATCGCCGCGGAGGCGACGATCCTGGCGGTCCTCGGCGAGGCGCTCGGGGTGCCCCTGGCCCAGGGCACCACGTTTCCAGTGGGCGCCGCCCGCGTCCACCCCGACGGGGTCGACCCGGACGGGTCGGTCTTCGTCGAGGTCTTTGCCCACATCGGCCCGCTGAAGGGCGGCCAACGCCACAAGGTCTCGACCGACGCGCTGAAGCTCCTGGCGATCCGGGAGACGCGACCCGAGGCCCGTCTGATCCTAGCCTTCGCCGACGAGGCCGCGGCGGCCTCGGTCTCCGGATGGCGGGCAGAGGTCCTCGGACGCAACGGGATCGAGATCCGCGTCGTACCGCTCTCCCAGGAGGACAGAGGGAAGGTCGATGCGGCCCAGTCGAGGCAGAAGATGATCAACCCGCGCGCGGAGCCCAGATGACGATCGACGACGTGATCACCGCCCTGCGCGGCGGACCGGAGCACTCGGTCGAGGAGGCCCGCTCGCTGGCCTCGGCGGAGCCGGGTCTCTACTCGTGGTGGGCCGACCCGAGGAGTCTGCCGTCGGAGGTTCCGCGCGTCCCTCACCCCGAGACCCGGCGGGCCCTCATCTATGTCGGCGTCGCCCCTGCCTCCGCGACCTCGCGGGGGAACCTCGCCAGGCGGCTGCGCGCCCACACCAAGGGTCCGATCGGAAGCTCGACCCTCCGCCGTGGGCTGGCCGCGCTGCTCTACGAGGAAAAAGGTTGGCGGCCGGTATGGGCCTCGACCCGGCCGGGCCTCGAGAGCCGCGACCTGGCGCTGAGCGCCTGGCAGGTTGAGAACCTCACCGTGCGATGGTGCGTCCATACGGAGCCCTGGGCAGTCGAGCCCGCGGTCATCGCGGCGATGGTGCCGCCGATGAACCTCGAACACAACCACGCCAACCCTTTTCACGCGACCATGTCGGCGCGGCGGGAGAAGTTTAGGCTTGCCGCCGAGGTCCGGCGCGACGGACTCCCGATCGATCAGGCCGTGGCAGCCCGCGGAAGATAGGCCACCTGACCCAACCCACCGGCTTCCTCCGGGAGGCGCAGCATCCTCTTCAGGCGCTCGGAAGGGACGCCGAATGCCGCTGCGATCTGGCTCAGAGAACTTCCTGCATCCGGCAGGGCATCCACCGCGAGGCGCAGAAGGCCGGGCACCTCGGGTGGGCCGATCTCGACGGGCTCTTTGGTCCTCCAACCGGCTGCGGACATCCGCCTCATCGTCCGCTGGTAGGAGCTCTCGCCGATCGTCCCGATCGTCTTCGCCCTGTAGAGCAACGCCTGCATCGAGACGCCCCACACGGCACTGCCGTCCTCCAACAGGTCGAGCTGATTTCCCCGTCGGGGCAACCAAGGATCGACTTCCTCCGTAGGCATCAGGAACGCCGCCGCGAAATTGTGGGCCTGCTTCTCCTGGAGCTTGTTGGCCTCCTCGGGCCGGTCGTGGAGGACGAGATGCGCCAACTCGTGGGCAGCATCGAAACGACGCCGGGCGGCGCTCCCTCGGTCCGAGCAGAGCACGACGACCGGTCGGGGGTCCGCACGCAGCGAGAAGGCGTCGACGTGCTCGAAAGCACCCATCGCGACGACCACTGCGCCTCGAGACTCGAGGATGCGTACGACGTTCGCGATCGGGCCGCCCGGCAGACCCCAGGCGGCGCGGAGCCCCGCCGCCTCGGCCTCGATCTGCTCGCTCGTCGCGCTCTCGGGCAGCCGGGCAAGGCCCGGCACGAGAACGAGGTCCGGAAACTCGACCTCGTACTCCAACAAGGTCGCGATCTCGGAGATGGCGAGCGCATAGGCGCGGGCTTGATCGCGTTCGAGCTTCGTCGCCGCACGCCTGGAGCGAAAGAAGGGGTCTCCCACATCCCTTGCCATCGGTCGGGCGAAGAAGTCGGGATTGCACCCCAAGGTGAGGGCGATCCGCTCCAGCGTCCGTGGGTCTGGGCTCGCCGTGCCGGCCTCGAACTGGGAGACGGCACTGGCGCTGACGTCGATCGCTTCGGCCAGCTGGACCTGGCGCAGCCCTCTCAGCATCCGGGCGAACCGAAGGCGGGACGGTTGGACCTTCGCGCCTGGCATTGCCAGGACGCTAGTCACTCTGCCCTCTCGGCGCGATCGCGACGGGGGCGGACCTCGAGCGACTCGACCTCGCCAGCGCTGAAGGGGACGATGGGGTCGCGCTTTGGAGGCGGCGCGAAGCCCTCTCCAGCTTCGTCCTGGCGTTCATGCCAGGCCCAACTATGCCGCCCTTCGTCATCGATCACGTAGGCACCGACGTACCACTTGGTCAGGCCTTCGCGCGGATTGGAGAAGTGCCCGACGATCAGCTCGTCGAGGGAATAGGCAGCCTCGGCCGGAAGGGGCGAGGCCAAGTCGACTTCGAAGAGGCTTAGCTGGTCGCGGTTGTGATTGCCGTAGTCGCGCTTGGTGGCGCTGTCGTCAGGAAAGCTCTCGTTGATGCTGTCCTCGCCGTAGGAGCCGAGCGCGTAGATGCCGAGTGTTATAGGCCCGACCGAGATCTTGTAGGCGTTCTTCCAGTGGACGACCGACCCCCGCGCGTCGTCTTCCAGGCGGCCGTCGAGACGGAAACGGAGGTGGTGGTAGTTGTTGGTCCCGTAGGTGTGGGCATTGTCGCCGCGTGCCTCCCGATGTTCCTTGCGATTTGCCTCGCAGACCGCAGCCAGTTCTTCGCCGATGATGTCGACGATCTCCTGGAGGTTCCTGGCCTGCTCGGCCCCAAGACGGGCCAAGAGCTGCGGGGGAAGGTTCGCCATGGTCCGGAACGGTATGAACACCGCCGGACGGACGTTTCGGACTTAAGAAGAAACGTTGCAAACTTCTGGCGAGACCGCCACCGTCTCCGCCGAGCCAGAAGCGCCGGGCTCCGGCTCAGGCGGCCGGCTCGAATCCGCGCTCGGCGAACGCGGCTGCCGCGGCGCGGCCGTGGGCGTCGTCGGGAAGGGCGACGAGGCAGTAGCGCTGTGCCCGGGTCAGGGCGACGAAGGCGATCCGCTTCTCCTCAGCGTCGCGTGCGGCGAGCTCCTCTCCCGAGAGCGCCGATTCCCAGATAGTGGTCTGCGCGACGAATTTGGTCGAGCGCGGCCGGTCGAGGACGACCATCACCGCCTCACGATCCTCGCCCTTCAGGTCGTGGACGGTCTGCGCCACCAGCTCCCGCGGGGGTCGGACGAACACCTCTGCGGCCTGGTGTCCCTCCTGGTCGGCGGAGGAGCGGAGCACCTGCCCTCCGCCGTGCGCCGGGTCCGGGTCGAGCGCGCTCGCGGCCTCGCCGAGAAACTTCGCGGCGGCCTGTATCCACGCCCGCAGATCCTCGTCCAGGGACGGCAGATCCTGCAACAGGGCGAAGGCGAAGGGTCGCATTACCTCGAGCTGCTCGGGCTCGAGCAGCTCGAGGCTCTCGCGGTCCCAGGCGCAGAACGCGAGCAGGCTTTCGACCCCCTTCACCTGGCTGCGCGACAGGGTCCCCTGCCGCAACGCCGCGCAGGCCCGCCCGAGGGCGAGCGAACGCGCGGACACCTCAATCGGCGATGACCGACCGTTCAGCTCGTCGACCAGCGCGTTCCCGCGGGCGAGGACCGCCGCGCCGGCGGGGTCGATCCCGTGTTCTTCGAGCCGCTCCCGATAGATCCCGATCGCCGCCGGCGCGTCGGCTGCCGGGTAGAGCACCACCTGCGGCGGAATCTGGCAGTCGGCGTCGGGACCGACCGCTTCGTCGGGATCGGACCGCTCGCAGAAATGGGCCGCGACGTCGCAGATGCGCTGTGAGCTGCGATGGTTCTGGGTCAGCTTAAGCACCTCGAGACCGGACTCCTCGGCGAGCCGGCGGCAGCCCCCGGCGCTCGCCCCCTGGAAGGAGAAGATCGACTGTTCGAGGTCTCCGACGAGCACCAGCGACCCGAGCGCCCCGGTAGCGCGAAGGGCCTCGATCGCCGCGAGCTGGAGCTCTGAGGTGTCCTGCGCCTCATCGAGCAGGAGCTCGTCGAAGCGGCCGGCGACTGCACGGGCGACGTCGGGGTACCCACGGAGGATCGAGAGCGCCACCCAGACCGCATCGTCGAAGCTGAGGATCCCGCGTTCCAGATGGCTCCGCTTTTGCGCCCGGACCTGTGCGTCGACGATCGCGATCAGCTCCTCGTCGCTCTCCGCGATGTAGTGGGGCTTCCGCTTGACGACGAGAGCACCGTCCGGCGCGCAGCGGAAGGCATCAACGGCGATCCGCTTCCTGTTGTTCCCTCCGACCGCGATCGTCGGCCAGTCCCCCTCGCGGACATGCGGCCTCCCTTTGCAGGACTTCAGCGAGGCGAACGGGTACAGCACGTACCGCAGCAGGAAGGCGTGGATCGTCCCCAGGAAGTGCTCGGGCCCGAGCACCGTGTCGAAGTCATCCCTCAGGACCTTGGCGATCCGATCCGCCCCAACGTTGGTGTAGGAGCAGACCGCCAGTCGGCGCTCGCCGGCGAGCCGCGCCGCGCGCGCGGCGGCAGCCCGGGTCTTGCCCGAGCCAGGGCAGGCCAGCAGGAAGAGGTCGCCATCGTGGTCAACGACCTGCTGTTGGGCCGTCGTGAGCTCAACCATTGCCCTCCGCACTCCCCCAGTCCACCTCGGGCTCCTCGGCGACCCAACTTAGGGCCTCGCGGAGGAAACCGGGGACCACGAACTCACGTGGGTCGTCGTCGAGGAGGTCGGCAAGCTCCTGGGCGAATCGACCCTTCACGTCCTTGATCGCCTCGAGCAGCGCCTCGGCCGAGGTCTCCAGGTCGGCGTCCTCGAGTTCTCCGCGAAGTCGCTCGGTGACCTTCGGCTTCACGAGGGCAAGGGCGTCGAGCATCATCTCGACGTTGACCTCGGACTCCTTCGCGAGGGACCACTCGAGCGTCCGGGGCGCCAACTCAACCTTCAGGTTGTCGTCCTCTCGTTCGCGCAGGGCCTCGGCGCGTGGGGAGAGGCTCGGCTCGCTGCCCTCGAGCTCCTCTGCCTCCGGGTCGCCGTCCGCATCGGAGATGACCGCCAGCCGGTAGGGAAGCTTCTCGGGGCCGAACAGATCGGTGAACGGAGGGAAGGCCACACCGCCGACATCGATGATGCTGACCCCGTTCTCCGGTAGGGAAATGTCGAGGCGGCGGGCGATCGCGGGCAGAAGGAGCTGCTCGGAGACGCCCTCGACGAGAATCACGGCGCGGGCGAAGAAAAGCGAGGCCTTGGTCACGTCGAGGAAGCGGCGAAGGTGGCCAAGCTGTTTTCCGCTCAGACCGAAATCCCGTGGGGTCCGCGCGATGGGCCGCGCGTCCCCGGAGGGTCGGGCAATCACGGTGAGCCTCTCGACCCGGGCCGACGAGGCGAAACCGGGGGAATGGGAGGTGGCGATCACCTGCGTGGAGCCCCCTGCCTCTTCCTCAAGGAACCGCATCAGCAGGTCCTGCAGCTGAGGATGGAGGTGGGCCTCCGGCTCCTCGACCAGGAGCACCCGCAGCACCCCGTCGTCGGGGGCATCGGCGAGGGCGGCAAGGAGGACCGCCATATAGAGGAGGTTGTTGAAACCCAGCCCGTTCTCCACCATCTCGAGCGCGTCGAACTGGCCGATCCGTGCCCGAAGGGCGCCAACGAGGCGCTCGAAGCGCGGGTCGGCGAATGCGAGGTCGGTGTGTTGCCTGAAGCGCCCGGTCCCGATCATCGCGGCAAGGCGAGAGGCGACCTTCGACTTGGCGTCTTCCACCGCCGGGATCGACCCGAAGGCTTCATTTGCCCGATCGGCCTCTTCGACCAGACGGTCACGATCGGGGTGACCGAGAGGCGCCAGCGCCGAGAGAAGGGCGACAAGTCGGTTGTCGCGACCCGGGCGAAGGTCGGCGACGGCGTCCCTCAGGGGCTGAAGGTAGGCGTATCGGACCCCGGCCCGAGCGTGGCGCTCGACATCCGGGTGGGATGAGTCACCGCCGAACCATTGGGGGATGACCCGGCCGTCGGGGTCGAGCCGTGCGTGCAGCCGCAGTCGGGCGCACCCTGGTCCCAGGGATGGCGCGAGGCAGGTCACCATGCGGGCCTGCTCGGCTTCGCTCAGGCTTCCGAGCTGGACCTCGAGCTCCAATCGGTCGGCCAGGGCGTTGCCGCGGCCGTCGTGAGCGAAGTCCTCTGGCCAGACGCGGGAGCGGGAGCTCGGACCGGCCTCTGGCTCGAGCACGATCCTGAGGGCGTCGATCAGATTGCTCTTCCCCGCGTTGTTCTCGCCGACGACGATCGAGAGCGGGTCGCAGATCGGATAGTCGCCCTGGAGGTTGCGGAACCCGTGCGCCCTCAAAGCCGTCACATACATGATCGCCCCTCCCCCGATTGCGAAAAAGCCGGTCCTGTCTTCATGTGGTGCCGAACCCCGCCTCTCGGCGAGAACCTAGACCATCCGGTACCGCAGTGGGAATCGGTGGAAACCGCGGGAGGCTCGGCCGCAGTGCATGGGACCTTCGGCGCGTCGGCATCGACTCCACCGCCGGATCTCGGCCCGGCCGAGAAAGAAGTCCGGGCCGACGGGACGGAGGCGTCAGCGGATTAGATACGACCGTGCCCGGCCTGGCAGGCCGGGCGCCGGCCTACCTGCCCGAGCGCCTCGGCCGTAGTGGAGAAGCGGCCCTGCACCTGGACGAAACAGTCTTCGCAGCCCTCCGCAGGCGCCGCCGATCGCTGATCGTGGACGGCCTCGTGCTCGCGGACGTGGGCGAGCGCTTCGTGGGGCGTGTCAGCGATCAGCGAATACCAGCATCCCTCGGGCGGATCCGGGCACGCGAGCAGATCCTCGGCGCTGCGAGCCGGGTCGACCTCGCCCGCGGCCACCCGGATCCAGAACAGGCGGTCGAGATGCTCGACGACATCGCGAGCGTCGTCGAACCCACCGGGCTCCACCCTGTCCACAAGCTCCTGCCATCCACCTTCCCAGAGGAGCTCGCACGGGTAGAGCGTCGTCTGGAAGCCCTCCTGGTAGGTGAGGCGAAGCCCCTGGTGGGGCAGCGTTAGCTCCTCTTCCTCGGCGGCAAAGAAGACGGCGAAGGTCCATCCGCGCTCGCTCGCCGCAACCTCGAGGATCTGCGCCGGCGCGAACTGGCGGGACGCGGAACCGTCGGGGGCGAGCCCGACGACCCGCGGGCAACGTGCGATCGGGCCGGGGAAGTGACGGCCTCCAAGGGTCCGCTCACCCCAGAGGCGGTTGATGTACTCGGCGACGGTGCGCAACATACGAGAGGATCCGGGTGGCGCTTCGATCGTCCGACCGGTCGGGTGGGCGGAGTGGTCTCGCAACTCGACCAGGGCCCGGTCGACGATGCGCGAGCGGCGACCGGGAAGCAGTCGCTCGTACCGCGCCCATGCCAGCAGCGCCTTCAGATGTGTCGGCAGATCGGCCTTCGATCCGTCTGCCCTCCGCAACCTGGTCCTCCGTGCCTCGCGGACCGCGTCGAAGTCCTCCGCGCGCAAGGCGCCGGGCTCCTCCCCGCGAAAGACCGGGACCTGGTGGTCGTAGCAGGAGATGAAGCGGACTCGAAGTGCCGCCTCCAGGACCAAGAGCGCGTACTCGGGCGCCGCCGTGAAGAACTCGTACTCCAGCACCCCGTAGAGGTGCAACCGGCGAGCGCGCTCGAAGTTCTCCTTGATTTCGGTGGGGACGGCGTCGACCAGGGTCGCAGCGGCGATCGCTTCCATCTGGAAACGCGCGGCATCCTCCGGCTCCATCCGACCCCCGAAGCCGATCGGGTTGAAGACAAGCGCCATCTCGTCTGGCGTCTGCAGCTGGGCGAGGGGAGATGAAGGGCCTTCGCTCATGCTCCCGAGTGTAAGAACCTGCGATCGGCAAGACCTGGCCGCCCCCGGGCTCGTGGGCCTGCCTCCGGCCGGATCGGCGAAAGGCAGGGCAGAGAGATCTCGTAGCAGACCGTCAGCTCTTCAAGGTGGGATGTAACGTTGCAAATTGCCACGCTTTATCCAGCCTGCTACTGTTCGATGGACGCAACGTTGCGAAATGCAACGTTCTATCTACAAACCACCATGCCAGGAGCCGTCTACAACCAACTTGCCGAACTGGCGGCCGAAAACTACGGCTACCTCACCACCGAGGAAGTCGAGGACGCAGGCATCGACCCACACCGCCTGCTCGAGCTCGCCCGCCGTGGCCAGATCGAACATCGCGCCCGCGCCCTCTACCGCCTGCCGCTGATACCGCCGACCCCGCTCGACGCCTATCGCGAGGCGACGCTCTGGCCCAGGGGAAGCCAGGGTGTGATCTCCCACGCGTCGGCGCTCGACCTATACGGGCTCGGCGACGCCAACCCGGCAAAGATCCACCTGACCCTGCCGCGCACTCATCGACCGCGGCGCCAGATTCCAAGCCAGTACGTCCTGCATCACGAAGACCTGGCTCCCGCGGAGGTGCGCGCCTACGAGGGGATCCCGACCGTGACTCCGGCGAAGGCACTCCGCCAGTCTCGAAAGCTAGGACCCGGGATCCTGCGCGGGGCGATCGAAGACGGCCTGCGACGTGGCTTGCTGCGCCCAGCCGAGGCAGACGATCTGCGCCAGGAGCTCGGCCTCGGTAGCGTCGAACGATGAGCGAACAGGTACTTCCCGACCAGGGCCCGAACCGCCGACCCGACCAGACGCCAACGCAGAAAGCCCACCTCGAACGGCTCGTCGCCCACTACGCTCAGCTGACGGGCCTCGCGCCGGCCCGCGTCCGTCGTTGGATCTCCGTGATGGTCTTGCTCGGGGCACTCGATCGCTCACGCGAATCGGATCCGCTCTTCCTGCTGAAGGGCGGCGTCGCGATCGAGCTGCGGGTCGGTGGCGGAGCTCGCGCGACCAAAGATGTCGACCTCGTCTTCTTCGGCGACCCCAAGCGCCTCGGGGGAATCCTGGATGAGGACCTCGGCGAGCCCTATTCGGTCTTCAGCTTCGAACGACAAGAGGTGGAGACCCGCGGTGACGGACTCTTCCGCCAGGTCAACGTGAAACTCCTCTTCCACGGGCGTAGCTGGGGGACGCTGAAACTCGAGGTCGCCCAGTCCGACAGCCAGGCAACCGACAGAGAAGAGATCGAGGCTATCCCCCTCGACGAATTCGGGATCGAGGGCCCGCGGATGGTCCGCTGCCTCTCGCTGCGCTACCAGATCGCGCAGAAGCTCCACGCGGTCACCCAGCGCTTCGAGGAGGGCGAGAACGAGCGATTCCGCGACCTGATCGACCTGATCATCTGCCGGGATCTCGTCACTAACCTCGACGAGGTACGCGAGGCCTGCATCGACACCTTCGATGCGCGCAACCTCCACGCCTGGCCACCAACCCTCCAGGTGCCCGACAGCTGGGCAGGGCCCTACACGGCGCTGGCCGAGGAGATGGACTTCCCGGTCACCGACGTCGGCGACGCGGCAGACCAGGCACGCGAGTTCATCAGCAAGATCGACGCGAGCTGAAGGCGTCCTCGCTCGTGACAGATGGAATTGATGCGTGAAATTCGTCTCATAGCCGTCACATAAGGGGGCCTTTCGCTGTTCGCGCCCTGTCAGCCGTAGACGGCGCGCGATTATTTGAGGACGAATTGGGGGTCCACTTTCGGCCCTCGGCGCCCTGTATGTATGTGGGGGATTCCGCAAACCGGGTCGGGGCCGCAGCCCATGAGGTGCGCGCCTCCGTCGCCGCGGGGCCGGAACCGGAGGTTGAGAAACGCTCGCCGGAGCGTCGAGACCGCTACCGTCGGAAACATGCACGGTCCCAGGCGGACCAGCGGCCCAATGCAGGATCAGACCGGCCGATGAAGGTTGCCTTCTATGGCCGCGTCTCGACCGACGACGCCCAGGATCCCTCGCTCTCGATCCCTCGCCAACTTGCAAAGTGCAACGACGCGCTGACCACGATCGGCGAGACGGTCAGCATCACCTTTTGGGACGTAGAGAGCGGACGTAAGGCCCTGGAGCAAGGCGGCACCGGTGGCCGCAACTGGACCCGCGAGGTGAAGGTGCACCGCGCCGGCGGCCTGCCGGAGCTGCTGGCCGTAGCCGATGCGGACGAGGTCGATGCAGTGATCGTCGAGTCGATTGACCGCCTCTCGCGCATGACCGCCGACGGGACACAGATCGAGCGCCGGCTGGGGGAGCACGACGTGGCCCTCTTCGCCGCCGACGAGCCGCTCGATTCCGGCGCCACAGCGATCCTCACCCGACGGGTCAAGCAGGGCGTCGCCGAGTGGTACGTGCGTGACTTAGTCGAGCGCAGCCGCGCCGGCATGGAGGAGTCGGTGCGCCAGGGCTGGCACACCGGCGGCCCCGCCCCCTACGGCTACACCCTCGAGCCTCGCCCCCACCCCAACCCCCAGAAGGCCCGCGAAGGCCGCAAGAAGCACCGGCTCGCCCTTGATCCGATCAGGGCGCCGATCGTGGCGATGGTCTTCGCCGACTACGTGGAGCGCGGTATGGGAATCGGCGCGATCTGCGAGAAGCTGAATCGCGACCTCGACCGCTATCCGCCGCCACGTCGCAATCGCAAGGACGAAAACTCTTTACGCCAGACCTGGAGCCGCTCGCAACTCCAGGCCATGCTCCGCAATCCCAAGTACACCGGCCACAACGTCTGGAACCGCCACGACAAACGCAAGGGCCGTCCGCTCCTGCGCCCGCGCGAGCAATGGGTCTGGAGCGCCGACCCGACCCATGAGGCAATCGTCAGCCGCGAGACCTACGACGCCGTGGAGAGACGCGCGCGCCACAACGCCGCGCCTCCCACGAACGCCCGGCCTCGACGGTACCGCGCCCGTCGCCACGGCAATGGCAAGCGCCTCTACGTGCTGCGCGGCCGAGTCCGTTGCGGCCTCTGCGGACGACGCATGGAGGGCAGCCACCAGAAGGGCTCCAACTGGTACCGCTGCCAGTACGTCTACAAGCGCGGCCTCTCGGCCGCCGAGGCAGCCGGCCATCCCAAGGTACTGGGGATCAAGGAGGACGTACTTCTCGACGCCATCCGCAGGGTCATGGCAAAGCACGTCTTCGGGCCCGAGCGCCTGCATCTCGCGCACGAGGCGCTGGGCGCCGCGGCCGGCGGGAGCGGGGAAAGCACGGCGGCCGAGCGCAGGCGCCTGGAAGCCGAGCAGGAGGAAATCGAGACGGCGAAGCGTCGCCAGACGCTTCGCTTGGAGGAGCACGACGACCCCGAACACCCTGTCGTCAGGCTCGCCACTAAGCGGATCGAAGAGCTAAGCGCCCAGGCGGACTCCTTGGCTGTCGATCTGGCGGATCTTGAGAGTGCCCGGCCCAAGGAGCCCGAGCCCCGGGAGATCGAAGCAATCCTTGGCTCAATCCCAGACCTGCGTGAGCAGTTGGAGAGGGCAGAGGGAGCGGAGCTGATCGAACTTCTGGACCTCTTCGACGTGAAGATCAGCTACGACAAACCGGGACAAACCCTGATGCTGAGCGTGCTGCTCAACCCTGACTTTCCAACCCACCCGATACCGCGGCAACTGGTTACTGGTCGCAGGGTTTTGAAATAGCGGGGGGCGGGTTTTGAACGCATTGGTACGACCAAGTGCCGCTACCGCGAGAGGCATGACACCCGACCTTTGACCCGATCCTTCGGTCGGCGGGCGGGCTAGCCGTCTCGTGATGGGCCTGATCGCAGCGTGTTGCCGCGCACGGCCGACTTTACTCGGGTGCCATTTTCCTGGACCGAAGCACCGCGAAGATCCACCCTGCGACGAAGACGAACCCGGCCGAGATGCCGAAGACCCAGGTGAGATCACCGAAGACCTCGGCGATGCGGGGGAACGGTTGAGCGAAGTGGCCAGTGAGATTGACTGCAAGGGCTGAGTTCTGAATCAGATCGCAGCCGGCTGCGAGCAAACCGAAGACCGCCGCAAAACGGGCAATGCGCGCGAGACGCTCGGCCCCCGCCGCGGCAAGTCGGCCAGCGGCGAAGGCACAGCCTGCGCAGAGCAGTAGTCCGTAGCTGACGAGGAAGGGAAGCTCGAGCGCGAGAAACCACCAAGCGGCTCGGCGGCCATCAGGACCAAGTTCGCCGTAGGCCAGTTGGGCCTTGGCAGAAGTCCCGGCGAACTGGAAGTTGTCCACCGAGACTCCGTGTTCGGTCATCGAGGTCGCGGCTGCTCCGATCGCCATCGAGGAAAGAAGCACGATGATGCCGAAGCCGATTACTACACCGACATTCGTAAGCCACGCTGGCGGCCAACGAACGCTCTCCCCGGAGGCAGGGACAGCGACGCTGGCGGACGGGACGGCCATCGCTGGACCGATGCTATGGCGTCGTCCGGCGGTACAACGCATGGGATTAAAGGGCCCAGTAGGTCGAGCAGACAGCCGGGTCCATCGTTTCTCCTCCTGTGGGAAGGGCGGGCGCCGCCGTAATGTCCTTCGGCACCCGCGCCGCCGTTCAGCCCTTTAGCGCGTATCGGCGCGGTTTCGCGTCGACCAGCTCCACCGTCTCCCCTGCGCTTGCCAGCCGGGCTAGGCAGTTCCCGACCGCGCCCGATGAACGGCCGAGGCCCTTGGCAATTGTCGTCGGGCCGAAGGGCCCCTCCTCGCGGTGCCCGTGCATGTAGGCGAGCACCAGCTCGTCCAGGCCTCCCGGCCGCAGTCGCTCCGCCGAACCGTTCCCTGGGTCCCCCTCCTGCTTGCCTCCGGCGACAGGCTCCGCCTCAGCGGAGACGACCAGCGAGAAGCGATCAGGGAGCTTACGCTTCCCGTCTCGCCCACCCGCGGTGCGCCTGGCTTTGCCCTCGTCGACCAGGGTGCTGAGGTATTTGCGGGCACTGGTCCGCCCCATACCGGCAGCCGCTGCGACCTCGTCGACCGTCGCCTCCTTGGCCGCGGCCAGGGTGTCGATCACCTTCTGCTCGTTAGGTTTCGTCTTCTCGATGGTGGTCATCTCTCTTCCTCCGTTTCGGTCGCCAAGAGGAGGCCGTTTAAAGAACCTGGCCGCATGCGGCGCGCGGCCGCGTCCTCCTCGTCTTGCTTCGGCCGGGTGACGTAGGCGCGCTTCTCCAGCACCATGTTGACGTCGCCCAGCCCGCTGATACGAAGCCTCAGTAGGCCATACAGCGCCTCGCGCTGATCGACGTCGATCGTGATCGCCATGGGCGCCTCCTTCCCGGACACCGCCGGCCCCGCGCAGCACCCCCGTTTACGGAGGCGGCGGCAGAAGCGCCGCTCAGGCTGCAGCCGAAGCTCTGTTCTTCGGTGCCTTCCTCCGACGCCGTTGGCGCGAGCGCCGGGGGGATCCGTTTACGTGGCCGACCTTAGCTCGACCCTGGCCACAAAGCGAGTCGATTCGCCGAAGACGGGGATCGTCGCCAATCTCAGGCAAACCGCCGGGCCCGAGACCGCCCAGCGGGGGCAGAACCCCCTCAGTGCAGCCGGAGTGCGGTTCCCACCAGGATCACGTTCGGATCGCCGGTCCCGATGCGGGCCTCGTTCAGCCGCCACAACCGATCCATCTCTGCCGCGATCTCTTCGTTGCCAGCGCTCACTGGGAGCAGCGCAGTCGCGATCGACCACAGCGACTCTCCGGGCCGCACGACGTGGAAGCGGCGACCCGTCAGAGCGCCGCGCGCGCCGGCGGGATCGGCCGGCGGAGTCGCCGCCGGTTGGGGTACCGCAGGAGACGGCGTGGTCGGAGGCGCTTCCACCGGCGGCGCGGTCGGCGACTCCGATTCCGGGGGCGGCGGTGCGACACTCTGATCTCCCTGCGGTTCTTTATGCCGAGGCGGCACCGAAGGCGCGGGCGGCGCGATGATCGACTCGCCGCGGATAACAGGTGGGGGCGCCTCTTCGTAGGTCGGGCCTCCTCCGTCTTCGCTAGCCGGTTCCGCAGCGGGCGGGGTAGCGCCAGTCTGCGTTTCGGGCCCGGCCGGGACTTCGGGTTCCGGGGCTTCGGGGGCGGGCGAGGGCGCCAGCGACTCTTCGTATTCCGGCGGCGGCACTTCTTCTTCGCCTTCTTCGCCTGCGAGGGGCGGGGCTTCCGTTAGTGCCGTTTCTTCGCCTTCGGGTTCAAGTTCGGGACCTTCTTCGAGTCCCGGCAGCGCTCCCGGAGGGGCACTCCCCTCCGCTTCGCTTTCGACCTCGACCGTGACCGCCCAGGCCGGGCTGACACTGGCAAAGAGGAGGACGATGGCAAGCGCGAAGGCAAGGGTCCGCCGCGCACGTGAGGCGCCCGGGCGACGGGAGAGAATCGAGTCTAGGAACTGGTTGAGCTTCGCCATCGCTTGTCTCCTTGTCTTTCGCTGGCGGCTTCATCAATTCAGGGGGTCGGCGACACAGCGGTAGGACTTCGCCCCGGAGGCGTTGTCGGGGGTGAGGCCCCAGCCGCCGACCGCATCGGTGACGTAGAGGACGTTCAGCGGCTGGCCCGCCGAGGTCGGGTAGACCTCGCTGGTCAGCTCGCCCCCCGCAGCAAGGGCGATTTCCTGGTGGGTCAGCGCCATCGTGAGCTCCTGGTAGGTCGGTAGCCGTCGCCCGGGCGTGGTGCGGTCTTCGGTGCCGCCGCATTGCAGAAGGGCGCTGTGGAAGGGGGTCGGCGGGTGTGCCCGGGTTTCGATGCAGGTGTCGTCGACCGGGACCGTGCCGCTGGGGCACTTGACCTGTAGGGCTTCGGCGGTGAGCCCGTCGAGCCGGGCCGCTTCGCGGGCGCGCCGCACGATGCCGAGACTCGACTCCCTTATCTGGCGCCCGCGGAGCGAGTTGGCCTTGATCTGGCGGGCAGTGATCGTGTGGGGCTTGATCTGGCGACCGGAAATCCTGATCGCCGCCCAGGAGGTACCGGCGAGGGCTACGAACAGGGCTAGCGTCGCCATGACGTTGGCGTAGGTGAGTCGGTCGCGCAGTGCTCTCATGCCGGTTCCTCCCCGGATTCGTCGTCGTGGGCTAGCCCCCAGAGCATGGCCGCCCCCTCACCCGGACCGCCACCCGCGGCCCGGTCCCTGACAGAAGCGGCCACCCAGCCTCGCCCGGCACGCGTGGCCTGAACTCGAAGACCTCCCGCCCGCAGGTGCGGGCAAAGCGGTAGCGGATGCTCCAGGCACCGTCGGGACCGCTGCGAATCGTGCGGAAGGTCGACCATTCACCCGCCAGCAGCACCTGCAACTCGATCAGCTTCCCTGCCGCCGGCAGAGGGCGCCCCTTTACCCTGCCGGAGAAGGTGACCGTCTGTCCGTTGAGTACATGCGGGCGGTCCACCTTCAGGGTCGAGCGGCCGTGGACGAGCAGCTCGGCCTGGGCTTTTGCGGGCAGGCTGGTGGCGGTCCCCTGGTAGACGAAACGCACGTCGCTCGACTTCGTGGCCTTTACCGGGTAGACGAAGCCGCCATGGGGCCCGGTGGTCAGGGTCGCGATCAGCGTCTCGGTCTCTTCAGGCGGCCGTGCGTAGACCTGCACCTGGGCGCCCGCAACGGGTGCTCCGGAACGATCGGTGAGCCTGCCGGCGAGACGGAGTCGACCGCCGAAGTCAACGACGCGCTTTGAGGCGAGGATCGAGACGATGCGCCTGACCTTGTGGCTCTTGCCGTGGCGTCGAACGGTCCGCCTGATCTTGTGCCGCTCGAGGACACCAGCACTCAGCGACGTCGCCGCCCGCAGTGGCAGCGTCAGACGCTCCGGCCGGCCGTCGAGGCGCTCGCTGGTGCTCGCCAGGTTGCCCGCTCTGTCGGAAGCGCTTGCCCGCAGTTCGTATTCACCCGCAGGCAGGGCGGCGTCGTCGATACGGGTGATCAGGTGGGCTCCGTCTTCATCCTCGGTCGGCAGCGCCTGCCAGATGCCCGAGCCGGCGCGGCTCACTTCGATCCCACCGCCGGCCACGCCGGAGATCTTGTCGCTAACCTGGACCGCGACGCGAGTGGGGTCGCTCGGGTTCTGGGCCTCGAAGCCAAGGGTGGGCGGTTCGGGGTCATACCGAATGCGAACCGGGACGGAGGCGTTTTCTGGCTGCTGGTTACCCGCAGCGTCGGCCCTCCATATCTGTGCTTCCCATTCGCCGGGCGCAGGTACCTTCAGCGCGGTTATCGCCGTAACGCCTTCCCCGCCGACGGTCCCGGTGCTGCATTCCGCCCCGCCCGCCCGGCAGAGCCGATAGGTAGCCCCAACGATCGGCGCGCGATCAGGGTCGGGTGGGTTGGCCCAGGTGAGAGTGAAGCTGTTGCGGTTGCGCCAGCCGTCGCCGCCTTCGACGGCGACCGGCACTGCGCCTGGCGCGGTGTTGTCGATCCGCACCGTGAGCGGCGCCGATTCCCCGCCGTTGCCGGAGGCATCCTGGGCGCTCAGGTGCATTTGCTGGGTTCCTTCGGGCAGCTTGCCGGTTTCGACCTGGATCTGGCCCGATCCGTTCGGGCAGGGAACCCGCTGGCCGTAGTCGCAGGGCTGCGAGGTGCTCCCCGCCTCGTCGCTGCCGACCCATGAGCCTACGCCCCTGATCCCGGTGTTGTCAGTCGCTTCGTAACCGAGCGCCTGGGTGCCGCGCACCCAGGCGCCCTGTGCCAACGCACCGCTCGCAAGGGCCGAGACATGGGGCGGCGTCGGGTCACTCACCGTCGCTTCGGCGACGAAAGTCTCAAGATAGTTCTGGCCCTTCGCCGAACAGAATTCGGCCTTGGGCGCCCCCACGCAGACCACGCGCTGGACGATTCGGGTCGCGCCGTCGAGTTCGTAGGCGGTCGGGCGAGGCCAACTCGAGGCCTGCGCCGCCTTTGCTTCCGGGCAGGCGTGGTCGGCTCGGACGTTCCTGATTGCCACCGTGGATCCTTCTGGCTTCACCGCATACAACTGCAGGGCGAAGCGACAGTCACGGCGATGCGCGAAGCCCGACCACCGCAGGCGCTGGAAACCCGTTTCGGGCGGGGCCTCAAGGACGAACGCCGACTGGGCGCCGACGGCGACGTGGCCGCTGCGAGCCACGTTGGCGGTCACCATCCCTCTGAGCCCGGGCCCGACCGGATTGCAGGCCCTCCGCCACTTCATGCCACGGGTGGCGAAGACTTCGAAGGCGCCCGAGGCAAAGGCCCCATTGGCCTGGCAGGTAGAGATGATGTATTCGCCTGCCTGCGCACGGCCAGGGGAAAACAAAACGAGGAGCAGCGCGGCGAGGAGGAGCCATGGAGCAAGCCGTCGGTGGAACGCGATCGGGGGCCTCGTCGCCATCATGGCCCTCCGAACTGCGGGGCATTGCGGCTGGGGGCAGGGGCCGGCGACGGCCTCGCCACCGGGGCCGATTCGGTCGCGGGTTCGGCGACCGCTCCTTCGCTCGGCGGCGCTGAGACCGGAGCGGACGGTTCAAAGCTCGCTTCGGGTTCCGGTTCCGGTTCTGCCTCCGGTTCCGATTCAGTCGGTTCGGCGGGCGGGGCAGCGGCGGTCGTTTCAGCGGGAAGCGCTTCTTCGCTCGTCGGTGGCGGCGTCGCCGTGGCGGGTTCCGTCGCCTCCGGCGGCAACGGGGAATGGGACGGTTCGCCTTCCTGCGTGCCGGCGATCAGGTTCTTTGCTGCGCCGAGGGGATTGACGCCCTGCTGCGCGCAATAAGTCGCGCCGCCCCCAACCGCGAGGCAGCTGGCCACGAGCGCCGCGACCGCACCCGGTCGTATCCCGGCGAGTGGGCCCGGGTCCACGGCCCGCGCATAGACACCGACCGCCGCCTGCTGGCTGACCTGGCTACCACCGCCGAGGATCTGCTGCTTCATCGACTCGAACGCGTGGGTGCCGTGGCTGACGACGCGCTCGATCAGGCCGGGGTTCAGTGTTTCGGCCGCCGGCACCGGCAGCACCGCGCCTGCCTTCTCGCGCCAGGCTTCAAGCCGCTCGGCGAGCTCCGAGCAGCGCCGGCAGCGGTCCAAGTGCAGGCGCGCCTGGGCGGCTTCGGTCGAGGTCGCCAGGCCGTAAGCGAAGCGGAGCGCCAGCGGTTCGCCAGCCAGGCAGCCGCCGCCTGCCTCGCGCGCGAGCACGACTCGAGCCTGCTCCATGATCGCCAACAGGTCGCGCTTCACTGCGCGCTCGCTGAGGCCGAGGCGGGCGGCGATCTCCGGTCGCGTGTGCTCCGCGCCCCAGAGAGCAAGAATCTTGCGCCGTCGCTCTGAAAGCGAGTCGGCGACCTCGCGAACGAGCATCCCAAGCTCAGCCTCATTCTCGAGGGCGATCAGCTCCTCAGCCGGGCTGGCCTCCTCTGTGAGGGACTTGGCGCGGCCGAGCTTGACGGGGTCGACCACTCTCTCCCAGCCTTGGTGTTCGAGCTCGCGAAGCAGCGCGTGATAGGCCGCAGTGCGGATCCAGGCGTAGACGCGGCGGGGCTCCGATATCCCTTTCGCTTCGGCTAGGAACGAGCGGCAGGCGCTCTGCACCGCGTCCTCGATCTCCTCCTCGGAGCGGGCGGGGAAGCGCGCGGCCAGTTGCGCACGCAGCTTGAGGCCCCGCTCGCCCTCGCGCGCTAGGGTCCTGAGCACCGCCTCAGGGCTGTCGAGGTCGGAGATCGTCGAGGTGGGCGCGAAATTGTCCATCACCTCTACAGGGCAACGAGGTGAGGAAGTGGACCCCCTACTCGTTGCCGCTGATACCTTCATCGCCGCCTCCGACGCCCGCAGTCAAAGAGCCAGGCCCGAGGGTCTGACCCTGGCTACTCAAGACTTCTACTTAATTTTTAGCACCCCTGAGAAACTTCTCCGGCTAAAGCCAACCTGGCACGGGAGTCACCTGGGCCGAACGCCAAGCGATGGAGTGCACGGGACGCTGGACGCTGGAATCAAATGTTGGTCCATGGCGAGCAGCCCACGGCGTCATTGCCGACGACCTCTGCGACAGCTGAAAAGGATCTGCCTCTTGCATTGATCCTCCCCGGCAGCCGACCACACGCGAGCGGGCGCTGCGGATAGGCCTCCGCTACTACATCGTTGCGCGGCGAGCCGTTCTCCAGAGCGTTGCAGCTCGCGCACGAGCTTGCCGCGTTTTCCCCAGCTGCCCTCTGCGGCGGCGGTGACCGCCCCGAAGGCAGTGCCCTGATTGGACCCTCGTCAGGCCGAGTCGAGGACGTGCCGAATGAACTCGGGCTTGCCCTCGGTGTAAGCCTCGCGCTCGTCGGAGAACCGTGCCGCCAGTTCGTGCTTCAACGCCGCATATTCGGCGGCGGTCTCGGGGTCGGCGCGTAGTTGGTCGCGGAATGCCAGCTC
>Ga0070679_100000144_pt1 | contig 57843 bp, 57 predicted proteins | sample KBSC63BmetaG_FD_65652 | JGI IMG/M metagenome (GOLD analysis project Ga0070679, IMG submission 65652) | Corn rhizosphere microbial communities from Kellogg Biological Station, Michigan, USA - KBS C6-3B metaG | ecosystem: Host-associated > Plants > Roots > Rhizosphere | place: USA: Michigan... | reverse complement strand
CGTCCTGCCGCTTGACACCTCGCCCGCGGCTTTGAAACGCATGGAAGACGTGATGCCCGGCGCCTATACGGTCCATGTCGAGCCCGCGCCCAATCTCGACGGCATCGCCAAGCCGACCGATCTCATCGCCTTCGATATGGTGATGTATACGCGCGCCGATGTTGCCGAGGATACGATCTATCGCGCGACCAAGGCGCTTTACGAGAACAAGGCCGCGCTGGTCGCGACCTTCCCGCCTTTCGCAACCTTCGACCCGAAGCACATGGCGAAGATCGTGAAGGACGTGCCCTTCCATCCCGGCGCGCTGAAATTCTACAAGGAAGCGGGGCTCGCCCCGAACTCCTAGATCCGAACGCGATGGGTCTTTCGTTTCCGGGGTAGCCTCGCCCCGCTCGCTTGGCCGGAGTGGCGGTCGGATCGTTGAAGCGATTCGAATCGAGTCCGCACGCTCGCAATTTCGCACTGCACCATCTTGGCGAGAAGACCGAGCGCGCGGCTTTGGCGTGCAATTACCCCGCTCGATACCACTTCCGGGCAGGCGCGCAATGGCGCATATTGTTAGCCGAAACATCGCGTCTTGCCTCGGCAAGCGAAAGCAAGACCGAATGACGCCAAGGCGACGGGAACGGGTCCCGTTCAAGCCAAGGCGCAAAGGGGAAACGTCATGTCCTTTCTCAGCAAGGAACGCATCATCGCGCCGCCGGGCTATAGCCGGTGGCTTATCCCGCCTGCCGCGCTCTGCGTTCATTTGTGCATCGGCCAGGCCTATGCGTTCAGCGTCTTCAACATTCCGATGACCAAGCTCATCGGCATCACGCAGAACGTGCCCGCCGGCGGATGGGATCTGCACAATCTGCGCGCGATCCCGTCCTCGCCCCAGGATTGGGCGCTGACCAATCTCGGCTGGATTTTCAGTCTCGGCATCTTCTTCCTCGGCGTGTCGGCCGCTCTCTTGGGGCGCTGGGTCGAGGAAGGCGGGCCGCGCAAGGCGATGTTCACCGCCGCTTTGTGCTGGGCCGGGGGTTTCCTCCTCTCGGCGATCGGCGTCTATGTCCACAACATCTGGGTGATCTATTTCGGCTATGGGATTCTTGGCGGCTTCGGCCTCGGCATCGGCTACATCTCGCCGGTCTCGACCTTGATCAAATGGTTCCCGGACCGGCCGGGCATGGCGACCGGCATGGCGATCATGGGATTCGGCGGCGGCGCGTTCATCGCCTCGCCGCTCTCCGTCTGGCTGATGTCGCAATTCACCCGCGCCACCCATGTCGGCGTCGCTGAGACCTTCATCACCATGGGCATCATCTATTTCTGCTTCATGATGGTGGGCGCCTGGATCGTGCGCGTGCCCGCGCCGGGCTGGAAGCCCGAAGGTTGGGTCGCGCCCGCCGAGCCGAAGAAGCTCGTCACGACGAAGAACGTGTTCGTCTATCAGGCGCTGAAGACGCCGCAATTCTGGCTGATCTGGTGGGTGCTGTGCCTCAACGTCACCGCCGGCATCGGCGTCTTGGGCCAGGCCTCGGCGATGAGCCAGGAAATGTTCCCCGGCCGCGTCACCGCGGTCGCCGCGGCTGGCTTCGTCGGCCTGATGAGCCTCTTCAACATGGCGGGGCGCTTCTTCTGGGCCTCGGCCTCGGACTATATCGGGCGCAAGAACACCTATTTCACCTTCTTCATCCTCGGCGCGATCCTCTATGCGCTGGTGCCCTATACCGGCAAGGTCGGCAGCGTCACCGGGTTTGTTTGCGCCTATGCGGTGATCTTCAGCATGTATGGCGGCGGTTTCTCCACCGTGCCGGCCTATCTGCGCGACATGTTCGGCACGCGCTATGTCGGTGCCATCCACGGCATGCTGCTCACCGCCTGGTCGATGGCCGGCATCTTCGGTCCGGTGCTGGTCAATTACATCCGCCAATACAATGTGACGCATGGCGTTGCCGCGGCGCAGGCCTACAACATCACCATGTATGTGATGGCGGTGCTGCTGATCATCGGCTTCATCTGCAACTACTTCATCCAAGCGGTGAACGAGCGTCACCACATGACGCTCGAAGAAGCCGAAGAGATGGCGATCTGACGGCGGAGCGCAGGAGAAAAGCATGAGCGATCGATATGGCGATGCCGCCGCGGGCAATGGATGGAAATTGGCGTTGGCGTGGATCTTCGTCGGCGTTCCCCTCACCTGGGGCGTGATCCAGACCTGTCTCAACGCGCTGCTGCTGTTTAAGTAGCGCCGCAATTCCCGCCGGGCGGCGCGTAAACCGTCCGCCCGGCGTTGGATTCCGTTCGCGCCATGCTTAAATCCCGATTGGGATTTCCGGCAGGGAAAGCGGCATGCGGCAAGCGCTTCACCGGCTCGCGGTCGAGACATCGGGCCGCGGCCTCATCGAGATCACCGCGCCGGTGCGCGATTGGCTCGGCGCGCAAGGCATCGCCGCCGGGCTACTCACGCTCTTTTGCCGCCACAGCTCGGCCTCCCTTCTCATCCAGGAGAACGCCGATCCCGATGTGCAGGCGGATCTCCTCGATTTCTTCGCGGCGCTCGCGCCGGAGGATAAGCGCCGCTATCGCCACACCGCCGAAGGTGCCGACGACATGCCGGCGCATGTGCGGGCGGCACTGACGCCGACGCATCTCGCCATCCCGGTCGAGCACGGCGCGCTGCTCCTCGGCACTTGGCAGGGCATCTATCTCTTCGAGCATCGCCGCGCGCCGCATCGCCGCGAGATCGCTGTCCACCTGATCGGCGAATAAGCTGCAGCACGGCGCTGGGAGCGTCGCATCGATCCCCCGCATTTTCGGCGCATTTGCGACAAGTCCCGTCATTTGCCTGTTAAGTCCGAGTAAAGAGATCGCGCTTAGGCTCGGCCATTGAGGGGATATGCGAGGTCGTAGAATGAGCCTGGCAGCCCAGTTGAATGCACAGCGCGAGGCCGATGAGCGGGCGCTCGCCGCCGCGATGGCGCAATGCACGAAGCTCGTGCAGTCGATGCGCCTCGTCACGCCCGCGGACGCGGAGCGGACGGTGCTGCTGCTCGCCGAATTCGTGAAGCACACGCCGAAATTGCCGCTCGAGGCGAAGCGCAAGCTGCTGGCCGACGCGCGCGCCTTGGAATGCGCCGCCAATATGCGGGCGACCGATGCGGCGCTGCACCTCGCCCTGGAGAAGGCGCGCGAGAACGCGCCCGCCGACCGCAACCGCCTCATCGGCGAAGCGCGCCGCTTTTGCAGCAAGGCGGCATCGCTCGGCGCGGAGCCGGGCTTCAAGCTCGCCGCCCAGCGCAAGATCGAGATCATCATGATGACCGGCGGGGTGGAGCACAAAGGCCCAACCCTCGCCAAGCCGCGCTCCGGCTGACGCGGCAAAACCGCGGCGTCGGCGCGGCCGCGCGCCTTCGCCACAAACCGGTCTCAGCCGGGCGGCGGATCGAATCGCGGCCTCGCCCGTTTCCCCGACGCCGCCGCGCCGCAACCGCCTTGCATGCGGAGGAGCCGCGCCTCTAAGCTTCTTGGGTTCATTCCAGTCAGCAGAGGAGTTCGGGGGAAGAGCACGCCTCGGGGGCGACCATGGTCTCAGGGAGAGACTCAATGCGTCTGCCGGTTGCGCGTTTCAGACCCAGCCCCGCTTTTTTCATCGTCGCGGTGGCGAGCGCCGCCGTCGCGCTCGTTCTTGGCCTCTGTCCGGCGCGCGCCGCGCCGCCGCCCGATGCCGACCCTTCCCTCGCGCCGTGGTTCCAGAGCCTGCGCCAGCCCGGAACCGGCATCCTCTGCTGCTCGCTCTCCGATTGCCGCGCCACCGCCTATCGCACCACGCGTGACGGCTATGAGGCGCTGATCGACAACAAATGGCTCGCCGTACCGCCGGGCCGGGTTCTGGAGCACACCGCCAACCCGACCGGCCGGGCGATCGTCTGCTATCTTCCCGGCCAGGGCATTCTCTGCTTCGTGCGACCCGCCGAAACCTGAGACGCTGCACGTTTTTCGTGCCGAATCTCGGAATTTAAGTTGAAACCAGTCTAATCTACTCTCTAAATTGGAGAAGGCGGCAGGCACGCACAGGGGGCGCGGGCGTGGCATCCGAATTACGTGTACGAGGTACATTCGGGGCCGGCGGATTGGGCGCCAGCGCCGCCCCGATGGCAGCCGGCAGAGCGGGTTCACGCCGCCAGCCAGGGCTGGCACGGCGTGAGGGCGGCAATGGCATATGATTTCCACAATGATCCGATTCTCGCCGCGGCCTATCAATATTGGCAAGGCAAGCGCGGCGGGCGCAGCATGCCGCGCCGCAGCGATATCGAGCCCAGCGAGATCGTGCCGCTGCTGCCCAATCTTCTCATCGTCGAAGTGCTCGGCGGCGGCAAAAGGCAGCGTTATCGCCTGGTCGGCACGGCGATCGTCGAGGCGTTCGGCGTCGAATTCACCGGCAAATATCTCGACCAGGTGTTCTCGGGCGAGCAATTGCGCAGCCATGAGGAGAATTACCGCATCATCGCCCGCGAGAAATGCACGCTCCTGCTCTCGCGCCGCTATCACTCCCCATCGGGGGGCGAACTCGTCTGTCATCGCCTCGTCATGCCGCTGTCGGAAGACGACCGCACGGTCAACCAACTGCTCACCGCGATGAGCTTTCACGCGCCGAGCGCCGGAGCGCGGCGGCAGGGCGCCCTCGGCGACGCACCGCATTTCGCTGTCATCGACTCCGAGCGCACGCTTATCCGCTAGGGCAATTCCGTCCCAGCGTGCCCCGCTCACACGGCGAGCTTCACCTTCCACTCCACCGCCTCGAAGCCGCTGATATCGGCAAGGAAGCAGAGGCCGCCGGCATCGACGAAAATGTGGCAGCCGAAGCGGTACCACACACCCTCGAGGATCAGCACGCCCTCATAGGCGCGGTATTCGCCGCCATCATCCTCGCGCTCCGCCCGCAGCAGCCGCGGCAGGATTTTCGCCTTGTCGCCGAGGCGGATATCCGGCCGGCCGATGAGGCAGCCATCGCACAGCACATCCTCGAGCCGCGTGTCGTAAACGGTGCTGAGATAGTCATCGACGGTCTGGAAGGCGTTCATCTCCGGCTCTCCGCGGCGAAATGCGATGCGGAGACCAGTCTAGCCGATCGAGAACAAAAAAAGAACAAAAATCTCAGCGCGGCTGCGCCACCGCGGCGCCGAGTGCCGCGAGTGCCGCCTTGGCAACGATCACATCCTCCTCGATCTTGGCGCCGCCCGCGGCGACGCCGCCCACCACCTGGCCCTCGACCGTGATCGGGAATCCGCCCGCAACATTGGTGAAATCGCCATCCATGCGGATCTGCATGCTCAGCACATTGGCCTCGGGCGCGTAGCCCGTCGGAAGGCGCTGCGAGGCCGAGGTGATCGCCTTCTTGATCGTGGTGCGGCCGGAAAAGAACCGCGCCCCGTCCATCATCAAAAAACCGATGAGCTGGCCCGAGGCATCGACCACGGCGAGGCTGATCTTGACGCCGATCTCATTGGCCTTGGCGACGCCCGCCGCGAGCATCTTCATGCTGGCTTCGTGCGTGACGCGATGGGTTGCTGCGAAATCGGCCATCTCGATCCTCCTCACTCCTGTTGCAGATCATCGGGCGGCAGCAGCGTTGCGCCGCGGCTCACCGCGCCGCCTTCGATCACCTCGGCATAGATGCCCATATTGACGTGCCCGAAATTCTCGGAGAGCGCCAGCGGCAGGTTGAGATCGCGCACGCCCGATTCGGGATCGACATTGGTCGCGGCGCAGCGCCGGATCGCTTTGAATCCGCGCAGCTTGACGCCGCCGATGGCGAAATCGCGGCCGATCCAGTCGAATTCCTCAAAGGCGGCGCTGCCGGCCAAATAGAAATTCGCGCGAAAGCGGCGCGGATCGAGCGCCCGTCCGACCTTCGCCGCGAGCGCGCCAAGCGATGCGAGCCCGATGATCGAGACGACCTTGCGCGCATTGTCGGAGAACATGTGCCCCGGCGCTTCGAGCAGCCGCGGCCGGCCTTGCGCCGCCTCGCCCATATAAGCGGCGAAGAAATCCTCGACCGCCGCGCGTCCGGCCGCGCTGCCGAGATCGGCGCGCACCTGCTCCTTGCCGTCGGCGCTGATGGCAAGAACGCCGCTCGCCGCATCGAAGCGCGCGCGCAGCCGCGCCAATTCCTCGTTCTTCCTCAGCATGAGAAAATTGTCCTTGGGCATCCAGGCCGGCGCCGCGGGATCGAATCGGTTGGTGCCGAGGCCCAAGGCGAAGCGCCGATCCTGCGGCAGGCCATCGCCCGGCGTGAGGCGAATCTCCGCCAGCGGCTCGGGCGTCAGCCCTTTCACCGGATAGCGATAGATCTGGTCGAGCGTGATCGCCATTGCTTCGAGCCGCCGCACGCTCGCGCTTTAGAAATTGTATTTGATCGAGTGATAGCGCGGCAGCGGCAATTGGAGCTCGAACGCCTCCTTGGGGAAGAGATCGCGCAATTGCGGCCGCGGTCCGTCCAGCACCTGGTCGTGCACGAAGCCGACAAGGGTATCGTAATTGCGCCGGTTGAGCTCGGAGAGCCCATATTCCCATGGATCGGGGCCGAGCAAGTCGGCCTCGCGCTCGCGGTAGGAATGACAGAAGGCGAGCGGGACATTGCGCGGATTGGCGAGGCGCAGGATTGCGAGTTGCTTCGCCTCCTCGAACGCCTTGGTGAGGCTCTCGACCACCCAAGGATGCTTCTCGACCAGCTTGGTCGGCACGGTCGTCACATGCATGATCGGGAACAGCCCGGTGCGCTTGTAATAGTCGATCTCGACCTGCTCGTAATCCGGCCAGAGCCGCGCGACGCGCCGGTCGCCCTTGGCATGGGCCTCGAACACGTTCGGCATGATGATCGCATCGACCTCGCCGTCGAGCGCCATCTGCTCGACATTCTTGCCTTTCGGCACGACCTCGATGCGCATCGACGGCGCCTGCTCCGAGGCTTCGTCGGGATCCTGGATCACCCAGGTGATCGAGCGGTGCGGCGCGCCATGCTCTTCCAAATGCCCGCGCATCCAATAGGCGGCGGCGGCGCCGATGCTGCGGCAGGCGACGCGCCGCCCGGCGAGATCGGAGGGCTGCGCGATGCCCTTCCCCGTGTTGATGTAGATGAAGCCGTGACGGAAGCGGCGATGGAGAAAGACCGGAATGGCGGTGATGTCGTCGCGGCCATGCGCCTTCTGCACGACGTAATGCCCGCCATTATATTCGTTGATGTCGCAAGCCTCGCCGGCGGCGACCTTGTCATGGATCGAGCGCGTGCCGGGATAGCGGTCGACGACGAGCTCGATGCCTTCGGGCTGCACCGTGCCGTCCTTCAGGGCGCGCACGATCTCGTAGCTGCCGGTCAGCATGCTGAGCTTCAACTTGCCGGCCGCGCGCTGGGCCGGCTTCTTCGCGCCGCTTTTGCGATTGGCGCTCTGGCGCAGCGCCCGCCGCGCGGGTTTCTTCGCCGCGGTTTTCGCCTTTGCCGTTTTGCGCGCCGCCTTCTTGGGGGCTTGCCGCTTCTTCGTCTTCTTCGCCATCGCTCCCTCGCCTCGCATGATTTATCGCTGCGAGGGATTTAGGCCAGGCGCAAGCCTTCTTCAAACGGTTTCGGTGGGAGAAGCCTGCTAAGCAGATTCCGGGAGGACGGAAATCACCCTCTCCGCCGCGAAGCGGGGGAGAGGGAGGGGCCCAATCGCGATAGCGATTGGGAGGGTGAGGTGGTGCATGGAACAGACACCCACCTCACCCGCTCGCCTCGCTCGCACCCTCTCCCCCAAAAATGGGCGGAGAGGGTTTATTGATTTGCCTCGTACGAATGTACGTCGTCGAGAGGCGCCTCAGTGCCGCGTCGGCGGCGGCTCGGGCACGGCGAGCGACGCCGCCATCGCAAGATAGCGCAGCCCGCGCTCCTCGTAGCAGCGCTTCAGCGCGCGGTTCGGGGCGCTCTCGGCGCTTTCGAGCCATTTGGCCGCGAGCGCGCGGCACAGCGAGGCGTCGTCGAAGGTTTCCTCGGTCATCGCCCGCTCATCCCGGCTCTTCGTCCGGAAACTCGTCTTCCGGATCGCGCTTGCCGATGGTGGTCATCGCCTGCCAATGGCCGAGATCGAAAATCTTGATGTCGGCGGCCTGGAGAATGGCGGTGCAGCCGATCATCACATCGGTGGCGGTGATGCCGCTGTCCCGGGCAAAGGCGCGCGGCAACTCGCCGCGCTCGACCTTCGCCGCATAGATGCGCAGCACGCTGGCGAAGAGCTGGCCGAGCGCCTCGTCGGGCACATCGCCGAGACTCTCCTCCTTGAGGATTTGATCGAACAGCGCCACCACCTCGGCGCTCATCGCCGCGAGCGCGGCGCGGCGGTCATCCGGCCCGGCCATGATCCCGCCTCTGCCGCCGGCAGCGCCGGCCCCGCCTTATTAAGGCAATTCGATGCACCGCTTCTCGTGCCACGCCTTCGCTCTCCAATCCTCGCGATCGCCGGGCTCGCGCCAGCCTCCGCCTCGGCCACACCCGGCCGCGGCAATGCTTGCAGCAATTTAATGCCGCCGTCATCGCCGCGCAAATCGCCGGGGCTCAAATAAAGGTTAAGACCCGCGCGGGTGCTCCCTTCCCTTTTTGCACGAGGTGATCCGATGTCGCGCTTCCATTTCCCCCTTTCACGCAGCAAATCCGCCCTGGCGGCGGTGGTCATCGCCACCGCCGGCGCCGGCGTCGCGCTGGCGCCGTTGCCGCATGCGGCAACGCTCAGCGCCGATGCGCCGCTCGTCAGCGGCCTGCCCAGCTTTGCGCCGCTGGTCAAGAAGGTGATGCCCGCCGTGGTCAATGTCTCGGCGGTCGAAGGCCCGGGCGCCGCGAGCGATGAGAGCTTGGGGCAAAACAACCCGGGCGATCAGCAAGATCAGGACCAGGACCAGGACCAGGCGGATCCCGGCCAAGACCCGTTCCAGGGTTTTCCGCCCTCGCCGTTCGATCAATTCCTCAAGCGGTTCTTCGACCAGCGCGGCATGGGACAGAGCCGGCCCGGCCGCGGCGTTCAGGAGATCGCGCTGGGTTCGGGCTTCATCATCGACCCGGCGGGCTATGTCGTCACCAACAATCATGTCGTCGATCACGCGAAGAAAGTCACCGTGATCTTCCAGGACGGCACCAAGCACCCGGCGAAGATCGTCGGCCGCGACACCAAGACCGATCTGGCGGTGTTGAAGATCGACGCGCCCAAGCCGCTGCCCTATGTCAGCTGGGGCGACAGCGATGCCTCGCAAGTCGGCGATTGGGTGTTCGCGGTCGGCAATCCCTTCGGGCTCGGCGGCTCGGTCAGCCCCGGCACGATCGCCGCGCGCGGGCGCAACATCAATGCCGGCCCCTATGACGATTTCCTGCAGATCGACGCCTCGATCAACAAGGGAAATTCGGGCGGCCCGACCTTCAACCTCGCCGGCCAGGTGATCGGCATCAACACCGCGATCTATTCGCCCAATGGCGGCTCGGTCGGCATCGGCTTCGCCATCCCCTCCGATCTCGCCAAGCCGATCGTCGCGGAGCTACGCGAGCACGGCAAGATCACCCGCGGCTGGCTCGGCGTGCAGGTGCAGACCGTCACCCCGGCGCTCGCCAAGAGTCTCGGCCTGCCCAAGGATGAAGGCGCGCTCGTCGCGCAGGTGACGCCCGACAGCCCCGCCGCCAAGGCCGGCTTCAAGGAGGGCGACGTGATCCAGTCCTTCAACGGGCACGAGATCACGAAGATGCGCGATCTGCCGATCATCGTCGCCGAGACGCCGACCGGCGAGGCCGCCAAGGTCACGGTGTGGCGCAACGGCGCAACCCAGCAGCTCGAGCCGACGATCGCGAAAATGCCGAGCAATCCGCAGGTTGCCGAATCGGGCGGCGCGAGCGCCGGCGGGCTGACGCTCTCCAGCCTGACGCCGGAGCTGCGCCGCCAGCTGCATGTTCCCGCTTCGGTTCATGGCGTGGTCGTGACCGCGGTCGCGGATGACAGCCCCTTCACCGCCCTCGGCCTCGAGCGCGGCGATGTGATCCAGTCGATCAATCAGAAGCCGGTCTCGACCCCCGAAGAGGCGACGGCGGCGATCCAGGCGGCGCAGCAGAAGAAGGGCGGCAACCAGCAAATCCTCATGCTGCTCAACCGTCACGGCGTCAACGAATATGTCGCGCTGTCGATGGAGGGCAATGGCGGCACCGGTTGAGCTCTGCAAAGCCACGATGCGCAAGAGCATTGCAACGTTCTCGAAGCAACCCGCGCCGCCTGCAAAGCGGCGCGGGCCTTGCCTTGCCGGCTTCGGCGCCGTGCTGCTGCTCGCGGCCGCGCTCGGCGGTTGCACCGGATCGACGCTCGCCAATCCCAGCGCGTCCGGCCTCGCGCTCGATTTCAGCTGGCCGCAGCCGCCGGCGCCCACATTTGCGCAATCCCTCAACCCGCCACCACCGCCGCACCACGTAACGGTGACATGGAACCCTCGGCGCTATTCGCATGACGAGATCGCGCAGATCGCCAATCAGCAATGCCTGACCTTCGGGCGCGAAGCGACGCCCGCGAGCGGCGTCTCGGGCGGCGCGCTCAAGACGCAGCGCTTTCATTGCGTCATGACCGCGGCATCGGGCGGCGCGTTGAAAGGCTAGCGCGCGGCACGGGCCCCCTCACCCCTTCAGGCCGCCGGCTCGACGCGATCGATCGACTCACTTCCCGTGCAACGCGACGACGTAGCGGCGGTCGATGAGCGCGGCGCTATCGATCGATGGTTTCAGCATTCCCTGCGCTTTGTACCAGGCGATCTGACGCCGCACATCCGCCACATCGAGCCGGGCCTCGGCGTCGGCATAGGCGACGCTGTTCGCAACATCGGCAACCGGCCGGTCGATGCTGCGGGCGATAAGGCGCTCGATTTCGGCTGCCATCGGCCCGTCCTGGCGCTTCTCGCCCGGCCCCGTGAAAGCATCGTGATAGTCGCGCATCGCATGCCGATAGGCGGCCAGAAACCGTTCGACGAGCGCGCGCTTGTTGTTCGCCAGCTTGGCCGAGGTGAACGCCGCGGCAAATTGCCAGGACACTTCATCGTCGATCCAAGCGAGACGCTTCATATCGCCGCGGGCGAAGAGCGGCAAAGCCGCGGCCGAGGGCAGCATCGCCGCATCGGCCTTACCGCCGATCACCGCTGACACCTGATTGGGGATCGACTGCAACGGCACCAAGCGGAGCGATCGCAGGTCGAAGCCATATTTCTGAGCGAGAAGCGCCACGGCGTAATGCGGCGGCGACCCGATTTGCGTGACGGCAAAGGCATGGCCTCGAAGCTGCTTCGGCGCAGTCAATCCCGCGGCAAAGGCCGTGCGCGACGCGACAAGCGCTTGATCGTGAAATCCCGGCGCTTCTCGATTGCTCGCCGCGATGATGCGCAACGCGCCTTGACCGGCGAGGCTGTAAAACCCCGCCGTCAGCGCGGCCACGCCGAAATCGATGTCGCCCGCCGCAACCGCCACCGCGATCGGCTGGCCGCCCGCGAGGAATTTGATCTCCGCCGACAGATTCTCGGCGGCGAAATAGCCTTTCTCCTTGGCGATAAAGATGGCCGCTCCCGGCGTGGCTTTGACGACGCCGATCTTGATCGTCTCGGCATGCGCACGGCCGACGGTCGCCAGCAGAAGGGCGAGCGCGATACCCCGCCACCGTCTTTCGGCCGCGCCCTCTCGGCGCCACGATGATCCGACCTCGAACGAAGCCATGATTGGGCCCTCCTCGCCCCCACAAATCTTGACCTCGCCTCCGCTATAGGTAAAAGTTCTTTTTTTGACTTGGCCTATAGCCAATTACCTATAGAGCAATGATGCAGTGGACGGATCGCATCGGACGGAGGCTGAAGCTGCGCGACCTCCACGTCCTTTTGACCGTGGTCCAGATCGGCAGCATGGCAAAGGCCGCCGAGACGCTGTCGATTTCGCAGCCGGTCATCTCGAAAACGATCGCCGATCTGGAACGCAGCATCGGCGTGCGCTTGCTCGACCGAAACCCGCGCGGCATCGAGCCGACCGCATACGGCCGCGCGCTGCTCAAACGCAGCCTCGCCGCGTTCGATGAATTGCGGCAAGGCGTGCAGGATATCGAGTTCCTGGCCGATCCCGCGGTCGGCGAGGTGCGCATCGGCAGCGCGGAGCCGATGGCGGTGGGATTGTTGCCGGCGATCATCGCGCGGCTTTCGAAACAGTGCCCGCGCATCGAATTCCGCGTCGAGCCGATCGACAACAATCTGCGGCATTTTCCCGAGCTGCGCGAACGCAGGATTGATCTCGTGCTGGGACGGCTGCGCGTGCCGGCCGAAGACGATCTCGCCGCGCAAACCCTCTTCCACGACCGCCTCTATGTCGTCGCGGATGCTAAGAATCCTTGGGCGAGGCGCCGCCGCATCGCGCTCGCGGAGCTCAAGGATGAGCCGTGGATCCTGCCGCCGCCCGATGTCTGGACCGGATCGCTCGTCGCGGAGGCGTTTCGCCGGTGCGGGTTGGAGCCGCCGCGCATCACCGTCCGATCGCCATCGCTTCATTTGGTCGACGGCTTGCTCGATGCTGGATTTCTCGGCATCGCGTCGGGCTCCGTGCTCCATTACGCGGGCCGGCGCCGCGCCTTCAAAGCGCTCGCCGTAGACCTGCCGGTCGATCCGCGCCCCACCGGAATCCTGACTTTGAAAAATCGGCTGCTCACCCCGGCAGCCGAGCTTTTCATCGCCTGCGCCAAGGAGGTGGCAAAGCCTCTCGCGCGCGGCTAGAGGCGGCGCGGCTTGCGGTTAGATCATCCCGGCGCGGGCGGCGATCGCGGCGGCTTCCGAGCGGTTGCGCGCGTTGATCTTGCGTAGGATCTGGCGCACATGAAGCTTCACCGTCACCTCGGCGAGCTGAAGGTCGCGGCCGATCTCCTTGTTCGAGGCGCCGGACGCCAATTGCACCAGCACTTGCCGCTCGCGCGGCGTCAAGCGATCGCCCGGCACGCGCGATGGAGGATCGGCCGGCACGCGCGCCGCCTCGGCGCCCGCGCCTTGCAGCGCCTCGGCCGGCACATAGGTGCCGCCCGCCAGCACCATCGAGATCGCCATGGCGAAGAGCTCGGACGGCATGGTCTTCGGCAGAAAGCCGCGCAAACCGGCGCCGATCGCGCGCTGCACCTCCGCGGCGCTGGCCGAACCCGACATCAGCACGATCGGCGTCTCGGGCAGCGCGCGCCGCACCGCCGCGACAGTCTCGACCGGCTCGCCATCGGGCAAAAAGAAATCGAGCAGCACGAGATCGAAGCCCGCGGCTTGCACCTGCGCGCGCTCCAAGAGCGCCGCCACCGTGCCGACCTCGACGATCGCGCAGCCGGGCAGCAAGCGCTCGAGCCGCAAGCGCACCGCCTCGCGATAAAGCGGATGATCGTCCGCGACCAGAATCTGTGGCTGACCGCTCGCCAAAGCGGGCCCCCGACGCTTCCCCGTCGGAAAGCATGCCACAGAGCGCGGCCGGCAAGCCAGATCGATGGTGCAAGCCGCGATCACTTCCGCGCGCGATCGAGGAGGCTGCGGATCGCGGCTGCAATCGTTTCAGGCGTCACCGGCTTGGTATAGAACCCGTCGAACGCCCGGTCGGCGCCGCTCGGATCGATCGAGCCGTCATCGAGCCCGGTGCAGAGAATGATACGCAAATCGCCGCGCAGAGCGCGCAGCCGCTGGGCCAGCACCAGCCCATCCATCTCCGGCATGACGCGGTCGATCACCGCCACCTCCCATGCCTTCGGGTCCTCGCGGAAGGCCGCGAGCGCCTCGAGCGGATCGTTGAGCGCCGCCACCTCGTAGCCGAGCCGACCCAGCCCGATCGCCAGCATATCGGCGACGTCGATATCGTCGTCGACGATCAGCACGCGCTCGGCGCCCTCGCCGTCGGAAGGCTTGGCGCGGGGCGCCTCGGCCGGCATCAGCGGCAGATCGGTCAGGGGCAGAAAGATCGAGAAGGTCGTGCCCTCGCCCTCGCGGCTGTCGAGGAAGACGACGCCATCATAGAGCCCGACTACGGTCTGCACCACGGCAAGGCCGAGGCCGGTGCCGCCCTGGCGGTGCTTCGTCGTGAAGAACGGCTCGAAAATATGCGGCAGCGCGCTCGCCGGAATGCCCTTGCCGCTATCCGCCACGTCGAGGCGGAGATATGCGAGCCGCGGATCGAGCCGGCCCATGATGCGCTGCCGCGTCTGGGGCTCGCCGAAGAGCGAGAGCTGCGCCGCCTCGCGCTCGCCCTCGAAGACGCCGCGGCCGACGCGGCGCAGCGCCACGGCGATGCTGCCGCGCTGGCCACCGAGCGCGTCATTGGCGTTGGTGCAAAGATTGACGAGAAGCTGCGTCACCTGGCCCTCATTGCCGAGGATCGGCAAAGGCGCCGCCGGCAGATCGAAGCTGAGCTGCGTCTCGGCGCCGACAAGGCCGCGCAGCAGATCGGCCGAGCCTTCGAGCACGGCGCGGAAATCGAGCGCGTGCCGCTCGACATTGCGCACCCGCGCAAAAGCGAGAATCTGCGCGACGATCGCCTTGCCGCGCTCGCTCGCGGCGAGGATGCGGCGGGCATATTGGCGCTGATCGGATTGCGCCGGCAAATCCTCTTCGAGGAAGCGCGCAAAGCCGATCACCGCGCCCAGAAGATTGTTGAAGTCATGCGCGATGCCGCCGGCGAGCTGGCCGATCGCCTCGAGCTTGCTCGCCTGCGCCAATTGCTGCTCGAGGCGCTCGCGCTCGCGCTGCTCGGCGTTGCGCTGCGTCACGTCGCGCATCACGACGATGCGGCCGCCATTCGGGATGCGGCAGCGCTCGACCACCAGCTCGCGCGGCGCGGCGCCGGTCTCGAGCGTCAGCTCGTGCCGGTCCTGCTCCGCCTGCATCGGCTGCGGCAAATTGGGAATGGTCAGGGGAAGGCTGCCGAAGAGCGAGCTCTCGGCGGCCGCGTCCGGGCGCGGCCCGAGCGAGCGCGCCGCGCTGTTGGCATAGAGCACGCGGCCTTCCGCATCCTCGACGCGGATGCCGTCTTCGATGAGATCGAGCGCGGCCAGGGATTCGCGGTAGCGGCTCGTCACCAGCAGCAGGGCGACGAGATCGGCCATGGAGCGCGCGAAGCTCATCTCTTCGGCGCTCCATTTGCGCGTGCGCGCGACGGTCGAGACGGTGAGAACGCCGTAAAACCGCGCCTCGACGAAGATCGGCGCGACCATCAGCGAGCGGATATCGTGTGTGCGCATATACGCCATCCGCGCGGCCATCAGCGGATCGGCGGGCGCATCCTCCATCGCCAGCACGCCCTCGCGGTCGAGATTTTCGGCGAGGTCCCAGATGGCGGTCTGCGTCTCGAACTCCGGCGGAAGATGGCGCTTGCTCGGCCGGTGCCACAGATCGAGCCGCTCGCTGCGGCGCGAACCGAAATCGGCGCGGAAGATCGCGGTGTGATCGGCGGCGAGCGTCTCGCCCGCGATCTCCGTCAGCGCGTGGAGGCTCTCGATCAGCGGGCGGTCGGCACCGCGATTGGCGTGGACGGCCTCGAGCAGCGCGTTCTTGTGACGCAGTGCGATCGCCTCGCGCCGCGCCAGATCCTCGCGCGCGAGCACGAGCTCGGTCACCTCGTTGCCGGTGGTGCCGATCTCGCGCAGAGTGCCGCTCGCATCGCGCACCGGAAACAGCGTGCCGATCACCCAACGCTGCTGCCCATTGATCTCGAGGAATTGCGGCTCGGTCCGGACCGGTTCGCCGCTGGCGATGACGCGGTCGGCGATCGGGAACGGACCGCCGGCAGCGCCGGATTTCTCCCAGATCGCGCGCCGCGTCTGGCCGAGCGCCGATGCGGCATCGACGCCGGTCAGGCTTTGCCACGCCTCGTTGACATAGGTGAAGCGGTCCTGCGTATCGACCAGCGTCAGGCCTTCGGGCAGTTGGTCGACGACGCTGCGGAACCGCGCCTCGCTGTCGGCGACGCTGCGCGCGAGCGCGTGACGCTCCTCGACCAGCAGCACCGCCGAGCCCAGCAGCACCATGTTGACGACGACAAGGGCGCAGACGCCGAACCAGATGAGGTTCATCGACGCGAGGGTGAAGGCGTAGCCGAAGGCGATGAGCCACACGCCGAGGCGCAGCAGATCGAGCAAGACGCCGATCGCGACCAGATCGCCATAGCCGATCTTGTGCCGCCAGCGCGCGGCCGCCTTCACATAGGCGATTGTCATGACATAGGGAAAGACCACCAGCATCATGCCGGCGGCGCTGGCGGGGCCGCCCATCGCCTGCCGCAGCGCGAGGCCGCCGATCGCCGCGATCGCGCCGCAGAGCGGACCGCCGAACACCACCGAGAGGCAAACGAGGGTCGTGCGCAGATCGATGCGCACATCGCCCGGCAGCATCAGCGGCATCGACATGGTGACCGCGATCAGCAGCGTGAAGCACAGACCTTCGCCGGCCTCGCGCAGCCACCAGGGACAGAGCGCAAGACGCGGGCGCAATTGCGCATAGACCAGCAGCCCGACGGTCAGCAGCGCGGCATGCTTGGCATAGTCGACGAGCAGGGCGACCGAGGCTGACTCCATGACACCCCGTTTGCGCTTCGCGCGGCCGCAGGCGCCGGCGTTGTTCACGACGAGACGAGCATAAGCGATCGGCGCCGGCTTTGGCCCGGCTTTCGGTATGGGGCGCCTATCCCAAAGTATGGGGTCGCCCCCATACCGCGCCTATGCGTTTAGCCTCGCCGCCCATACGCTTGGCGGCTTCGGCTTCGGCGCCGCTGCCCTTAGCTTTGCCGCGATGAGCGCAAGCCCCAAGCCCCGCATCGTCGTCATCGACGACGACAGCCAGCACCTCGTCTACGTGACGACGGTGCTGACGCGCGCCCATTACCATTCCGTCGGCTTCACCCGCGCGCGCCAGGCCCTGTCCTTCATCGAGGAGAATGCCGTCGATCTCGTCATCACCGATATTTTCATGCCGGATATGGACGGGTTCGAATTGCTGCGCGCGATCCGCGACCGCTTTCCCGCCATGCCGGTCGTGACCTTGAGCGGCGATGCGCCGATCGAGAAGGATTTCTACCTCAAATGCTCGACGCATCTGGGGGCGGTTGCGAGCCTCAAAAAGCCGCTCGAGCCCGCGACGCTGCGCGCGACGGTGTCGCAGCTCTTGTCGCGCGCGCCGGGGTGATCCTCTTCAGCGCAAGTGCCCGATCAGCACCATCGAGATCGCCGGCACATAGGTGATGATCATCATCGCCGCGAAATTGAGCGCGACGAACGGCAAGACGCCGCGATAGATCGTGCCCAAAGGGGTATCGAAGATCGCGCGCGCCGCGAAAAGATTGAGGCCGAAGGGCGGCGTGTAGAGGCCGATGCTCAAATTCACCGCCATGATGATGCCGAAATGGATGGCGTTGACGCCGGCGGCTTCGACGATCGGCAGCAGCAGCGGCGTCAGGATGAGGATCGCCGCCGGCGGCTCGAGAAAGCTTCCCGCGAGCAGGAGCCCGAGATTGACCATCAGCAGGACTTCCCATTCGGGCAGGTGCAGGGCGTCGATCGCGGCGATGATGTGCTGCGGCATGCCGCTCGTCGTCATGAGGAAGGAATAGATGCCGGCGGTGGTGACGATGATGAGGATCTGCGCGATGAGGAAGACCGAGGCCGTGATCACGCGCCAGAGATCGCGCCACCCGATTTCGCGGTAGATCGCCATGGCGACGAAGAGCGAATAGACCACGGCGACGCCCGCGGCTTCGGTCGGGGTGAAGATGCCGCCATAAATGCCGCCGAAGATGACGACGACGGTGCCGATCGCCCAGCTTGCCTCCTTGGTCGATGCCCAGATATTGGCCCAGCGCGCTGGCGCCGAGAGCGGCACGGCCTTGATGCGCGCATAGACCAGGACATAGGCCGCATCGATCAGCCCGATGAGGATGCTCGGCAGGATGCCCGCGGTGAAAAGCCGGATCGCGGATTGTTGCGCGGTCATGGCGTAGAGGATCATCGAGATCGAGGGCGGGATGATCACCGCCACCGCGCCCGAGGAGGTGATGAGGCTGACGGAAAAACGCTCGCCATAGCCTTGCTCGGTGAGCGAGGGATGGAGGAGCCGGCCGACCGCGACGACGGTGCCGACCGAGGTATGCGCCATCGCGCCGAACAGTTCGGATGAGGCGACGGTCGTCACCGCGAGCGAGCCGCGAATCCCGCCGATGATCGAGACCACCCAGGCGACGACGCGGCGCGCGATGCCGCCCTGGCCCATGATCTCGCCCGCGAGCACGAAGAACGGCACGGCGAGCAGCGGAAAATTGTCGAGGCTGCCGAACATATAGGTCTGGATGGTCGTCAGCGGCGCGTGCGCGACGAAGAGCGCCGCGGTGAGCGAGGTCAGCACCAGCACGGCGAAGATCGGCAGGCCGAGCACCAGGAGGATCGCCGGAAGGAGGAAATAGACGAAGATTTCGGCCGTCATGGCGCGCTTGGCGCTTTCAGCGCTCGGGCGGCGCCGTACCCGGCCCGCCGCGCTTCGTCGCGCCGGCGAGGAGCCGGATGGCGATCAGCAGCGCCATCACCGCAAGGCCGAGCGGCACCATCGCCTGCGGGATGACCAGCGGGATGTTCGCCGCCTGGCTGCGCTGGTCGAAGGCCGCGAGCATGCGGATCGCCGGCAGCGCGACGATCGCGAGCGCGATGCTGGTCGCGATCACCACGAGATCGGCGAAAAGTTCCATGGCGCGGCGGCCGCGCGGCGGCAGCAGCGAGACGAGCACGTCCATGCGGATGTGGCGGCCCGACCAGCCGACGAGGCCGATGCCGAGAAAGACGCAGCCGACCATGAGGAAGAGCATCATTTCCTCGGCCCATTGCAGCGAAACCGAGAAGAAATAGCGGCCGATGATGTTGGCGAAGTTGATGGCGACGCTCGCCAGCAGCAACAGTCCCGACGCCCAGCGCAAGAACACCAACACCGCCCTGGCGCCGCGGGCGAGCGTCTCGATCATCGGCGCGGCCAATCGGGACGCGTCGCCGCCGCGCTCGCCCGCCTCAATGCTTGGCCGCGACCGCGCGCAGTTGCGCCAGCATGTCGCGCACCGCCGGCTTGTCCTTCACCACCTCGTCGGCCGCGCCCGGCAGCAGCGTCCGCATCTTGGCGACGTCCTCGGCCGGGAGGAGATGAACCTGCCCGCCCATGCCCTCCCAATCCTTCTCGAGCTTCTTCGAGAAATCCACTTCAAAGGCTTGCGCCTTGGCCTCGATCGCGCCGCCCGTCTCGACCACGAGCTTTTGCAGATCGGGCGGCAAGGTCGCGAGCCAGGGCTTGCTCACCACCGCGATGGAAATGATGAAGGTGTCGTTGGTCACCGTCACCACCTTGACGAGATCGGTCATCTTGAAGGCGACGAACACCGAGAGGCCGCTGATCGTGCCGTCGATCGTGCCCTGATCGAGCGCGGGCATGACCTCCGACAAGGGCATGGCGATGCCGGTTGCGCCCAATCGGCTCATCTTCGCGCGCTCAAGATCGGTGCCGTTGATGCGGAGCTTCTTGCCCGTGAAATCGGCGAGACGCAGGATCGGCTTGCGCGCTGCGTAATCGGAGGCGCCGAGACTCAGCGTCGCCATGCCCGCCATGTTCTTGGCGGCGACGATCGAGAGCATTTCCTGGCGCAGCGCCGGATCATGGATCGTCGCCGCGGCGTTGGCATCGTCCTTGAACACCATCGGCGCGCTGAAGACGCCGTAGCGCGGATCGACCCCGACGAAGAAATCGACCGGGCCGATATAGGCCTGGATGGAACCGAGCTCGACGCCCTCGATCTCGCGCGGGATGGGGCCGAGCTGGCTGTTGGGATAGATCTGGACCTCGATGCGGCCTTTCGAGGCCTGCTCCAGCGCCTCCTTGTAGAACTTGATGTACTGGTGCTGCGTCTCGTTCATGGTCGCGGTGCCGAACTTCATGACGAAATCGGCCGCTGCGGCGGCCGAGGGATGAAGCGCGATCGCGGCTGCGCCGAGGGCCGCAACGGCCAACAGCGCGCGCGCTGCGGCGGCGATGGATTGCTTCGACATCTGTTCCTCCCCCTCGGCCGGCGGCGATGATTGTCGATTCTACCGGCTCTGCCGCCCACTATACGCTTCGGCGTGGGATTTCCAATCGGGGGCGCATCGTGCGCCGGGTGCCTTTCTTAGGCCCAGGCCTCGGCTTAGGATCGCGCGGCGGCCGGCGCGCGGCCGCGCCAGCCGGGAGCCCTCTCATGACCACCGTCAGCGATGCGAAAAAGCTCGCGCGTTACAATGCTTGGGCCAATCAGGTGCTGTTCGACGCGGTGGCGGCGCTGCCGCCAGGCGAGGCGAAGAAAGAGCGGCCGAGCCTCTTCAAGACCATGATCGGCACGCTCAATCACCTCTATGTGATCGATTTGATGTGGCAGGCGCATCTCGAAGGCCGGCCGCACGGCTTCACGCGGCGCGACGATGTGCTCCATCCCGAGCTCGCCGATCTTTGGCGCGCGCAGCAAGACATCGACCGCTGGTATCTCGATTGGGCGGCCCGTCAGACCGAGGCGAGCCTCGAAGAGCCGGTCGCCTTCACCCTCACCACCGGCAATAAGGGCGTGATGACGCGCAGCGAGATTCTGCTGCATGTCGTCAACCACTCGACCTATCACCGCGGCTGGGTGTGCGATCTCTTCTTCCAGGTGCCGGCGCGCCCGCCCGAGACCGATTTGCCGGTCTTCACGCGCGAGATGGCGAAGGAAGCAGTGGGCTGAATCTATCTCAATTCCGCGCGGGAAGAGGCTGCATAGCGGCTCGAGGGTCCCTCGACTGTGCGCTTCGCGCGCGCTCAGGATGAGGCGAGAGGGAACGCATCAAGCTCTGATGCCGTAAAAAATCCACCTCATCCCGAGCGAAGTCGAGGGACGCACGACCCGTCATGCAGCCTGTTACTTCCGTGCCGCGGCGAAGGGATAGATCAGCTTGCCGGTCGCGTATTGGGGCGGCCAGACCACGACCTCTTTCTTGGTGTCGCGGAACTGATCGATGCTGTTGCCGGTGACGCCCTGGAACTGAGTGAAGACGAGGCGCGGCTCTTTCCATTCGCCATCGGGCCCGAAGGCGACATCGCCGACCACGGTCGCCACCGTGTGGCCGTGGAGATAATCGGCGATCTTTGCGCCATCGAGGCTCTTGGTGCCCTCGACCGCGGCGGCCAGCACCTGCCCCGCGGCATAGCCGAAGGGCACGAAGCCATAGCCCAAGGGATCGGTGCCGAGCGATTTCGCCTCGGCCTGATACTTTTTCATTACCGCATCGAGGCCGGGGAAGTTGAAGCTCGGCGAGGGCACGAACACCTCGTTGATGACGAAGCCGTTCATCAAGGGCCCGAGCTGGCCTTTGAACACGGTCGCAGTCATGCCGATCATCGCGCCGCCGAACATCTTGGGTTGGAACCCCTCCTCCGATGCCGCGCGCACCAGCCCGACTGTGTCGGGCGGATAAGCGCCGACGAACACCACATCCGGGTTCTGCGCCTTGATCGCGCGGATGATCGGCGCGAAATCGACCGTGTTGGGCGGATAGAGCTTGTCATAAACGATCTTCAGCCCCGCCGCCTTGGCATTGGCGCGCCCGCCATCCGTCGTGGTCTTGCCGAACTCGGCGTCGGCGCCGACGATGGCGATGGTTTGGGGCTTCGGGTTCTGCCCTTTGAGAAGATCGAAGAACCCGGTGCTGAAGGCCGTGGCCGGGTCGGGGCCGATCGGCAGGATCGAGAAATAGCGCTTGTAATGGAACTGGCTGTTGGCGCCGAGGCCCATCATCCCGACCGTCGCCATATTGTGCTGCATGATGACCGGCAAGGTCGCGGCGATGATGTTGGTGCCGTAAGGCCCGATGACGAGATCGACCTTGTCGACATCGATGAGCTTCGTGTAGATCGCCGGCGCGTTCGATTGCGCGCTCTGGTCGTCGTAATAGTCGAGCTGCACCGGCCGGCCGAGCAGCCCGCCCTTGGCGTTGACGTCGTCGCGCCAGATCTCGAGCGCCGCCAGAAGCTGCTTGCCGTTGACGGCGCTGCCGCCGGTCAGCGACAGGCTCACGCCGACTTTCAGCGGCTCGGCCGCGCGCGCCGGCGCGAGCGACAGCATCAGCGCAGCGGCCAGCAGCAGATATTTCGCTTTGCGCACCGGTGTCCCTCCCAAAAATTTGCTTAGTTAAGCAATGGCGAGCTTAGTCGCGCGCCGCCTGTCCTTCAATCGGTTTGGGGCGAGAGCGACCTTGCCAATGGTAGTGCCATTCACAAGTCGTCCTCATCCCGAGCTTGTCGAGGGACGCACGCTGTTCCTGCAGCGGCTTGGCAATACTTGCCGCGCTGCACATCGATCCTGCGTCCCTCGACAAGCTCGGGATAAGGGTGATGGGTACGTGGCATCAAAAATCGATAAACGCGCAAGGGCGCGCAAAACGCTAGACCAGTTGCGTTTCGACCAGCGAGGGGCGTTGCAGGGTCTGGCTCACCGGGCAGCGCGTGGCGATCTCCAAGAGGCGCTGGCGCTGCGTATCGTCGAGCACACCCTCGAGCGTCACCCTCCGGCTGAAGCGATCGATCTTGCCCGCGCCCTCGGGGCCTTGCACTTTTTCATGGCTCAGCGCCACCGAGACTTTCGCGAGCGGCCAGTTGTGGCGCTGTGCATAGATGCGCACCGTCATCGCCGTGCAGGCACCGAGCGCCGCCAAGAGCAATTCATAGGGCGACGGGCCGGTGTCGCGCCCGCCCGCGCTCAATGGCTCGTCGGCGCCGAAGACGTGATGGCCGGCGGTGACGAATTGCGCGTAAGGCCCGTTGCCGCTCTCGCTGACGACGACCGAGGCCGCTTGCGTCTCGCTCATATGCTCCTGCCATCCGGTTGATGCGAAGCGCGAGGCTAGCGGGCAGCGCGCCGCGGCGCCACAAGCGGCGCTGGCGCCGGGCCTCGCGGGCCGGATAAGATCATGACGACAATCGGGCAAAACACGAGCAACCGGCTGCGCATGGGCGAGACGACCGCGGACGAGGCCGCGCCTTCAAAGGCCGGGCTCGCAGGCGATGCTTCCGAGAAAGGCTCCTGGGCCGAGCTCTTCCGCGGCGGCCAAGCGCTCTATTCGATGCTCATCATCGGCGGCATCGCGCTGAACGCGACCCAAGTCCTCGTCATCGCCATCATCATGCCGACCATCGTCGCCGATATCGGCGGCGCCGCCTATTACACCTGGGCGGCGATGCTCTACACCATCGGCTCGATCGTCGGCGCCTCCTCGACCGGCGCGGTGTGGTCGCGCTTTGGCGCGCGGAAAGGCTATGCGCTGGGCGCCTCCGTCTTCGCGCTCGGCACCACGGCTTGCGCGCTCGCGCCCGAGATGTTCTCGCTCATCGCCGCGCGCGGCGTCCAGGGCTGGGCCGGCGGCCTCGTCTCGGGCGGCGCCTTCGCGCTCATCACCAGCCTTTACGACGCGCGGCTTCGCACCCGCATCCTCGCCATCGCGCAAGGGACCTTCACCGTCTGCCATTTGAGCGGCCCGATCATCGGCGGGCTCTTCGCCGCGATCGATTGGTGGCGCGGCTCGTTCTGGCTGCTCGTGCCCTTCATGCTGATTTTCGCCGCGATCGCGCTCTGGAAGATTCCGGCGCGGCTCGACACCGAGGCAGAGCGCAGCGCGGTCGCGCCCTTGCCGTTTCTCCGCCTTGCCATGCTCGCCATGGGCGTCTGCGCAATTGCCGCGACCGGCCCGGTCGAGGACGCGCGCGCGCGGGCGGTGCTCGTCGTCTTGGCGGTGCTGTTGGTCGGCGGGACCTTCCGTCTCGACCGCGGCTCCGGCAACAAGCTCTTCCCCTCGCACGCGCTCTCGCTCGCCGTGCCGGTCGGGCTCTGCCTGTGGGTCCTCATCATGCACGCCGCCGGCCAGACCGCGATAACGCTGTTCCTGCCGCTGCTGCTGCAAGTCGTGCACGGCGTCTCGCCGCTCTTCATCAATTTCGTCACCATCGCCATCTCCGTCGGCTGGACGGTCGGCGCCTTCCTGTCATCCGGATGGTCGGGCCCGCGCGAGCGCTGGGCGCTGATCGCGGGACCGGTCATCGCCTTTGCGGGCCTTGCCTCGATCACCGCGCTCGCGCGCGTGTCGGCGCTCGAGCTCTTGGCCTTCTCCGCCTTTGCCATGGGCCTCGGCATCGGCGTCTACAACGTCCATCTCGTCGCCCGCACCATGGATCGCGCGCCGCACGGCGAGCAGCGCAGCACTGCGGCCGCGCTCACCTCGGTGCGCTCGCTCGGCACCGCCTTCGGCGCGGCGATCGCCGGCGTCATCGCCAATGTGGCGGGCCTCGGCGATGCGACCGAGCCGGTCGCGGTCGGAGAGGCCGTCTCCACGGTCTATCTTTTCTGCCTCATTCCCTTCGCTCTTGCCGCGCTCTTCACCTGGCGCTTCACCGGCATCACCCTCGCGCGGCCCGCAGCCGCCGCGTGAGCCGCCGCGACGCGGTTGCACCGGAACATGGTCCCGCTGCACGGCTTTGCGGCGTAAACTTTATTTAATTAGACAGAGCCAACTATGCTACGGATAAGAGGCTGGACGGTCGAGCCGCCGTCGCGCAGAGCGGCGGCCGCATCGTCTTTGAGCAGGGAGGCTGCGTCGAGACCGACATCCGGTCATCGTCCGCGGTCGAGCAAGAGGGCGAGGCTCAGCCTCGCCCTCTTCTTCTTTCTGTCGATGCGCTGGGACGAGGCCGGCTAGCGTCCGACGGCGCCGGCCGACGGCGGGGGTGCTGGCGCGGCCGCGCCCGGCGCCGCGCTGTTGCCCGGGCCGATCGGCACGCGCGTCTCTTTATCCGCGGCACCGTTCGGCGCCTCGCTCACCTGCTCGTGCCATTCGGACATGGATTTCAGCTCGTCGCCGGTGCGGGCGATTTTGAAGCTGCCCGCCTTCGCGTCCCAGGAAAAGGCGCTGATCGGCAAGGCGACATTGCGCGCGCCGACGCCCAACACGCCGCCTTCGCCCACCACCAGGCGATCGATGGTCTTCGATTCCGGATTCATCAGCACAGTGGAAATCTCGCCGATCTTCTGGTCGTCGCTGCCATAGACATCGACGCCTTTGAGCTTCGAGACGTCCTCGAGGGTGAGCGGATTGACCGCGGCGCTGGCCGATCTCGCCGGCGCGGCGGCGCTGCCCGAGGTTCCGGGCGCGGGCACGACCGGTGTCGCGGATTGGGCAAGAGCCGGCACCGCCGACAAGGCAAGGCTCGAAGCCAGGGTAACAGCGCGCAGGCATGCACGAGAGGAAGCGGACATGCGATACCTCACTCGAAGAGGGTGAAAGTTCGTCTAGAACGCACCCCTCTCCGCTTCGTTCCGTAAACAAGGCCAGCATCGTCCTTGCGCCGCGCGCCGGCGCAACGAAGCATCGAAGCGAATGAAACTCAGGATTGCGCCACCGCGTCGCGGCGCGTGCAAAAGACGAAGAAGGGAATCTGCGGCTAGCGCAGTTGCAGGCGCCAGCGCTCGACCACGCCGCGCATGAAATCCGTCCCCTTGGCGTCGTTCTCCCAGGCCTTGGGGAAGTTGGTCGCATCGCCCTTGGGGCGGAAGCGCGCATCGAGCGTGTTGAAGCGGATATGCATCGGATGGGCGACGCCCTCGCCGACGACGATCGCCTCCTGCTGGCGCAAAGTCGGCAGGGTGTTGAGCAGCCCGCCGGCGGTCTCGGGCAAAGTCCGGCGCACGAAATTTTGATCCTTCTCGTTGCTCATGCGCAGCGCGAAGACCGTGCTGCATTGCGAGAGGATCGGCTCCGAGATTTCCGAGGGGCGCTGCGTCACGAGGCAGAGCGAGACGCCGTATTTGCGGCCTTCCTTGGCGATGCGCGCGATCGAGCGCCGCGTCGGCTCGAAGCCCATGGTCTCGTCGCCCGGGATGTAGCGATGCGCCTCGTCGCAGACGAGCAGCGTCGGGATCGCCTCGTCGCGGTCGCTCCACAACGCGAAGTCGAAGATCATGCGGCAGACCAGCGAGACCACCACGTCGACGATCTCCGACGGCACGGCGGAGAGGTCGAAGATGGTGATTGGCTTGCCGTTCACCGGTACGCGCAGGATGCGCGACAGGATCTCGACCATGTTGTCGCGCACCGCGACGCTGCCGAAGAGGAAGGCGTAGCGCTTGTCGTGGCGCAGATTGTCGATGGTCGTCAGCAGGCGCAGATAGGGCAGCGTGCTGTCGGGCTTGTCGAGCTTGCCCATCGCGTCGTTGATCCCCTTGACGAGGCTCGCCAAGGGATAGGGCACCGGCGTATCGACAGTCAGATGCGCGTCGCTCTGCCCCGGGGCCAGCGCCTCGCGCTTCGAGGCGAGGATCATGTCTTTCAAGATATAGGCCTCGCGGCTGCGCGAGACCGGATCCTTGCTGCACAGGATCTCGACCATTTCATCGAAGCTCAACAGCCAATAGGGCAACTGGAGGTTCTGCGGCGTGATGCGCTCGCAAAGCCCCGCAAAGGCCGACGCGTATTCGCCATGCGGGTCGAGCAGCACGACATGGCCGTTGGGATGGGCTTCGAGGAGCGAGCGCACGATCAGCACCAGCGCGCAGGACTTGCCCGAGCCGGTGGTGCCGAGAATCGCCGAATGCTTCGAGAGCAGCTCCTGCGAGATGAGATAGGCGGTGCGGTTGGGGTCCTGGTGCAGCGAGCCGATCGCCAGGGTCCAGCTGTTCGGCTTGTCGTAGATCATGGCGAGATCGTCGGAATTCGCCTGAAACAGCGGCGCGCCGAGGGTCGGATAGACCGAGATGCCGCGGGTGAACACCGCCCAGCCATCGGAACCCTTGGCGACGAGCTCGCCCAAGAGCTCGATCTCGGCCACCGCCACGTCGCGCCCGCCCGGGGCGCTGGCGCTCTGCATCGCCAGCGACTCGATGAAGCCGAAGGCGATGGTGCTGGCGGTCGGCACCTTGACCAAGGTCCCGATCTGCAAATGCTCATAGGCCTCGATGCCGGTGCCGCCGGCGGCGAGGAGGCAGACGAGCTTGAAACCCGACACCGTGCTGACCCGGCCGATCGCGCTGGGCACGGCGGCGCTTGCCGCGCGCGGCGGCGCCGGCGCGGTCAGCGATGTCTCGAGCGGCGCGTCATCCATCTTGCGTCCCCGCAAAGCCTTTTAAGAGCCTTCGAGGGGCGACTATGGGCCGTCAAACCTTGCGAAATCCTTGGCGGCTTTACCCGGCCGCAACAGATGAGCGCTGGATCGGCGCCGTGCTTCTGCAGCACCCGGCGATCATCGCAAGATATTCCGATAATAGTTTGAATTTTAAGTAATTTACAGGTTCCTCTTGGCCCAGCTCGAGCCCTGCTCGCGGATCCAGGCCTGGGCCTCGGCTGCGGAGCGGAAATCACTGATATGCCGCGTCGGACTCTGCTCGTCCGGCTGCATCACCACCGCAAAGGTCCCGTATTTCAGGCTTCGCACCGTGAAGATCGGCTCCGCCTCGCTCGCGTCATTTACATTCACTCTTGCCACGATCCCTCTGACTACCCTCGGGTTTCACCGCCGGCCTCGCGCCGGTCTTGGCTTTGCGCCCGATCCCTCGCCCCGTGTCGTTATCCTTGTCACGAGATTGCCATAATCGCGCCGCGGCTTTCAAACGTCTTGCGGCGGCGGCGCGCCGTGTTAGCGTCCGCCCTGCGGCATGATGCCCGGCGCTGCTGAGAGAGAAGATGAATGTCAGGAGTCTGTGCTTTGAATTTTCGAAATAATCTCTTTGGCGCGGCGCGGCGCGACAAAACCGCGCGGGAGCCGCGGTGAGCGCGCTGCCCAGCCGGATTAAAAGCTTCAGCCCCAACAAGCTGAAGCTCGGCCTGTTCGGCAGCAATTGCTCCTCGGGCCGCGCCGCGACCAAGGTGCCGGAGCGCTGGGGCGCGAGTTGGGAGGACAATCTCGCCCTCGCGCAAATGGCCGATGCGGCCGGCATCGACCTGATGCTGCCGATCGGCCGCTGGCGCGGTTATGGCGGCGCCACCAATTTCGAGGGCTACACCTGGGAGACCATCACCTGGGCCTGCGGGTTGCTCGCCCAGACCAAGCGCCTCAACGTCTTCTGCACGGTGCATGCGCCGCTCGTCCACCCGGTCTTTGCGGCGAAGCAGTTCGTCACCGCCGACCACATCAGCCGCGGCCGCTTCGGCGTCAACATCGTCTGCGGCTGGAACCAGGACGAGTTCGACATGTTCGGCGCCAAGCAGCGCGACCATGACGACCGCTACGCCTACGGCGAGGAATGGCTGAAGGCGATCAGCACGATGTGGGAGCGCCCCGGCAATTTCGATTTCGACGGCCAGTTCATCAAGCTGAAGGGCGTCGAGGCCGAGCCCAAGCCTTATGGCGGCACCCGGCCGCTCGTCATGAATGCCGGCTCCTCGCCCGCCGGCCGCGTCTTCAGCGCGCGGTCCTGCGACGTGTTGTTCCGCCCGTTGCGCTCGCTCGAAGCAGGCGTCGACGAGGTGAAGCAGACCGAGGCCGAGGCGAAGGCTTTCGGCCGCGAGATCGGCGTTTATGGCAATGGCTATGTCGTCTGCCGCAAAACGAGGGCCGAGGCCGAGGAGTATCACCGCTATTACGCCGAGGAGATGGGCGATTGGGACGCGGTCGATCACCTCATCGGCATGAACAAGATCAACTCGCAATCCTATTCGGCGGAATTCTTCAAGGCGTTCCGCATCCGTTTCGCCGCCGGCCATGGCGGCTTCCCGATGGTCGGCGATCCCGACGACGTGGCGGGAACGCTGGCAAAGATCAGCGAGGCCGGCTTTGCCGGCATGTGCTTCTCCTTCGTCAATTACCTCGCGGAGTTCCCGTTCTTCCGCGACGAGGTGCTGCCGCGCCTCGAGCGCCTGGGGCTCCGGGAAAAGGTGCGCTCATCCTAATTATCGTCATGCCCGGACTTGGTCCGGGCATCCATGCCTTCAATCACCAGCCAATGGATGCGCGGGTCGAGCCCGCGCATGACGAGAAAAAAGCGATCACGCCTCCTCCACCTTCGGCGTCGGATGGCCCTTGCGGTGCGTAAAATTCTCGATCGACCCGCGGGCCGCAGTCCTTTCGCGCGTGCTACTTGGCGGTAACGGCGGTGATATCGACCTCATAGAGCATGCCAGGCCAAGCGAGTTGGCTCACCATGACAAGCGTACCCGCCGGCTGCGGAACCGATCCGAAAACCTGGCTGCGGCATTTGATCGAATCGCGCAGATTGCGGATATCCGTCAAATAGGTCGTCGCCTTGTCGACATCGGCGAGACTCGCTCCTTGCTGGTCGAGAGCGCGCTTGATCTTCTCCCAGGCGTAAAGGCATTGGCCCATGAAATCGCCGAGATGAAGAATTTTTCCGCCCGTCGTCGCGGTTGCGTCTTCCGCGCCGACGCCGCCGAAAAACAGGATTCGTCCGGGATGCGAAACGGTCACCACTTCGGAAAAGAGGCCCTTCGCCCATTCGCTATAATTGTAAGCGTTCTTTTGAAACCCGCCGGCGCCGGACCCCGCTTCCGTCGTGCATGCCGCCATGAACGGCAGCAGCATCAAGATTCCGATCTTGCTCTTGCCAAAGCAGCGCATCGTTCCCTCCCTTCTTGAAGTGCGTTTGGTATGGGCTGAAAGCCGTTTTTTAGTCTCCCGATCGTCCACAAGACATCGCCCGAAAGACGGCGGCAACGCTTTCGTATCATCGACCGCCCCTGAACGGCTAGGATATCTCGCCAATCGACGCTACGGCGTCATGAGGGAGGAGCAAATGAATAAACTTGCCATTGGAGCCACCGTCCTGATCGCCAGCGCGATCATGAGCCTCGCCGGCCTTGGCCTCGGCATCAGCTTGCGTCCCGCCGAAGCCGCCGGCAACGATTCGCCGCATCAAGCAATCCGCTACCTGAACTGGGGAAAGTGGCAAACCCGCGTCGGGTTTTCGCAAGCGGCGAGCGTTCGCAATCCCGGCCGTCTGCTGTTTCTTTCGGGCGTCGGTTCCGAGGAGGAACAAGAAGGCCAGATTCAGCATCCCGGCGATTTTGCCGCCCAATGCAATGATGCTTGGAACAGTATTCGAAAAATTCTCCAACGCGAAGGCGGATCGGTGCGCGACATCGTGCGCGTGGTCACCTATGTCACCGATATGCGCCATCTGGCCGAAAACAACGCTTGCAAGAAAGCGGTCTTCGGCAATGGCCCCTATCCGCCGCATACGTTTCTGAATGTCAGCCAATTGGCGCTGCCTGGGATGTTGATCGAGGTCGAGGTGACCGCCGCTCTGGCGAAGTAAAGGCAGGCGGGCGGGTGTCGCGCCGCCCGCGTCACCCCTCCTCCACCTTCGGCGTCGGATAGCCCTTGCGGCGCTTGAAGTCCTTGATCTGCTCGCGCACCAGCCCGGCCAAGGGCAGGCTCATCCCCGCGCCATCGGCTTCTTTCAAGACGATCGCCATGTCCTTCTCGGCCCAGGGCGTCGGGCGCGCATCGGCGCGCGCCGAGAGCGAGAAATTCTCGGCGCTCGAATGGACCAGCGCCGCGCGCATCGTCTCCTGATCGACGCCCAAGGCCTCGCCGAGGCGCAGCCCCTCGTCATTCGCCGTCATGCAGGCCCAGAGGATCGAGTTGTTGACCATCTTGCCGATTTGCCCCGCGCCGAACGCCCCAAGGCGGAAGATGTCCGAGGCAAAGCAGCGGAAGACCGGTTCGCACGCGTTGAACGCCGCTTCCTCGCCGCCGCCGAGGATCAGCATCGTGCCGGCCTCGGCGAAGGGCTCGCCGCGCGTCAGCGCCATGTCAATGAGGAGGATGCCGCTGCCTTGAAGCCGCTCGGCCATGCGCCGCGCATATGAGGGCGCGATGGTCGAGCCGATCGCGAGGATGAGGCCGGGCCGCGCCGCGGCGGCAACCCCGCCCGCGCCGAAGACGACGCGCTCGACCTCGGCATCGAAGCCGACGACGACCAGCACCGCATCGCTCGTTTCGGCGAGCGCCTTGGGATTGGGCGCGATCGCAACGCCCAGCGCCGCCGCCCGATCGCGCGCCGCGCCCGAAAGATCGCAGCCCGCGACGGCGTAGCCCTTTGCCAAGAGATGCCGCGCCATCGGTCGGCCCATCGCGCCAAGGCCGACAATGCCGATGCGTTTGGGCGTGGCGAGTGTTCTTTGCGTCATAACGCGCTGTCCTCCTTCGCTCTCTCTCGCACCATCCTAAGCGCAACCGCACCTCCATTGCGATGGCGCGCCGAGCGCCTCGACAACGCCCCCTCGCCGGGCTTAGGCTTTCTCAAAAGCGCCGCCAAAAGAGGCGGCTGCATGGGAGGAGAGAATGCGCCTGCGGCATTCGGATATTCGACGGCGCCGACGCTCCCGCCGCACTTGGCTCTACAGCGACGGCATGGAACGCCGCGCCAGGCGGCGCGCACGGATCGAGCGCGGGCTGTGGATCGCGCTCGCCGCTTTGGGCCTCGTCGCGGCGCCGCTCGCCGAGGCGCGGCCGGCGGAGCCCTACGACATTCATGTGATCGCGACCATCACCGGCCCGAGCGCCTTCGTCGGCCAATATATGAAGCTAAATTTCGAGGCCTTCGAGGATTGGATCAATTCGACCGGCGGGATCGACGGCAGGCCGCTGCATTTCATCCTCGCCGACAATCAAAGCCAGCCGCAAATCTCGGTGCAGCTCGCGACCGAGATTCTGGCGTCCCACCCGGCGGCGCTGATGGTGACCGGCCCGGTCGCCAATTGCGCGGCGGTGGCGCCGCTTCTAACGCAAGGCCCGGTCACCTGGTGCAATTCGCCGGCGCTTCATCCCAAGCCCGGCAGCTTCGCCTTCGCCTCGGGCCCGGACACGCTCGACGGCGTCAATTCGGTGCTGCGTTATTACCGCATGAAGGGCTGGACAAAGATCGGCGTCCTCAACTCGACCGACGTCACCGGCCAGGACGCCGACAGGGCGATCGCCGAGGATCTGAAGCTGCCCGAGAACGCCGCCATCAAGATCGTCGCTTACGAGCATTTCAACCCGTCGGATCTGACGGTCTCGGCACAGATCGCGCGCATCAAGGCCGCGGGTGCCGAGGCGCTCATCGCCTGGACCACGGGCTCGCCCGCCGCCACCGTGTTCAAGGGCATGATCCAGGCCGGCTTCGACGTGCCGGTAGCGCCGACCGGCGGCAACGAGGTGTTCCAGCAGATGAAGCAGTATGAAAGCTTCCTGCCCAAGAACCTCGTCATGTCCTCGGCCCTCTTCCCGCCGCATGAGGGCAAGCTCACCCTCGATCCGCGCGTCGAGAAGGTGCAGCACGAGATGTACGCGATCCTCGCCAAGCACGGGCTCAAAGCCGACAACAACACCGCCGATACCTGGGATGCGGCGCTCATCACCATTTCGGGCCTGCGCGCGCTCGGCCCCGACGCGACCGCCGATCAGCTGCGCAAATGGATTTTGGGCCTCAAGGATTTCGCCGGCATCAACGGCCTCTACGACTTCACGCGATATCCCGAGCGCGGCTTGAGCCACGACACTTCGGCGCTGGTGCGCTACGCCCCGACCGGCCCCGACGGCGCGCATTGGGAATGGATCAGCCAGATCGGCGGCGCGCCGCTGAAGAATTGAGGGGGCGCGCGGGCGGTGCGCGCGGCGAATCTTAGCCGCCGCGCGCCGCCCGTCGCGGCGCGCGATGACGCCTACTGCGCCGGGGCGAGGTGCGGCGCCTCTTCGCCTTCCTCGGCCGAGATCTGCTCGAGCGCCTTGCCCTTGGTCTCGATCCCCACCGCGATGAGCGCAAAGGCGGCGATGAGATAGGTCAGCGCGAAAGTGTGCAGCACATAGGCGCCGAGCCCGAATTGCAGCATCAGCCCGACGATGGTCGGTGCGAGGAACGAGCCGATGCGGCCGATGCCGAAGACCCAGCCCACGGCGGTCGCGCGCATCTGCGTCGGATAGAGCTCGCCGGCATAGACCGTGGTCGGGCCATAAACACCGGGATTGACCCAGCCGACGCTGGCGATCGCCGCGAACATCCAGGCGCCGCTCGCCATCGCGAACCAGAGATGGAAGCCGGCGCCGATGAGATAATACAGGAACAGCACCGGCCGGCGGCCATAGCGGTCGATCCAGAACGAGCAGGCCGAGTAGCCGAAGATCGCCGCGCCCGCCTGGACGAGCTGCAACAGGATCGCATCGCTCAAGGGCAGGCCGCGCTGCGTCAGGATCGTCGGCAGCATGAAGAGGATGCCGTTCGACGACCAGAGGAAGCAGAAGGAGACGATCCAGAGAAGAATGGTGCGCCGCGCCCGGCCGGGCGCCAGCAATTGAAGGACGGTGACGCCTTGCGCCGGTGCCGCGGCGATCGGCGCGGCAGCCGCCCGCACCGGCGCGGCGGCCTTGCCGGTGACGCGCTCCTCGATCGCCGCAACGGTGCGCTCGGCTTCGACCTGGCGGCCCTTGCTGATCAGGTAGCGCACCGATTCCGGCACGTTGCGGCGCACGAAGAACAGCAGCAGCGCCGGCACCACGCCGACGACGAAGAGCCAGCGCCAGCCGAAATGCGGAATGATCGCGAGGCTCAGCCCGGCGGCGACGACGAGGCCCACCGGAAACGCCACGAGCATATTGCCGGTGGTGGCGCCGCGAATCCGGCTCGGCATGTATTCGGCGATGAGGGTGCAGGCGACCGGCACCTCGCCGCCAAGGCCGAAATTGGCGAGAAAGCGCGCGCCGATGAGACTCGCCATGTTCCAGGCGCCGGCCGCGAGCCCCGTAAAGGCGGCGAAGATCCCGACCGTTGCCTGAAACGCGGTGCGCCGGCCGATATAGTCGGAGATCGTGCCCCAGAAGAGCGCGCCCAGGAACGCGCCGAAGAGGCCGGTTGTCGCGAGAAAGCCGGCCTCCGCCGGTCCCAGCCCGAATTCGCGCGCGATCGGCGGCAGCGCCGCGCCGAACATCGCGAAATCGGCCGCATCGAACATCACGCCGAAAAACGCGACGGCGATGAGCCGCTTGTGCCAAGGTGAAAACGGAAGTCGCTCGAGCCGCGCCAGAAGGCCAGCGGCCGGATCGATGCTCTGTGCCATCGCTTTCTCTCCCCCGAAGCCGGACGTCGCGCGAGCGTGGCGGCGGACGGCATTGTTCTCGTTCCCGCGGGCGCACTTGGGCGCCGCGACCCCTCTACCTAATCCGCGGCCGGCGCGCGTTCAAGCAAGCCGCTGTCCAAGCGGCAAGCCCGATCAACGGTGGTGGTGATGTCCGCCGCCGTGGAAGCCGAAGCCGAAGGAGAAGAACGGCGCGTTCCAGCCCGGATAGTAATAGCGCGGATAGTACGGATAGTAGGAATAGGCCGGGTAGCTGGGATAGGTCGGGTAGCCGTAGCCATAGGCCGGCAGGCTTTGCGGCACGCTCTCGCCCTTGGCCGACATGCATTGGAGATAGCCGATATCGTAGCGCCGCTGCAGCGAGCTGCCGGCATAGTCGGCGGCATCGGCGCCGGCGATCGAACCGAGCCCGAGGCCGCTCGCCGCGCCGATCGCCGCACCCGCGGCGGGATTGCCCGTCGCGGCGCCGATCGCCGCGCCCGCCGCGGCACCCGCGACGGTGCCGAGCGCGGCGCTGCCGAGGAAGCTCTGGCTGGCCGCGTCCGAGGGCGAGCCGCCGCCGATCTGGGCGCTGGCGAATTGGCGGCAGGACGCATCATCGGCGCGGAATTGATCGAAGCTCTTGCCTTGCGCTGGCATGGCGGCGGCCGAAGGCGATGGCCCGGTCGGCAGCGCCGTGGCGCAGCCGCCGAGGGCGAGGATCGCCGCGGCGAGCAGCGCCAGGCTGGGAACGCGGTACGAGCTGGTTTGCATTTCAACGATCCTCCGCTCAGCCCCCGTTCCTCCGCCCTCCTTCATTATAAGGTCGGCGGCGCATCTCCGGCCCGATCAATTTTGCGTTGACGCGCCGCATGGCCGGCGCGCCCCGACTCGCGGGAAGCATTGCGCGGACATTCGCAGATGCATGCGAGAGGCTGCCGGGTGCGAGGCCGCGCTCGCGCGCTTTGCGACATTTCCGCATCACTGCGGCGCTGTCGGTGCGTAAAACCAGAGTAACCGCTTGGTTCAGATGGACCGGCGTTTAAGCCGCCATTAACCTCGCGCTGCCAAATTTGGCGGAACGCACCTTTCTGAATCTGATGTAACGGCTGCTGTCGCACCTTTATTCCGTAAAAATCGGGGGTAGCGATGAGGATGGGTCGTTCCTTGCCGGCTTCGGCCGCGGCGCTGCGTCGGCGCGCCTGGTTGGCTCCGTTGACGCTGGTTGCATGCCTTGCGGCGGGAAGCGCCGCCTTGGCCGAAGAGCCGGCGGAAGGCGTCGCGCTCGCCAGCGGCGACGTGCCGACCTATCTGCCGCCCGGCAGCGTCGGCTGCACCATCGTCGATCCGTCGCGCGCGCCGGGCTGGCGGCCCGCGCCCAATGTCGATCGCCCGGCCTGCGCCAACAACGCCGTCGCACCGAGCCGCGATCTGTTGCGCATCCAGCATCACGAGATCGCCATGAGCCTGCGCTTTGCCGGCGGCAATCAGAGCGGCCTCGGCCTCTTGCGCGGCCTCATGACCTATGACGACGCGCTCAATTTGGGGCCGCTGCAACACTGGCAGCTGCATGGCGAGGCGCAGCTCAACGCCGCTTCGCTGTTCGATACGATGACCCCGCTCGAGGAGCGCGCGCGCCTCGCGCTCATTCCGCCGAGCCTTGGCGGCTGGAACCTGCGCTTCGAGGCGGGCGGCGTCGCGCGCGGCGTCTTCGATCCGGCCTCGGCGCCGCAGCAGAATCTCGAGATCGCCGCCGAAGCGGGACGCAGCTTCACCCTCTCGAAGCACGGCACGCCGCACCGCGTGAAGCTGCGCGTCGCGCGCGAAAGCGCCCAGGATTTGCTCGAGAACACGCTGCAGCAGAAGACCAGCGCGAGTCTCGGCTATTCGCACGCGCTCGATTTCGGCACCATCGGCGCCGAGCTCGATATCGCGCGCAGCACGCCGGGCTTTGCCGAAACAATCACCGACACGCGCGTCGCGGTGAGCTTCTCGCGCCCGTTCTGAGCGGCAAGAGAATCGGTTTAAGTTGAATCGTCATGCGCGGGCTTGTCCCGCGCATCCATGTCTTAAGACATTGGCGCGCTTAGAAGGCGTGGAATATCTATCGTAGGTCACGCCGGCTCGAAGGCGTAGGTGAGGCCCTTGCGCACCACATGGCCGAAGCCCGGCGCGTTGACATGCGCGCCCGCCACCATGACGCGCTCGCTCGCCGCCATGTCGAGGATGCGTTTTCTTGCGAAGACGGCGCGATCGGGATCGAGATCGTAGGTGAGCGGCGTTTCCGGATGCGAGATCTGGATCGCCGAAAGGTGGACGATGTCGCCCCAGGAGATGAAGGCTTCGCCGCCGCCATCGATGTGCCACACCGTGTGCCCCGGCGAATGCCCGGCGGCGAGCACGGCCGAGCAGCCGAAATGCACCTCGCCGTCGCGCACGCGGCGGATGCGCTCGCGATAGGGCGCCAAATCGATGCGCGCGCGGGCATGCATGCGCTTCGTGTTCTCGTTCTCGCCCGGCATCGATTCGCCGAGCCAGAAATCCATCTCGGTCTCGTGCACCAGGATTTCCGCATTGGGATAATGCGCGCGGCCTTCATCGTCGACGAGGCCGTTGGCGTGATCGGGATGGATGTGCGTCAAGAGGATATGCGTGATCTTCGCCGGATCGATGCCGCCGGCGCGCAGATTCTCCGGCAGCTTGCCGAGGCTCTTCTGCATCGTATTGCCGGCGCCGGCATCGATCATGATGGTCTTGCCGTCGCGCTCGAAGACGAAATTGTTGACCGGAATGAAGAGCGAGCCGTTGTCGGTCGGTCCGGCGAGCGCTTCCGCCTCGGCGCGGTCCATGCCGATGATGAGATCGAGCGAGGTCTTGAGAATCCCATCGTTGAAAGCCTGGACCTCGAGCTTGCCGACCTTGAATTTCGGTTGCATCGCCGCCTCCTCACCCGCCCGCGCCGGGCAGGAATTTCTCGGTGTAAAGCTTGCCCATATCGGGCTCTTTCGGGAGCATCTTCATGTCGACGAAGGAGCGCGCGAGCACCGCGAGCGCCTTGGGCTCGAACTTGCCGGTCAGGGAGAAATTGGGCATCACCCGATCGTAATTGACGGCGACGATCGCCGGTTCCTGATGCATGCGGGGCGCGGCGATTTTCACGGTCTCGTCCTTGTTGGCGCGCATCCAGCGAATGGTCTCGAACCAGCCGGCGAGGAAGCGGCGGAGATCCTCCGGCCGCTCCTTCATCGCCTTGTCGGTCGCGAAGATCGCATGGATGATGAAATTGGGCGCCACGCTGCCGAAATGGACGATGGTGCGGCCTACGCCCTGCTGCTCCAGTTGGATCGAGGTGGCGACATCCGTCACCATCCCGTCGGTGGCACCGGTCCGGAGCGAAGAAATGCGCGCGGCGGTGCCGCCCAAGGCGACGGGATCGATCCCGTCGGGGCCCCATCCCTGTTGGCGCGAAAGCTCGCGCACCAGCCAATCGGTCAGCGATCCGACGGTCGAGACGCCGATCTTCTTGCCCTTGAGATCGGCCGCGACCCTGACCGGCCCATCCGCCTTCACCACCAGCACCTGGCTGTCGGGCGGACCCGCGAAGGCGGCGATGGCGAGATCGCTGTTGCCCTTGGCGACGAAGGCGAGCTCGGGCCCGGAGCCGAGGCCGACATCGATCGCGCCCGCGCCCAAGGCCTGCTGCAGCTTGGCGCTGCCGGAGAAATCGACCTCTTCGACGGCGACGCCATGCGCCGCGAAGAAGCCCTTCGCCATGCCGATATCGAGCGGAATGAAATCGAACGGGCCCGAGACCGCCTTGCCGACGCGCAGCGTCTCTGCCGCCGCGGCGCCGCTGCAGGCACCGGCGACGAGCGCCGCCGCCAGCAAGCACCGCACGATGCCGCGCATCCATCGTCCTCGCCTCATTGCGAGCCTCCCCGGCCCTTGTCGAGTTTTGCTTGGGGCCTGAGGCGCGATCATACGCCCCGGCGCGGGTTGAGGCGAGCCCGACGAACTGTTAACGCGCTATCGAGTACATTTCGAGCCAAGATTTGGAATTTCATCAAACGTCTCCGGCGCGACTGAGGGTGATCATGTCACCGTCATGGCCGGGCTTGGCCCGGCCATCCACGCCTTCTTCTCAGATGAATGCGTTAAGGCGTGGATGCCCGCGACAAGCGCGGGCATGACGAAAAAAATAGACCGTTCCGGCTTAGCATCCTCCCAGTGGCTTTGACTGCAGCGCCGCCGCAATCGCGGCAAAGCCGTCGCGTGCGCTCTTATAGCGCGGCGCCCAATCCGACGAGCCGCGCAGCTTGCGGTTGGAGATGCGCGCCGAGCGCGCCATGGTCCCGCCGACCGAGCCCAGGAGCATTGTCATCCATCGTGGCGGCAGACGCGGCGGCTTGAAACCGAAAGCCGCCGCCAGCGCGTCGAAGAATTCCCGCCGCGTCAGCGGCTCGTCATCGACGACATTGTAGGTCCCGCCCGGCAGAGCGAGCGCCGCCGCCGCGGCGCTCGCCGCGTCGTCATGCGCGAGCGAGGAGAGATACGCATCGCTTGCGCCGGGCAAGGCCGCGAAGCCGAGGCGCGCGAGCTTGACCATGATTCGCGTCTGCACCGCATCGGGCCCGTAGAAGGCGCCGAAGCGCAGCACCACCGCGACGCCGCCGCGCCCGCCGAAGCGCGCGGCCTGGCGCTCGGCGTCCAGGAGGCTGCGATTATAGGCGCTCGGCGCCAGCGCGACGCTTTCATCGATCCATTGCGCGCCGCGATCGGGATAAGTCGGCGCGAAGGATTCCTGAACGAAGCGCTTGACACCGGCCTGAAGCGCGGCGTCGACGAGATGGGCCGAAGCCTCGCGGCGGATGCGGTCGTTTAGGCGCCAGGCGCCTGGCCTTATCATCGCCGAGGCGCTCGACGGGATATGGGTTGCAAGGTTGATCACCGCCTCCTGGCCGCGCATCGGCGCGGCGAGCCGGGCGCGATCGAAGAGATCGGCCGTGACCGCCGCGACGCCCGGCTGCGCGATCGCCGCGGCGCGGGCGGGCGCGCGCACCAACGCGGTCACGCTATGACCCGAAGCAACGAGCAGCGGCAAAAGACGGCGGCCGACAACCCCGGTCGCGCCGGTGACGAGAACACGCACGGAAAGCTCCTTCGAAGCGTCGCGCCGAATCTGATCTGGGGCGCACCCGCTCCCGTGCCAAGCGCGGCGTCGCGCCGCCTTGCGAAGCCCGCGTGCGGGTGCGAATATCGCGCCCGTCCGGCGGGGACGCGGCACGCCGGCGGGGGGATGCGTTTCATGCGCATCGGTTGGTTCAAGGCCGCGCGGGAGGGATTTGTTAGCGATGAGCAGTGAAGCCATGGGATCCGTGACCGAGCAATCGATCGCGGCACGGATCGAACGCCTGCCGTTTTCGCGCTGGCATGTGACCGTCACCGTCGTCTTGGGCGTGGCGATTTTCTTCGACAGCTTTGATTCCCTGGCGATCGCCTATGTCATGCCGGTGCTGATCCGCGACTGGCACATCGCGCCGCAAAGCATCGGCAGCCTCATCTCGATCGCCAATCTCGGCCAGGCGGTTGGCGCCTTGTTCTTCGGCTGGCTCGCGGAGCGCATCGGCCGCGTGCCCACGGCGCGGCTCACCATCGCGCTCTACGGCCTGATGAGTCTCGGCTGCGCCTTCGCGCAGAATTACGACCAGCTGTTCTGGCTGCGCTTCGTCGAGGGCATCGGCCTCGGCGGCGAGATCCCGGTCGCCTCGGCCTATATCAGCGAGATCCTGCGCGCCGAGCGCCGCGGCGGCTCGTTCATCATCTATCAGATCATCTTTCCCCTGGGCTTCACCGCCTGCGCCTTCGCCGGCGCCATCATCGTGCCGCGCTTCGGCTGGCAGTGGATGTTCATCATCGGCGTGATCCCGGCGGCGCTTGCCGTCTTCCTCCAGGGCTTCTGCCCGGAATCGCCGCGCTGGCTCGCCTCGCGCGGCCGGATCGAGGAAGCCGATCGGGTGATGAAGAAGATCGAGCGCATCGTCTCGAAGAACGGCACGATCGCGCTGCCGCCGCCGCCGCCCGTGGTGCCGAAGCCCAAGGAGGCGGCGAGCCGCTGGCAGGAGCTGTTCGAGGGCCGCTATCTCTCGCGCACCCTCATCGTCTGGGTGCTGTGGGCGTCGGCCTATATCGTCTCCTATGGCATGCAGACCTGGCTGCCCTCGCTCTACCGCGAGGTCTACAAGCTGCCGCTGCAGACGGCGCTCAACTACAGCACCATCACCAACGTCTTCGGCCTCGTCGGTCCGCTCATCGCGGCGACGCTGATCGACCGCGCGGGACGGCGCAAATGGTTCATCGCCGCGTTCTTCTTCGCCGCGGCCGGGCTCGCCTATCTCTGGTTCGACGGCGCCAGCACGGCGAAAGTGGTGCTCTGGGCCTATTCCTTCTGCTTCATCTGGATCTCGTCGATGAACCTTCTGCTGTTCCTCTACACCGCCGAGATCTATCCGACGCGCATGCGCGCCCTGGGCGTCTCCTGGGCGAGCTTCTGGCTCCGCATCGCCGCGGCGGCCGGGCCGTTCCTCGTCGGCGTGTCGCTGCCGCGCTGGGGCATCACCGGCGTGTTCCTGGTCTTCGCCATCATCGCGGTGATCGGCTGCGTCGTGAGCTTCTTCATGGTGGAGACGCGCAAGCGCGTGCTCGAAGAGGTGAGCCCCTGAGCTTGGGCCGGCGGCGCGCGCGTCGCCGGCCCTCGCAGCGGCCCTTCATCGCGGCGGCGTGCCTTTATCCCCATGGTCCGCCAGCACCTGCCGCCGCGCTTCCGCGGCGGCGCGGGCGAGTTCGGCGCGCAGCTCGGCATCGGTGACGCCGAGTCCCTTCGCGTCGAGGTCGGCCCGAACCTTGGCGATGACGTCGTCATCGCCGGGTACTTCGAAATCGGCGGCGACGACCGCTTTGGCATAGGTTTCGACGGGCTCGCCCGCGGCAAGTCCCAGTTTTTCCGCTGCCCACACGCCGAACAGCCGATTTCGGCGCGCGGTGATCCGGAACGCCAATTCCTGATTGCGGCTGAATTCGGTCTCGAAGCTTTTCCCGCGTTCCCGAAAATTGTTCATCTTGCGCTCCTCGTTTCGCTGACGTGATCCGATGCGCCTCGCGGCATTGCCGCGCGCTCGATCGTTCGGCTCATCGCGCCTCGCCTTCGACCGCGGACGCAATGAGCCACAGAACCTGCTGTTCGCGCGGATCGAGACGGCAATCGGCCGCGGCGACTTCCTCGCCGATTTTGACGACGAGCGACGCCGCCCTGCTGGCGCGGTGGCGGCCGAGCCGCGCGATCACGGCCAAGGACCCGCCGGGCTCCCGCACCTCGCGCACGCAGCGCTCGAAATGCGCCACCGCATCCTCGCGCGCGAAGATCGACAAAAGCCCTTCGCGATCGACGAAATCGAGCATTTGGTTGCGCTCGACCTCTTGCACCCAGCCATCGGCGCGCGCCACCACGGCCGCGGCCGAGACCACGGCATCCAAAATCTCGTCTTCCCGGAGTTCCAGAAAAGCGGCGACGATCTCCGCGCGCTGCGCGCGCCATTGTCCCTTGGCTCGTTGCTTCGACATCACGCTTCCTTTGGTTGACACCCGTGAGCGCCGCGGAAGCCGGCCGGTCTTGTCGAGGAGGTCTTTGAAAAATGTGAGCCCCACGACAACGGCCGTATCCGGCACAGCGGCGGGACACGGGGTGATCCGACATCGCGAGGTTGCCCGACCCGATGTCGGAGTCCTCGCCAGAGGGGCCCGGATTCTGTTGCCCGAAAAAATGGGAGGGCGGTGTCGCAAAGTCAAGGGGCCCGGCCCGCACAGAACCCCGCTCATGCGATCGGCGTGCCGGCGACGTTGCGGAAGCGCAGGAGAGCAAGGCCAAAGAACACCAACGCCATGATCCCGACCGCCAGGAATTCGGGCCACACGACGGCAATCCCCGCGCCGCGATAAAGGATCGCTTGCGCGAAGCTGACGAAATGCGTCGAAGGCGAAGCTTGCATCACCCATTGCAGCCAGAGCGGCATGCTGTCGAGCGGCGTATTCCCGCCGCTCAGCATCTCCATCGGGAGCGCGATCAGGATGAAAAGGAGGCCCAGTTGCGGCATCGAACGCACCACTGTGCCGAGATAGACGCCGATCGCGGTCGCGAAGAAAAGATAAAGCGCGACGCCCGTCATGAAGAGTGACACCGAGCCGGGAATCTCGACCGCGAGCAGACCGCGCACGATCAGAAGGAGCGAGAGCGCGACCGCGATCGCGATCACGAGCCCGTTCGCCCAGACCTTCGCGAGCGCGATCTCGAAGGGCGACAAGGGCATGGTGAGAAGGTGATCCATCGTCCCGTGCTCGCGCTCGCGCACGATCGCGGCGCCCGCCAGCACGATCGCCAGCATCGTGACGCTATTGATGATCGCCATCATGCTGTTGAAGAGCGTCGTCGAGAGGTTGGGGTTGAAGGCGACACGGATCGCGAGATCGACTGGCGGCTGCGCCCGGGTGTTGGCGCCCGCATGGCGCGCGATCTCGGCGGCGAGGATGCTCTCGATATAACCCGCGCCGATCCCCGCCTGCATCATCGCCGTCGCGTCGACATTGACCTGGATCGCGGGCCGGCGGTCGGCCAGGAGATCGCGTTCGAAATGCGGCGGGATGTCGATGATGAAGGTGTATTGCGCGGTATCCATCAGCCGGTCGACATCGGCGGGCTGCACCGGCTGCGGCGGCTTGAAATAAGGCGGCAGGAGCGATGCGGCGATGTCGCGCGACAAGGGCGAGCGGTCTTCGTCGACGATGCCGACGCTCGCATCGCGAAGCTCCTGCATCGCGCTCGTCGCCTCGCTGTAGACGCCGAAGGAAAACACGTAGATGACGAGGCCCAGCAGCACGAGATCATGGCCGAAGCTCCTCAGCTCCTTGGTGCCGAGCCAGTAGATATTGGCGAGGTGCTGGCCCATCCGTGCTCAGCGCTCCTGCTTGCGCAGAAGAAGGAGGCTCAGGGCAAGGAGCGCGGGCACGAAAGCCGCGATGGCGAGGAGGCTCGCCCCGAGCTCGGCAAACCCCAGCGCTTTCGTGAAGGTGCCGACGCTCACGCGCAGGAAATACATCATCGGAAAGAGATGCCCCATCACCGCGCCCGGGCCCGAGAGCGAGGAGACCGGCGTCAGCAGGCCGGAGAATTGCACCGCCGGCAGCGATGTCAGGATCGCCGTGCCGAAGAGGGCCGCGATCTGGGTGCGGGTGAAGGCGGAGATCACGAGCCCGTAGGACGTGGTCGCGGCGACATAGAGAAGCGCGCCCGCCGCGAGGCACCAGAAGCTGCCCTTCAGCGGCACGTGGAAGATCACGGTCGCCATCAGCAATTGCGTGAGGAAATTGACGAAGGCGACGCCGATAAAGGGAAGCTGCTTACCGAGAAGGAATTCGAGCCGCGTCACCGGCGTGACATAGAGGTTGGCGATCGAGCCCAGCTCTTTCTCACGCACCACGGCAAGCGCCATGAGGATCGCCGGAAACATCGCGAGCAGCAGCGCGATCGTGCCGGGCACCATCGCGTAGACGCTCTTGAAGTCCTGGTTGTAGCGGAACCGCGTCTCGATCTCGGCGGGCGCGAGTGCCGCTTCCGCGCCGTCGAGCGATGCGAGATAGGATCGATGCACGCCCTCGACATAGCCGCGCGTCGTCTCGCCGCGAAACGGCATCGCACCGTCGACCCAAGCGCCCACTTCCGCGGGCCGGTCGCGGCGCACATCGCGGCCGAAGCCGGGCGGGATCTCGAGCGCGAGGCCGATCGCGCCGCGCTCCAGGCGCCGCTCGAGCTCGGCATAGGTCTGAAGCGGCGGCGCCTCGTCGAAATAGGGCGAGCCGCGAAATTCCTCGAGATACGCACGGCTTTCCGGCGTGTTGTCGCGATCGAGCGCGGCAAAGCGCAAGTGCTCGACATCGGTCGTGATCCCGACGCCGAAGACGAGCATGAGAAAGGCCGTGCCCAGCACGGCGAAGGCCATGCGCACGGGATCGCGCCAGAATTCCAGCGCCTCGCGGCGCGCATAGGCGAGAAGCCGCTCGAGGCTGAACGGGGTACGCGGCGCGCGGGCGTGCCGTGGCGGCGCGACAAGGGGCGGCGCTTCGGCCGGCGCGCCGCCCCGCGCCTCGAGAAGAAAATCGACGAATGCATCCTCGAGCGTCGCCGCGCCGCGCCGGGCGGTGAGTTCGGCCGGGGCACCTGTCGCCAGCACCTTTCCGGCATCCATCAGCGCGACACGGTCGCAGCGCGCCGCCTCGTTCATGAAATGGGTCGAGACGAAGATCGTCACGCCTTGATTGCGCGAGAGCTCGATGAGGAGCCGCCAGAACTCGTCGCGCGCCAACGGGTCGACGCCCGAAGTCGGCTCATCGAGAATGAGCAGCTCCGGCTCATGCACCACCGCGACTGCGAGCGACAAGCGCTGGCGAATGCCGAGGGGAAGGCTCGCCGCACGATCGTCGATATGGCCCTCGAGCCCGAAATCGCGCTGCAGCTTTTCGATCCGCGAGCGAGCCCGCGCGGAAGGCAAATGGAAAAGCCGCGCATGCAGAACGAGGTTCTGCCTGACGGTCAGCTCGGCATAAAGCGAGAAGCTTTGCGACATGTAGCCGACGCGGTTGCGTATGCTCCGATCCGCCGCGTCGATCGGCCGGTTGAAGATCAACGCCTCCCCCGCCGAGGCCGGCAGGAGGCCGGTGAGCACCTTCATCGTCGTCGTCTTGCCGCAACCGTTGGAGCCGACGAAGCCGAAGATCTCGCCGCGCGCGATGGTGAAGCTGACCTCATCGACCGCGGTGAACGCGCCGAAGCGCCGGGTGAGGCCGCGCGCGATGATGGCGTGATCGCCGGTGCCGGCGCGGCGCGGCGGGATGACCAGAGGCCGGTGATGCACGCGCCGCGCTTCCGGCAGGAGGGCGATGAAACTGTCCTCGAGCTCTTCTTGCCCCGTTCGCGCCTTGAATTCCGCGGGCGTGCCGGCGGCGATGACCGCGCCCCGATCCATCGCAACGAGCCAGTCGAAGCCCTCGGCCTCTTCCATATAGGCGGTGGCGACGACGACGCTCATCGCCGGCCGGCCGGCCCGCAGCCGCGCGATTAGCTCCCAGAACTGGCGCCGCGACAGAGGATCGACGCCGGTCGTCGGTTCGTCGAGCACGAGGAGATCGGGATCGTGCACCAGGGCGCAACAGAGCCCGAGCTTTTGCCGCATGCCGCCCGAGAGATTGGCGGCCGCGCGCCCACCATAGGGCGCAAGCCCGGTCGCATCGAGCAGCGCCGCAATACGATGCGCACGCTCTGCCCGGCCCTGACCGAAGAGGCGGGCGAAGAATTCGATATTCTCGATGACGCTCAAATCGGGATAGAGATTTCGCCCGAGCCCTTGGGGCATATAGGCGATGCGGCTGCAGATCGCAGCCCGATGGCGGCGCTCGGCCATGTCGCCGCCGAGAACCTCGACGCGTCCGATTTGGATACGCTTCGCCCCGGCGGTGAGGCCGAGCAAGGTCGACTTGCCGGCGCCGTCGGGGCCGATCAGGCCGACGAGCTTGCCCTTGGGCAAGCCGACCGCGACACGGTCGAGCGCCAGGCGCCGGCCATAATGATGCGTGAGCCCCTCGATCCGGCAAACGAAGCCCGTGCTCGCGCTCATCCGCCCGCCGGGATTTCGAACGCTTTCGGCCAGGGCGCTGCGGGATCGAGCCGGATATAGGCGATCCCCGGCGCGCCTGCTTGCAACGCGCGGGCAGGTTGGCCCTGGCTTGCCGGATCGGCACGCACGCGGACGCGGAACATGAGCTTGTCGCGCTCCGATTTCGTTTCGACCGCCTTCGGCGTGAATTGCGCCTGGGCACTCACGAAGCTCACCTTGGCCGGGATCGGCGCGTCTTGCTGCGCATCGAGCACGATGCGCGCCTCCGCGCCAGCCGCGGCGCGACCAGCCTCGGCGGTGGGCAGGAACACGTCCATATAGAAATAGCCGAGATCGAGCATGGTGAAGACTTTGCCGCCCGCCGGCAGGACTTCGCCGAGATTGGCGAGGCGGTATTCAATCCTGCCCGCGCGCGGCGCGACCAGCGTCGCATCCTTGATGTCGACCGCGATGCGATCGACCACTTGCCGCGCGGCATCGAGTGCGTGCTCGGCCTGTGCGGCATGCGCCTCGGCCGCAGCGAGCCCCGCCCGCGCGGCATCGAGCTGTTGCTGGCGCTGGTCGAACTGCTCTTTCGTCGCATAGCCCTTGGGCAAGAGGAAGTGGGTGCGGTCGAGCTGCTGCTTCGCGAGAATCGTCAGACTTGTCTGCTGCACCACATTGGCGCGCGCCTCATCGAGCGCACGCTGCCCCTGCAGCACCTGGGCTTGTGCCTGACGTTGCTGCGCCTCGAGATCCTGTGTGTCCATGCGAGCGAGTACCTGCCCCGCCGCGACGCGATCGCCCTCATCGGCGCGAATCTCCGCGACTCGCCCCGCGAACTTCGTCGCGATATCGATTTCGTCGGCTTCGAGCCGGCCATTGCCCGAGGCAAAGCCCGGCGGCAGGCCGAGCGGGCGATGGAGCCACCAATCGGCACCGATTCCGGCCGCGGCCAGCAACGCGAGCGCCACGGCAAAGACGAGTTGCCACGACCGGCGGCTCCGTGCGGGCTTGGCGGTGGTGAGGGGAACCGGCAGCTGGCTGCGCGGCCCCGTACGCGCTGGCTCTTCCGTCAGCTCCGGCCGCTTGCCCTCGCTCGTCTCGACATCCATGAATCGCCCATTCGGCCGGCCGCGGGATCTCGTCGCACGGGCTCGAGGCCAAGCCGGACGCGACCGCCTTATTAAAGGGAAACCGCCCCGGTCCTGCCTTGACCTGCATCAACCGGCATGGGACCGCAGCATGCTCGGGCAGCACTCCGCCCTTGCTCTCGCAGCCTCGCGCCTGCTTTATTTTAACGGCGGATTGGCCCTTTGCGCAGGGACCGGAGCCGCGAACCGGGCCCTTAAGGTCGCATTAGCCATAAGGCTCTAGACGTAACGCGATGCACATCGACCTGCGGACCCTTTTCGTCGTTCACGCGCTGATTTCGCTGGCGTTGGCGCTGTCGCTGTTCGTCTATTGGCGCGGGCATCGTGCGATCCCGGGCCTCGCGGAATGGACCCTCGCCACGGCGCTTGTCGGCTTCTCGGTCCTCGGCATCGGGCTGCGCGGCGAGATTCCCGACCTTCTGTCGATCGTGGCGGCGCAGACCGTCGCGATCATCGGCCTGGGCGCCGCCTGGAACGGCATCCGCCGCTTCGATGGCCGGCAGGCCGATTGGCCGGCCGTGGTCGTCGCAGCCCTCGCGATGGGCGCCTTCGCCGCCTATTTCACCTATGCGCTCGATCGCGCCGCGGTCCGCGCCGTCGCCAATTCCTTCTTCACCGCGGCGATCTGCGCGCTCTGCGCTTTCGAGTTCATCCGCGGCCCGGTGCGCAGCCTGCGCGGCGCGGCAACGCTCGCGGCAATCCTGTTCGCACTGATGGCGGTGACCCTGGCCCTGCGCGGCCTGTGGCTCGCGCTCTGGCCGCCCGGCGCCAATATTTTCGCCATGACCGCCGCCCAGGCTGTCAGCTTTCTCGTCTCGCTGATCGGCAATATCCTCCTCGTCGCCGCCTTCCTGATGATGGGGGCGCAAAAGCTGCAATCGCAGATCGAGCGCCGCAATATCGAGCTCGAAGCGGCGCGCGCCACGGCCGAGCAGGCAAGCCGCGCCAAATCGGAATTCCTCGCGACCATGAGCCACGAGCTGCGGACGCCGCTCAACGCCATCATCGGCTTCTCGGATGCGCAGCGCCGCGAGCTGTTCGGGCCCTTGGGCCATCCGCGCTACCGAGAATACGCCGAAGACATCCAGACCTCGGGCACGCATCTCCTCGAGGTCATCACGACCATCCTCGACATCTCGAAGGCCGAGGCCGGCAAGCTCGAAGTCGCGCCGGCCGATCTCGATCCGCGCCTGGTTCTCGAAGCGACTTTGCCGCTGATCCGCGAAGCGGCGGCGGCCAAGCGCATTCGCCTCGAGACCGCGGCGCCGGAAGCGCCGCTCCAATGGCGCGCCGATCCGCAGGCGCTGAAGCAGATCATGCTCAACCTTCTCTCCAACGCGGTGAAGTTCACGCCGGAGGACGGCCGCGTCACGGTGCGCCTCGGCGCGCCCGCCGAAGGCCAGGTCGAGCTCGCGGTCGAGGATACTGGCATCGGCATCGACGTCGCCGATCTGCCGCGATTGATGAAGCCTTTCGAGCAGAAGCATCACGGCTATTCGAAGCGCAACGGCGGCACGGGCCTCGGCCTGCCGCTGGTCGATGCGCTGGTGCGGCTGCATGGCGGCACACTGACGATCGACAGCGCGCCCGGCCGCGGCACAAGGGTCACGGTGCGCCTCCCCGCGCCGGCCGTCGCGGCCGAGGCCGCGGCTTAGGCCTTTGGTAACCACAATTGGCGACAGTATCGGCCGACGCGATCCCAGTTCCTGGAGCACATGATGAGCGAGTTCCACACGCTTTCGCCCTCGCCTTCTCCCGCCGGCGACAAGCCGCGCTGGTACCTGGCGCGCGATGGCGAGCGGCAGGGGCCGCTCACCACCGCGAAGCTTTATGCGATGGCCGGCGAAGACCGGCTCGAGACGAGCGACCTCGTCTGGCGCCCGGGCTTCCCGGCCTGGCGCCAAGCCGGCGAAGTCGCAGGACTCCTGTCGCCGCCGCCGCTGCCGCAAGGCATCCGCGCGATGCCGAGCGCCGAGCCGGCGCCGCCGCCGCTGCCCTTCGCCTCGGGCGAGTAACCCTCCGGCGCATCGCCGGTTGAGATCGCCGGCGCCTCCGGCGATGATCGGCCATGAGCGATGCGTCCCCGCAGAGCACCGCGAGCGCGGTGATCGTCGGGCTGGCCCGCGATTGCGCGCGCGACCTGCCCGCCGCTTTGCGCAACCTTGCGACCATGGCCGCGTGCTTTCCGCGCGCGGCCTTTATCTTTGCCGAGAATGATTCCGTCGACGGCACGGCGGCGCTGCTTCGGGACTTCGCCGCAGGGCGCAGCGATACGCGAATTCTGACCTTTGCCGGGCTCGACAAGCGCCTGCCGCAGCGCACGCGCCGCCTTGCCTTCCTGCGCAATCAATGCCTCGCCGCGATCCGCAGCGACGCGCGGCTGCGCGCCAGCGACTATCTCATCGTCGCCGATCTCGACGAGGCGATCGCCGAGCCGCTCGATCGCGCGGCCTTTCGCGACGCGCTCGCGTTCCTTGCCGCCGCGCCCGAGCGCGCCGGCGTCTTCGCCAATTGCCGCGGCCCCTATTACGATCTCTGGGCGCTGCGGCATGAGACGCTGTGCCCCGGCGATGTCTGGGAAGAGGCCTTCGACTATGCGCTGGCGCATGGCGGCGACGACGACGCGGCCTATGCCGCGACCGTCGCGCGCCGCGTCACGACCATTGCGCCGGAGGATCCGCCGCTTGCCGTCGCCTCGGCCTTTGGCGGGCTCGGCATCTACAAGCTGCGCGCCGTCCAGGATGCAGCCTATAAGGGCTTCAAGACGAAGGAGATCGTTCAGGACGGCAAGCGCCGCGCGATCAAATGGCAGGTCTGCGAGCATGTCGCCTTCAACGCGGCGATCGGCGCGCACGGCGGCCGGCTCTTCGTCCTGCCGTTTCTCATCAGCCGCCGCACCGACGGCATCGACTTCGTCAAATCCTTCTATCGCCAGCTGCTCTTCTGAGCCGCGGCCCGGCGCGCGCCAAAGACCGCGATTGCCCTGCAGCGCTCGGTCCCTCGCCCGCCTGCTCGAGCTCGCGCCGTCCGGCCGGCCCTCTGACGCGGTCTGTGGCGCTTGGTCGCATCCTCGCCGGTCGGACGGCGCCGCTTAAAAGATGTATATTATATTCATCTTTACTGGAGCACGGGGTGGGGGAAGGCGATGACCGAACCGATCGCCATGACGACGCGCATCGTTCCGCCCGGCACCCGCGTCGGGATCACCGAGGACATGGTCCGCGAGGTCGTGCACAGCTTTTACGCGGAGATTCGCACCGACCCGGCGCTCGGGCCGATCTTCAAGCGCGTCATCGGCGCGGATTGGGGACCGCATCTCAAAAAGATGTGCGATTTCTGGTCGTCGGTGCTGCTGATGACCGGCCGCTACGAAGGCAATCCGATGGCGGCGCATATCACGGTCGGCGGTCTCCGGCCGACGCATTTCGCGCGCTGGCTGCATCTCTTCCGCCAGACCGCGGAGAAGCTGTGCCCGCCGCCGGCGGCCGAGCTCTTCGTCATGCGCTCCGAGATGATCGCGCGCAGCCTGCAGCGCGGCATCGCCCATTTCGGCGGGCAAGCCCCGCAAGGCGGCGCGGCATGACCATGCCGGCGCTGCCCCGCGATGCGGAAGCCTATCACCGCACCGTGGTCTTCACGGAAAAGACCGTTCCCGCTCAATTGCGCAACCAGCACCAAACCAAGGACGGCGCCTGGGCGCTGATCCATGTGCTCGAGGGCAAGCTCGCCTATCGCGTGATCGATCCGCGCCGGCCGCGGCTCGATTATCTGCTGACGCAGAAGACCCTGCCGGCGATCATCGAGCCGACGATCCTTCACGAGGTCGAGCCTTGCGGCGCGGTGCGCTTCTTCATCGAATTCTATCGCTTGCGCAAAATCTCATGACCGAGGCGCCATGACGCCGGACGCGACCGGGACTCGGCCATGAACGATATCGCGGCTGCGCTGGCGCTCCACGTTTTCTCGATCGTGATCTGGATCGGCGGGGTCTCGTTCGTCACGACAATCATCCTGCCGGCGCTGCGGCGTGGCGCGCTCGGCGCCGATCGCCTCCAGGCCTTCACCGCCATCGAGAGCCGCTTCGTCTGGCAAGCGCGCACCGCCATCCTCATTGCCGGCGCCAGCGGGGTTTATCTGCTGTGGCGGCTCGATCTCTTTGCGAGCTTCGCCGCGCCGGGTTTCTGGTGGCTCGGCGCCATGGTCGGGCTGTGGCTGGTCTTCGCCGTGATGCTGTTCGTCGCCGAGCCGCTCGTCATCGGCCGCGTCTTCCGCCGCTGGGCCGAGGCCGAGCCGGAGCGCGCCTTCGCGGCGCTGCACCGCGCGCATTGGGTGTTGCTGATCCTCAGCATCGTCACGGTTTTGGGCGCCGCCGCCGGCAGCCATGGCGGGTGAGGTTCGGATCGAAGGGTGGATGTGACGCGGCAAGAATCGCCAACGCTTCTCTCTTGACCGCGCGCGCTTCGCCGCGGAAGCTGCCCCGATCTGCCATCGAGGAGTCTGACGCGATGAACGACGCGCCCAAAATCGCGCTGCACCATGCCGGGATCTGGGTCACGGATTTCGAGGCCATGGTCGCGTTCTATCGCGGCATCTTCGATCTGCATGTCTCGGATCAGGGCCGCTATCCCGACGGCAAGCGCGTCGTCTTCATGACCCTCGATCCCAACGCTCACCACACCTTCGTCATCGGCGAGGGCCGGCCGAAAGGCTCGCCCTCGACCGTCAACCAGCTCTCCTTCCGCGTCGAGAGCCTCGCCGCGGTGCGCTATTACTGGGAGCGCGTGATGCGCGCGGAGGTCGCGCGCTGGGTGACGGTGACGCATGGCAATGCCTGGAGCATCTATTTCTGGGACGCCGAGGACAACCGCATCGAGATTTTCTGCGACACGCCCTGGCATGTGCCGCAGCCCTGCCGCGCGACCATCGACTTCAAGACGCAAAGCGATGAGGAAATCACCCAATTCACCCGCGCGCTCGTCAAAGAGCGCGAGGGGTTCAAGCCCTTCGGCGATTGGCGGCGCGAGACCGCGCGCGCCATGGACCGCGAGGACTGGCCGCTGATCGAGGATTAGCTGTAAGCTATAAGCTATTGGCTCCAAGCTTAGAGCTTAGAGCTTGGCCCTAAACCATCACCTCGATGAGATAGGGCCCCGGTTCGCGGACTCCCTCGGCGAAGCGGCGGTTGAACTCCTCCATCGTCTCGACCCGCGCGCCCGGCACGCCCATCGAGCGCGCAATGCCGACGAAATCGAGATCGGGGCGGCCGAGATCGAGCATGTCGAGCGCTTTGCGCCCGACATTCTTCGCGCCGACATTGGCGAGTTCGCCCTTGAGGATCGCATAGGAGCGATTGTTCAACAGCACGGTCGTCACGTCCAAGCCCTCGCGCGCCTGGGTCCAGAGCGCCTGGATCGTGTACATCGCACTGCCATCGCCCTCGAGGCAGACGATCTTGCGATCGGGGCAGGCGATCGCCGCGCCGGTCGCGACGGGCAGGCCGAAACCGATCGAGCCGCCCATATTCTGCAGCCAATCATGCGGCGCCGCCGAGCGCGTCGGGGGGAAGAAATCGCGCCCGATGGTGACGGATTCGTCGGCGACGATCGCGTTCTCGGGCAAGAGCGCGGCGATCGAGGCGCCGAGCGTCAGATGATTGGGAGCGCCGGTCGCCGGCCGCAATTCGATGCGCGGCGCAAGCGCCGGCGCAGTGGCGCGGGCGCCCAGCGCATCGGCCAAGGCTTCGAGCGCGGCGAGCGCATCCTCCTCGGGCCGCGCCAGCACATGCATCTCGGCGCCTTCGCGCGCGAGGAGGCTCGGCTTGTCGGGATAAGCGAAGAACGCGACCGGCGGCGGCGTGCCGACGAGAATATAGTGCTGGAACGGCGCCAGCAGCGCGAGCGCGGGATCGACCGGATAGGGAATGCGATCGATCGCGACGCAGCCATGGCCGCGCTCGACCCGCGCGTTGAAGGCTTGCGCCAGCAGCTTGGCGCCGGTCTTGGCCGCGATCCGGCCGGCAAGCGCGCTGCCTTTCGCGCGCAAGGCCTCGCCGCTCATCAGCAGCACCGCGGGCTCGCCGCTTTTGAGCGCACGCGCCGCCGCCTCGACGGCTTGCGGCAAGACCTTCGCCCGCGCGGCGACCGGCAGCGCCGGCGCCGGCCCCTCGCCTTCGTTCCAGGCCGTATCGGCGGGGAGGATCAGGCTCGCGATCTGGCCGGGCGGGGTGCGGGCCGCGGCGATCGCGGCGGCGCCATCGGCGGCGATGCTTTTTGCGTCGGGCGAGGTCTTCACCCAATGCGAGAAGGCGCGCGCCGCACCCTCGACATCGGCGGTGAGCGGCGCGTCATAGCGGCGGTGATAGGTCGCGTGATCGCCGATGATGTTGACGATCGGCGTCGATGCCTTGCGCGCGTTGTGGATATTGGCAAGCCCATTGGCGAGGCCGGGGCCCAAATGCAGCAAAGTCGCCGCCGGCTTTTCCGCCATCCGCGCATAGCCGTCGGCGGCGCCGGTGACGACGCCTTCAAAGAGGCCCAGAACGCAGCGCATGCCCTCGACGCGGTCGAGCGCCGCGACGAAATGCATCTCCGAGGTGCCGGGATTGGCAAAGCACAGCTCGATGCCGCCGGCAACGAGCGTGCGCACCAGGCTTTCGGCGCCGTTCATGATGGCCGCGCCGCGCCGGCGCGCCCCGCCATTGGGTCCCGAAGCTTCGTCATCCTGCCCTTCCGCCGCTCGCCGCGTTTTGCCCATCATAGCAGGGCCGTGCCGCTCCGCGAGGCGCAGCGCGCACTCCTGCGGCCTGGCCAACTTCGATTGGCCCCGCGCCGATCTGCGGCTATGCTCACCGCCTCAGGAGGTGACGCATGATCCCCCGCTCTTTGCTTCCCGCCCGCCGCTTCGGCGGCGCGCTCGTTCTCGCCGCAGCGCTCGCCGCGAGCACTTTTGGCGCCGCGCCCGCGCGGGCGCAGGGCAACACCTACGGCACCGATCAGCGCTATTGCGATCAGAGCGCGCTGTCGCAGATTTTCAGCACCTCGACCGGCAACCTCGTCGGCAGCGCCGCGGGCGCGGCGGCCGGCGGCCTCCTCGGCAGCCAATTCGGCAAGGGCAGCGGCAACACCGTCGCCACCATTGTCGGCGTGCTGGGCGGCGCGGTCGGCGGCGGCTATATCGGCCGCTCGATGGATTCGAGCGATCGCGGCTGCGTCGGCACCTCGCTGCAGAACGCGCCGACCAACCAACCGGTCGCATGGCAGAATCCCTCGACCGGGTCGAGCTATTGGGTGACGCCGACCGCCGATCTGCGCGGGCCCAATGGCGAGCCCTGCCGCCGCTATGTCACCGACGCCGTCATCAACGGCCAGCGCCAGGAGACCCAGAACACGGCATGCCAGCAAGCAGACGGCAATTGGGTGCCGGTCGCCGCCAATACGCTGCGTCCCGCGCCGGCGCCGGCGGCACGCCAAGCCGCCCCGCGTTCCGCCTCGGCCGTCTCCTCCGACACGATCTTCAAGGTGCAGCAGAAGCTGCACGATCTCGGCTTTTACGTGCGCGACAACATCGATGGCCAATGGGGGCCCAACACCTCGGCCGCGGTGAAGAATTTCCAGCGCTCGAAAGGCATGAAGGCCAGCGGCCAGCTCAATTCCGAGACGCTGTCGGCGCTCGAGATCCGGTAGAACACCTTCCTTCGTCGTCACCCGCGGGCTTGACCCGCGGGTCCATGGATTGCCGGGTCAAGCCCGGCAATGACGATCGAAAATTGATGCATCACCCCGGCCGCCGCGGCTCTTCGGCGATGCGCGCAAGCGCGTCGTACTGCTCGGCAATCGCGCGAAGTTGCTCGCGGATTTCGGGGTAGCGGCAGGTTTCGGCGGTCTCGCGCACCTCGCGGGCGCGATGCCGGTAAAACTGCGCTCGCGTGCCATCGAAGGCCATTCCGCGGACGCTAGCACCGGCAAGCGCCCGCCAATTGTGAAATTTTGAAGGCGATGCGATTTTGCCGCCGCGGCGTGCGGCCTCAGCCGCGCGCGCTCTCGCGGGCGGCGCGGCGCAGACGCTGCTGCTCCTCGCGCATGCTGTCCGCCGCCCTTTCCGTAGCCGCTTCCGTAGCCGCCTCGCCGTGATGGCGCATGTCTTCCGCCGCTTCTTGCGCGACAGTCGCGCAGCATTGCTGGATTTTCCGGCTCAACTCCGACCAGTTCGTTACCTGACGCGAGGCGCTTTCCATGAGCCCGGCAAAGATATCCATCTGCGCCGAGAAGAACTCGTCGGATTTGCGGCTGCGCAGCAGGCCCTGCACGGATTTGGCGAGCCGGTCATTGGCGGCGGTGAGCGCGTCCAATTCCTCCGCATAGGCCTCGCTGTAAGCATGGCGGAGCCCCGAGGCGAGCTGCTGAAACCGCTTGATGGGCTCGCCCACCGCCTGATTTCCTTCGACGCCCCACCAATCGAGCAACCCGCTCATCCGGCTGATGCCCGCCGTCACATCCTCCCGCTTCGATTCCATGATTTGCCTCCAGTGTCCGCCACTTGCCTCTTGCTCCGCTCCGATGCGCGAAAGCTTCTCCACGACCTGAGCAGAGACGGTCGGATTTCAAGCGGGAAAACGTGCAACGATGTTGCGTTTTGAGCGGCGCGCTGCCGAATACAACCGGCGCGGGCCGGTCAGTGCTCCGTCTCTTCCTTCAAGAGCGAGCCGAAGACCCAGCCCTCCTGGCGGTGTTGCGGATCATCGCTGCCAAAGCGGATCTGCACCCAAATGCCGCGGTGATCGACGGGCGAGACCTGCTCGCCGCGATAGATCGTCGCGATCACGCCCGCGGCCGGCGACGGGCCGGCGCGAACATTGGCGCTGGCTGCCGCCACGACCGTGCGATGCTCGGGAAGCGCAGGCTCGGCCTTCGCCACAAGCGGCGGCGGCGCGGCTTCCTCGGAACCGCCGGTGAAGGGGTTGATCGCCGAGGCGACGCTGACGAGCTTCGGCCAAAGATGCTTGGCGACCAAAGTTTCGGCGCGCGGGAGGACCACGATTGCGACGGCAATCGCCACGGCGATCGCGCCGCCGCGCAGCCCGAAGCGCAGCAACTGCGCCTTGCGCTGGCTTGCGAGCGCCCCGGCGAAGCGCCCACGCAAGCCGTCGCCCCGCTTTTTCGCTTTCGGCGCCTCGCCCGGCTCGACCACGAGGCGCGGCGCTCCGTCGCTCTTTTGCGTTTCCGCGATCTGCCGCAGTGCCGCCTCGCTCTCGGCGGCGGCGCGCGCTTGGGTCTCGGCGGCGGTGCGGGCCTCGGCCAAAGCCGTATCGCGCTCGCCGAGCCTTGCCTCGATCGCCGCCAGCTCGTCCTTGAGGCGGCGGATTTCCGCGTCGTCGCCGCGATTGCGCACGGTCTTGGCCAGCGCCCGCTCCTCGGCGAGCTCCGCCTCGGCACGCTCGAAGCGCTCGGTCGCCGCGGTGACCGCGTGGCGCGACTGCTCGCGAAACCGCGCCTCGGCCGCGCTGACGCGCTCGGCCTCCTCGGCGCGCCACTGGCTTTCCGCCTGCCATAGCGCCTGCTCGCGATCGGCCTTCGCCTGATCGAGCGCCTTGCGCGTCTCGGCGAGCGCCGCATCGCGCTCGACGAGCGTGTCGCGCAGGCGCTTCAGCTCCGGATCCTCGCCGCCCTTGCGCGCGGCCTTCCCGTCCTTGCGGCTCTCAGCGAGCGCCGCCTCCGCCCGCTCGGCGCGAGTCTTGGCCTCGGCAAGGGCGGGCTCGAGCTGCTGGCGCAAGCGCGCCTCGGCAGCGGCGAGCTTTGCCGCCTCGCCGCTTTTCCACTCCTGCTCGGCACGCTTCAGCGTCGCGGCGAGCTCGGCCTTCGCGTCCTCGCGCGCCTTCTCCGCCGCGGCGCGCACCGCCTTCAGCTCCGCTTCGAGCTTGGCGCGCGCGGCATCGGCGCGCGCGGATGCCTCGGCGGCGGCTTGCGCCTCGTCGCGCCGGCGCGTCTCGGCAGCGGCCATGCGCTGCGCCTCGGCGGATTTCCAGCCTTCCTCGGCCTTTTTCAGCGCCGCCTGCAGCTCCGCCTTGGCGAAATCGCGCGCCTTCTCGGCGGCTTTCTGCGCCGCGACGCCCAGCGTCTCGAGCTCCTTTTCTTGCTTGGCGAGCGTCGCATCCTTGGCGGCGACCGCCTCGCGCAGCTTCTTGAGCTCGGCCTGATCGCCGCGCTCCTTCGCGGCTTTCGCCTCCTTTTGCGCCTCGGCAAGCGCCGCTTCGATTTGCTTGACGCGCTCGGCCGCTTGACCGGCGGCTTGCGCCGCCTCGTCGCGCCAACGCGCCTCGGCCGCTTCGAGGCGCGCCGCCTCGCCGGCCTTCCAGCGCTCTTCGGCCTGTTTCAGCGCGACCTCGCTCTCGGCCTTGGCGCCTTCCGCCTTGCCGAGCGCAGCCCGCATCGCCGCCAGCTCGTCGCGCAGCCGCGCAACCTCGCCACTGTCGGCGCGCTCCTTCGCGGCCTTCGCGTGCGATGCCGCCTGCGCTTCGGCCTGACGCAGCTTTTCCGTCGCCGCGGTGATCGTTGCATCGGCGTCCTGGCGCCATTTCGCCTCGGCCGCGGCAAGGCGCGCGGCCTCGCCGGATTTCCAGCCCTCCTGGGCTTTCGCTAGCGCCGCCTCGATCTCCTGGCGCGAGCGGTCGCGCGATTTCTCGATGATCTCCTTCTCGCGCGCGGCGGCGGCGGCGAGGCGCACCTCGTGCTCCGATTGCCAGGCGGCGCGGCTGCGCTCGAACTCGGCCGAGGCCGAGGCCGCGGCTTCGGCGAGGCGCTTTTGCAGCTCGGCTTCCCAGCTCTTGCGCGCGGCGGCGATGGCGGCATCGATCTGCTGGCGCGAGGCGCCGGC